>Ga0307479_10004152_pt1 | contig 13242 bp, 13 predicted proteins | sample atmos_gasesECM4C_FD_203743 | JGI IMG/M metagenome (GOLD analysis project Ga0307479, IMG submission 203743) | Hardwood forest soil microbial communities from Morgan-Monroe State Forest, Indiana, United States - atmos_gasesECM4C_515 | ecosystem: Environmental > Terrestrial > Soil > Temperate...
CGGCAGAGGGGCCGCCGCGATTGCCGGGTCGCGCTTTGCGATGAGCATCACCATCGCCTTGGATCACCTCGACGACACGCGGCTGGGGTTGAAACAGGCCCTGAGGGGCGATCGAATTCAGGTTGCCAAGGAAAATCTCGCCGACATCTACGAGATGGAAACCGCGTTTCGGGACGAGATCGGCCACCTCGAGACATCGGATTGGGGGCCGAAGCTCGACGGCCTGATGGCCCAGGTTGCCGCTGATCTGGACGCCGAATTCCACAGGCTTCCCGAGGGCACCCACCACGTTCTGGCATCGGTGCACCGCCACGGCCATGGCACGCTCACCTCGCTGGTGCGCAGGGGCCGCGACGCGCTGCGGGGCCTCGTGTCGCATTGACTCCGCCTTCTCCCCACGCGCAGCGAAGCGGCGGGGAGCGATGAACCTATCCCCCGTAGCTTTGCACCAGGCTGCCTGCGACCAGCGACCAGCCGTCGACCAGCACGAAGAAGATCAGCTTGAACGGCAGCGACACCACGACCGGCGGCAGCATCATCATGCCCATCGACATCAGGACCGAGGCGACCACGAGGTCGATGATCAGGAAGGGCAGGAACAACAGGAAGCCGATCTCGAAGGCGCGCTTCAGCTCGGAGATCATGAAGGCCGGCACCAGAATCCTGAGCGACATCTCCTCCGGCGTTGCCGGAGGCGGCTCACCCGAAAGATCCAGGAACAGCTTCAGGTCCTTCTCGCGCACGTTCTTTTCCATGAAGCTGCGCAACGGACCCGCGGCGCGCGGCAGTGCCTCTTCGACCGTGATCTGGTTGGCGATCAAAGGGCGGACGCCGTCGTCATAGGATTTCTGCAGCACCGGCCCCATCACGAAGGCGGTCAGGAACATCGCGAGCGCGATGATGACGGAGTTCGGCGGCGCGGTCGCCGTTCCCATCGCGGTGCGCAACAGCGACAGCACCACCACGATCCGAGTGAATGACGTCATCATGATCAGGATCGACGGCGCGATCGACAGCACCGTCAACAGCGCGATCAGCTGGATCGCGCGCTCGGTCACGCCGCCGCCACCCGCACCCCCGAGATTGATGCTGATGTCCTGCGCAGCCGCGGGCGCCGCCAAGCCTGCCAGCGCCGCCAGCACGACAAGTGCTGTGGCTGGGATCAGGGCGGCACGAATGAGAACTCTACGCGGGGAACGCGCGCGCCTCACGAAGACGACGACTTCGAGCGGCCAAGCAGCGACGCCATCTCGTCTTCCAGGCTGTCGAAGGCGCTGGCCGGCGAGGACGTGGGAGCCGGGGGCGGCGGCGGCTCGCTGCGCGGCGCCGTGGCGCGTTGCGGTGGCTGCTGCGGCGGCTCGGGTGCCACGGGCGGTGAGGCCGGTTCGCCCGGCGCACGGCGCAGCGCGGCTTCCAGCCGCTGCGCCATTTCCGCAAGGCTCTGGTCGGCGCTCGGCGGCAGCGGCGGCGCGGCGGCTCGTTCGCGTTCAGGTACAGGCGCACGGAGCGGCGGCTTCGGCGGCTCGCTCGGCCGCGGTGGACGCGAAATCATCGGTTCAGCGCGCGCCGGTGCGCGCGGCGGCAGCGGCTCAGGCCGCGGCGGCGGCTCGGGACGCAATGTCTCAGGCCGTAGTGTCTCAGGCCGCAATGTCTCAGGCCGCAATGTCTCAGGCCGCAATGTCTCAGGACGCAGTGATTCAGGACGCAGTGTCTCAGGCCGCAATGTCTCAGAACGTATAGGCGGCTCCGGCCGCTGTTCGGCGCGCAACGGCGGTTCGGCACGCAGCGGCGGCTCGGGCCGCGGTTCCGGACGGCCGAGCGGCTCCAGCGCAAAGCCCGCGAGCGGATCGATGCGCCGCTCGGCGGCCATCGGCGCCGGCCGCCGCAGCTCTTCGGCAAAGGCGGGGCGCGCGGGGCGCGACGGCAGTTCGGGCATTGGCGGCAGCGGCGGCATCGAGGGGATCGGCGATTCGCCGTGGTCGTCGTTGTCGCCCCAGTTCGCAGCCTCGGGTAGCGGCGCAAGGCGCGGCGGCGGTTCCGCCGGCGCAGCAGGCGCGCGTTGCGGCAACTGCTCGCGGGCCGGCATCGCGCGCACGATGTTGGCTTCCACCACGATGTCGGTCGGGCCGCCGATCATCAGCAGATGTTCGACATTGTCGCGCCGGACCAGCACGAGACGGCGCCTTCCATCGACGGCGGCCGCATCGATCACGGCCAGCCGCGGCATGCGTCCGCGATTGGTGTTGGTGCCGAGCCGGTTGCCCGCGAATCGGCGAACCAGCCACGCGGCAGCAATGATCAGCACCAGGACGGCTAAGAATGCGAAGAAGAATTGTACTGCCTGCATGCGATGTCCCCGCAAATGCCGTTCGTCCGATCTCTCATCCGTTGCGGACAAAAGAGAGCCAGGGGCCCGAGACCGGAACCCGTGTGGCGGGAGCTGACCTTCGCTACGGCATATCGGCGCGTAGTCATAGCGAATGTCAGCTCCTAAGCCACCCGAGAATCAATGTTTTCCCAGTGTCCTTCAGTTCCGACATTCGTAAACGAACTCGCCGCGAAATGATACGAATGTCAGGACCGGGACACGAGGTCTTAACCACAAGCGGCAGGAAGTGCCCGCCGGCCAAACCCTTAATAGCCCATGAATCGGCCGAACCAAAATTACTTCTTCAGGATCTAGACCCGCGCTAAGTGACGGGGTTAACGCGGTTTTCGCTGCAAATGCCCGCCGGCGAAACGGTTTGAAACAGCCTCCTGAGGGTATCTTTTTGCTCCCCCACAGGCTTTGATCTTAACCGGCCATTAACCATACACGCGGCAAATTCTGCCTACTCCGAGCACTTCCGGCGCGGGGCGAAAGCGGAGTGGCGCGATGTCCATCGGCGATCTTCCGGTTCTGAACGCGTTGCGCACCAAGATGCAGTGGCACCAGGAGCGCCAGCGCGTCCTGGCCGAAAACGTCTCGAATTCCGATACGCCGAATTTCCGGCCGCGCGACCTGGTCGAGCCGAAATTCCAGCCATCCGGGCAGCCGCAGGGAACCATGGGCCCCCTGGCGATGGCGCAGACCAGCGCCGCCCACATGGCCTCGGCCAGCGGCGCGCCGAGCTTCGACCAGAACAAGCGGGTCGGCTTCGAGACCCGTCCGGCCGGCAACGCCGTCAGTCTCGAGGAGGAGATGATGAAGGTCTCCTCCAACCAGATGGATTTTGCCGCGGTCAGCGCGCTCTACAGCAAGAGCCTGCACCTTCTGAAGACGGCGATCGGCAAGGGTTGATGAGGGTTGATGAGGGTTGAGGCGGCAAGGCTCACGGAAATCAAGGAGGCGCGCAAGCCATGGCAGACGACGGCAACGACTTCATGCGCTCGATGGGGATCGCGACATCGGGCCTGCGCGCGCAGGCCGGACGGATGCGCGTGATCTCGGAAAACATCGCCAATGCCGATTCGACGGCGCCGACATCAGGCGGCGATCCTTACCGGCGCAAGGTGCCGACCTTCTCGGCGCAGCTCGATCGCGCGCTGGATGCCCAAGTCGTGGGGCTCGGCCGCGTCGCGCGGGACAATTCCGCGTTCCGGGTCAAGTACGAGCCCAACAATCCGGCGGCGGATGCGGCCGGCAACGTCAAATATCCCAACGTCAATTCGCTGGTCGAAATGACCGACATGCGCGACGCCCAGCGCTCCTACGAGGCCAATCTCAACGTCATCGGCGCCACCCGCCGGATGATCCAGCGCACGCTGGACATCCTGAAGAGCTGAACAGGGAAACTTGAGCCATGGCTTCACCGACAGTCGCCGCCAACGCCTATGCCAATCTCGCCCGCATCCTCGAATCCGGTCCCGGCAAGAGCGGCGAGAGCAACGGTCCGTCCTTCAGCGCGCTGCTCAAGGATGCGGTCGGCAGCGTCGCCGAGGTCGGCCGCAAGGCGGATGCGCAGACCGTTTCGATGGCGCAGGGCAAGGCCAATGTGATGGACGTGGTGACGGCGGTTGCCGAAACCGACGTCGCGGTCTCCACCCTGGTGTCGGTGCGCGATCGCGTGATCGCGGCCTATGAAGACATCATGAAGATGCCGATTTGACTTCTGTCGTTCCGGGGCGCCCGCAGGGCGAACCCGGAATCTCGAGATTCTCTGGTGCGCAATTGCGCACCAGAGTTCGATGCTTCGCATCCCCCCGGAATGACGAAGCAAGGTTGAGAAAGTGAGTAGAAAAATGACCGGACCTGAAACTCTCGACGTGGCACGCGATGCAATCTGGACCATCGTGGTGGTGTCATCGCCATTGATGGGCGTCGGCCTCGTGGTCGGCGTCGTGGTATCGCTGTTCCAGGCGCTGACCCAGATCCAGGAACAGACGCTGGTGTTCGTGCCGAAAATTCTCGCGATCTTCGTGACGCTGCTGCTGGCGCTGCCGTTCATGGCCGATTCGCTGCAGAGTCACATGATGCGGATCTCGTCGCGAATCATCGGCGGATGAGGCTAGGGTGAGATGAGATCAGCTTGACGTGGGGCGGCGTATCCCTGCCCCCGCTCGCAAGAGCTCGCGGGGGAGGGATGAGGGGCCACCATGCGCATCGACATCTCGTTCCTGCCCGCGCTTGCCGCCGTCTTCGTGCTGGCCTTCGCCCGCATCGGCGCCATGGTGATGCTGTTGCCGGGGCTCGGCGAGCAGAACATTCCGGTGCGGGTCAAGCTGTCGATCGCGCTGCTGCTCACCTTGATCATCCTGCCGCTGCACCGCGCAGCCTACCAGGTCGATCTGCAGTCGCTGGCCGGGCCGATGGTCTTGATGGTGCATGAGATCGTGATCGGCATCGTGCTGGGCGCGACCGCGCGGGTGACGCTGTCGGCGCTGCAGGTCGCCGGCGCCGTGATCGCGCAGCAGATGGGGCTCGGCTTCGTGACCTCGGTCGATCCGACCCAGGGGCAGCAGGGCGTCTTGATCGGCAATTTTCTCACTATGCTCGGGGTGACGCTGCTGTTCGCCACCGACAGCCATCATCTGGTGATCTCGGCGCTCAACGACAGCTATGCGGTGTTCGGGCCGGGGGAGATCATGCCGAGCGGCGACGTCGCCGCGCTCGCCACGAGCGCGTTCACGGCGGCATTCAGGATCGGCCTGCAACTCTCGGCGCCGTTTCTGGTTTTCGGCCTGGTGTTCAATATCGGGCTCGGCGTGCTGGCGCGCCTGATGCCGCAGATGCAGGTGTATTTCGTCGGCGTTCCGCTGTCGATCTTCGCGGGCTTTCTCATCTTCGGCATCGTCATCGCGGCGATGATGGGAACCTTCCTCGACTATTTCATCGGCGTGATGCACCAGATGATGCCGCTCAAGTGAGGTTCCAGCGACATGGCTGACGAGAGCGAAAGTGAAGACAAAACAGAAGACCCGACCCAAAAACGGCTCGACGAGGCGGCCGAGCGTGGCGACGTCGCGAAAAGCCAGGAAATCAACACCTGGTTCGTGATCGCGGGCGGTACGCTGATCATGTCGACCTTCTCCGACCAGATCGGCGGCGGGCTCATGGTGCCGCTGCAGAACCTGATCGCCAATTCCTGGATGATCCATGCCGATGGGCCGGGCCTGCTGCAGCTTGCCAGGAGCCTCGCCATCGCCGTGATCGCCGCGATCGGCGTGCCGATCCTGTTGCTGGCGTTCGCCGCGATCGCCGGCAACATGATGCAGCATCGCCTGATCTGGTCGGGCGAACAGCTGAAACCGAAATTTTCCAAGATCTCGCCGGCGTCGGGGTTCAAGCGGCTGTTCGGCAAGCAGGCCGCGGTCAACTTCGCAAAAGGCCTGTTCAAGGTGGTGGCGCTCGGCACCGTCATGACCATGATCCTGTGGCCGGAGCGCTTTCGTCTGGAATCGCTGGTGCGGGCCGACCCGGCGGTCCTGCTTGGCCTCACCACCGGCATGACCGTGCACCTGATGGGGGCGGTGGTTGCGATGCTCGCGCTCGTTGCGATCGCCGACTATCTGTTCCAGTACCGGCAATGGCATGAGCGGCTGAAGATGTCGCTGCAGGAGATGAAGGAGGAGTTCAAGCAGTCCGAAGGCGATCCGCACATCAAGGGCAAGATCCGGCAGTTGCGCCAGCAGCGCATGAAGAAGCGCATGATGGCGGCGGTGCCGAAGGCCTCGGTCGTGATCACCAACCCGACCCACTATTCGGTGGCGCTGTCCTACGAGCGCGGCATGTCGGCGCCGGTCTGCGTCGCCAAGGGTGTCGACCTGATCGCGCTCAAGATCAGGGAGATCGCAGGCGCGCACGATGTCCCGATCGTCGAGAACGTGGCGTTGGCGCGGGCGCTCTATGCCACCGTCGACATCGACGACGAGATCCCGGTCGAGCATTATCATGCGGTCGCCGAAATCATCGGCTACGTGATGGGGCTCCGGCGCGGCCTGAATGGCCGGCGGTCAGGATGAGGATCGGCTGTGAAATGGCGGTAAAATAGCGGTTTGCCGGACTTGCGCTCGCCGGCCCGAGTCAGGCACTTGGAGAGCTGGCGCGTGCGAATCGCGCCAGGATGAGTGGACAGGCCGTGCCAGCAATGACCGCCGATTCCGAACTTGAGGCGTCCCGCGAGCCCGTGACTTTGCACGAGCCGCCGCGGCGCAGTGGTAGCATCGTGCTGGTCCTGCTGGTCGCAGGCGGACTGGTGGTGGCGGCGCTCGTGCTGATGAGCATCGGCCGGGCCCAGGCCCAACCCTATATCCTCGGCCTGCTTGCGCTTTTGGCGATGGTCGGGCTGTTCAACCTGTTCGCCTTCGCCGCCGGCATCATCCGCTTCGCCGACCGCACCACGGACGATCCCGTGATGGCCAAGGTGCCCGATCTCGCCCCGGACGGGCTCGCCGTCACCGATCCCCGCGGTCATGTCGTCTTTGCCAATGCCGCCTATCTCGCGTTGACCGGCGCCGCCGGCCCGCAGGACGTGCGCCCGGTCGAGCGGGTCTTCATCGGCAATCCCGATGTGTCCGAGGCTGTGTTCCGGCTCCTGAAGGCGGCGCGCGAGGGCAAGCGGCTGCAGGAGGAGGTGCGCATCGCAGCCCAGGACGGCGGCGCGGGGCGCTGGCTCAGGATGCGGGTGCGCCCGCTCGGCGAGAGCAAGCGGGATGCGAAATTTTCGGTGTGGTCGGTCGGCGACATCACGCGCGACCGCGAGCGCCAGGAGGACGTTTTCCAGGAGCTGCAGCACGCGATCGAATATCTCGACCATGCGCCGTGCGGCTTCTTCTCGGTCAACGGCTCGGGCGAACTGGTCTATGTCAACGCGACGCTGGCGAACTGGCTCGACCACGATCTGGCCGAGATCGGCTCGGGCGGCCTGAAGCTGGCCGACATCGTCTCCGGCGATGGCGCCTCGCTCCTGACCTCGATCGTGGCGGCGCCCGGCGAGGTCAAGACCGAGGTGTTCGACATCGACCTGCGCATGCGCACCGGCAAGACCATGCCGGCGCGGCTCTATCACAAGCTCGCCTTCGGCGCCGACGGAGCTCCGGGCCCGTCGCGCACACTGGTGATCAGCCGCGCCCGCGACGAGCGCTCCGATCCCGAGCGCGCCGCCGAGGTGCGCTTCATGCGCTTCTTCGACCACACCCCGATGGCGATCGCGACCGTCGACCGCGCCGGCGCCGTGGTGCGCGCCAATGCCCGCTATGCCAAGCTCGCCCAGAGTCTCAGCCCCGATTCGATCGCCACCAAGTCGATTGTCCGGGCCGTCAATGCGCGCGACCGCAATCTCCTGATTGCCGCCATCAGCCAGGCGGCGGAGGGGCAGGGCGACATCACCCCCGTCGAGGCGATGCTGGAGGGCGCCCGGGAGCGCTGGGGCCAGTTCTTCGTCACCTCGGTCGAGGAGGACGAGCGCGAGACCGAGGCCGCCATCGTCTATCTGCTCGAGACCACCGAGCGCCGCACGCTGGAGAACCAGATCAACCAGTCGCAGAAGATGGAGATGGTCGGCCAGCTCGCCGGCGGCATCGCGCACGATTTCAACAACGTGCTCTCGGCGATCATGATGGCCAACGACTTCCTCCTGAACGCGCACAAGCCGACCGATCCGTCGTTCCAGGACATCATGCAGATCAAGCAGAACGCGACGCGCGCCGCCACGCTGGTGCGGCAGCTGCTGGCGTTCTCGCGCCGCCAGACCTTGCGGCCGCAGGTGCTGGACCTCGGCGACGCGCTGTCCGATCTCACCATGCTGCTCCGCCGGCTGATCGGCGAGAAGGTCAAGCTCGATCTCGTGCACGGCCGCGACCTCTGGCCGGTCAAGGTCGACGTCTCGCAGTTCGAGCAGGTGATCGTCAATCTCGCGGTCAATGCACGCGACGCCATGCCGGACGGCGGCAAGCTCGCGGTGCGGACCGGCAATGTCGGGGCGCCGGAGGCGGGCCAGCTCGCCTACAAGGGCATGCCGGCGGCCGATTACGTGCGGATCGAGATCTCCGACACCGGGACCGGCATTCCCGCCGAAATCCGCGACAAGATTTTCGAGCCGTTCTTTTCGACCAAGGAGGTCGGCAAGGGCACCGGGCTTGGCCTGTCGACGGTCTACGGCATCGTCAAGCAGACCGGCGGCTTCATCTATGTCGACTCCGAGGTCGGCAAGGGCAGCTCGTTCAAGATCTTCCTGCCGCGCCATATCGCCGAGCAGGAGGAGGTCACAGCCGAGCCGCAGGCCACCAACGGCGCGGCCAGGGAGACGGCCGGCGAGGCGAAGCCGCGCGCCGACATGACCGGGCAGGGCACCATCCTGCTGGTCGAGGATGAGGAGGGTCTGCGCTCCCTCAACGCGCGGGGCCTGCGCTCGCGCGGCTACAGCGTGATCGAGGCTTCCAACGGCGTCGAGGCGATGGAGGCGCTGGAAGAAAAGAGCGGCGCGATCGACCTCGTGGTGTCCGACGTGGTGATGCCGGAAATGGACGGCCCGACGCTGCTGAAAACGATGCGCCAGCGCAATCCGGACATCAAGATCATCTTCGTGTCCGGCTATGCCGAGGACGCCTTCGAAAAGAGCCTGCCGGAGAACCAGCAGTTCGCGTTCCTGCCAAAGCCGTTCACCCTGAGCCAGCTGGTCGCCGCCGTGAAGGAGACCATGGCGCTGCAATAGCCACTTTCATCCCGGGTCGGCGCATAAAAGACCTATAAAACGGGCTTTCCCCGCGACGCCGCGCCGCAGGGCCAAACCGCGGAACCCGCTTCCCTTTTCGGGAACCCTGCCCATGTTAGAGGCACTCTAAAGGCACTTGCCCATCCCGGGGGGATTTGAGGATTCAACCATGAGATTCACACGACCTGTCCGTGGCACGATCCGAGTGGCCGCCGTGGCGTTGTCCTTGGCGCTGGCCTCGACGTTCGCCATCTCTGCTGCCGATGCCCGTGTCGGCGGGGGCATCTCCTCGGGCTCCCGCGGCGCTCGAACCTTCTCGATGCCGCCGTCGACCTCGACCGCGCCGGGCACGGCGCAGCCGTTCAATCGCACCTTCAGCCAGCCGACCAATCCCGGAACGGGCGCCCCGATCGGCGGTGGCTTCTTCAACCGTCCGGGCGGCGGCCTCTTGGGCGGCCTTGCCGCGGGCTTTCTCGGCGCGGGCCTGTTTGGCCTGTTGTTTGGCGGCGGACTGTTTTCCGGCATCGGCGGACTGTCGTCGATGTTCGGCCTGATCCTGCAGCTCGGGCTGATCTTCCTGCTGGTGCGGATGGCGATGTCGTGGTGGCAGCGCCGCCAGATGGGAGCGCCGGCCTATGCCGGGGCGAGTGCCCCTGGCCCGCAGGCGAACAATCTCGGTGGGTTGGGCGGCTTCGGTTTCGGGGCCAGCACGGCGCCGCTGCAGATTCAGCCTGCGGACTACGAGACCTTCGAGCGGTTGCTCGGCGAGATTCAGGCCGCCTGGTCGAACGAGGACACGAACCGCCTGGGCCAGCTCGTAACGCCGGAAATGGTCGCCTATTTCGCGCGCGACCTGGAGCAGAACCGGGCCCGCAACGTGATCAACAAGGTCAGTGACACCAAGCTCCTGCAGGGCGATCTTGCCGAAGCCTGGCGTGAGGGCGACACCGACTACGCGAGCGTCGCCATGCGCTTCTCGCTGATCGACAGGACGCTCGATCGCGCGAGCGGTCGCCTGGTCGAAGGCAGCGAGCAGCCGACCGAGATCACCGAGGTCTGGACTTTCATGCGACCGCGCGGCCGCGACTGGGAACTGTCGGCGCTCCAGCAGACCAACTGATCGCCTGTGATCCGATGACGGATGAAGGCGCCGGGGCACGAGCCCGGCGCCTTTTCCATGGGTCGTTCCCGTTGCTGCGCCGGCTATCGCGGAATAATGCCGCCTGCGCCGTGTTGGTGTGAGGTCACGAAAACACCAATCAGCCGGGAGGATGACATGTCCGTAAAGTGCCTTGCGCTGCGCTTGTCCGCGCTCGCCATGATCTCTGTCATGGTTTTCGGATCGCAAGCGGCCAAAGCCCAGACGGCGAATATGTCCTTCTTCATCACCTCCGCCGGTCCTGGCAAGGGCGCCGATCTCGGCGGTCTTGCCGGCGCCGACAATCACTGTCAGCAGCTTGCGCAATCGGCCGGCGCCGGGAATAAGACCTGGCACGCCTATCTCTCGACCCAGGCGGCCGAAGGCACGAGTGCGGTGAACGCGCGCGACCGCATCGGCAAGGGGCCGTGGCAGAACGCCAAGGGCGTGGTGATCGCCAAGGACGTCGCCGATCTCCACAGCGCGAGCAACAATCTGAGCAAGGAGACCGCGCTGACCGAGAAGGGCGAGGTCAACAACGGGCGCGGCGACACACCGAACCGCCACGACATCCTCACCGGATCGCAAGCCGACGGCACCGCGTTTCCGCCGGGCACCGACCGCACCTGTGGCAACTGGCTGAGCTCGGCGCAGGGCGCGGCGATGCTCGGTCATGCCGACCGGCAGGGGCTGCGCGACGATGAGGCGTCACACTCCTGGAATTCCTCGCATCCGTCGCGTGGACCGGATGGCGGCTGCTCGCAAGCCGATTTGAGGAGCACCGGCGGTGACGGGCTCTTGTACTGCTTCGCGGTGAATTGATCTGCCTCGCATCTAACCCGGTTCGCGCACCGCTCGCACATCCTTCACCCAGCTTCGCGCCAGTCCCACCGGATGGAAGCCGAGCCTGTTGTAGAGGTGTTTTGGCGGTTCGGGCGCGAGCGCGCCGAGAAAGATGGTGTGGCAACCGGACGCGCGCAGGCGGTCGGTGAATGCTGAAATCATAGCCGTGGCGATGCCCTGCCGCCGCATCGGCTGCAGCGTGAACAGGTCCTCGATGATCCCGGCGCCGCTTGGCGCCGCGGCGTGCGCGCCATAGGCGACGGCGGCGCCTTCCTTGATCGCCAGGTGGAAATGGTAGGCGCTGCTCTTTGCGCGGTAGGCAGTGACGACCTTCTGGCTGAAGTCGGGAGACAGATCGAGACCCGCGGTGCGTCTTCCCTCGACATGATCGGCGCGCACGAGCTGAAGCAGGGCATCCCAATCTGCGTCCGAAATGACCGGCCGCAGCGCGATGTCAGGACCCCGCGCGGCAAGCTCGCCGCGCAGCACCATCTGGATCGTGACCGGACGCTCCTCGAATCCATCCAGCGCAAGACGGGCCAAAAACGCGTCGGGTGTGAAGCCGTCGGTATGGATGACGCGCCATGGCGTGTGCTGAAGATGAAGGTCCATTGCCGTGAGGACGGCATCGATGGCCGCGTCCGTATCCGCCGTGACCTCGTCGGCATGGTTGCAGTCCCAGACCTCCGGGCGCGTCGGATCGGCGACGATGTGGCAATGCGGCGCCGAGATCACCGCGTTGCCGAGGCGGCGTTGCCATCGGCAGGCCTCGCTGACGATGCGCGCGATCTCGGTCGTCATGATCATCCTCTGCGGAGCTTTGTCATTGCGGCGGCGTTGGATACGATGAACGCCGATCGGGCCGCAAGCGCGCCTTCGCCGCTGGCTCCGACTGAGAGGACCGTTTGATGCGCTACGAGCTCTATTACTGGCCGGAGATCCAGGGCCGCGGCGAATATGTCCGGCTCGCGCTGGAGGAGGCCGGCGCGGCCTATGTCGACGTTGCGCGCGAAAGTGCCGGCACGCCTGAGATGATGCGCATGATGGAAGAGGGGGACACGCCGCCCTTCGCGCCGCCGTTCCTGAAAGCCGGCAAGCTCGTGATCGGCCAGACCGCCAACATCCTGCTCTATCTTGGCGCCCGCCATGGCCTGGCGCCGAAAACGGAGGCGGGAAAGCTCTGGGTGCACCAGTTGCAGCTCACCATCTCCGACCTCGTGCTGGAAATCCACGACACCCATCACCCGCTCGGGCCGTCGCTCTACTATGAGGATCAGAAGGCGCCTGCGAAGCGGCGCAGCGAGGATTTCTGGAAGGAGCGGGTGCCGAAATATCTTGGCTATTTCGAGCGGGTCCTCAAAGAGAACGGCGGCGCCTATGTCACGGGCCGCCGTGTGACCTATGTCGATCTCTCGCTGTTCCAGATCGTCGAGGGCCTGCGCTACGCTTTCCCCAAGCGCATGAAGGCATTCGAGGGCGACGTTCCCCAGGTGCTCGAATTGCACGACCGCGTTGCGATGCGGCCGAATATCAAGGCCTATCTCGCCAGCGACCGCCGAATTGCCTTCAACGAAAGCGGCATCTTCCGCCGCTACAAGGAGCTGGACGCATGATTGCCTCGCACGCAGCCCCGCGTTGAGCGCGGCCGGGTCTCCGCTCCGGCGAGGAGATTCCGTTCAACCGTCCTGGACACGTTTCAACATCTCGCCAAAGCCCGGCGCCGCCAGGCCATCGATGAAGGCAGCGAGCGACATCTTTGCGAAAGCATAGGCGGTCTCGGCGGTGCCGGACGCCAACCGCCCGTCTGCCACCGCCGTCCGGAACGCGGCCGGCGTGCGCGCGGTGACGCCCACGTCCGGGACGGATCGCAACACGCCAACGAGACTGTCGAGCACGACACAGCCGTAGAACAGCCGCGTGAGCAGCCGGATCACGCCGAGCCGGGCGCGCAAGGGCCTGTTCGGTTTCAAGCTGAAGGCTGCTTCCAGCAAGGCGTCCTCCAGGTCAGGCGTTTCCGCGAGTTCGGTGGTCAGGATTGCGATGTCCACCAGCGGATCGTTGCCGAAGGCCAGCTCCCAGTCGACCAACCAGACCCGCTCGCCATCGAACAGAATGTTGCGCGGATTGGGA
>Ga0307479_10004153_pt1 | contig 13241 bp, 7 predicted proteins | sample atmos_gasesECM4C_FD_203743 | JGI IMG/M metagenome (GOLD analysis project Ga0307479, IMG submission 203743) | Hardwood forest soil microbial communities from Morgan-Monroe State Forest, Indiana, United States - atmos_gasesECM4C_515 | ecosystem: Environmental > Terrestrial > Soil > Temperate...
ACATCATTACTCATCTGAATGGCGTAAAGGTTGTGGACTATACGGATCCAACTCCAAAATTCACCGAGGGTGTGATCGGCTTGCAGATTCACACCGGTGGGGGCGTGAAGATGAGATGGAAAGACATTTACGTCCACGAGCAATAAGAAGGGTACGGGGCTTTCGAGGAGCACAAAAATCTGACGTATGACTGGTGATCGTGAATAAACAGAACCGTCGCACGTTTCTTCACACTTCCGCAGCGGCATTGGCCGCAAGCTTCGGCTCTGTGGGCGCCGTCACGAAGGCCGCCACTACCGCCGGTGATCTAACGACTAGCCTCGCGAACACCACTCAAACGTCATCCAATGTGGCTGCGAATGAAGGAAAGAAGCCGTTACGCCTCGGTCTCATCATCGGTGTCGACAAGGAGCCTGATGCTGCTATGGCCAAGATCCATGATCTTGGGTTGCCTACTTGCCAGGTGTTCGTGGGCGAGATCGAGACTCAGCTCGTAGGCCGCTTGCGCCAGGCGCTTGATAAACACCAGATTGAAGCCACGTCGCTCGTCGTCGGAGGACCCGGCAAGGAAATCTGGGACTTTTACCAAGGGCCGCTCACGATCGGCTTCGTTCCACGCGAGACGCGCACGGCGCGAATCGCGCACATCAAGAAAGCCTCGGATTTTGCGAAGCAATGCGGGATCCCCGCCGTGCAGACGCACTGTGGATTCATCCCCGAAAATCCCAATGATCCGGTCTACAAGGAAACCGTGGCAGCAATGCGTGAGGTCGCTGCTTACTGCAGGCGCAATGGTCAAAACTTCCGCTACGAAACCGGCCAGGAAACACCGATCACGCTGCTGCGCGCCATTCAGGATGTCGGCATGGACAATCAGGGCGTCAACTTCGATCTCGCCAATCTGATTCTCTACGGTAAGGCGAATCCCACGGACGCCATTGAGCTCCTGGGTCCCTACGTCCAGGGAATCCACGCCAAGGACGGAATGTGGCCAACGAACCCGAAGGAGCTCGGGCAAGAGGTTCCCATCGGCAAGGGCAAAGTGGATTTTCCGCGCATTATCACGCGTTTGAAGGAGCTCAATTATCGCGGCGCGGTCACGATTGAACGTGAGATTTCAGGTCCGCAACAACTGGAAGACGTGCGAGAAGCGAAAAGATACCTGGAAAACCTGATCAGATAATTTCCATCATTGGAGGAGACATGCTAGACGATGCAAAGCAGCGAACACACTTCTCAGAGAAAGTCGACCGCCGCAAATTCATCGGCGTAGCCGCGGTCACCGCAGGCGCAATCCTTATTGAGCCAGCCCTAGTACGAGGCACCGCCGCGAACTCCGCCGTGCGCGTGGGTCTGCTTGGTTGCGGTGGCCGGGGCACCGAAGATGCATCAAACCTTGTCGACACGGGCAGGGCTCGGGTCGTGGCGTTGGCCGACTTGTTTCAAGATCAACTGGACAAAGCGCGGGCACATTTCGACCAGGTTCAACAGGGCAAAGGCTATTCTACTCTGGACGCTTCACAACTCTTCGTCGGTCCTAACGCTTATAAGGAGATTGCAGCCTCCAAGGAAATCGACGCAATCGTAGTGGCCACGCCCCCCTACTATCACCCTCGGCATCTCGAAGCTGTGGTAGATGCGGGCAAGCATGTGTATCTCGAAAAGCCCGTGGCTGTGGACGTGCCCGGCGCGAAAAAGGTAATGGAAATCGGTAAACGCGCGGAAGGCAAGCTCAGCCTTGACGTCGGATTCCAGATTCGTGATTGTCCTCCGTTCGTCGAACTGGTTAAGCGCATCCACAGCGGAGCGCTCGGAAATGTCGTCTGCGGCGAAGCGCACTACCTCACCGGCTACATCGACCGGCCGGCATGGCCGAACGCCTCACCTGCCGAGCATCGCCTGCGCAACTGGGTATACGATCGCGTTCTTTCCGGCGACATCATCGTGGAACAGAATATCCACGTCATCGATATTTGTAATTGGGTACTCAAGGCTCATCCGCTGAAGGCCTCTGCGACGGGAGGACGTCAGGGCCGCCCGCCGGCCGATGGCGATGTCTACGGGAATTATAATGTCATCTTTCATTATCCCGACGACGTCGACGTGACCTTCAGCTCTACACAATTTGCGAAAGGTTGGTGGGACGTCACCGAGCGGTTCTTCGGCACCAAAGGCACCTCGCAGTCTCCTTACACCGGCCCACTCGGCATCTGGGGCGATGAACCGTGGCAGGCCGCGGGCTCGCCGGCGAAAGATAAGGCGGACAATCAAGCGTTTTCGGTGACCGGAAGCTTTACCTCCAATCTGGAGTTCGCCGATCCGGAAAAGAAGAAGGCCTTCGTCGAGAGCATTACCAGCGGCAATTTCCATAACCAGGCGGCCAAGGGCGCCGAATCCGCTCTTTCCTGCATGATGGCGCGCACGGCGGCATACACAGGGCGCGAGGTCTCCTGGGACGAACTCATGAAGTCCACCGAGGTCTGGGATCCGAAGATGGACCTGAATAAATTGGCCTAGCTTGACGCTTGCCAAGTTGCGTGGGCCGGCAGGCAAGACCCGCGGGAGGTGCGCAGATGCGCCGTAGGGAGTTTCTGAAATCGTCCGCCACCGTCGGCTGTGCCGCGGGTCTTAGCGGCTTATCTGAATATATTGCGGCCAGGACGTCGTCGCTTGCTCCGCTGCCCATTAAGAAAGGCGTACTCCTGGACATGCTGCCGGAAAATCTCAGCTATGCCGACCGTTTCAAACTGGCGCGCGCCGTAGGCTTCGACGTCGTACAGGCGCCCACCGAGCCTGACGAACGCAAGGCCGAAGAGATCAAGAAAGCCGCCGACAGCGCCAACATTCGGATCGACTCGGTCATGAACATGGACCACTGGAAATATCCGCTGTCCTCCAGTGATTCTGCCGTACTGGAAAAAAGCCTAGCGGGAATGCGTACATCTCTTCATAACGCTAAGCTCTGGGGCTCGGATGCGGTGTTGCTCGTCCCCGCCGTCGTGAATCCGCAGACCTCTTACCGCGATGCTTGGACGCGCTCCCAGCAGCAGATCCGCAAACTTGTTCCTCTTGCCGAAGATCTGAAGGTCGTGATCGCCATCGAGGAAGTCTGGAACAAATTCCTCCTGAGCCCGCTCGAAATGGCCGCCTACATCGACGAGTTCCACAGCCCGTGGATCAAAGCGTGGTTCGACGTCGGCAACGTGTTGCTCTATGGCTATCCGCAGGACTGGATTCGGACCCTCGGCAAGAGGATCGTGAAGGTTCACCTCAAAGATTTCAAGCGCAAGGAAGACGCGTACGCCTGGGTTAATTTGGGTGACGGCGACGTAGACTGGGTGGCGGTGCGTCAGGCCTTCGCTGAAATCGGATACGCCGGGAGCGCCGTGACGGAATTAGAAAAAGGCGATGAGGCCTACTTGCGTGATGTCAGTAGCCGCGTCGACGGGCTGGTTCTTGGCCGCTCCTGAAAGTCGCGACGGCAATATTGCCTCGCGGAAAGGAACAACCAGATCCGGACCGGTTTCCTGAGGGTAACGGGAAAGATTCTGGACACCGCTCCGTGTGCCGGCGACAATTCGAGATATGTATCGCCCATTTCGGATGCGTAGTCGAAGAGATTTCCTCGCCGCCGCTTGCGCTTTCTTATTACCGCAGGTCCGTCAAAAGAAACCTTTGAGTCCGCTTTCCGCGTCAACGCCAATTCGCTTTCGCGAGGTTGCCCATAGCGCCGGGTTGGATTTCGTACTTCAGAACAATCCGACGCCGCGCAAACACATGATCGAAACCATGCCGGGCGGCGTTGCAGCTTTCGATTACAACAATGACGGGCGAACGGACATTTTTTTCACAAACGGGGCGTCGATCCCCTCGCTACAAAAGGATGCGCCTACGTTTTTCAACCGACTGTACCGAAACGACGGCGGAATGCGCTTCACTGACGTTACGTCAGAGGCCGGAATCGCAGGCGCGGGCTATTCGATGGGCGCGGCTGCAGCGGACTACAACAACGATGGCCACACGGATTTGTTCGTGGCGGGTGTTTACAGGAATATCCTCTATCGCAACCTAGGCAACGGCAAGTTTGAGGACGTGACCGCAGCGGCCGGCATCAAAAGCGACAAATGGTCTGTGGCCGCCGGCTGGTTCGACTACGACAACGACGGATGGCTGGACCTGTTCGTGGTCAATTACGCCCACTGGGCACCTGAGTTTGATCGCTACTGCGGTGAACGCGATCACAACCTGCGTGTCTACTGCCATCCTAAGTATTTCGAAGGGCTGTCCAATACTCTCTATCGTAACCGGCGTGATGGAACCTTCGAGGACGTGAGCGTCAAGTCGGGAATTGCAGCGCACGTCGGGCGAGGTATGAGTGTTGCTTTCGCTGACTACGATAATGACGGTCTAACGGACATTTTTGTCACCAACGACAATCTACCCAACTTCCTGTTCCGCAATGGAGGTGACGGAACGTTTGAAGAGGTGGCGCTCCAGGCTGGCGTCGCTCTTACGAACAATGGATTGCCAATAGCCAGCATGGGAGCAGACTTTCGTGACTATGACAATGACGGTCTACCCGACCTCAATATCACCGCCCTTGCGGGCGAAACGTTTCCATTGTTTAAGAATCTGGGCAAAGGCTTATTCCAAGACGCGACGCATTTGAGCCGGCTGGCCACTCTCACCACCACGCGCAGCGGGTGGAGCAACGGCTTCTTTGATTTTAACAACGACGGCTGGAAGGATCTGTTTACCGCAAATTCCGATGTCAATGACCTAATTGACCTATTTCAATCCACGCATTACAAACAGCCCAACAGCGCCCTCGCAAGTCTTCGAGACGGAACATTTCAGGACGTTTCCGCGGAGGCAGGTTTTACGCTCTCTCGGGCCCACCGTGGGAGTGCCTTTGCGGATTTCGACAACGACGGGAGAATCGACATTGTGGTGAGCGCTCTGGGTGAACCAGCCGAGCTCTGGCAAAACATCAGTCCGGCTGTCAATCACTGGCTGATTCTCAGGTTGACTGGTACCCGAAGCAACCGCGATGGGATAGGTGCGGTAATCCGGTTGGGCGATCAGTGGAATCATGTCACCACGGCGGTAGGCTACGCGTCCTCAAGTTCACCGGCCGTGCACTTCGGAACCGGCAAGCTCGAGAAAATCGAGCAGATAGAGATTCGCTGGCCAAGCGGTATTGTTCAGGTCCTGCGAAATGTTGCAACCAACCAGGTTCTCGAAGTCCACGAGCCCTCGAAATAGTCCGGACGCCACCTGTTTCTCTTTTCTCTAAGGTGGCGTAATCTCTATTTCTCGTGCGGCTGTCTCTGTCGCTGTTGTGGCAGAACGCTGGGATTTCTGATAGTCCGCAAGCATTTCTTTGGCGAGACCGGGCTGGCCAGTCGCCTGGTAAGCTCTTGCCAGTTGGTAGTGCAAGCTGCCGTCCTCGTCAGCGGCGAGTGCTGCTTTAAGGTGAGGTATGGCATCGCCGGCTTTTCCGGCGGCCAGGTATGCACGAGCCAGAGCCTTGTGAGCCGCGATTAGTTTCGGATCGCGGTTCACGGCGCGCAAGAGCAAGGGAATCGCCTCTTCCCCTCGCTGCAGAGCGAGCAGGGTTTCGCCAGTCAGACAGTTCAACTCGGCTGAGGCCGGTTGCGCGTCGAGCAGGCCTTGGAGCAATGGTAAGGCGGCAGCATAGTCTTGGCTGAATTTCAAACTAATGGCCAATTGTTTCTGAGTCTGCTTGTCAAGGGGCGCAAGTTTGAGGGCTTCCCGCCATTCCTGAGCGGCGTCGGCGTATCTTTTCTGACCAGTGTAGATGCGGGCTTTTAGCTCATGTTGTTCTGGGGAGGGAGGCAGTTGGCCCAGGCGCGCAAAGGCTTGGAGAGCCAGCTCGTTATAGGCTCGCGAGCGCCAATAGTCTGACTCGGGAGTATTCGTGCCTCTCGACGAGGCGAGAAGCCCGCGAAACTGCCCTTCACGAAACTGGCACTCGAGTGTTTCTGTATGGCAGTCTAGTTTGGGAAGGCGCTGCTCCTTTTCCTGTTCGAGGCTCGCCCACTCAGGATGTCCGGTGCGGCGATAGACCTCCGCCACTTGTGCGTGCAAACCCCGCATCGCTGGCATCTTCTCCAGCGCATGGCGGTATAGATAGAAGGCGCTGGAAAACTGCAGCTCTCGTTGTCGCGCCTCGGCCACCAGCGCCAGCCAGTATGCAGACTCGGGTGCTGCTTTCTGCAAGTCATCGAAGGCGCGAACGGAGAGCGATTCGTAGCTGCGCCCCAATCCGTACCAGGGCGTGGGACTTTCGGGATCAAGGTCAGTGAGCTTGCGGTATTGATCGGCTGCCTCTCCAGCGCGATCGAGCGACAGCAAGGCACTGGCGAGCATCCCCAACGCGTGACGGTGATCCGGTTGCAGAGTTAGGACCGTCTTCAGCGCCTCGATGGCAGCAGGAGTCTGGCCGAGCTGCAGGCGAGCGGCGCCAAGGAAGAGCCATGCGGGCGCAAGGTTGGGATCAAGTTTCACCGCAGCTTCCAACGGCGGTATCGACTTGTGCTCTTCGCCGGCCATGTGCAGCGCCATGCCCAGATTCAGCAGCAGGCCCGCATTGTTGGGCACAGCCAGATTCAGCTCGCGATAGAGGGGGATAGCTTCTGTAAACTTGCTCTCAGCCATGAATTCTTTGGCGCGCCGGGACTTCGCCGCTAAGTCGTCCGACTGAGCGAAGCTGCTCGCTTGTGTCAGGGTCGAAACCAGGCAAAGGAGAAGGACCTGCGCCGTTTTCACCGTGCTCAAGCTCCGAAGGAAGCCCCATTATTATAGGCGGATGCTTTCCTCAGCGTCAGCATGCAATCCGCCAGCAGCAAAAAAAAGAGCGCAGGTTTTGAGCCAGCGCTCTTTGGAAACCGCGGCGGGCGCCTTGCCGCACCCCGGTGAGGTCTGCAATCAGAACGCCAAGCGCAATCCCAAGCGGAACTGCCGCTCGTCGTTCTTTGCGCTTGTGATGGTCAGGAAATCGCCACTTCCCAAGCCCCCATTGGGGTTATTGAAATGTGGCGAATTGAAGAGATTGGCAGCGTCAACGCGGAATTGCAAATCGAGGCGCTCCCTGAACTTAAACGTCCGGAATAGGCTGAAATCCAAGTTTACGGAACCCGGCCCCAAGAGTGTGTTGCGCCCGACTGTTCCATAGATATTTATTGCTGGGTCGACGAATGCACTCGGGTCATAGAACGGCTGGCCGGTCCCAACTCCACCGAGTTTCTTTGTCGGACCAACTTGGTTTGGAGTCTGCGTCTGCCCCACGGCATTCAGCGTTGCCGATGATGTCAGACTAAATGGCTGACCAGAAATCGCGCTGAAGATGCCGCCCGTCTGCCAGCCTGTGAGGATCGCGGTAGCCACGCCGCCGCTGTTCGCCCATTCCTTGCCTTTTCCGACAGGCAGCTCATAGACGTATGCCAATTGGAAAATGTGCGGTGTGTTGTAGCCCGCCTGCGCACGATTGCGGCGAAGTATGCTGGTATCGTTCCAGGTAAGTCCGGCCCAGCCGTCGTCGTCTGTGTAGTCAATCGCCTTGGAGTATGTATAAGCGCCTTTGACCAGCAAGCCCTTCGAGAACTGGCGATTAATCGAAACCTGAAGCGCATTGTAGTTGGCGCTCAGGTAGCCCTGCCAAAAATCGGTTTCAGCAGTGCGATTCCCGAACAGAGGCTTGTTGAAAGGCTGTCCGGCTTGTCCAGTACCCGGAAGGGAAGCGTTCACGTTCAGATCGGCGAACTGATGAACCGTCTGAGTGCCGACGTATCCCACGGACACCAGGAAATTAGCGGGAAGCTTGCGCTCCACAACCAGGTTCCAGGACTCGATGTAGCCCCGCTTTAACTCGCCAGGGCCTACGCTGCGCTCCAGTGCTTGTGGAGGCAAGGGGATAACGCCGGTGCTGATGTCCGGACAGCAGATCGGCGGAATTCCTACCGGAATAGCGCCGCCTGGAAGCGGTGAAGCTAAAGGCGAAAGCGAAACAGCCGGCCTGAAGCTGTTTAGTCCTTCAAAGTTGGATCCGACCGTCAGCGGGTAAAACCCGCGGAGCGGTCGTGCCAAAGGCAACGGGTCAACCGAGATTCCAAAGCCTGTTCGCACAACGGTTTCGTTGTTAATCTGGTAGGCCAAGCCAATTCGCGGGGCGAACAGTTTCTTGCTCGTCGTTACTCCGAGGTGATCTGGATTACCTCCGATCCCCCCAAGCAGGACGTTTCCCGTGGTGAAATCGTAACGGTCAAACTTGAAAGCGCCGTTCCTGGTCATCAGCGGGTAGTATTCATAGCGCAGACCGAGCGTAGCGGTAAATTTGTTGGTGACCCTATAACGATCGCCAATAAACAGGCCGTATTGCCATTCTCGGGCCGTTGCTTTGATGAATTGTTCGCTCTTGCCCACCCCGACGCCATTTCCAGCGCCCGTGCCCAATTCGCCGGCAAGGCCAAGCTCGAACTGCGCTAGCGCGTTGAATTGGTTAGGTGCAGCTCCTCCATTGAGTGCGGTCACGCCGCCGCCGAAGTCAAATTCTCCGCGGGGGCCGGCGCCAAGCTCCGGCTGCCAATGGTTCAGATGATGATGAATGATGTCGATTCCCGCGCTGACTTGGTGCTTACCATGCGACCATCTTGCGTTGTGGGAAGTGGTGAAACTCCAGTCGTTGCGGAACGCGGGATTCCATCCTTCGGTGTTGCCAAGACTCGCATAACCCGAAATGCCAAACATCGGGAATCCGCTGCTGCGCAGATCCGGCGGATTGTTCGTACCGGGGATGCCTAGCACGTCCGATCCGATGTTCGTACCGAAGTCAGGGGTCTGCCCAAACTCGCTCATGCGCGTGAAGCCGATATTTCCGTCGACCACAAGGTTCGGAGAAAGCGTCAAGGTGTGTCCCACGGTGACTAGTTGCACGAGAGAATGGAAGTTTCCAAGTCCACCGTCGCACGCGCAATCTCCGATGGCTTTACCCAAGCTGGGCTGGCCTGTAAAGACCGACTTCATAGCGCTGTACTTGGCAAAGACGGTGTGCTTGTTTGTCCGGACCCAATCGACTTTCCCGTCGAAATTGTTGCGGTTTAGCCTTTGCGTGGCCGAATCAAAATAATTGCTAACATTGCCAGCCCCGGCAACATTCGGCGCGGGAACTAGTGCGAGGATTTTCGCCGCGATCGGATCAACGGGAATGGCAGCTTGGTTCGCGAACGGTGTGCGACCCGTTCCATTCGCGTTTCCGGTGTGCGGGTTATAGATTACCGTCGCTGTGCCAGTGAAGTTTCCGGCGATCTCCGCCGCAGTCGGCACGGTCTCAAGCCCTGTATTACGATTATCCCGCTCAAACGTACCATCATAACTTCCGAAGAAGAACAGCTTATCTTTCTTTATTGGACCACCGAACGTACCGCCGAGATCATTGAGAATACTTTTGCCCTTCCGCGGCTCATTAGCTGGGGTCTCAAAGAACTGTCTTGCTCTCAGCGCTTGATCCTCATGGTATTCAAACAAAACGCCATGGAATTGGTTCGTGCCGGACTTGGTGATCACCGTGATCGCCGCGCCGCCAGTCATTCCCTGTTCGGGATCAAAATTATTCGTGGAAATGTTCACTTCCTGGATGGTCTCTGCCGGCGGCACATAGACGGTGTGGTGAGGCAGCCAAACGAACACGTCCGCAGCGCCGTCGACGCGAGTATTGTTGTTGTTCCGATTCGTGCCGTTGATGTTCGTTGTGAGGGCGCGTTCAGGCGTATCAGCGATGGCGTTCTGGAATTTCCCGGGCGTTGCGCCAGGCACAAGATTGATCAGCGTCTGATAGTTCCGATACTGATTGAGCGGCATGTCCAGGATGGCTTTTTCCGTCAGATCGGTGTGTAAGTCGGTCTTTTCCGTTTGCAAAGTCACCGTAGACGCTTCGACGATGACCTGTTCCGAGACCGAGCCCACCTGCAAGCCAACATCGGCGTTCGTAACCGTGTTCGCCGTGACCGTCAGATTTTTTTGCGTTAGGGGCTTGAAGCCACTGGATGTGACCTTGAGATCGTAGCTGCCAGGCGAAACGTCGGTAATCAAGTAATGACCATTCTCGTCGGCGTCGGTTTCACGCGCGACTCCGGTTGCAAGGTTGGTGACAACCACGTGGGCCTTCGGCACAGCCGCACCGCTCTGGTCCGCGATAGTGCCGGTAACCGATCCGTATAAGACCTGAGCGCTGGCGTCGTGAGCGTATAAGAGCAGCAAGAAGCTCAAACCAAACAAGAACAACAGCGAAGCACGCAATCTGATTTTCGACATTCCCACCACCTCCTTAGCTCGACCTTGGCACCGCTTGGAACGAAACGAATGGGCACTCGACATAAAACAGCATTTCAACTCGGCCATCGGCTGAGCGCGAGACATCTCGGAACGTTCGCGGAAACAACCCGGCTCGTACTCAGCAGTGCACCACTGCGATTTTGGCTAAGATGATTGGTGTCCGGTCGAAGCCCAGCATTAGGGCAATCCTCGAAGTAAGAAAGCACCCCTTGCTCCTCGGCGTTTGAGCGGAAGCTATCAATGCCTAGAACGGTTTGTCAAGCACTTTTATTACTTTTTTGAACTAACTTGGGGCAAAACGGCTACAATGCGGGTGACTTAATTAACTTTTGTGATTTATATCAGTTCAATTTCAGCGAGAAATGTGCGAGCGAAAGGTGCGATGTATCGAATGAAACATTGCAAGACCCAACGCGAACGCGACTTACGCGTGATCGAGGCTCTGGTCCGAAGGTTCGGCGCTCTTTCTCAAGTCGAGATCCACGAACTCACTCATCTGCAGCGCAGCGCCATTTCTGGCTTGGCACGGGACTTACTAAAACAGGGAAGGCTCGTTGAGGCTGGTCGCTCGGACAACTCGATGGGCCGGAAACGGATTCTGCTTCGTCTCAACGAGGAGCACGGTTTTTTCCTGGGAGTGGGATTCGACGATGAAGCTGTGCTCGCGGCGGTGATGGATCTACGTCCACGCATCCGCGCGTTGGTACGAGAGGCGACGCGGCTGGAAGGAGGAATGGAGGGGCTGGAGCATCAGCTTTTATCTTGCGCTCATGAGGCCATGCGGCAGGCCGGACTTAGAACACAGTCGCTTCTGGGAATCGGCATCGCCGGTTCAGGCTTGGTGAATAGCCAGGAGGGCACGATGGTAATGTCTTCTACCATCGAGTCTTTCAGGCACGTTCCGCTGCGAAGCATTTTCGAGAAAGAGTTTGCAGTGCCGGTCCTGTTGGCAAACTTCGCCAGGGCGAAGGCGGTAGCCGAGAGAACCCTCGGGGCAGGCGCGATGGCCGACGATATGATTTATGTAGAATATGGCAAGACCGGAATCGGCGCAGGGATCATCAGTGGCGGAAAGCTGATTCACGGCGCCGGGTTCGCGGCTGGAGAGCTGGGCCATACACATATCACCGAGGAAGGCCCGCCCTGTAAATGCGGCAGCTTCGGCTGCCTCGAGGCGCTCGCAGGGGCGGCGGCGATCGAGGCGAGAATCCGGAAGGCCATTGCCGAAGGCAGCGGGTCCGAAGTCGTATCGCTGAACGGAAATGATCCCGCCGGCGTTTCAGGGTGGATGGTGCTGAAGGCTGCCGAAAAGGGCGACAAGACCTGCGCCGCCATTGTTGAACAGGCAGCGAACTACCTAGGGTTGGGGCTAGCTAACCTCGTTAACCTCTTCAACCCGTCAGTGCTAATCCTTGACCAGCGGCTCAAGCTTGCTGGGCAGGGCCTACTCCAGCAAATCGTAAAGGTAGTCAAAAGACAGGCGCTGAGCTATTCCAACGAAAACGTGAGTATCAGCTTCGCGAGCTTGGGCGCTGAGGCCAGCGTTCTCGGCGCCGGCTCAATCGCCCTCGAGAAGTACTTTGAGATTCCAGCCCTGAAGCCTCCGCGATTTCTGATCGAATCCGTTTCCGGCCCTCCGCATAGAGGCCCTCTATAGCGGGATCAGACTCGGTGCCAGAATTCCTCGTGTCTCGTCCACCCAGTCCTAATCGCTGATCCTCCGGCCGGTCCCCTGGCGGATCGTCATCGTTCGATCCGCTTCAATCTTGTCCCAGGCTTCGGCGCGGCCGTCCGGCCAGTGGACGATCAGCCCCTCAATCCTTGCATCCTCTCCCAAGCCAAAATGCACCCGTACATCACTCGCGCTCAGATAGCTCGAATCCGTGTGAGCGCGCCGCGTGAGTTTTCGTCCGCGTTGGCGAACTTCGATCCTCGCACCAATCCCAAAGCGATTTCCGTTGGCTGCTTCCAGGCGAACCAGGAGCCAATGATTGCGATTGAGAGATTTAGTCTGGTTCAGCAACAGTCTGGCCGGACCATTGTTGTTGGTGACCACAATGTCGATCGCGCCATCGTTGTTAATATCGCCGAAAGCCGCGCCGCGACTCACCTCTGACATTGCAAACGCGGGCCCCGCGACTCCGGTCATTTCGCGGAACTTCTTTTCATCACCCTCGTTGTGGAACAACTGATTCGGCTGGTTAAAGGGGTAGGGGTTTCCTCGAAATGACTCGATACGGTTCACGGCACCGTTGGCGATAAACAGATCCAGACGGCCATCATTGTCATAGTCAAACCATTCCGTACCGAAGCCCGTATAGGGGAAGGTAGGCTGGAACAGTCCAAGTTCCACGGAGGCATCGTAAAAGTTTCCCCGGCCGTCGTTGACGTAAAGATTGCAACCTTCTTTGGTTAGGTTGGTTTTTATGATGTCCTCGTCGCCGTCATTGTCAAAATCGCCGGCAGCCACACCCATGCCGGCCTGTGGAGCGCCTTCGGCGTTATAGGCAGTTCCCGAGAGCAGACTGCTGTCCTTAAACGTGCCATTTCGTTGGTTGATCCACAGGTGAGCGGGGGCGCCGTCGTTTGCAACGTAAATGTCCGGCCAACCATCGCCGTTGAAGTCAGCGCAGACAACTCCGAGGCCGGGCCCCACGACTGCTCCTATTCCTGCCGCTTCGGTCACGTCCTCGAACGTACCGTCGCCGCGATTGTGGAACAGACGCGCGGGCACCGGCTGGTACATCTTCGGCGTGCAATAATCTCGCTCGCCCGTAGATGCGTAACATCGTTTGTTTCCCTTGACGTTGAAATCAAGATAGTTCGCTACGAAAAGATCGAGGCGCCCGTCGCGGTCATAATCGACCCAAGCCGCACTGGCGCTCCAA
>Ga0307479_10004154_pt1 | contig 13240 bp, 9 predicted proteins | sample atmos_gasesECM4C_FD_203743 | JGI IMG/M metagenome (GOLD analysis project Ga0307479, IMG submission 203743) | Hardwood forest soil microbial communities from Morgan-Monroe State Forest, Indiana, United States - atmos_gasesECM4C_515 | ecosystem: Environmental > Terrestrial > Soil > Temperate...
TTCCAGCCGAATTGAGGCAACATCAGGGGCACGTCAGGATTCACCTGAAACTCCAGCCCTTGCGACCCGGGCGTGACCTGGTACTGATCAATCATGAGTGGGCGCGTGAAACGAACGCTGTAGTTGCGCAGATGCCATCCCGCGCCGTCGTGATAGGCAGAGCGAGTGAAAGGCTGCCCCCCCAGTACCAGCAGGTTTCCGCCCCGCTGCAGAAAGTGGTTGATATCAGTCCATGCCTCTTCCGGGAAGGCCGATCCATAAGGCAAAACCAGCAGGCGTGTCGAAGCAGCAGCCAGAAGGGCGGGCAGACTCTCCGCCGAGGCCATGTGCGCATCTGGGAGCCACGCTCCTAGCTGGGCCGTCGACGGGCTGGCCGAGTCGGTAGCCGGGAACCCGGCCTCGCTGAAGACAACAACCATCGACAGATCCTGCTGAGCAAACGAAGCCGTGGAAGCGAAAACAGTCGAAACCCAGAGCGCCCGGATCAATGCCTTCTTCATAGCGTGCCTTTGCATGAGTTCGGATTAGAAGTCGGGATTTCACTACTCCACGCCCCAAATGCAATTCCAGAAACCGTGGGCGCCACTAAAGCGGCCAGTTGGTCTTCACACCGAAAGACTTGCAGGCCCGTTGAAGGAAGTCAACAACTCTTGGGCCCGTGGTCCACGACACCATGCTCACTCTACTCGCGTCGAGGTTTTTGAAAACAGAACGCGGCAGTCTGCTTTGCTGACAGGCGATTGTTAACGGTGAAATAACCGCTATTCTCTGACGGATAAGCGATTACCTTCGGACAAGGGCTTGTTCGGCTTCGGCACGACGGTGGTAAGATGCCACGGACCAATCTCGGCCACCTGTTCAACATTGCAGCAAGATCCGCCTGGGGCAGGCAGGGAATCAATGGCTATCGCAAACATCAAGAGCCCAACGGCCCAAGTCACTGCGCCCGCGTCATCCGCCCGCGTCGCCCTGGCCGTCGTCACGTCTTTGTTCTTCATGTGGGGATTTGTCACTGTCCTGAACGATGTCCTCGTTCCCCATCTGAAGTCGATTTTCGACCTCAACTACGCGCAGGCGAGCCTGATTCAGTTCGCATTTTTCCTGGCGTACTTCATTTTTTCGATCCCCTCGGCCAAGCTGATCGATTCGATCGGCTACAAGAAGACGATGGTCGTAGGGGTGGTGGTCATGGGCGTGGGTGCTCTTTTGTTCATTCCGTCCGCCATGGTGCCCTCCTATCCTCTCTTCCTCGGGGCACTGATGGTTCTGGCGGGCGGGATCACGGCTCTGCAGGTTGCGGCGAATCCCTATGTCGCCGTACTCGGGCCGCCCGAAACCGCATCGAGCCGGCTGAACTTATCGCAGGCATTCAATTCGCTGGGCACGGCGATCGCTCCATACCTGGGGGGGCGATTGATACTCAGCGCGAGCGCGCGCGATATGAATGTGGTTCGGCAAATGTCCGCGGACGCTTTGCAGGCTTACCGTGTCCAGGAGGCTTCCTCGGTGAAGCTGCCCTACCTTGTGATCGGCCTTGCACTAATCGCTCTCGGGGTTGCAATCGGCCTCTTCAAACTTCCGCCGATGCCCGGAGCCGAGCACCACAAAGGCGACACCTCCGCCGGAAGCGTGTGGAAGCATCGCAATCTCGTGCTCGGTGTGGTGGGAATCTTCGTCTACGTCGGCGCCGAGGTGTCCATCGGCAGCTATCTGATCAACTATCTTAGCCAGGCAAACATCGGAAATATCTCTGAAGTGGATGCGGCGAAGTATGTCTCCCTTTATTGGGGAGGCGCGATGGTGGGCCGGTTCATCGGCTCGGCCATCTTGCAGAAGGTGCGCACCGGGACAGTATTGGGCCTGGCGGCGTTGGTCGCCTCAGCTTTGGTTTTCACGACAATCTTCACCTCCGGCCACCTCGCGATGTGGAGCATCATCCTGGTGGGATTGTTTAACTCCGTGATGTTCCCGAGCATCTTTACGCTTGGGATCGCCGAGCTGGGCCCGCTGACCGGCGATGGTTCCGGCTTGCTCATCATGGCGATCGTGGGGGGCGCGTTGATTCCGTTTGCGCAGGGTGCCATGGCGGACAGGATTGGACTGCATCATGCGTTCATTCTGCCCGCGATCTGCTATTTGTATATCGTGTATTACGCCTTCCGGGGATCCAAACCTCTTGCGACCGCGTACAGAAGGCCAAGCGAGACTTGTTCGCGAGGCAACGGCTGATCCACCGCTCCATGCAGCGATGTCGTGATCATCGGCGTCCACATCGACGGCACCAATGTCGCTGCCGACGCCGTTTTTGGATGAAATCTCTGGGCGCACGGCGCGTTACTGCGTCAACTCCCGCAGCCGCGAGATCCCGCTGCTGCCCGCCTATTTCGGAGTTGAAGGCGGCGTCGCAGGCTGCACCGCTTTTTGCTCAGGGGAAGCGGCCTTGACCGGCGACGGCCTGATTTTCTCCAGCGGTACGACGCCAGCTCCCTCGAGAACTCCGTAGAACCTGTCGGCGGCCAAATCTTTCAGAACGTCGATTGCTCCGGAGGGCCAGCGGATCTCCACAGTATCCACCTTATGTCGCCGATCCCAGCCCGAAGTGCACGCGCACATCGTTCTGCGACAGATAACTGCCGCCGCTGTGGATTTCATCCGTTTGCGTCAAACCTCCGGCGATCAACTTGAGCCGCGCGCCGATGGCCAGGCGGTTGCTCTTGACTCCCGCCAGTTCGAAGCTCACCCAGTGGCGGCCGTCCGTACCATGATTGTTAAGGATCATCGGACTGCCGAGATCTTCGACCACCACATCCACATTCCCATCGTTGAACAGGTCGCCCACGGCGAGGCCCCGGGATACGCGTTTCTCTTGCAGGGCCGGACCAGCCTGGTCGCTCGCATCGCAAAAGGTTCCATCCTTCTGGTTAAAGTGCACCAGCTTCGGCTGCCGGTAGCCGCCCGCCGAGGGCAGGGAATCCACCTGCGGATACACGTGTCCGTTCGCCGTGATCAAATCGAGCCAGCCGTCATTATCCAGGTCAACAAACGCATCTCCCCACTTCACCCACGGCACCGAAGGCAGACCGACGCCCGACTGGTAAGACACATCCTGAAAATCCCATTTGCCATCGTTCCGGTATAGCGCCGTGTAGTCGAGGGAGAAATCGGTCACAAAAAGGGACGGCCTGCCCGTATGCAGATAATCTCCAATCGCGACGCCCATCGACGCCTGCTCACGACCGTCTTCGCTCAGCGCGGTTCCGGACTCCAGACCGATCTCCGTGAATTTCCCGTTGCCTTCGTTGCGATAGAGAAAATTTGCCATGGAATCGTTGGCAACATAGATATCCGGGCGCCCGGTGTTGTTGAAGTCGGCCCATAAGACGGTCAGGCCGTAGAAGCCGCCGGGATCGTCCACGCCTGCCCTCTTCGAAACGTCGGTGAAAGTCCATCGCCGTTATTGTGGAACAGCGAATCGCCAGCGCCCTTCAGTCCTCGTGGCCCGCACTGCACATCGAGGCCCATGAATTTGCAGGTGAACCCGCTGCCGAAGACCGGCGGATGACCCAGATCGAAGTCGGTGTAGTTCGCGACCATAAGGTCAACAAAGCCGTCGCCATCGTAGTCACCGAAAGCGGCGCCCGTTGACCATCGTCGATCCGCGACTCCGGCCCTGGCGGTCACGTCGGCAAAAGTTCCGTCACCGTTGTTGCGGTACAAAACGTTGCCGTGCAGGCAAGTGACGTAGATATCGGGCCAGCCGTTGTTGTTATAGTCGGCGACCGCCCCACCCATGGCGAAGCACGGAGTCGCCACTCCAGCCTTGTCCGTCACGTCAGTGAAAGTCCCGTCGTGATTGTTATGGTAGAGAGCGCTGCGGCTCTTTTCCCCCTTGTTGGCCATTTCCACGGAGGGAGCATTGGTAAAATAAATGTCCGTCCACCCGTCACGGTCGTAGTCGAGCAAAAGCACGCCCCCACTCATGGATTCGGCGATATAGCGATTCTCCGGCGCCGAAGTATGAGAGAAGCGAATCCCCGCCTTCTCGGTGACGTCCTCAAGCTGAGGGATGGGACGATCATGACACTTGATCGTCTTGGCGCTCGGCGGCGGGTGAGCCGCGCCTTGGGCCACGCCCTGGGCGGAAAGCCGCGCAGCGAACAGCAAGACCAACAGCACACCGGTTCCAGTCGATGAAATGTGCACCGGATCCGTGAACGACAAGGCCTTCCGCAGGGCGTTCCAGGCTCGGAGAATCGCTGACCTGCCATGATTAACGAGCACCCACTACGTCAGCGTCCCGAAGAGCGCGCTTAACCGGCCCAAGCGCACCGATAAAAAACTCCAGCGCGGTTGCCCGCCAGTAATATATCGAGGGCTCGCCGGGATTAACATCCGCTGCCTGCTGGAGAAGAGAAGTGACGCTTTTTGCATCGTTCCGCTTCAATTTGGCCTTTCCCAGACAAAAAGCTGCCCATGAATTTTGTAATCGCCTCTAAGTATGGCAGGACATCCGCGTAGTCTTCGGTTTGTACCAGGAGCTCCCGGAGAGGAAGCGTCGGCGACGAGAGTCTCTTTGCACGTGTGTTCTACTTCCGCGAAACGGGCAGAATTATAATAGGCTTGACCCCGGAGATAGTTCGCCTTGGTGTCGGCGATGCCGACGCTGCTAGGGAACGAATTGGTAACTCACGAACGCCAGCCGTTTGCTGTCGGGCGACCATGAGGGTACGTTGATCGTGCCCTGCCCCCCGAACAATTTCGCCAGCACGGTGGTCTGGCGATCGCCCAGTGACATCAAGCGCAGCACCACATCTTTGTTTTCGGGATGGCCGGCTACGCTCTTGTCATAGGTCAGAAAGACCATCCACCGCCCGTCGGGCGAGATGTGGGGAAACCAGTTGTTGTCGTCGTCCGCGGTGACTTGTTCCTGCTCGCTCCCATCCGCTTTCATGCGCCAGATCTGCATATGCCCCGTGCGCTCGGAGTTGAAGTAGATATATGTCCCATCCGGCGAGTATTCCGGGCCGTCGTCCAGCCCCTTAGCCGTGGTGAGCCGCGTTTCCTCGCCGCCCGCCGCTGGAATCGTGTAGATATCAAAGTCTCCGTTGCGCTCGCCGACGAAGGCCAGCGTCTTTCCATCCGGAGACCAGCCGTGCCAGTAAGAAGGCGACTTCTGCGTGATCCGCCTGGGCGTTCCACCTTCCAAAGGCACAATGTAGACCAGGGAACGGTGGTCCTCCTGCGACTGATCGCTGATCGCCAGCCACTTCGAGTCTGGCGAAATTCCGTGGTCATTGTTGCAGCGGGTCGCGAATCCCGTGTCCATGGTGACCGGCGTACCTCCCGTTACGGGAATGCGCTCGATGCGGCCATCACGATTGAACAGCAGCCTGGCTCCGTCAAGGGTCCAGTTCGGCGCCTCGAAGCGGCCCGGCGCCACGTACACTACCCGGCGGTCCGTGGACGCGATGGCGATGTATTCCAGCGTGCTGTAAAGCTTGGTAGCGGCACTGGCCGCGGCCGGTGCGACTATTATGTCCACGTTCGAGAACACCGCTTTCTCGACGATGTCTTTGTCGTGCGAGCAGACCCCGATCCCGACGTAGTAGGTGCCTTCGAGCGGTACCCGGGTTGATCCACCTGCCATATGAAGTTCTTCGCCCTCCCCTGCGATCGACATGAAGACATATTCACCATGTTTTTCAATCCGTGCCGTCTTTGGGCCGGACACGCTCGACTGAATCTCGTGAGTCGTTTCCCCTTTCGCGTCGCGATACTGCAGCGACGTGAGCCCGCTTCCGTGCATCGCGACGTCGGCGTAGGCCGAGTCGGCGTCGAGGCTCTGACGGATCATCAGCACCGCCTTGCGATGCTCGTTCACACCCTTGCCGATAAAGTCGATAGTGGCCGTAAGGCTGACGTCCCCTGAGACTTTCTTCCACGCGAACTGAAACGCATCCGCTTTGAACCACATATTCTCGCCGCTGCCGGCAAGCGCGTAGGTGTGGTGCGCCGCATCGTATTCGGTCGAGCCGGCATGCAACACGTTGCCCACGTCCTGGTGTCCCTCAAATATCCCGACTGCGGAAGGGCCCTGCTCACAAAATAGGCGAGACGAGAGCAGAGCCATGAACAAAGGAAGGGCGAGAAATACGTTCCAGCGCGAGCGCATATTCCTGCGGTCCACGAAAACCTCCACCTGTTTGCGGCTGAGATGCTCGAGGTTCAAGCATGATTCAAGCGGGACGGATTTTTCGATAAGCGTCGAGACACCGGTGTACGGTGTCGAGGGCAGGGAACCGGCTGCCCTCCTGTTCGATTAAGTAATACTCCACGCCCCCGACGCTTTCCCCGGCGGCGAAGATGTTCTTAAAGTCGGCCGTACCTTCCCCGAACAAAACGGAATACCCCTTTGCTGGATCGGGTGACCAGTCCTTGCAATGCATGGAGCGGATGCGCCCGGGGTTCGCTCGAATCCATGCCACTGGATCCGAGCCCGCCTCCAGGCATGTGCCGACGTCTAGTTGCAGCATGACGGACGGCCTCGTTTCTTGGGCGAGAATCTCGATCGGACGCTTGCCCTCGATCGGAGTGAACTCGGGTTGGTGATTGTGATATCCAGCCTTCAGTCCGGCAGGCTCCAATTGTTCGGCAGCGGTATTCAAACCGGCGGCTACGGTCTTCCACCCGTCGAGACTGGTTTGCGGTTTCGAACTTGCCTGCACCACGTACTTGCTCCCAAGGATCAGGTTCCGGTCGTGCGTCTTCTGAATATTCTCGGGATGCAAGTGGTCCTCATTGTTGTGCGTGGAGAAACATCGGATGCCAAGATCGTCCATTAGCCTTCGCATCTGTTTCGTTTGTTGCTCGGTCCAGTCGAAGTAAGGGGCGTAGAACTCCACTCCTTGATACCCCATCTGGGCAACCGCTCGCACCGTCCCCTGTGGATCACGCTTTAACTCGTCGCGAACGGAGTACAGCTCGAGCCCTACCGGAATCGAACTCGACGCTCGCGCCAACAGGGCCCACGGCAACGTCGCCGATACTGCAAGAAACGAACGTCGAGTGATGCGCATAGCTGTCATCGTCAGAATCTCCCTGCACTGGATTCCTTAGCGGGTTGTTTTTCGGCGCCCATTTTTTCGTGGAAAAACCTTGCCATCAGGTCCAGCGCCTCTTTGGTTTCCGGCAACTGGAAGTGATACCAGAAAGCGTGCGGCAGCGCTTCAAAAACTACAAGCTGAGCATCATTGCCTGCGCTCAGTAGCGCGCGGTGGAACATCGCGGTATCGCTCAGCAGCAGATCTCGTGTGCTGGTCACGAGCAAGCTCGGCGGCATTCCGTGTAGATCAGCGAATAGCGGCGACAGCACGGGATCCCTCCGATCGGTGGACCCAGCATATTGATCCGGCGGCGCGTGTTGCGGATCGGGCATGCCCAGATCTCCGGGAAGTCCATCCAGCGTAAAGAAGGCCCGCGAGTCGCTGCTACGGCTGAAATCGGTGCGCACCGAGAAAATGCCCAACGCCGCCGGCAGTGGCAGCCCCAGTTGTTTCAGCCGCACCGCTGTCTCGCAGGTCAGGATCGCTCCCGCCGACGTTCCGAATATCCCCATATTCTGCGGCTCATAGGTCTTCAGCAGTTCTTTGTAGACCGCCACTACATCATCCACCGCAGCGGGAAAGGGGTTCTCCGGCGCCAGCCGATAGTAGACCGACACGACTTTTATTTTCGCTAGACTCGCAATCGGAACCCCTTCAATCAGCGAACCCGAATCGGAAATGAACCCGCCGCCGTGCAGGTTGATCAGCAGGCGGTTCCGGTTCGCTTCCGGCATCCCGGTCGGTACAATGACGTCAGTTCGCACGCCTGCGATGCTCGTCTCGGCAATGTCCACCGGGTACAGCCTGCGCGCCTCCTTAGAATCAGCCTTGCGCCACTCGTCGGTCGCCGCACGAATCTCCGGCAAGCTGCGGGCACTCGATTTCTTCCGGCTCAACGACGCGAGCCAGGCTTGCGCTTCAGGACTTACCATAGACGGCGTTGGAATGGTCCTTCGAATCCGGGCGGTGCCATCCCGATCGAAGCTCGCAGAATTCCTCCGCCGATGCCCACAGGATAGGCTGGCTAGAATCGCCACCGCCGCCAGTGCTAATTTACGAGGGATCATTTGCCCGCCGCGTCGGCGAATCTTCGCAGCCGTTCGGAAGCCGTTTAGCAGCGCCCGGCCGTCGTCGCCTTGCCAATATGCTTGGGCGCCACTCTGTTTCTCCACGGCACAATGCAGCCTCCCAGGCGGAAACAGCGTCAACACCCAAATGTCCAGCGGCCCATGCCAGGGCTGTTGCCTTCACAAAAGACCGGACGGGCCGTAGGAAGATCTCGCGACTTTGGGCAGCGAGACGTTTTCTCGGCCCCGAGTATATGCCAGAAGCGCCGCCCTAGATAAACGGTTGACTCGAGATGAGTAGCGTCTACTCCTGATTCTGTGCGGGGACGTGAGGGCGAGGTTCGCAACCCGCTCCTCGTCGGGCCCAGAGAACGATTCCTCATGAGCCCCTCCAGGGTCATTTCTCCTCGCTCGCTTCCACGATTGCCAATCTCAGAAAACGTGTACACTGCTTCTCGCTAAATTTCAAGGAGGCCGTGCCCATGATCAAGCGCAGAGACTTGCTCCGGAATAGTCTGATCGGGGCTGGAGGGCTCCTGCTCACACGGCATTCTCCGTGGGTCGCAGCCTTCGATGCCGCAGGGGCTGACTCTCGTATCGAGGTGCTGCCTGCGGAACCACTCGGCACAATCTCTCCCAACATCTACGGACACTTCACCGAGAATCTCAGCGGCGTGCTCTACGACGGCATGTGGGTCGGCGAGAATTCCAAGGTTCCCAACATCAAAGGCATCCGCAAGGAGCTGGTCGACGAGATGCGCAAGATCAAACCTTCGGTCGTGCGTTTTCCCGGAGGCTGCTTTGCTGATAGCTACGACTGGCGAGACGGCGTCGGCCCCGCTGAGAAGCGTCCGCGCCGCACCAACTTCTGGGCGTTCGGGGAAACCGCCGCCGCTCCCGCCAGTCACAAGTACGATCCCAACCAGTTCGGAACCGATGAGTTCGTTCGCTTCTGCAAGCTTATCGGCGCCGCGGCCTATCTCGCCGGCAATGTCCGTAGCCTTTCCGCTCAGGAATTCTATCGTTGGATCGAGTACTGCAACTCACCGGCTGGCAGCACCACGCTCGCCGACATTCGCGCCGCTGCCGGATCTCCCGAGCCTTATAACGTCCGCTACTGGGGCGTCGGTAACGAATCCTGGGGATGCGGCGGCAACTTCACGCCCCAGGAGTATGCGGTGGAGTTTCGCCGCTACACCACCTGGGTCCCGGACTTCAAGGGGGATCTCGCTTTCATTGCATCCGGCCCCGACGGCGACCGCTGGAGCTGGACACACGGGTTCTTCGAGGAAATCCTGCGCAAGGGAAAAGAACAACTACGCTCCATCTATGGCATAGCACTCCACCACTATGCGTGGAACCTCAGCCGCGGCGCTACTCAGGATTGGGAGAAAGGCAAGGGCGATGCGATCAAGTTCGATCCTGTTGATTGGTACGAACTCCTGCGCGAAGGCGACCGCATGGAAGGCCTCATCAACGGGCACTGGCAAGTGATGGAGGAATTCGATCCCGAGCACTCGGTAAAACTGGTGGTGGACGAGTGGGGCCCCTGGTACCGTCCCGGCAGCGAGGCGACGCCCGGCGACCAGATCGAGCAGATGCCCACCCTGCGCGATGCCGTCTTCAGCGGCATGACGCTCGACATCTTCAATCGCCATCCCGAGAAAGTCACGATGGCCGCGTGCGCGCAGTTGATCAATTGTCTGAACAGCCTGTACTTGGCTCACGAAGACAAATTCTGCGTGACGCCCGTCGGTCACGTTTTTTCCATGTACGCGGCGCATCAGGGCGGGCAGGGATTGCGCACAATATTCTCGGCGCCTGGCATCAGCTACGATCGCGATGGCAAGGCCGCTTCGTTCTGGGGACTCCGCGGGGCGGCCTCGCTGCACGACAGGGAAGTGGTCCTCACCGTTGTGAACCCGGCGGTGAGCACACCGCGTGAAACCGAAATCGGAATACGTGGCGCCAGCGTGCAATCGGGCTCGGCGACCACGCTCACGCACTCCGACATTCACGCCCACAACACCTTTGAGCAACGAACCGTCGTTGTACCGCAAAGTCGCTCACTCGAGGTCAAAGGGCGCATTCTGGCTTACACATTCCCACCCGCCTCGGTCACGAAGCTGGTGCTGACCTTGGCTTAGGTGGGTGAACCGAGGGCGGCGCGCTCGCCGTCCGTTTCCTTCAAGCTGGTAGGTTGAGTTGATCAACCGGACCGTTACTGCTGGGTAGCGACGTGGCGTGAGTTGGAGTTCTTAGGCGTGCTCGGCGAATTCAGACTTGTGGATTCACGCAGGATGAGGTTTGTTTTGAGCACGTATTCCGTTCCGCTGGGTGCGGGCGTCTGCCGTTCCACGTCCGCCATCAGCGCGTTGAACGCCAGGCGAGCGAGTTCCGCTTGCGACATCTGGATGGTTGTAAGTGGCGGAAGAACGAATTGGGCCAGGTGAATGTCATCGAACCCAATCACCGAGAGGTCACCGGGAATCGTCAGCTTCGCCTCGTGGCTCTTCCGCATCACTCCTATTGCCGTCATGTCATTGGAGCACATGACGGCGCTCGGCCGCACCGGCCGCGCCAGCAATCGCTCGAAGGCGGCCATTCCGCCTTCCATGGTATGGTTGCCCTCGACGATCAGTCCAGGATCGGATTCCAATCCGATCTCCTGCATCGAGCGCAGGAACGCTTGCTGCCGCGCCACCGCCGATTTCAGGCGTAGCGGTCCCGTAATGAACGCAATTTTTTCGTGGCGGAGGGCAGCCAGATGCTGAACTCCTTGCCTGATACCGTGCAGGTAATCGATCCGTATGTTGCTGACCGCCGGCCGCTGCGGCCCCACGTCCACGAACACGAGCGGTACCTTTCTCACCGTCAGACCTTCGAGCAGGGCCTCTTCCATACCGAAAGTCAGCACCGCCACGCCTTCCACGCGGCGCTCCAGCATGCGGCGCACGGCACCTTCCATACGTTTGGGATCGTTGCCGGTCGAACTGAGCAGAATTTCGTAGTCGCGCTGTACCGCGATCGCCTCAAACACCTGGACGATTTCCGGAAAGAACGGATTCGTAATATCGGAGATGATAAGACCAAAGATCCGACTCCGCCCAGACACCAACGCGCGCGCCTGCGTGTTAGGGTAGTAGCCCAGTTCCTCGATCACGTTCCACACCCGCTTCGCCATCTGAGGGTTCACGGTGGGAATTCGGTTCACAACGCGTGACACCGTGGCGGTGGAGACTCGCGCTCGCTTGGCAATTTCTCGGATATCCATTTGGGGTGGTGTCCGGTGGCCTGCCGGGATTTTAGCATGGTAAACGTTGCCTCATACGTTGCCGTTAGCAGAAACCTACGCGCGACTTACCGGGGTTTGTGCGGGTGTGGATCCCCTGGTCCGGATCAGGCAGGTAGCACTCAGGTCCGCTTCCCGGAAGGGTGGAAAGCTACGGTCGTGAACCCCCCGAACGGAGATTGACAAAAGCCGCGGCGTGCTCTAATTTCTCGGAGCACGGTAAACGATTACTGTAGGAGTCGTCCGCCCGCCGGGGCCTCTCATGTTGCTGACTAGCTTGCGCGAAGCCGTGCTCGACGCCAATCTCGAACTGGTCCGCCGCGGCCTCGTGCTTTATACCTTCGGCAATGTCAGCGGCGTCTCCCGCAAAGATGGCCTGGTCGTTATCAAGCCCAGTGGTGTCCCGTACGAGACCATGACTCCAGCGCACCTTGTCATCACCGATTTGGAAGGCAAGCCAGTCGAGGGAAATCATCGCCCATCCTCGGATCTTCCTACGCATATTGCCCTCTACAAGGCGTTTCCCGACATCGGTGGTGTGGCGCACACCCACTCTGAATACGCCACCGCGTGGGCCCAGGCCCGGCGCGCCATTCCCTGCTTCGGAACCACCCACGCGGACTACTTCCACGGACCGGTTCCCGTCACTGATGTGATGACGGACGAGGATATTGCCTCCGACTACGAGTTGAACACTGGGCATGCTATAGTGCGGGCGTTCCAGCGAATCGATTATTCGGCAATTCCCGCGGTCCTGGTCGCCAATCATGGACCGTTTTGTTGGGGACCCGACACGCAAACCGCTGCCCACAATGCCGTTATCCTGGAGTCGGTTGCTCGCATGGCATACTTCACCGGCGGGATCAACCACGCCGCCGAACCCATCGGACGCGGACTTCACGACAAGCACTACCTCAGGAAGCACGGTAAGAACGCATACTACGGGCAGCCAAAGGACACGAAATGACGCTAGCTTTGGCCTCGATTGTCCCAGAACGACTCGTGCATATGTCCAGGGTGGACATCGCGATCGTCGTGATTTATTTCGCCTTAGTCCTCGCCATCGGCTTTTACCTGAAGCGCTTCGCCACCACCGGCGAAGATTTCTTTTTGGCCGGGCGCGAGATGACCGCTTGGGTCGCCGGGTTGGCCTTTGTCTCTGCCAATCTTGGATCGTTGGAATTGCTCGGCTGGGCAGGGAACGCATACCAGTACGGCATCATGGCCGCGCACTGGTATTGGATCGGCGCCATTCCCGCCATGGTGTTCTTGGGCATCGTGATGATGCCCTTTTACTACATATCGAAAACCCATTCCGTCCCGGGCTACTTGCAATTGCGCTACGGACCTGAGGCCAGCGCGCTCAGTGCCATGACCTTCGCCGTCATGACCATCCTGATGTCGGGCGTCAACATGTACGCCATGGCCGTGGTTATGCAAGTCGTCCTGGGCTGGAACATCCACTTCAGTCTCATCACGTCTTCCTTGACGGTCGGCATCTATGTGGCGGCGGGCGGTCTGTTTTCGGCCATTTTCAACGAAGTCCTTCAGTTCTTTCTCATCTGGTTCGGCGCTCTCCTCATCCCCATCCTCGGTCTGATCGAGACTGGAGGATGGAACGGGATGGTCGCCCGCATCCACCAGAATTTTCCTGGCCAGGACTTCACCCACATGTGGGGCCCGATGCACTCCTTCTCCGCGAACCCCATGGGTATCCACTGGACCGGCATCGTGTTCGGGCTCGGCGCCGTCCAGGCGATGGGTTACTGGACTACCGA
>Ga0307479_10004155_pt1 | contig 13238 bp, 7 predicted proteins | sample atmos_gasesECM4C_FD_203743 | JGI IMG/M metagenome (GOLD analysis project Ga0307479, IMG submission 203743) | Hardwood forest soil microbial communities from Morgan-Monroe State Forest, Indiana, United States - atmos_gasesECM4C_515 | ecosystem: Environmental > Terrestrial > Soil > Temperate...
GTCGTTTGCCAGGTGGTGAGATCGAAGACCGGCAAGAGCAGCAGCGGTTATGTGGAGGTCGAATTCACCGAACCGGTCTCCGGTTTTTGGGGACTGCGCTTCCCGGCAGATCACGCGGCATTACGCTCCCGGACTTCACTCTCCGACCCCGATTCGGACGCCGATGAATTCCTGCGCAGCGCCATGGACACGAGTGCGCCTGTTACTCGCAAACTCAATTCCGCCAAGCCCGATCTCGGGATCCCTCAATCCGACGAGCGCTATGGAACAGACTTGCAATCCCAGGAACGCGGTTCCAACCGAGCCGGCCTTCTCGCGGAAGAACCCGCCATGGCGCCGAAACTTGGGTCTAGCCGCCTACAAGAACAACTCTCTGCCCTGATCTCTGCGGAACAAGAAACCCTGCCTGCGGAGAGGAACGCGCCCGTTACCCAGTCTTCCGACCGCAAGGCGCTCAGCGACACGACTGCGAAGCTTTTTGAGATGGCCGAGGCGAAGTCCCTGGCACAACCGGCAGAACCTGTTCCCGGCGAATCCCAGCGTGCCAAAGTCAGCTCCGCTCTGGCGAACGCATCCAACGCTAAGAAATTGACCTTGCCGCCCGAAGAGCTCAAAGTCCCAAGTTGGCTGCAGCCGTTGACGCGGCCCATGGCCGCGGCTGGGTCAAACGAGGAAGTGGCCAACGAAATCGCCTCCGCCTCGGAACAAATGACCACGCCAGCGGAGAAGCACTCCAAGCTGCCCAGCAAAGCGAAGCCTCCCAAAGCGGCCCCCGCGTTGGGCGCCAGCCTGCTAGGACAAAGCGCTGCGCCCGCTACTTCTCACCACCGCAACCCAGGACTGCTCATCGGCGTTGCCGCAGGACTTCTCGTCGCGGCTGCCGGCGCGACGTGGTATTTCCAGCACCCTTCCAATCCAGCGCTGACCGAACGATCCGTCAAAACTAGTCAGGCCCCGACCGCTCCCGCGCTACCGATAGTGCCGTCGACGCCCGGCGCGCCAGCAGCCGACGCAACTCCGAGCTCTTCTCAGCAGCAGCCTCAGCCGGCGCAACCCGACGCAACCGCGCGCTTCGTTCCTGAACCGCTTCAATCCAAGCCCGCATCCGGTGGCCTCACAGAAACCGCATCCGCTTCTTCCTCTGCGCGCCTTACTCAGCAGCCCGCAGTCATCTCTGAGCGCATTCCCAAATCGAGTCCTGCCGCGAACGCGCCTCCTGCCGCCTTCTCCAGCGCCCTAGCGGAATCCATCGAGCCCGAATCCAAAAAGCCCAACTTGGGCGATGCTGCTCTAGCGAAACCCAAACTCAAGCGCCGCAGGCAGTCCGCCGGTATCGCCGCGCCTTCAATAACGGAAACCGATGCGCAGGCCGTTTCTCCTGACACCTCCTTTGGCGCGAGCCTCGGCCCGGACGCTGCCTCCCAACCCGCCGCCCCGGAAACGCCCACGCCAGTCGGCGGCGATGTGAAGCCGGCACACTTGCTTTCGTCCGTGCCGCCTGTTTATCCGCCAATCGCCAAGAGCCAGCATCTCGCTGGTGATGTGCGCGTCGACGCGCTGATCGACGCCAACGGACGCGTCTCCTCCATGAAAGTGATCTCAGGCCCGGCGATGCTTCACCAAGCGGCTATGGACGCTCTTCGCCAATGGAAGTATCAGCCCGCCACGCTTAACGGCACGGCGGTGCCCATGCACCTCACCGTCACCCTACAGTTCCATCTGCAATAACCGAGAGCCTGCTGGAGTAGCACCCCAAAAGTGGCACAACAGTTTCTGGGTGTGCGTCACACCGAGTTCGTCCGCGGATTTTCCTTACTAGTGTTATTGGGGACTTCGCATTTCACTTGAGAGCAAAAGCGATGTAAATGCCCCCGGAGGGTGACTTGGGGTCTTTCCCCCCGCCGGCGGCGATGGCGACATATTGTCGCCCGTTCACTTCGTAAGTAATCGGCGTGGCATTACCGGCAAACGGCAACGTGGTTTCCCACAGCAGCTCACCCGTAGCTTTATCGAACACGTGAAATTTCTTGTCGAAGTTCGTCGCGCCAATAAACAGCAAGCCGCCGGAGGTGACGACCGGCCCGCCGTAATTTTCCGATCCCGTATTGGTCATTCCTTTCGCCGCCAGCTCGGGAAATTCGCCGAAATTGATCTTCCACACGTATTCTCCGGTGCTGAGATTAATGGCGTTCAGCGTGCCCCATGGTGGAGCAATCGCAGGATAACCGTCAGGATCCAAAAATCGTCGATACCCCGTAAATCGGTATTTCATGCCGAGCAATTCGGGTCCCGCGCTGCCGAGTTCTTTCCGTTCGCCATTGGTCAGGAAATCCACGAGCGCAGTGAGCTGACCCGCGGATAAATTGGGAAAACTCGGCATCCTGCCTTTGCCGTTCTTAATCGTTTCTGTGATCTGATCAGGAGCGAGCCGGTTATTAATCCTAATGAGCGAAGGAATCGCGGGAGGCGAGCCCGCCATGGTGTCGCCATGACACACGCTGCACTGGCTCATGTAGATTCCCTTCGGTCCGGAGTTATCCGTGTTTTCCCCAAGCGCAGCCATCCACGCCATTTCATTGGAATTGATATAAATGATCGATGTTTCGGGATCGACGGCGGGCCCTCCCCATTCCGCTGCACCGTCGAATCCCGGAAAAATCACGGTGTCCTTTCCTAGACGAAACGGAACGAATTGGCCTCCGCTCACCGAGTTGTGAAATTGCTCCAGCGCCCATTGATGCACTTCCGGTGTGCGGTTGGTCAGCATGTCTTCGGTGAGCAGTTGGCGTGCATAGGGAGCAGGCTTGGCCGGCAGGGGCTGCTCGGCCGCGGCGACTTCGCCGGGAATCGTGCTCGGCGGATACTTGTGATACTCAACCGGAAAAAGCGGCTTGCCGTTGGTGCGGTCAAATAAATACACAAAACCTTGCTTGGTCGTCTGCGCCAGAGCCTGAACGTTTTTACCATCGCGCTTTAGCGTGAATAGAACCGGCGGCGACGGAAAATCACGGTCCCAAATATCGTGCCGCACGCCCTGGAAGTGCCAGATTCGCTTTCCCGTTTTGGCATCCAATGCGATGACGCAGTTGGCGAACAAATCGTCCCCGATCCGGTCCGCACCGTAAAAATCGAATGCAGCCGAACCCGTCGGGGCATAAACGACTCCTCGTTTTGCATCCACGGCCATACCTGCCCAGTTGTTCGCAGCGCCGCTCGTTGTCCAGGCATCCTTCGGCCAGGTGTCATACCCAAATTCGCCGGGATGCGGAATCGTATGAAACGACCAGCGAAGTTTCCCGGAGCGCACATCGTAAGCCCGGATGTCTCCCGGCGGCGCCGGTAACGTTTCCGGGTTTCGCCCCCCCACGATAATTAAGTCTTTGTAGATAACTCCCGGGCTGGTCAGCGCGATGGACTGTTTCGCCGGCTCGCGCCCCAGATCGTTTCGCAGATCGATGCTCCCTTTCTCACCAAAGCCCTCAATGGGCTTGCCGGTTGTGGCGTCCAGCGCGTACACAAAGTTCATCACTCCCACGAGAAGGCGCCTGTCTTTGCCGTTATTAGACCAGTACACCAGCCCGCGATCCGGCTGCGTTCCTTTGATCCCCGAATCGAATTTCCAAAGGAGCTTCCCGCTCGCCGCGTCCAAAGCAAAAACTTTTTGCGTCGGGGTGATCCCGTAAAGCACGCCGTCTACAACAATGGGACTCGCCTGCAGCACTCCCCCTTCTTCCCCAGTATCGAAGCTCCACGCCACCCCAAGTTGTTTGACATTGCTTCGATTGATCTGCGCCAGCGTCGAGTAATGCGTATTTTCCGGATTGCCGCCGTACACCGGCCAGTCCCGGTTTACTTTTCGGCTTTGTGCTCTCGCCAGTGAGGGCACCATAAAGAGCGTAATCGCGAAAGTGCTTAATACCGTTTTCTCGAGTCTCGTCATGCACGGGATGATAACTCACACTGGTCCCGGAAGTGCGCCAACTGATGCCGCATCTTCTACGCGGTTCTGCACAACCTATTCCCGACAGTGCTGTATCGACGCCCACAGAAGTTTGGTTTAGCATAACGGGCCGCCCTGGGTTGCGGGGCAAGAAATCCACTAACCACCTTGAGTGGCAACCGTCCCGGAGGCATGGCGTCATGGAAGAACAGCTCAGCCTGGAATTTTTGCGCGTTGTCGAAAACGGCGCCATCGCCGCGGCGCGCACCATGGGTTTCGGGGACCGCCACAAAGCCGACGAAGAAGCCGTCGAAGCCATGCGCAAAACCATGGACGCCGTGCAGATGGACGGCACCATCGTCATCGGCGAAGGCGAACGTGACGAAGCGCCCATGCTGTACATCGGCGAAAGAGTCGGCCTGGCCACACACGCGCCCAAAGCGCTGTTCCCCGAAGTAGACATCGCCGTCGATCCACTCGAGGGCACGAATCTCTGCGCCACCGGAGCCGCCAATGCCATCGCGGTTCTCGCCGCCAGCGAAAAAGGCGGTCTTCTGCACGCGCCCGACATTTACATGGAAAAAATCATCGTGGGCCCATCCTGCAAAGGCGCTATCGACATTGACGCCCCCGTCGCTGATAACCTCAAATCCATCGCCAAACGCCTCGACCGCGACGTTGAGGACCTGGTCATCATCGTGCTCGACCGTCCCCGCCACGAAAAATTAATCGCCGACATTCGCAAAGCGGGCGCGCGCATCCGCTTGATAGGCGACGGCGATCTTTCTGCCGGAATTTCCGCCGCGGTGGTGGGAACCGGCGTGCACGCCGTGATGGGAACCGGCGGCGCTCCCGAAGGCGTCATCACCGCCGCGGCCCTGCGCTGCTTGAATGGGCAGATTCTCGCCCGACTGGTGCCCACCAAGCCTCAAGACACCGAGCGCATGGCAAAAATGGGCCTCAAGGATCCCAAACGAATCTACGACACCGAAGATCTGGCACCGGGCAAGAAAATAATCTTCGCCTGCTGCGGCGTGACCGACGGAAACCTGCTCAAGGGCGTCCGCTTTTTTGGCGAAGGCGTTCGCACCTCTTCCATGATTTTGACGTTAGACGATCGGCAGGTGCGTTTCATTGAATCGGTACACCTGGAAAAGCGTCCCGACGTAAAAGTAAGGTTTAATTAATGAAGACCTCTTGGTCCTTCGCGGAGCCAGGACCTGTAGTCAGGTCCCGCATTTTGCGACCTGAGGCTTTTCTCTTTGTATGCGGCGCCGAGGTCTCGCGGGCCGCGCCGCTACTCACTCTTCGTTAGCGCCAGAAAAATCCGATCATCTATGGCCACGCCATGAGTGAACAGCGTGGCCGTATCCGCACTCGGCACAGCCACATTATTCCCGCTTCCGCTCACTGCAGGTCCCGCGGGCTTGGCCTGTGTGCTTGGCGTATCTCCAGGTTGCAGCGAGACGCGGGTCGTCTTCGGCGTGCAGTTCGCTGCTCCCAGGCACGTATCGCGCACAAAAACCTGGCGGTAACCGCTGTTCGTTCCAGCGCCGGCTGCGCTCTTGCTTTGCGCCGCCGCCTTGTTGTTTGAGTGGCTGGGAGTCACCGCCAGAAAAGCCACAAATCGACCCGAGCCGCTGATCGACGGCAAAATGCTCTCTGTTCCGACCAGCGTGCCGTTTTCATCCTTGGAAACCAACTCTGTCGACGCCGTGCAGCTATCCTTCGCGCCCAAGCAGGTATCGCGAACATAAATCTGCCGCCCGGCCGGCGCATCGGCAACCAGATTTGTCGCCGCCGAACTGAACGCTACATAACGCCCGTCCGCGCTGATCGACGCCGACCGGCTATCGTCATTTCCAGGAGCGCCATCGTTCGCAGCGGAAAGCAATACGGTGCGCGGCTGGCAACCTGTTCCGGCCCCTTCACATGTATCCCGCAATAAAATCTGCGCATGTCCGCCCTGCTCTCCGGTGTAGGCCACATAACGCCCATCAACGCTGACCGCCGGCGTTTCTTCCGCAATTTGGGGCGGCGCTGTTCCCGTCGAGTTCGTTGGGCAAGCCGTGCCGGAAATGGTGAACGCCGGACTATTCGTGCTCGCGCCTCCTCCTCCCGAAGGAGGATTGCCCACAGCGCCCGGAGGAGTCGTTTGCGGCGACGGTGGATTGTAAACAGTCACCGCCGCGGTCCCCGCTGATGCGATCAGCGAAGCGCTCACCGTGGCCTGAATTTGTGTTGAAGTAGGACTCCCGGAAAGAGGCAGGGTCGACTGCGTCGAACCCGCTGTCCAGCGCACTTGCGAGCCCCCGGACGGATCGCTGGTGGGAAGAAAACTGCTTCCATTGACGGTAAGTGTAAACGCGCCTCCCGCGGCCACCGCGCATGCCGGAGCAATGCTAGAGACCACCGGCACCGGATTCGGCGGCGGATTGATCACGAATGCCAAAGTATTCGAAAGGCCATTCGTACCTGTTCCTGAATGCGGGCTTAGGGTATTAACAAACGCGGTCCCCTGTTTGGCTACCAGTGAGGCATCCACCGTCGCCGTAACACCGGTCACATTCCCCGCACTGTCGGTTTGGAGCGTTGTCGGTATGGTTTTGCCGTTCCACTGCACTACCGTGTTTTTGATAAACCCCGCGCCATTAATCGTCAAGGTGAAGGTCGCGCTTCCCGCTGCCACCGTCGAGGGCGACAGCGAGCTAATCGCGGCGCCGGTGGGAACTTGAAAGGTGTTGCCGTAATCATTGCAGCCCATGGCTGCAAATAGCGACGCCGCTGTGACAGCTAATGCTGTCCAAAACCCCTTCATTAGGACTCCTTCATCATGTAAAGGATGATGCTCCGCGCCTTATTTCCGTCCGCCGCCGGCAGCAAAATGCCGCTCGTTGACCCTGCCGTCCGGAACTCCTCACTTGTCGGATTGCCCGGGGGACCCGGGACTCAGCATGCTGTCGAAGTGAGATGCGCAAATTGCGCGGCGCGTTTACCACTCGTGGCTGGCTTCTCGCCCCTCATTTCGCCGGCTTCCCAGCCGCAAAAACGCCTCTCGCGCAACCCTACATGCTTACCATTCCCACCCGGAACAGGTCAATGCAGGCTTCAAAATGGTGGTGGAGTCAGTTCCCAGTCACCGGACATGGGCGATTTCTTGCTTTGGTCACGCCAATCATTTGGCTACCGGTGCATCCGCCCCCACAGCCGCAAGAGAAGCTCGCACCAATTCCTGAATGTGCTTGCTGCATTCGGGGTCGCTCATCGGTGCTGCCGCGGCGGCTCGATAGCACTCGATGGCCTGCTGTTTCCGCCCGAGCTTCGCGAAAAGGTCTCCCCGCGCCAGCTGAAAAATTGGATTTGAGGGATATTTCTCGACCAGCGGCGTAATCACCTGGAGAGCGTGTTCGTACTGATGGTCGTAACTGTGCAGATTAATCGCCAGATAGAAGCGGGCTTCCGGCGGCGTCAATACGCCTTGCTCGATGGCGTGCTGCAATCGCCGAACGCCGTCTTCTTTAGTCCCCCCCGGAATGCCCATAAAAAAGCGCAAGACTCGCAAGGCGGTGGATAGCGTGTCCACATAATAGTTGTAAAGGCCCAGACCGAAATCCGCGTCCGCGAAATCAGGGTCAAGAGCCAAAGCCCGCAACAAATGCTCCCGAGCCCGAACGCCCGTGCGCGCCGTATTCCGCCCTTCGCCACGCAAACCGTACAGCCGTGCGGCCAGGGCATCGCCCATCCCGGCATAGAATTGCATCTCCGCGGTTTCATGCTCCCGGATTTGCGCTTCCGCCAGCGAGGCGACTTTCGCCGCCAGGTCGAAGTAACGCCGGTCCGCAGCCAACTTAGCGCGGTGATGGGTATTGCTCATTCCCCATTTGAACTCTGCCGTCGTGCACCAGATTCGCCACCAGGTCGCTTCCGCCTCAAGAAGGTACCCGATGGGATGATCGGGGCTGCCTTGCTCGATGCGCACCGAATCTTCAATAGCCCCGGAAATGTCTCCCGAATAGATTTTATCGAGCGTCGCCTGCACCGCCGCTGGAACTGTAAGCTTCTCCGTCTGCGCCGAAGCGGAGCCACAACACATCGCCTGAAATATTGCGATGATTGGAAGTATCAATACACGCCAACGCACAAGCAAAGTCTGCCTCGCTTGGAGTGCGGCGGTCTTGCCGCCGCTTTCACGGTGTAAGCCCGGAGCTTGATTTATCCTCATACTCGGCTGGCCCAAAGGCCGCACAAGTTTAAGCCCTCTCGCGCGCACCGCAAATCTCGAATCCGGTTTTGTAGCGCCCGCTTTCTGAAGCGGGCTCCCGTTGAATTGGCGGCCGCCGCCGCCCATTTGCTATTCTCCCTGCGCCATGCCCGCCTCTAACAATCCACCCCCGCCCGAAGCCCTGGAACGCGGCCTCGGCTTAAAAGAAGCCGTCGCGCTGAACATGATCGAAATCGTTGGCATTGGCCCGTTCGTTGTCAGCTCCCTCGTCATCAAGGAAATGGGAGGGCCGCAGGCCTTATTGGCTTGGCTCGCCGGAGCCATTTTGGCCACTCTCGATGGCTTCGTCTGGTCTGAACTTGGCGCCGCCATGCCTCGCGCCGGCGGAACCTATGTTTTCCTCCGTGAAGCCTATGGCCCCAACCGCTGGGGACGACTCATGTCCTTCCTTTTTGTCTGGCAAACCTTCATCCAAGCTCCGCTCTCCGTTTCTTCCGCTGCCATTGGCTTTGCGAAGTACGCCGGCTACTTGCATCCGCTCAGCACCATGCAGGCCAAAGCGATCTCCGGCAGTCTGGTCATTTTCCTGGTAATCCTGCTGTATCGCCGTATCACCACCATTGGGAAAATTTCTGTTTTGCTTTGGATTGGCGTCGTTGGCACGCTGCTCTGGCTCATCTGTGGAGGGATGCGTCATTTCGACGCGCACCTTGCCTTCGATTTCCCTCCCAACGCTTTCCATCTCTCTTGGCCGTTCTTCGCCGCTCTCGGCGCGGCCATGGTCAACACCGTCTACAGCTACTGGGGCTACTACAACATTTGTCATCTCGGCGGCGAAATTCGCGACCCCGAGCGCAACATCCCGCGCGGGATTTTTCTCTCCATCGCCGGAATCACCGTCCTGTATCTCGCATTGCAGTTCAGCATCCTCGGAGTCCTTCCCTGGCGCGAGGCTCAGAACTCCCCCTTCATCGTCAGCGCCTTCGTCGAAAAACTCTATGGCGCCTCCGCGGCGCACTTTGCCACCTGGATGATTTTATGGGTTGCCCTCGCCTCCGTCTTCTCTCTCCTCCTCGGCTATTCGCGTGTTCCTTATTCCGCCGCCCTCGATGGCAACTTTTTTGCCGTGTTTGGCCGCGTGCATCCCACCAAGCATTTCCCGCACATCTCGCTGCTCTGTCTCGGAGCGCTCTCGTTGGTATTTAGTCTCACCCTGACCCTCGGCACCGTGATCAAGGGCATTCTCGCCATGCGACTGCTCGTGCAGTTCATCGGCCAAGCCATCGGTGTCATTCTTCTGCACCGTCGTTGGCCTCCCGAGCGCCTGCCCTTCAAAATGTGGTTCTACCCCGTTCCGGCGGTGCTCACGATGTGCGGATGGGCTGCGCTCTTCTGGGCCACCGGCCCCGCACGCAAATGGGGACTCCTCGAAATTGCCTTGGGCGCGGTCGCATTTCTGTTTCGTGCGCGAGAAATGAGACAATGGCCGTTTGAAAAACGCGGGCAGCCAGTCTCCGTGCCGGGGACTTAACCTGCCACCCAGGAGTTCGTACTTGCGCGCAACTTCATGGAAACGTCTCGGCATCTGCGGCGGCGTCGGCGTACTGCTCGCCTCCATTGCTTCTTTCGCCCTCGCGCAATTTCCGCCCGCTCCCGGCACTGGCCCCGGCTTGCCCGAAACCATCGAGGCCATCGACAGCGCGCGCGTCACCACCCGCATCCTCTACATCACCGCTCACCCCGATGACGAGTCCGCCGCCATCCTGACGTATCTCGCCCGCGGACTGCACGCTGACGTCGCTCTGCTTTCGCTAACCCGCGGCGAAGGCGGCCAGAACGACCTCGGCCCTGAGCAAGCTCCCCAGCTCGGCTTGATCCGCACGCAAGAACTCCTCGCCGCCACGCGCGGCTACGGCGTCAAACTTTTCTTCACCCGCGCTCCGGATTTCGGCTTCTCCAAAACTCCCGAAGAAACCCAAAAAATCTGGGGCGATCCGGTCGTCGAAGACATGGTGCGCGTCATTCGCACCTATCGCCCCAACGTCGTCATCAATCATTTTGGCGGCGTGCACTCCGGCCACGGCCATCACCAGACCAGCGGCCTGTGGACTCCCAAAGCCGTGCAGCTCGCAGCCGACCCGAAAGCCTTTTCCGCGCAGCTCGAGGGGGAACTTCCGCCGTGGGCTGGCGAGCCTCGCCCCGTTCAGATTCTCGATCTCGACCGCAGCGACGACCCCAAGGGTTATATCGTTCCGGTGAATGACATCTCTCCGCTCTGGGGCAAAAGCTACCGGCAAATCGGCATGGACGCGTTTGCCAGCCATCGCAGCCAGGGAATTTCCGCCTTCATCGCCGCGCCGTTTTTCCGCCGCCCTGTTGGCTTGCGCTCGGAGACCGGAGCTGCTTTCGACCCGAAGACTCTTGCAGAACCCCTTCGCTCGCTAATGCCAGGTTGCCGCGCTTTTGAAGACGCCGACGACGGGCTCGTCGCCGCACGAAAAGCGGCTTTGAGTCTCGACTGGCAATCAGCCGCTACGTCGCTAGCGCAAGCAGCGGGCAACGCCGCGCACTGGCAAGACAAGTGTCCTTGGCATCTGACCAACACCCTCGATCAACAGTTTCAGCTCATGGACATGAATCGCCCCGCCGCGCGCATCGAGAAAGCACTCGCTCTCGCCGCCGGTTTGCAAGTCACCGCCGAAGCCGACCGCAGCGATCTCGTCGCCGGTGAAGATTTCACACTGAAAGCTCAAGCCGACTGCCGCCCCGAAGCGGCCTGCAAACTCGGCGACACCAAGCTGCTCTTCCATGGCAGTTTCAAGGAAATCAAACGCGATGGTGACCCTCAAAAGGGCCTGCAGTTCACCATCGCTGTTGCACCCAGTTCATCCCCAGCCGAAGTGAGCGATTCCCTTCGCAGGCACGAATCCCAATTTCTTCTCGCTGCCCTGAACTCCCCAAGCCAGCACGATCTTGCGCAAGAACTCGGTTCCTTACTCCCCGAGCCGCCGCCGCTCGTCTCCGTTCTGCAAGAAGTCACCGTAAGCGGCTACACGTTCCAGGTCACGCACCCCGTGACGCACATTCAAGCCAGCTCCACGCGCGTGGATCGCGTTCCGCTTCGCTTGGTCCCCGCGTACACCCTAGCCGTCGAGCCCGCTCAGGTCGTCGAAGTGCTCTCCAAACCCGGCAAGCCATTTGACGTGCTGCTCCGCGTCCACTCCTATGCCACGCGCCCCGCAAAGGTCGACGTAGGAGTCGCCGCACCGCAAGGCTGGCATGCGAGCGCGTCCGTTGCTCTCGACTTCACCGGCTCGGGCGACAAATACGCCCGCCTCACCGTAACGCCGCCACAAAATCTCGCTGCGGGAAATTACAAACTGCCCGCTTACGTGCAAACGTCCGACGATCCGCCAGGCGCTACGCCCGTCAACGCCAAATTCACGTCATCCCTCGAGCCACTGCCGACCATGCCCACGCAGTTCTGGAGCGAGCCCGCCGAATGTTTCGTGCACGCCTTCGACATCAACGTCCCCGAAAATCTGCGTGTCGGCTACATCACCGCGGAAAGCGAGCCGGTCCCCGAAGCCCTCCAGCGCCTCGGCATTCGCGTCGAAATGCTCGATCCCGCCGCGCTCGCCTTCAGCGATTTATCGCGCTTTGACGCCGTCGTCGTCGGTGTCCGCGCTTACGAACTGCGCTCCGACCTGCCCGGCGCCAACCAGCGCCTGCTCGAATATGTTTCGAACGGAGGCACCCTGGTCGTCCAATACAATCGCGACTTCGCCTGGGACAAGCTCCAGCCCGCCCCCTATCACGCCCTGATCTCTCCCGCGACTCCCAGCCGCGACGAAACCGCGCGCGCCCCTCGCCCTCTTCCCCGCATCACCGACGAAACCTCCGCCGTAAACTTTCTCAAGCCCGAAGATCCTCTGCTCAATCGTCCCAACAAAATCACCGCGCAAGACTTCCACGGCTGGGTCCAAGAGCGCGGCCTTTATTTCTGGACGGAGTTCGACCCCAAGTACACGCCGCTTCTCGCCATGCACGATCCCAATGAGCCCGACCTCAACGGCGCTCTCGTCTACACTCGCTACGGCAAGGGCACCTACATCTACACCGGCCTGGCCTTCTTCCGCCAACTCCCCGAAGGCGTCCCCGGCGCCTATCGCCTCTTCGTAAATCTCCTAAGCGCCTCCCGCTAATGTCCGTGGAGTGCGGTTAATCGCAAGTGCGGTCCTGCTGCGTTTTTTTGGAGTGCGGCGGTCTTGCCGCCGCTTTCGAGGTGTGCGCCATTCACCCACAACTTCTCAACGTGCAGCCGTTGTAGCGGCGCGAGGGAGCGCGTCCACTCCTGCAACGCAGGGTGGAGTCCGCGCAGCCCTGCGGCTCTCGAGACGTGAGCCGCCACCCGGTGTCAGCGATGCCTCAACAAGATGTCATCCTGAGGCCCGCGCTTTTCAGCGGCCCGAAGGACCTCAACGACAAAATCTTGCAACGCCAAATGAGCGTCCCACCCCGCCGTGCCGCTTGCGACACGCCGGCCTCCGCGCCTTTTCCCGCGTGCTATGCTTTCCCGCGACGAAACTTTCTCTCGTTGGGGGTTGGATGATTCACGCCACGCCACACAAACGCGCTAACGCGCGCCGTCTTGCCGCGACTCTCGCACTCTGCCTCGGGATGCTGCTCGCTACCGCGCCCTTCGCCGCCGCGCAGCAAAAAAACAAGAAAAACAAAAAAGACGATCAGTCTGCCTCCGACGGCAAGCCCATCATCCCCATGCCCGACGAGCAGGCCATCGACTACATGATCTCCACCATGCTCGGCGCCTGGCAGCTCAACGACGTCGACAAAATGCATCTCTGCTACGCCGACGACGCCACCTTTGTCAGCGGCATCTGGGCGCCTCCGGTGGTGGGCTGGGCCAGTTACGTGCCGCTGTATCAACAGCAGCGCGCGCGCACGCAGCAAGTCCGCCTGGAGCGCACCAACACCCTCATCCGCGTGGATGGCGTGGTCGCCTGGGCCTCCTATCAGTGGGATTTTTCAGGCAACGTGGATGGTCAGCAAATGAAC
>Ga0307479_10004159_pt1 | contig 13231 bp, 13 predicted proteins | sample atmos_gasesECM4C_FD_203743 | JGI IMG/M metagenome (GOLD analysis project Ga0307479, IMG submission 203743) | Hardwood forest soil microbial communities from Morgan-Monroe State Forest, Indiana, United States - atmos_gasesECM4C_515 | ecosystem: Environmental > Terrestrial > Soil > Temperate...
GCCGTCCTGCAGGCCGAGGGCTTCGAGGTGCTCGAGGCGCGCAACGGCCTGCACGCGCTGCAGCAGCTGATGCGCATGCCGCTGCCGGGCGCCATCCTCCTCGACATGGTCATGCCGGTGATGAGCGGATTCGAATTCCTCGAGTACAAAGCGGAGGACCCGCGCATCCGCCAGATCCCGGTGATCGCGGTGACCGCCTACGAGAAGGTGGCCGAGGTCCCCGGCGTGGTGAAGCTCGCGGCCAAGCCGTTCGACCTGGTCGAGCTGCTGCAAATTCTGCGCACCGTCATTGGATAGGGCCGTTGCGGCGGGCAGGGGCGCGTGCTACACCCCGCGCCCGCTCTTTGGAATCGACGGATAAAAAGCTGATGGCGGAAGCGCTCGCCGAGGCGCGCCGGGCGGCGGGCGAGGGAGAGGTGCCCATCGGCGCGGTGGTGGCGTTCGAGGGCCGCGTCGTCGGCCGCGGCCGCAACGCGCGCGAGCGGCTGGCCGACCCGACCGCGCACGCGGAGATCCTCGCGCTGCAGGAGGCGGCCCGCGCGCTGGGCCGCTGGCGCCTGACCGGCGCGACCCTCTACGCGACGCTGGAGCCTTGCCCCATGTGCGCCGGCGCGCTGGTGAACGCGCGCATCGATCGCCTGGTCTACGCCGTTGCCGACCCGAAGGCGGGCGCGGCCGGCACCCTCTTCGACATTCCCCGCGACGCGCGGCTGAACCACCGCGTGCAGGTCGAGGCCGGCGTGCTGGCCGAGGAGTGCGGCCAGGTCCTGACCGATTTTTTCCGCGCGCGGAGGAAGTAGAAAAAGGAGAGGTGGCCGAGCGGCCGAAGGCGCACGCTTGGAAAGCGTGTATACGGCAACGTATCGTGGGTTCGAATCCCACCCTCTCCGCCAAATTTGATTAGAGTTCGTTCCGGGAGAGCTGGCCGAGCGGCTGAAGGCACCTGATTCGAAATCAGGAGGTCCGAAAGGACTCGGGGGTTCGAATCCCTCGCTCTCCGCCAAATCACTTCTTCAGCGCTGCGCGGGCGCGGTCCACGTCGGCCGGCAGGTCGAGGTCGGCCAGCGCCGCCGGCGGCTGCGCCACTTCGGCGGCCTGCGCGAGGTGGCGCTGCACCACTTGCTTGCCCTCGGTCTCGAGCGCGGTCAGCTCGGAAAACAGCCCTCGCGCGTAGAGGATGGGCGGCGCGATCACCTCGCCGTAGCGCGAGATCACCAGCGGCTCGCCGCGCCAGCGATCGACGAGCGCGCGCAGCATCTGCGCCGTGACCAGCGGCATGTCGGCGAGCATCAGCACCGCGGCGCGAGCGTCGTGGGGCAGCGCCGCGAATCCTTCGCTCACCGAGGTGTGCATGCCGCGCGCCCAGGCGGGGTTCAAGACCAGCGTGCAGGGCAGGTCGCGCAGCTCGGCGCGGGCGCGCTCGCTCTCGTGGCCGAGCACGACCAGGAGCGGTTGCAGCCCGGCGGCCAGCGCGGTGCGCGCGGCGCGGCGCAGGACGGTCTCGCCCGCAAGCTCGAGGAAGAGCTTGTTCTCGCCCATGCGGCTGGAGCTGCCGGCCGCGAGCAGGACGCCCGCGATCTCACTCGCCATGGATGCCGCCGCGGCGGTCGCGCAGGTGCGCGGGCGGGCGGCCGGAGCGCACCGCCAGCATCTCCGCCACGATGCTCACCGCCACCTGCTCCGGACCTTCGGCGGCGAGATCGAATCCCACCGGCGCGTAGAGCCGCTCGGCGCCGGCCGAGTCGAGCTGCTTGAGCAGCTCCTCCTTGCGGCCGCGTGGCCCGAGCAGGCCCAGGTACGCGAGCGGCAGAGGCAAGAGCGCGCGGAGCCACTCGCGGTCGCGCTGCAGCGAGTGCGTCTGCACCACCGCGAAGTGCTGCGGGCCGAGGCCCGCGGGCGCGCCTTCTTCCGCGCGCCGCAGCGACAACCGCAAAGGCGGTGCAAAGCGCTCGGGCGTGAGGTAGCCGCGGCGGTGATCGATCACCGTCACGTCGAATCCCGCCTCGGCCGCCAGCGCGGCGAGCGGGCGCGCGTCGTCGCCGGCGCCGAAGACGAGCAGCACCGGCGGCGGCCGCAGCACCTCGACGAAGCGCGATCCCTCGATGCGCGTCGCGTCCTCGGGTCCCGCGGGCGCCACGCGAACGACGCCCGCCTCGGGTCCCTCGATGACCGTCTCGATGGCGAACGGCTCCGCGCTGCCGAACTCCGTCCGCGCGCCGAGCCGCAGAAGCGCCTGAGCTCCCGGCCCGCGCGCGAACTCCTCGCCCACCGGCTGGACGAAGATGCGCACCTGGCCCTCGCAGCCGAGGCCCAGGCCCCACACCGTCTCGTCGTCGGCGCCGGTGTCGTAGTGCAACAGTCGCGTTCCGCCGCCGCCGTCACGCAAGAGCCCGAGCGCCACCTCGCGCACGTCGGCCTCCAGGCATCCGCCGCTCACGCCGCCGCTGGTCGTTCCACTGCGCTCTACCAGGAACTTGGCGCCGGGCCGCCGGTACGCAGAGCCGGAGATGCTCACCACCGTGGCGATGGCGGCGCGCTCGCCGGCCTGGGCGAGCCGCGCCACGCGCTCGAGGACTGCGGCCGTCTCGCGCCACCGCTTCATCGCTGGATCTCTACTACAACTCGGTCGACACCGTTCCTGGCGCGCCCGAAATCGCCGCGTCGAGCGCGCGCCAGGCGAGCAGGGCGCATTTCACCCGCGTGGGAAAGCGGGACACTCCGGACAAAGACGACAGCTCTCCAAGACTGCCTTCGGCTGCTCCCGAGACGAGCGCGGACACCCGCTGCTGCAGCGCCTCGATCTCGCCCGCCGCCAGGCCCTTCACCGCTTCCGTCATCATCGACGCCGACGCGATGGACACCGCGCAGCCCTGTCCTTGGAAGGCAATCTCCTCGATGCGGCCGTCGCGCACGCGCAAGCGCACCACCAGTTCGTCGCCGCAGAGTGGATTGCTTCCTTCGGCGGAGCGATTCGCAGAAGGCAACAGCCCGAAGTTGCGCGGGTGCCTGCCGTGCTCGACGAGCAGCTCCTGGTAGAGGTCGCGCGCGGTCGCGCTCACGCGAAAGTCTCCCGGACCTTGCGCAGCGCGGCCGCGAGCGCGTCGAGGTCATTGCGGGTGTTGTAGAGCGCGAGCGAGGCGCGCACGACGGCCGGCACCCCCAGCCTGTGCAACAGAGGCTGCGCGCAGAGATGCCCGGTGCGCACCGCCACGCCTTCCAGATCGAGCACCGTTCCCACGTCGTGCGGGTGCACTCCCTCGACCGTGAACGAGAGCACGCCGACGCGCTCGCGCAAAGGGCCGAGCAGGCGCAGTCCACGGATCTCGCGCAGCAACTGGAGGCCGTACGCGAGCAGGTCCCGCTCGTGCGCCGCGGCGGCGTCGCGATCGAGAGCCTGCAGCCAGTCCACCGCCGCGCCCAGCCCCACCGCGGCGGCGGCGTCGGGCGTGCCCGCCTCGAACTTGTGGGGCGGCTTCTGCCAGCTCGCTTCCGCGAAGGAGACGGCGCTGACCATCTCGCCGCCGCTCTGCCACGGCGGCAGCTCCTCCAGGAGCGGCGAGCGGCCGTAGAGGACGCCGATGCCCATCGGGCCGTACATCTTGTGCGCCGACAGCGCGTAGAAATCGCAGCCCAGCCGCTGCACGTCGATGGGCAGGTGCGGCGCGGCCTGCGCGCCGTCGATGAACACCGGCACTCCCCGCGCGTGCGCCAGCTCGACCATCTGCGCCATGGGCGTGATGGTGCCGAGCGCGTTGGAGACGTGGGTAGCGGCGAGCAGCCGCGTGCGCGGTCCGAGCATCGCCGACAGCTCCTCGAGCCGCAGCTCGCCGCTCTGATCGACGCCGGCCACGCGCAGCGTCGCGCCCGCCTCGCGGCAGAGGAGCTGCCAGGGCACCAGGTTGGAATGGTGCTCGAGCGCGGTGACCAGGATTTCGTCGCCGCGCCGCACGCGCGCTCGCCCGAAGCTGTGCGCGAGCAGGTTCACCGCCTCGGTGACGCCGCGGACGAAGACGATCTCGTCGGCCCGGGCCGCGCCGATGAAGCGCTGCACTTTCGCTCGCGCGCCCTCCAGCTGCGCCGTGGCCCGCTCGGCCAGCGCGTGAACGCCGCGGTGCACGTTGGCGTTGTCCTCGGAGTAGAAGCGCGAGAGCGCGTCGATCACCGCGCGCGGCTTCTGCGAGGTGGCCGCGCTGTCGAGATAGACCAGCGGCCGGTCGTGCACGCGCTGGGCGAGCGCCGGGAACTCACCGCGGACGTCGATCACAGCTCACCGCGCGGCGCGCCGGGCCGGTAGGGCGGAAAGCGGAACGCCATCTCCTTGGTCAACAGCCCGCCCGCGCCCAGCTGTGCCAGCGCCTTTCGCGTGAGCGGAACGCCGGTGAGCAGCGGCGGCAGCAGCAGATCGAAAGCGGTGGGCCGCGAGAAGAGCCCGCAGCTGGGAGCGCCGACGAGCGGCACGCCCTCGAGCGAGGCGAGCCACATCAAGCTGCCGGGATGGAGCGGCACGCCGTGCTTCTCCATCCGCGCGCCGGCGCTCTGCAGAGCCTTCAGCACCGGATCGAGCGGGTCCATCAGCTTGCTGCCGGCCACCACCAGAAGCTGCGCGCCGCGGCCGAGAGCCTGGCGTAGCGCCGAGACCAGATCCTCGGCGCGGGTCACCTCTCCCAGCTCGGAGCCGAAGAAGGCGATCTTCTCCTCCAGCGCGGCGCGAAACTTCGCCAGCGACGCGTCGTCGATTTTCTCCTGCACCAGCGCCGCCACGCGCAGGCGTCGGAACGGCCGCACTCGCAGCACGCCCTTGAATTCCTCCGCGCGCCGCACCACTTCCTCGCGCGTGACGAAGGGGACGATCTTGGCGCGGCCGACCATCTCGTCGGCCATCACCACCTGGCCATCCGGCAGCGTCGCCACCGCCAGGTCGTCGGAGTCGTTGAGCTGCGCGAGCCGCGCGGCGTCCACCTCGACGAGCCCGCGGTGGCGGGCGGCGAGCGGCCAGGATCCCATCGCGAGCGGCTGCACCGAGACGCCCTCGCCGGCGACGGAGGCGGCCAGCCTGCGCCCCGCCTCGTCCTCGTGCAGATCGCCCGGCTCCATCGCGAGCACGCTCAGCTCGCTCCAGGGCAGTTCCGCCAAGCGCGCCGCGTCCTCGGCCGAGAGCACCGCGCCCTTCTGCAGCGGCCCCACGCCGCGCGCCAGCACCAGCCCGGCCTGGAGCGGCTCTCCGCGGCGGACGACGCGCGCCTTCACGACGCTTGGTTCACGGCAGGCTCGCGGTCTGGACCGGCCGCCCGCACGGCGCACCGGCGTCGGCCCAGGCCTTGAACGCGCGCACGAAGTCGTCGTGCGAAATCGCCACGGGGGCGCGGCCGAATCCCGGCGACCAGCCCCACAGCACCAGCGGGTCGGCCGAGACGTGATGGAGGAGCGCGGCCAGGTCCTTGCCGCCGTTGCGCTTGGGGTCCTTGAGCTGCTCGCACAGCGCGCTGGTCGAGAGGCCGGCAAAGACCATCCGCGTCTCGGGCGGCGGCAGTCGCCAGCCGGTCGACACGCCGGGCGGCTGGTGCGCGCCGTAGCTGGCGGGCGGATTCGCGGCGGCGTGGCAGGTGGTGCAGGCCTGGCCCGCCGCGCCCCTGCCGTCGGCGCCGCGCACCACGAACTGCTGGTGCACGTGGCTGTCGTCGCCCTGCAGCGGCTGATCGCCGGCGGGGTGGCAGTTGACGCAGCGGGGGCTCTGCAACACGCCGCGCACCATCTCGAACGAGGCGATGGGGTCGGGCCTGGCCGGCGCGGTCGGCGCAGGCTCGGCGTGAGTGCAGGCGAAAGCGGCAGCGACGAAAAGGATGCGCGCGTTCATGTCAGCCTCAGCGGCAGCGAGCGAAGGCGCTGCTTGGTCACGGCATAGACGGCGTTCGCGACCGCGGGCGCAATGGGCGGCGTGCCCGGCTCGCCGATGCCTCCCATCCGCGCCTCGCTCTGGATGATCTGCACCGTGACCGTGGGCATGTCGGGCATGCGCAGCACGCGGTAGTCGTGGAAGTTGCTCTGCTCGACGCGGCCGTCCTTGAGCGTGACCTCGCTGTAGAGAGCCGCTGCCAGGCCGTAGGCGATGGCGCCCTGGATCTGCGCCTCCAGCGCGAGCGGATTCACCGCCATCCCGCAGTCCACCGCCGCGCTGACTTTATGCACGCGAATGCGCTTGTCGGCGTCGACCGAGACCTCCGCGCACTCAGCCACGATGGTCCCGAACGACTCGTGCACCGCCAGCCCGCGCGCGTGCCCGGAAGGCGGCGGCGTGCCCCATCCGGCATTTTGCGCGGCCGTCTGCAGCGCCTTCAGGTGGCGCGGCTTCTGCGCGAGCAGCGCGGCGCGGAACTCGAGCGGATCGCGGCCGGCCGCCCAGGCCAGCTCGTCGATCATGCACTCCATGGCAAAGGCGGTGTGCGTGTTGCCGACCGATCGCCAGAAGTGCACCGGCACCGGAACCTGCGGCGTGTGCAGCGTGACCAGCCGCGCCGCGACCGCGTCGAGATACGGCGAGTCGGAGGCGCCCTCCACCGAGGTGGCGTCGATGCCGTCGTGGACCAGCATCTTCTCGAACCCCGTGGCCTGCGCGATCGACTGGCCGACGATGGTGTGCCGCCACGCCGCGACAGAGCCCTTGCCGTCGAGGCCGGCCTCGATGCGGTGGAGGAACGCCGGGCGGTAGTAGCCGCCGTGGATGTCGTCCTCGCGCGTCCACACCGTCTTCACCGGCACGCCGGCCGCCTTGGCCACCGCCACCGCCTCGCCGACGAAGTCGGAGCGCGGGCTGCCGCGGCGGCCGAAGCCTCCGCCGAGGAACGGCGTGTGCACCGTGACATTCTCGGGCGGCAGCCCCACGATCCGGGCCGCGGCCCCCTGTTCCAGCGTCTGGAACTGCGTCCCCACCCACAGCTCGCAGCGGCCACCGTCGATCTTCACCGTGCAGTTGAGCGGCTCCATGGTGGCGTGCGCGAGATATGGGAATTCGTATACCGACTCTAATTTCTTCGCCGCGCCCGCCAGCGCCGCATCGGCGTCGCCCGCCTTGGCGGCCGTCGCGCCGGGCGACTTGGCCGTCTCGCGGAACGCCGCCTTCATCTTGGCGCTGTCCACCTCCGCGCCGGGGCCCAGGTCCCAGTCGATCTGCAGCGCGTCGCGGCCCACCTTGGCGGCCCAGAAGTTCGACGCCACCACCGCCACGCCGCTCGGCACCTGCACCACCTGCTCCACTCCCGGCACCGCCTTGGCCCTGCTGGCGTCGAACGACTTCACCTTGCCGCCAAAGACCGGCGCGCGCGCGACCAGCGCCGTGCGCAGGCCGGCGAACTGCACGTCCATGCCGAACTGGGCCTTGCCGCTGATCTTCTCCGGCGTGTCGAGGCGCCTGGTGGGCTTGCCGATCAGCTTCCAGTCTTTCGCGTCCTTGAGCTTGACGTCCTTGGGCGGCGGCAGCTTCTGCGCCGCCTCGGCCAGCTGGCCGTACGACAGCTTGTCCTTGGAACCGCGCAGCACGAAGCCGTTCTCGGTGCGCAGCTTCTTCGGGCTGGTCTTCCACTGCGCGGCGGCGGCGCGCACCAGCATGTCGCGCGCCATCGCGCCCACCTGGCGGTAGCGCATGAACTCGGAGTTGGTGCTGCTCGATCCGCCGGTGGCCTGCATGCCAAAGAAGGGATGCGCGTACTGCGGCGCGGCCGGCGCGTGCTCGACGCGGACCTTCGACCAGTCGCAATCCAGCTCGTCGGCGACGAGCATGGCGAGCCCGGTCCAGATGCCCTGGCCCATCTCGGAGTGCGCCAGCTGGATGGTCACCGTCTCGTCGGGCGCGATGCGCACGAAGGCATTGGGATCGGTCCCCGGCTTCTCGGGCGCAAGCGTCGCCGCGCGCCCGCGGCGTTGCACGTGGAAGGCGATGACCAGGCCGGTGCCGTAGGAGAGCAACTCGCGTCGGGTGAGCGGGCTCATCGCTGGGCCCTCCTCATCGCGGCGGCGCGCCGCACGGCCTCGCGGATGCGCTGGTACGTGCCGCAGCGGCAGATGTTGCCGGCCATGGCCAGGTCGATCTCCTCGTCGGTGGGCTCGGCCTTCTGCGCCAGGAGCGCCGCCGCCGACATGATCTGGCCCGACTGGCAGTAGCCGCACTGGACCACGTCGATCTCCGCCCACGCCTGCTGCACCGGGTGCGTGCCGTCGGCCGAGAGGCCTTCGATGGTGGTGATCTTGCGCGCGCCCACGGCCGACACCGGCAGCACGCAGGAGCGCACCGCCGCGCCGTCGAGGTGCACGGTGCACGCCCCGCACTGGGCCATGCCGCAGCCGAACTTCACGCCGGTCATTCCGAGCAGGTCGCGCAGCACCCAGAGAAGCGGCATCTCGTCGGGCGCTTCGACGTCGCGGACTGCGCCGTTCACCTCGAGCTTCATCGGCGGCCTCCGGGTCTGTACTGGGGCCTCCTTGCTTAGCGCCGCCGAAGCGACTCGTCTAGGGGGCCCCGCCGCCGCACGTCGGATCAGGCGGGCTGCACAGCGGCGCGACGGCGGCGCAGCAGATCGATGGCGAGCAGGATCGCTGCCGGAGCGATGCGCGAGACCAGGTCGGAGACGGTGCTCGCCTCGAGCGCCTCCTCGATGAGCTCGCGATACATCGAGTGCAGCGTCCACACCACGCAGAGGATGCGCAGCCAGCGCGAGCCGCCCAGCCAGTAGCCGATGAGCGGCACCGTGAAGCCCCAGCCCAGGTGCGAGACGAAGCCTTGGTCGATGAGGAGCAGCCCGTGCCAGCCGTACGCCTTCTTCAAGAAAGCTTCCATTGTGTGTACCTCCCGGGCCAGCGCTGAAGCAGCCGGCGTGCCAGCGCTCCTCCGAGGGAGAGCGGGCGCATCGTCACCGTGACGGTGTGACGCCGCGCTGTTGCGGTTGGCCACGGCGCCAGAGGCAACGCGGCCGGCACGAGACGTGCTCTGTCAACCGGGATGCGCAAGCTCGTCGCCTTCGCCCTCGTCGCCTGCTCCGCCGCGGCCCGCGCCGACGGCGGCCTCAGCACCGATCTCGCGGGCGTGCTGGCCCTGGCCGGCTGGTCGGCGCACGGGACCGGCAGCAACGCGCGGTTCGCGGTCCGCCAGCGGCGGATCTGCCTCGCGCTCCAGCGCGGCCGCTTGCTGCTCGGCGTGCGCGTCGGCGAGCTGGAGTTGAAGGCTTTCGCGGAGCCGGGCCAGAAGTCGGTGGGCGCGCAGCTCGGGTCGGCCTCGTCGGCCATCGCGCGACTGGCGCTGCCGGCGCCCGCCCGCGTCGATCTCGCGCTGGCGGCCTCGGCGCGCTCGGGGGGCGTCCGCGCCACCGGCATCTTTCGCACCACGCCGCCGGGACGGCCCGACTTCTCCATGGACGCCGGCGGCGCCGCGCGCGCCTTCCTCACCGAGCGCGTGGCGGTGATGGCCGACGCGGGGCTCCGCGGCCGCCCCAACGCCGTGGGCTGGGTCCGCAACGCCTCGCTCTTCGGCGAGGTGCAGCTGCTCGGCGCCTTCTAGCGGAAATCGTCGAGGTGCAGCTCGTAGCGCTTGACCCAGCGGTGCACCTGCATGCGCGCCTTGCCCATCACCCGCGCCACCGCCGCCACGTTGCCGCGGTGCTGGCGCAACAAAGCGATCAGCTCTTCGCGCCGGCGCTCGTCCTCGGGCGCGAGCGGCGAGCGCTCCACCCGCGCGGCCGGAACCAGCTCGGCGAGCAGCCCCTGCGGCGGCTCGTCGTCGCGCGCGTCTCGCCGCACCGCCGGAGGCAGGTGCATGAGGTCGATGGGCTCCGCCCCCGCCAGGACCACCGCCGCGGCGAGGCACTTCTCCAGCTCGCGCACATTGAGCGGCCAGCGGTACCGGAGCAGCGCGCGGCCCGCCTCGGGCGTCAAGGAGATGCGCTCGGCGCGGTCGGGCGCGATCTTGCGGAGCAGCGACGCGACGAGAATGCCCAGATCCTCGCGCCGCCAGCGCAGCGGCGGCAGCCGCACGGTGAACCCGGAGATGCGCGCGAAGAGGTCGGCGCGGAACTTGTGCATGCCGATGGCCGCCTCCAGGTCGCTGTGGGTGGCGGCGAGCAGCCGCACGTCCACGCTGACGGGCCGCGTGTCGCCCACCGCCAGCACTTCTCCCTCTTGCAGCACGCGCAAGAGAGCCGCCTGCGAGGCCGCGGGCAGGTCGGCGATCTCGTCGAGGAAGAGCGTGCCATGGTCGGCGGCACGCACCAGGCCCGGCCGCGCCTCGGCGGCGCCGGAGAAGGCGCCCTTGCGGTGGCCGAAGAGCAGGCTCTCCACCAGCGTCTCGGCGATGGCGCCGCAGTTCACCGCCACGAACTCGCCGCGGCGGCCGGAGAGCCGGTGCAGGGCGCGCGCGATCAGCTCCTTGCCGGTGCCGCTCTCGCCGTGGATGATCACCGGCACCGACGAGAGCGCGATGGCCGGCAGCCGCGACAGCTCGGCCTGCAGCGGCGCGACCAGCGTGACCAGCTCGGGCAGCGGTCCGGGCAGCTCGCGAGCGTCGACGTCGGCCGGGCCCTCGGCGCGCGGGGCGGCGGCGCGGAAGAGCAGCTCGGTGTGGCCCACCTCGATCTGGTCGGTGTCCGAGAGCAGCGTTCCGGCGCAGGGCGCGCCGTTGAGCAGCGTGCCGTTCCTCGAGCCGGCGTCCTCGAGGCGCAGCGCATTGCCCTCGCGGCGCAGCCGGGCGTGGACGGCGGACATGTAGCGGTCGGGGATGAAGAGCCGCAGCACCGCTCCCTCGCGCGCCGCCGAGCGCTCCTCCCCGCGGCAGAGCAGCACCTCGTCGAGCCCGGCCAGCGAGTGGCGGGCGGGCGGTCGCAGCGGGTTCTGGCAGTCGAGCACCTCGAACAGGTGCGGCGCGGGCGGGCGGGCGACCGCGGCGCGGCGCCGGGGCACCGACGGCGTCGGTTCGCCGGGCGGCATCAGCGCTTCTCCGGCTGGTCGAGGGCGCGCAGCTCGGGCAGCACGTCCTGCGCCGCCCGCACGTCGTCGCGCAGGCGGCGCACCACCGCGCTCTCGGAACCGGCGGGCGTGTCGGCCGCGGCCAGCGCGTCGTCGAGCGCGGTGGCGATCTGCAAGAGGCGCGCGGTGACCGCGTCGAGCGTGCGCAGCGCGCCCGAGGACTCCGCTTGCGGGCCGGTGAAGTGCTGCGCCAGCCCGGCCGCGTCGCCGGCGGCGCGGACCAGGTCGTCCACCAGCTGCCGCCGCTCCGGCGGCAGCTCTTCTTTTCCCCTCTGCAGCCGCGCCGCGCGCCGCGAGATTCCGTCGGCGAGCCGGGCCATGCTGGAGTCCTGGCCGGGCCGTCCCACCAGCGGCGCGGCGCTGGCCGGCGGCCGCAGCCCCCAGGAGAGCGCGTACCCGACCAGCGTCCCGAGCGGGATCCAGAGCGGGCTCTGGTCGAGCACCCGCCACACCAGCGCGCCGGCCACGCCGCAGAGCAACGCCAGAAGCCACCCGCCGTGCCGCGCGAGAAATTCTTCCGACCACGGCCGGGTGGAGACGGCGCGCAGCGTGGCCGGCAGGCCGTGCTCGGCGCAGACCGCCGCCGCCGTCTCGGCCGTGCGCCGGCTGGCCGCGCTCACCAGCACCGCCTGCCCCGCGCCCAACAGGCGCCACTTCCAGGCCGGGGGCGCCTCCGCGCCCAGCCGCTCCAGCACGCGATCGATCACCGACTTCCGCCCCAAGAGCTCGGCCGGCCGGACCACGTCGTGCACCAGCACGTCGTAGTCGCCCGCGGTCATGGGCGGCGGCGTGGGCGGCGGATGGGGCACCGTCTCGCCGCGCAGCGCGCGCAGCATCTGGCTGGCGTCGAGGAAGCGCATCTCAGCGTCGGGCTCCAGCGCGCGGCGGATGATCTCCTCGTCGGCGGGCGGCACGCGCGGCGGGAAATTCACGCCCGACCCCACCGGCGAGCGCTGCTCGTAGGGATCGGAGCTGACGAACGGCTTGCGCCCGGCGAGCATCTCGAAATAGGTGACGCCCAGCGAGTAGAGGTCGGCGCGCGGGTCCGCGCGCTGGCCCGAGAGCAATTCCGGCGCGATGTACCCCGGCGTCCCCATCACCGCGCTCGAGTGCGTGAAGCGCGACTGGCCCGCCAGCCGCGCCAGCCCGAAGTCGAGCAGCTTCACCGCGCCGGGTGCGGTGAGGAAGACGTTGTGCGGCTTGAGATCGCGATGCACCACGCCGGCCCGGTGCGCGGCCTGCAGCGCCTCGCACATCTCGATGGCGATGCGGCGCGCCTCGTCGGGCGCGAGCGGCCCGTCCACCACGATGCGCTCGTGCAAGGTGCGCCCGAGCAAGAGCTCCATGCTGAAGAGCGGCCGGCCCTCGTGCTCGTGCAGGTCGAAGACGCGCACGATGCCGGGATGGTCGAGGCCGCGGGTCATCGACATCTCGCGGCGGAAGCGGTCGGCCAGCTCGCGGTCCTCGCTCAGGTGCGCGTGGAGGATCTTTACGGCAACGTCGGCATCGCTGACGCGGTCGCGGGCGGCGTAGACCTCGGCGAGCCCGCCCGCGCCGAGGCGGCGCGACAGCAGGAATCGCCCGGCCAGGACTTCGCCGGCAGCAAGACCCCCCATGGCCCGAGGGTACTCTGCGGTTCCGGCACTGCATAGGGAGAGTCGCCCGGCGCCAGGCGGTAGATGGTGGCCGCGGCGTGTCCGCGGATTCGCTCCACCCGCCACGGCTCGCGCTGCGCCAGCGAGGAGAGCGCGGCGGCGTTGTGCAGATAAATCCGCCCCGGCTGCACGATCACGTAGCAGGGCGCGAAGCCGCGGCAGGATTCGCCGGGCCGCAGCAGCGTGACTTTGAGATCGGGCCTCGACCGCGCGTAGAAGCTCGCCGGCAGGTCGATCTCCGAGGAGATCTCCGCGTCCGGCTCGGCGCTCGCCGCGATGTCCTGTACCGCCTCGCGGAAGCCGGCGTCGAAGTAGTCGCAGTGGGGGAAGAGCCAGTCGAGGTTCGCCTCGCCGCCCGCGAGCGGACTGACGTAGAGGCGATGGTGGGGAGCGAGCTGCACCGCCGCGCGCGCATCGAAGGCCACCAGCGCGACGCCAAGTGCGAGAGGCGTGACGACGGCGGCCGCGAGCAGAGGCGCGACGGCGGAACGGACCGGCGCGGGCAGCGCGTCGTGCCGCACGGCGGCCCAGCATCGCGCTGCGGAGGCCGCCTCGACGACGGCGTGCGCGGC
>Ga0307479_10004160_pt1 | contig 13228 bp, 12 predicted proteins | sample atmos_gasesECM4C_FD_203743 | JGI IMG/M metagenome (GOLD analysis project Ga0307479, IMG submission 203743) | Hardwood forest soil microbial communities from Morgan-Monroe State Forest, Indiana, United States - atmos_gasesECM4C_515 | ecosystem: Environmental > Terrestrial > Soil > Temperate...
CCTGCGGCGGCCCGCCGTACCAATCGTTCTCGTCAAAGAACAGGTCGGTTTTAGCGGGAAAGTAGTTCAGCACAGTCTGTGGCGACACCCCGACGACTTCGGCGATCTCGGCCACTGACGTGTTGTCGAACCCCTGCGTCATGAACAGCTCAGTTGCCGCATCGCTGATCGCGCGTCGAGTAGCCCGTTTCTTGCGTTCTCGTAATCCGTTGACCACATCATTAGCATAACCATAAATTTAGAGTTATGCTAATTTTTGTGCCAGCCAAGCAAAAACCTCAGGGGATCGTGGTTGTCGGCGCCAGCGGCCAGGTGGGCCGCCACGTCGCAGACGGGTTAATCCGCGCGGGTCGCCGGGTGCGGGCCGTATCGCGCCACTCCCGATCCGGGCCACCCGGCGTGACACCGTGCCCAGCCGACGTGCGCGACGCCGAGGCGTTTCGGTCCGTATTGCCCGGAGCCGACGGAATCTTCCTAAATCTGCCGCCGACGCTGCAGGAACAGGACTTGGCGCGCATCGGGGCCGACATCACCGAGGCCGGAATCCCGATCACGGTGCTGCTGTCCTCAGATTTGGTGAGGTCCTGCCCCGGCTCGGTCATGGCCGCCAGCCACCAGCGCGAGGAGGCGGTGTTGGGCGCGGTCCTTGGCGACTCGCTGGCGGTGCTGCGACCGGGAATGTTCATGAACAACGACGCCGCCGAATGGTCAGCGTCAATCCGCGGCGGCGGAAAGGTAATCATCGCCTTCCCCGACGCCCTTGAATTGCCGGTCGCGCCCGTCGACATCGCGGCCGCCGCGGTAGCCGTTACCGCGCACGGACATGCGCCGCACCCAACGCGGCGGATTTTGGGGCCAGAGTGGCTCAGCGCCCGCGACCGAGTGAGCGTGCTCAGCGAGGTGCTCAAGCGACCGATCACCGTCGTGGAAGTCTCGGCCGCGGAGCATGTGGCCTTACTGGCCCGGCGGCTGCCCGAGCCCACAGCACAACAGAAGGTGGCGATGAGGGCCGCGGCGCCGCGATCGATCGCCGACTGCCCCGATGTGCCGCTCGGCAAGGAAAGAACACCCTATGCGGCGTGGGCGGCAGCCAACTTCGCGGCGTTCGGGGTGGAGGGCCGATGATGCGATCCACTCAGGCGGGCATCATCGTCGAAAAGAATGTTGCTGTGCCGATGTCAGACGATGTCACCCTGCGGGTCAACGTCTTTCGGCCCGACCATCTCGCGCCCGTCGTGCTGTCGATGACACCCTATGGGAAAGACAAAACGCCCGACCGCGTCGGGATGCTGGCGATGCGATTGAGCGGCGTCAGGTTCGGCCAGCTGAACTGCTCACCGATGACCGGATTCGAGTCACCCGATCCGCACTTTTGGGTGAGCCACGGCTACGCGGTCGTTCAGGGCGACGCGCGCGGAATGCACGCCTCCGACGGGATCGCGGGTTTTCTTACCGACCAAGACGCCCGCGACTACGCCGACGTCATCGGGTGGGCCGCCGACCAGCCGTGGTCGACCGGCCGTGTCGCTTTGAACGGAGTGTCCTACCTGTGTATGTCGCAGTGGCGGGTCGCTGCGTTGCGCCCCCGCGGCCTGGCCGCGATCGTCGCTTGGGAAGGCGCCTCGGATCTGTTGCGCGAGTTCGCCTACCACGGCGGGATCCCCGAAACCGGGTTCCTGCCGATATGGTGGAAATTTCGGATGCTACGCGGCAGCCACCGCGGCACCACCATGGGCGAAGACTTTCTGCGCGACAGCCGCCAGCACCCGCTCGACGACGCCTATTGGGCCGCCAAGCAGCCCGAACTCAGCGCCATCGACGTACCCGCGTTGGTGGGGGCGAGCTGGTCTGATCAAGGGTTGCACACCCGCGGGACACTACTGGCCTACGAACAACTCCGCGGGCCCAAGTGGCTGGTCGTCCACGGCCGCCGCAAATGGGAGACCTACTACTCGGCTGAAGCGCTCGAATTGCAGCGCCGCTTCCTCGACCACTTCCTTAAGGGCGCGTCGGTAGGCTGGGCCGACGAACCCCCGGTCCGCTACGAGCTCCGGCATACCCGCACCCGCTACACGGTTCGCACCTCGACGCGCTGGCCGCTCCCGCACACAACACTGCAGACGCTGTACCTGGACGCCGCGTCAATGACCCTGGCCCCGCAACCAAACACCATCGCGCACAAAGCTTCTTACTCCGCTGTGCCGCAGCGGCAACACTCGGATCGGGTCACATTCACCCACAGATTCACCGAAGACACCGAGATCACCGGCAGCATGGCCCTGACCCTCTGGATCAGCGCCGACGAGGGAACAGACCTGGATGTGTTCGTTGTGGTCCGCAAGCATAATCCCGCGGGTGCGGTTGTGCCGTTCTACGGCTACAACGGCTACGTCAACGATGGTGTGGCCAAGGGATGGCTGCGCGGTTCCCATCGCGAACTCGATGCGACGCGCAGCCGGCCCGAGCGACCGTTCCACACACACCGCAGTGTGGAGCCCATCAACGCCGGTGAACCTAACCAGATGACCGTCGAGATCTGGCCCAGCAGCACGCATTTCGAGGCCGGCTCGGAACTTGTCGTCGAAATCGTCGGGCACGACGCCGACCGCTACCCAGTGCTCCGCCACAAGGCCGCCATAAACCGCGGAACCCACACCATCCACACCGGTGGGGCCACACCATCCGCCTTGGTTGTGCCACTCATATCGTCTCCGAGCAACGCGTCACAGTCCGCAACCGATGGGCAATGACCCATCCGAACTTCAGCTCTAGGTTCTCGTTTTCCGTGGCGCATTCTCATTCAAAATGGCGCGCGATGGCGACGTGCCACAAACAGAAGAAATCGTTTAGATCGGCTTAACGATCTGCATTCGCAGGTAGCAGCCAGGTGGCCGCATGGCTACGTCACGGTTAATTAATCTACAAGGTGCACATCGCACCCCGAATCTCGTCGTGTTTGCTCGTAGGCTATCGCCGAAAGCCGGCTGACAATCGAGGTCAGGAGTAACGGTGTCCACAATTGAATCTTCACACGGCGACGTCCCAGTTCCCAGCGGCGAGCAGTTCATTACCATCCAGGCCAGCCCTGAGTTCGCCGAACTCCGGCGCAAACTACGCCGTTTCGTCTTCCCGATGACGGCGCTCTTCCTGGCCTGGTGCGCCACATATGTGTTGCTGGGCGCCTTCGCGCACGACTTTATGGCACTCAAGGTCTTCGGGAACATCAACGTCGGATTGCTGATCGGATTAGGGCAATTCCTCACGACATTCATCATCACCGGGCTCTACGTACGGTTCGCCAACCGGGAGCTTGATCCGCGAGCCGCCGCCATTCGCTCGACGCTGGAAGGCCAGGCGTCATGAGGCTGCTAGCCGCCGGGCATGCGACGATCGGCAATCCCGTTGCCAACATTGCGATCTTCGCCGTTTTCGTCCTGATAACCCTGTACGTGGTGATCCGGGCCAGCCAGCGAAACGCCACCGCAACCGAGTTCTTCACCGCTGACCGGGCGTTCTCGGGACCCCAGAACGGCATTGCCATCGCCGGCGACTATCTGTCGGCAGCCAGCTTCCTCGGCATCGCCGGCGCAATCGCCGTCTACGGCTATGACGGGTTTCTGTATTCCATCGGATTCCTTGTCGCCTGGTTGGTCGCCTTGCTCTTGGTGGCCGAATTACTACGCAACACAGGGAGATTCACAATGGCAGACGTACTGAGCTTCCGGCTCAGGCAGCGCCCGGTGCGGCTGGTCGCGGCATTGTCGACACTGACCGTTTCCCTGTTCTACCTCCTCGCTCAGATGGCCGGCGCGGGTGGTTTAGTCGCCTTGCTGCTAAATGTCAAAGGGCGCCTTGGTGAGTCGATTGTCATCGCGGTCGTCGGTGTCCTGATGATCGTCTACGTCCTGGTCGGCGGCATGAAGGGCACCACGTGGGTGCAGATCATCAAGGCCGTGCTGCTGATCCTCGGTGCCGCCGCGATGACGCTGATGGTGCTGGCCAAGTTCGGCATGAACTTCTCCGACATCCTGGGGTCGGCGCAGTCGGCGGTGTCGCACGCCACAACAAAGGGCGTCGCCAGCCGCAACGTGTTGGCCCCGGGCGCGCAATACGGCGGATCAACGACCTCGAAGATCAACCTCCTGTCGCTGGGCCTTGCGCTGGTGCTCGGCACCGCGGGCCTGCCCCACGTGTTGATGCGCTTCTACACCGTGCCGACCGCGAAAGAGGCGCGCCGGTCGGTGGTTTGGGCCATCGGCCTCATCGGCGCCTTCTACCTGTTCACGCTGGCGCTGGGATACGGCGCTGCCGCCATGGTCGGGCCCGACCGGATCCTCAAGGCGCCCGGCGGCCAGAACTCGGCGGCGCCGCTGCTGGCGTTCGAACTCGGCGGCGTGGTCCTGCTCGGCATCATCTCCGCCGTGGCGTTCGCGACGATCCTCGCCGTGGTCGCGGGTCTGACGATCACCGCGTCGACATCGTTCGCCCACGACATCTATGCCAGCCTGATCAAGCGCCACAAAGTCACCGAGAGCGAACAGGTCCGGGTATCCCGCATCACCGCTGTCGTGCTCGGCGTTTTCGGCATCGGCCTGGGGATTTTGGCCAACGGCCAGAATGTCGCATTCCTGGTGGCACTCGCGTTCGCGATCGCGGCCTCGGCCAACCTGCCGACGATCCTGTATTCGCTTTATTGGCGGCGCTTTAACACCCGCGGCGCATTGTGGAGCATGTACGGCGGCCTGGTCTCAACCATCGTGTTGATCATCTTGTCCCCCGCGGTGTCAGGCGCGAAACCGCGATGATCCCAAGTGCGGACTTCGCCTGGTTCCCACTTTCCAACCCGGGAATCGTATCGATCCCGCTGGCGTTCATCCTCGGCATTGTCGGCACGCTGTCATCACCTGACCGCGGGGATCCGGAGCGCAACGCCGAGATGGAGGTCCGCTCGCTAACCGGCATCGGCGCCGAGAAGGCCGTCGTCACGCACTAGCCGGGCGTACCGGCGATCAGGACGTTTTCTTAAGCGGCGGTGAGTAGTTGGGCTTGCCCAGGCCCAGCATGTACTGCCCGATCATGTTTCGGAACACCTCCAGCGTGCCGCCGTAGATTCCCACCAACGGGGCGAAGCGGTAAACGTACTCGGCGCTGCCGTCGTCGGCGGCTCCGTCGGTGCCGAACGCCAGGGCTGATGCGGCCCCGAGTATGTCCATCAGGTCCGGGGAGATGTCTCGCATCGTTTGTGCGATGGCCACCCGGCCGAAGATGTTCGGCGCGCTCAGCGCCGCCTCCATCCGGGCGAAGCTGCGGCCCAGTCGATAGGCGACCGACTGGTCGGCGAGAAGACGGCGCCCACCGAGATCCGGCTGCGTTACCCGCGCCGCGGCCCTGTCCACCGCCTCGACCATGGACCCGGCCTGGTGCATCATGATTGAGTTGTCCTGCAAGCCGTCGGGTGCGGCCACGATCGCACCATGCTCGGTGTTGAGCGGCTCACGCAGCACGGTCCAGCCTGCGTTCACTTCGCCCAGCCGATACTTGTCGTCAACGCGGACGTCGCTGTAGTAGACGATGTTGGTCCGGTCGCCGTCGACGGTGCGGATGCCTTGGATTTCGATGCCCGGCGAGTCCAGCGGAACCAGGAACATGGTCAGGCTCTTGTGTTTTGGCGCGTCCGCGGCGGTGTTGGTGATGAGGAAAACGTACTGGCAGTTGTGCGCACCGGTGGTGAACATCTTGGAGCCGTTGATAATCCACGCGTCATCATCGCGCACCGCGCGGGTCTTACAAGTGGCGACATCGGAGCCGCCTTCGGGTTCGGTGTAGCCGAGACACATCCGGACCCGGCCGTTGAAGACTCCGGGCATCACCTCGTCCTGCAGTTCTGGCGAGCCGAACTTCACCAACGACCGAGCCACCATGGCCGTCGTCCCCCAGGTCACCCAAGGCACGTGCGCCCGCCGCTTCTCCAGCTCCCAAATGCGGCGGCGCACCCGGGTGAACCCGCCTTGGGAATGCGGCTTCCACTCCGCTGCCAAATACCCGGCTTCGCCGAATGCCAGGTGCAGGCCTTCGTCGAAATTGTCGCCCGTCTCGCGGTCGCGACGCCTGACCTCTTCGGTCACGTGGGTCTTCAGAAAGCTGCGCGCCTCGTCGTAGAACGCCTTGTCCTGGTCGGACAGCTCGACCCGGGAGAAATCCATCGTCTCGCTCCCGCCCTAGACTCGCGCGTCCCGCAGCGCGCTCTCGCGGGCGGCAACGATCTCGGCGATCCGCGTCGCGCTGGCGCCCGGATCGCCGCCCGCCAGTGGCCATCCCCGGGCGCGCACCAGATACGCCGTCGCAGCGGCTTCCGCCGAAACCCCAAGGCCGCCTTGGATGTGGACCGCCATCGTCGCCGCCTTGGCGGCCTCCTCGGCCATGAACACGAACGCCGACGACGCCAACTCGGGTCGCTCGTCGGGCTCGTTGTCCAGGAACCATGCGGCGCGCCGCGCGAGGTTACGTCCGCCCTGAACGGTGATGGCCATATTCGCCAGCGGATGCGAAATAGCCTGCAGCGTAGAGATCGGCACCCCCAGCGTGTAGCGGGTCTTGGCGAACTCCGCCGCGATGGTCATCGTCTCCTCGACCATACCCACCAGGGCAGCGGCGGTGAGCAATCGCCACTCATCCAGCGCCCGTTGGTAATTGGCCAGCGCATCAGATCCGGAAGCCACGACCGCACGAGTGTCGGCAGTGGCCGGATCCACCCAGGCCATCGGCAGCCGGCCGATGTTGTCGACCTTGGCCGGCCGGGTACCGAAGGTCAGGCGCACAACCTCGTCCCCGTCCCGGACGATGATGTGGTCGGCAATCGATCCCGACGGAATCAGCCGGACGCCCGGCGCACCGTCGATTCGCGCGTCGAGTGCGGTGAGCTGTTCTCCGTTGGCCACCCCGGCGGTGTCTGCGCCCAGCGCTCCCAGGCGGGCAAGCAGCCGCGCGGCGCAGACGTGGTCGATCCACGGAACCGGCGCCAGCGACCGGCCGATCTCTTCGGCGACCAAGGTGAGATCGACCAGCGTCGCACCGTCGCCGCCACAGGACTCCGGTAATGCCATTGTCGTCGCGCCCATCGCGCACAAGCGCTCCCACAGGTTCTTGTCGAAGCCGGATGGTTCTGCGGCACGCACCGTTTCGATCGAGCAGTGGGTCTTGAAGAATTGCTTGTACGCGGATTGCAGGTCCACGTGGTCGTCGGACAGGCTGTAGTCCAACCTGCGCAGTTCGAAGCGGTCCATGGTCAGTGCTCCTGTCCGAAGAAGAATTCCTGTGCGTTGTTGTAGAGGTAGTTGTCGAGCACGTCGGCGGGCAGATCGAGCGCGCGAGCTTCAGGTAGTACTCGGCGCATCGGCAATACCGGCCAGTCCGAAGCGAAGATCACCTTATTCGGACCCCGCGTTCGCATGTAGTGCAGCAGGCTTTCCGGCAGCCGCTTGGGCGACCACGCCGATGTCATCAGACGCAGGTTGGCGTACTTGAGCATTAAACGGATCGCGACGTCCCACCACGGATCGGCGCCGTGGATCATGCACAGCCGCAGTTCGGGAAACCGCACGCACACCCGGTCCAGATGCATGGGATGCTGCACCTCCCCGGGGATCGGTGGTCCGGGGATTCCGGTGTTGATGCACAGCGGGAGGTTGAGTTCCGCGCACTTGGCGTAGAGCGGATAGTAAACGGCGTCGCTGGGCGGGTATTGCCCGTCGCCCCAGAAGCTCGGTCCCACTACGGCGTATGCGACGGGCAAATCGGTCACGATCGCGCTCAATTCGCGCAACGACCGCACCGGACGCAGCAGGTTGACCCCGCCCATGGCCAAGGCGAACCGATCCGGCTTGGCTTCCACGAACTTCCTCGCCGTAGTGGACGGGTTTACCAGCGAGTCCATCAGGATCGCCTTCTGCACACCTTGTTCGTCCATCTCCGCGAGCAGCTCGGACAGATCGACCGGCGCGAACATCGACTCCGGACCCTTGAAGTAGTCGTCCCGTACCTTGAGCATCCAGGTGGGCTGGGATTCGGCTTCGCCGAAGTGCACGTTGATCAGGCAGTCAATCGCTTTGTTATTCATGGCTGTGTGACTTGCTCTCTGGCCCATCGGTAGTTCGGCTTGCCGTTGCCCAGGCGCTGAATCTGTTCGACGAAGATGAATGCCTTGGGCGCCTTGAAATGCGCCAATTGCGAGGTGCAGAGGGTATAGAGGGCCCGCTCGTCTCCGGTGATGTCTGAATCCGCGTGCGGCGCGATGAGCGCGACGACTTCCTGACCCCACCGCTCGCTCGGCCGTCCGACCACTAGTGCGTCGGCAATGCCCGGATGCGCGCGCAGCACTTCCTCGACCTCCTCGACGAACACCTTTTCACCGCCCGTGTTGACCACCAGCGAGTCGCGGCCGAATAGGCGGATGGTGCCGTCCTTTTCGATGGATGCCCGGTCGCCGGGTAGCACCACCCGCTGGCCGTCGATCTCCGGGAAGGTCCGTTGGGTGGCTTCGGCATCGTTGAAATACCCCAGCGGGATGCGGCCCTGCCTGGCCGCCCAGCCGATCTCCTGCTCACCGGGCCGCAGGAACCGGCTGCGGTCGGCGGAGACGACCGTCGCGCCGAACCTGGGTTCAAAGGTTTCGCTTGCCGTTCCGTCGTGGCTGTACCCGAATGCCATATTGCCAGTCTCCGAAGATCCGTAGCCTTCGATGATGGTGACGTGCGGCAGGCATTCCATCAGCGCCCGTTTGTATTTCGCGTTTGTGGCGGCTCCGCCGGTGCCGATCGAGTTGAGGGAAGACAAGTCGTACGGATGCGCGCGCAGTTCGGCGATCAGTGGTCCGGCGTATGCGTCGCCGACCATCGTCATCATGCCCACCTTTTCGCGCGCGGCGGTTTCCCACACCGACCGTACGTCCAGCTTGTTGCGGTCGTCATACAGCACGACAGGCAGGCCGGCGCAGAGCGCCGCGAACGCGGTCCACATGCCGGCGGCATGCATCAGCGGTGAAACGGCGAACCAGGGTGGGCCGCCGTTGCGGACCTTGTCATGGATCTCGGTGACGCTCTCGTGGTCGGCCCCCACCATCGACAACACATACATATCGCTCTGTCGCCACAGGACGCCCTTGGGCCGCCCCGTCGTTCCTCCGGTGCACATCATGATCAGGTCGTCCGGCGACCCCACGACGTCACACTCACTGGGCGCTGCCGCCAGGGCGTCGTCCAGCGAGATGGCGCCCGGCAGTTCGGGAACCGCGCTGCCGTCATCGATAGATATCAATACCTCGGCGCCGCTGGGCGGTAGCACCTCAGCGAACCGGGCGCCGAGTGAGCGGTGATAGATGATCCCGCGGGGCTGCAGGTAGTCGAGCAGGTCGCGAATCTCCCTTGGCGAGTAGTGGTGGTTCACGTTGACCGGTACAGCGCGTGCCTTGAGGCATCCGATCACCATGTCGGGATAGAGGTCGTTGTACATGATGAGCGCGACCCGGTCCTGACCGCATTCCCAGCGCTGCAGCGTCTCGCGCGCACGATGGACCCCGAACCCCTTGTCGCTAAGGTAATTTGCCAGACGGTTGGTTCGCTCTGCCGACTCGGCATATGTGCTTCGGCGGTCTCCGCATACGGTCATCAAGCGGTCGGGAACGACATCGGCGATGGCGTCGAGCACCGCCCCGATGGTCCATTCGCTCACGGCCCAAGCCGCCTAGGCTGCCAGCGCCACGTTTACACCGAGGAAGTCCAATGCGTTGTCGCGCATGATCTTCCGGACCTCGGCATCGTCGAAGCCGCCTAGTTCATCGGTGAAGGACAGCGGTGACTCCAGGCCTTCGCCATGTGGCCAGTCGGAGCCGAACAGGATGCGGTCGACGCCGATTCTCTCCGCCAGAACAGTTAAATCTTCTTCGTAGTAGGGCGATACCCAGACGTGGTTGCGCAATGTGTCCACCGGATCGTTGGGGAACCAACGCGGCTGCTGGTTCGCGGTCTTCTTCAAACGCTTGATGAGTCGCGCCACCCACTCCGAGCCGTTCTCGATGCTGGCCACCCGAAGCTTGGGATGGCGATCGAAAACCCCGTGCACGATCAGTGAAGCCATGGTGTCGTGGATCGCCCTGTCATCGACGAGGATCTTGTCGAGCGGGTCGGGGGCCGCGAAGGCTTCGAAGGTGTCCTTGCCGCCCCACATGCCGGCGATCTTCAAATACCCGCTGTCACCCAGGTGGAATGCCACCGGGACATTCGCCTCGGCGAGCCGGGCCCAGACCGGATCGTGCGACGGGTGCCCGAGTGAGCGGTTCTTTGGGGCACCGGGCACCGGGGCGGGCCGCACATGGACCAGCCGTGCGCCCCGGCCCAGAACGAAATCGACTTCGGCAACTGCCTTTTCGGGGTCAGCGAGGGAAATCATCGGCGCTGTCACGACCCGGTGATCGTCCCGGTCGAAGCCCCAGTCTTCGTCGAGCCACAGGTTGAAGGCGTGCAGCGACGCCATGGTGGCCTCCACATCGTCCTTGAGCGCTTCCTCTACCCCGCAACCGAAGGTCGGGAACATGATCACCGTCTCGGTGCCCTGACTGTCGATCGCCGCGACCCGGGCTTCCCGGTCCTGGTATTCCGGTCGCAGTTCTAGCTTCTCGACCTGCATCAAGGACGCTGGATCGACGCCCTCGGGAATCTCGCCGCGAAACAGCAAGTCCAGGCAACCCGGCACGATGATCGGATCGAACGTCGGGTTGGGAATGAACCGATTCACCCGGTCGCCGATGATCGCCTGGGTGTGCCTGCCGTCGCTGTACATCTGGACGCCACGCCTGCGGAACTTCTTGTCCAGGTGCCGGGTAAAGGCGTCCAGCGTTTCGTAGTAGTGGTTGTCGACATCAATCGCCTTGTAAGCCAGGTTTCCCATGATCGTCCTTTCGGTACCCCTAGGCCTCGGTTGAAGTGAGCGAAGGAAACTGCGGCGGTCGCTTCTGGAGGAAGCTGGTGATCCCTTCGATGACGTCCGGCCGCGGCATCGCTTCGTGCAGCAGGACCTCGGCATGCGAAGTCGCCTCCACGACATCGCGAGTGGCGTCGCCGTATACCTGGCGTTTGATCACCGCCATCGATGCCGGCGAGCAGTTCTGGGCGATGTCCTCCGCGTAGTCCAGGGTCCGCTTCATCAGATCTTCGGGCGCGACAACTTCCTTGACGAGGCCCAGCTCGGCGGCCTCCTCGGCGAGGAAGGTGCGGCCGCTCAACAACAGATCGAGGGCGACGCCCCAGGTGGTCAACCGCGGAAGTATCCAGGAGATGCCGAACTCGGCGATCAGCCCGCGGCGTGCGAACACGGCGGCAAACTTGGCCCCGGCGGCGGCGAACCGGACATCGCACATCAGCGCCTGGGTCAGACCGATCCCGACACAGGAACCGTTGATGGCCGCGATGACGGGCTTGCGCAGCGTGGTCACAAAATGCGGTGGGCGTTCGCCGACCAAGTCGGCCAGATTCGTCCGGCCGGCCTTCTGCATCGTCTCGCCCATCCTGTCTGCCGAACTCGGCGCGCCCAGGTAGGCGCCGGCACAAAATCCCCTGCCCCGACCGGTCAGCACGATCACCCGGACGGCCGGGTCCTGTTCGGCACGGTCGATGGCGGCATAGAACCCGGCGGCGATGTCGGGGCCCCAGGCGTTGAGGCGATCGGGGCGATTGAACGTGAGGATTGCTACGCCGGTGGACGTGGCCTCGTAGAGCACTGCGTCGTCGGCATCGGCGCTGCTCATCGATGTCTCCTCACGCACCACTACTGCTTGGGTCCAGCGTACTTTGTACGCATACTGTATACCTATCGGTACCGCATTCCACAACCGCCGCCGAGGCCCGCGCGGACCCGGAATGAACAGCGAATTTCGGCTCGCCGAACCGCAATTCTCACCACCTGATGATCGGCCGGTTACGCGTCGATGAGCCCGAGGTGACGGTAGGCATTCTCGATCTGAGCCTTGGCCTCGGGCGGCAACTCCGCTTGCGGAGGCCGGGAATGCGGATAGTCACCGATCGGCAAGCCCAGCACTGAGGCGGCGTACTTGAACGCGCCACCCCAGTGGGTGAAGTAGTCCGATCGCCCCGGGTAGCAGGTCCACCACGATCCGATGTCGAGATCGAACTGGTCCAGACCGGAATCGCGTCCGTAGTCCATGGCTTCGAGGAGCTTGTCGCCCAGCACCAGATCCCAATATTCGGAAAACAGCCGCCGTTGGGGAGTCTCGAACAGATAGCCGGCGGTGCCCAGCTGTGCCGGGCAGACGATTCCGGCGCGCAGCCATCCCGCGCGGTACACCGTCCTGTCGCATTCCCAGACCGCCAGACCGGGCGCCAGTTGGTGCAGCATTCGGCTGGCCTCGGGCCGGAAGGCGCCCTCCTTGGTGGCGCACACCGCGGGCACCTCGTCATAGATCCGGGCGCCTTCGGCCGGGGTCAGCACATAACCCGAGGACGGGGAATTGAACATGCCCAGGGCGATGTCCGTGCGCGAAGCGATGTATTTGAAGAACCGCAGCACGCCTTCGCCGCCGTGGGCCTCCATCATCGGCGTTTGGATGTAGGCGATGTCGGCGCCCGCGTGCTGAGCGTGCAGCGTCAAGTCCAAGCAGTCCTTTGCCGACATCGCCGCGGTACAGGCCTGCACGACGACGTGCGGATTCGCGCCGCGCGCCTCCTCGATTGCCACCTCCAGCAAGCGCTTTCGCTCATCGAGGGTCAACGACCAGAACTCGGCGATGCCGCTGGTGCACCACAACATCGGGTGCCCGAGATCGCTGACGCAATAGCGCACCAGCGTCCGGTAAGCGTCCCAGTCGATGTCGTCGCCATCCTCGCCACAGAATGGCGTGTACAGGGAGTCGCCGATTCCCCGCAAAGCGCCGCGTGCCCAGGCACGCGCCTCATCCGCCGTCGCCATAGTCCACTCCTTTTTTCGGTCCTTCTGTCGGCCAATCGTTTTCGGACCACAGTCAGGTGAAGTCCGAGCCACCGTCGACGTTGATGTTGGCTCCGGTCATGTAGGAGTTGCGCCGCGACGCAAGAAACGCGACGACAGGCCCGATCTCCTGGGGTAGGCCGGCTCGGGGCATGTGCGCCGGATGTCCGAAGTGCTTGGCGATGGCCTCCATCAGGCGATACGGATCGTTGCCGTCGACGCCGATCGACTTGGC
>Ga0307479_10004161_pt1 | contig 13227 bp, 5 predicted proteins | sample atmos_gasesECM4C_FD_203743 | JGI IMG/M metagenome (GOLD analysis project Ga0307479, IMG submission 203743) | Hardwood forest soil microbial communities from Morgan-Monroe State Forest, Indiana, United States - atmos_gasesECM4C_515 | ecosystem: Environmental > Terrestrial > Soil > Temperate...
AGCCTGGCCAAAGAACACGCCTTCAGCACGACAGACGGGTTCGAGCAGGTCTTCGGCGCGGCCGGGCCATCGGGTGGCGCTCATACGGTGGCCGTCACCGTCACCGTCAGCGGCTGCTTGCCGGCCGGGCTGACCGGTGAGTCGGAGTCGTTCGACGATGCAGCGGGGACATTCAGCGGCGTGTCCGTTCAGCCCGGGGACGGAGTTCACCGGCCCATCCCTCGACACGTCAAAGTGGGTCACCTATCTCGGCGCGGAGGGCGCCCGGTGGAACGACAACGGCTACCTGCCGTCGCCTTACTCGGGGCCCAATATGCCAGGCGACGGCTTCCACCTAGAGATGTACGGACGTCCCAGGTCACCGTGAACAACGGCGTTGCGCTCACCGCGCAGAAGAACACCGGCCAGTACTCGAGTACCTACCCGTGGATCTCGGGGATCATCACCACCGAGGGCAAGTTCTCGCTACCCACCTCCTCGGCCTGGTACGTCCAGGTCAAAGCGAAGATGCCAGACGTGAGCCAGGGCATGTGGCCCGCGCTCTGGTTCCTGCGCGGACCGTCCGGGAGCCCGGACAACGAGTTCGACGCCTACGAGGGCGGCTGGCTGGGCACGCACGTGAACCAGATCATGCACACCGACTTCTTCGCCGGCCAGGGCCAAGTCCAGAACGCCTACGACACCGGTACGGACCTGACCACGGCCTACCACATCTACGCGGTCAAGTTCGTCCCGAACACGTCGATCACCGTGTACCTGGATGGCAAGCAGGTCTGGCAGGTACTGGCCAGCCAGGGATACACCATCAGCGCCGAGCCGTACCAGATCATGCTCCAGCTGCAGGTCACCGCGTCGGGTGCCTCGGGTTGGCACACCACCGCTAATTCCAGTACGCCTAAATCATCGATGCAGATCGCCGAAATGCAGGCGTATACCCCTTAACCGGGTCACTAGCCCCACCGCGACCTGCCGTCCAAGATTCCGTCCACATTTGCCCCACGCTGGCAGAGCAGGGTGGGCGTCATACCGTGGGAGGAGTACGCGATGCGAGGTTACCTGAGGTTCCTGGTGCCTGCCGTAGCGGTCACCGCGGTTGTGGCTCTCGGCATCTCGCCACCGTCGGCGGCAGCCGTAACGGTAACCCACGCGAAGACGTCCTCACCGGCCGGCGGGCCGCTGCGATTCGGGGGCCGGTCCGCGCCGCTGCCCAGGACACCGCCGCAGCCGAAGAACCTCGCCACGATGGGCCTGGGCACCGGATCCGGGCTGAGCGCCGCCGACGCCACGGCTCTGGCGGCCGCGACCCGGCAGGCGCGCGCCTCGGGCAGGCCGGTGACGGTGAACGCGCTGACCACCGGGACAAGCACAGTAGCCGCTCAGCCGGGCGGCGGCCTGTCGCTGACCGAGTACCTGCTCCCGGTCCGGGTGCGCCGGGGCAGCGGCTGGGTGCCGGTGAGCACCGCGCTGTCCAAGAACGCGGACGGCACGCTCAGCCCGGCGGCGGTGCCGGGTGACACCGTCACGTTCTCCGGCGGGGGCAGCGGCCCGGCGGCCACGGTCAGCGCGGCCGGAACCTCGCTATCCCTCAGCTGGCCTGGCGCACTGCCCGCTCCCGCGGTGTCGGGGGACAGCGCCACCTACCGGAACATGCTGCCCGGCGTCGACCTGGTGCTGACCGCCGTCTCCGACCACGCCGGAGGCTTCTCGCAGACCCTCGTCATACACACCGGCGCGGCGGCGCGCGACCCCGCGCTCGCCCAGCTGAGCCTGCCGGTCCAGGCAAAGGGCGTGCGGCTGGCGGCGGCACCGGGCGGCGGAGTGACCGCGAGCGCGCCTGGCGTTGCGGGGACCTACACGATGGCGCCGGCCCTGATGTGGGATTCCTCCTCGGTGTCCTTGTCGGCCAGCGATACGGTCCGGGCAGCGGCGGCAGGCGGGGCCCGTGCGGCCGGCGCCCAGCTTGCCCCGCCCGGCCTGGCCGGCCCGGTCTCCTCGGCGGCCGGCCCGGCGGCGGGCGCGCGGCTGGCCCCGGTCGGGACCGCGGCGGCCGGGGGACGGCTGCGGCTCACCCCCGACCGGGCGCTGCTGGCCAGCGGGTCGACCAGGTTCCCAGTGTTCATCGATCCGACGACCGTGTGGTTGACGGCCGACGGCGGCCGACAGGCCTACGACGAGACCCAGTCGGCCTGCCCGACCGCCTCGCACTACAACACCACCGACCCGAACTACTGGTCGCTGGGCCTGGGATATGACGGCTGGGGCGACGACTGCAACGGGAACAACGGATATGCGCGCGCTGACTACCAGGTGGCGGTGCCGTCGGCGATCTGGGGCGCGCACCTCAAGTCAGCCACGGTCAAGGCCCAGGAGGCCTACACGGCCTCGTGTTCCGCGCTCGCGAACGTGACGCTCTCCTGGACTGGGGGGATCAACTCGGGCACCGACTGGAACAACGACCCGAAGGTGATCGCCGACCAGGCGACCGTCGATGTCGGGCCGAACACCACCAAGGTCAACGGCAGCTACGTGAACTGCGATACCAGCTACGACACCGATCCCAGCACGTTCGTGGGCGTGGACTTCGACGTGATGAACGCTATGTCCAAGGCCGCGGCGCAGCATTGGAAGGCATTCGCCTTCCGGCTGTCGGAGCCGGGCAACAGTAACAGGGACGACTGGAAACGGTTCGGCAAGAACCCCTATCTCCAGCTGATCTACAACGACACCCCGGACGTGCCGGGCAGCGAGAAGGCGACTGCGGACAGTGACGGCGCCGGCAGCGCCGGCTGCGACACCACCGGCAGCAGCCCGCAGTCGATCGGAGCCGAATCCGGCAGCGGCCCGTATCTGTGGGCGCGTTATAGCGACCCCGACAAGGACAGCGTGCAGGGCGAGACCCGGTACTGGAAATACCCGCAGCAATCCGCGACGGCCAACACCCCGCTGAAGACCGCCTCGGACCTGCCGGCCGGCGGGGCGACGGTGGCCGAGGCGATCCCATCCGGTTTCTACTCGGGGCTGACCGACGGCCAGGTGATCGCGTGGGACGCTGACGCGACCGACGGCACCTACACCTCAGGGTGGTCGGCCACCTGCTATTTCGCGGCCTGGCCCACCGCACCGCACGCGCCCGCCCTGTCCGCGCCCGCGCCGGGCAGCGACTGCCCGGGCAGCGTGATCACCGCCGGCTGCCAGGTCACGTTCACGATCACCGCGGCAAGCGGCGACCCGGCGACCGAGTTCGTCTGGCGGCTGGACAACTACCCGGCCACCGCCAGCCCGCCGGCCGACGAGATCCTGGCCGCGAGCGGCAGCCCGCCATCGGCCACGCTGACGATCACCGTCCCCACGCCCGGCCCGCACAACCTGTGGGTGTATGCCAGCGACAAGGGCGCCAACGACTCGGGCGACACCAACGGCGCCACCAGCGGCGATACCACGTTCATCGCGGCAGGCGATGCGGCGGTGTCGTGCCCCAGCTTCGCGGACGCGCTCGGCAACTCTTGCTCAGGCGGCGGGTCGTCGCCGAACACGATGATCTCGAAGGCCTCCGGCTCCCCGCTCAGCTGCGGTGCGACCGCAGGCGACGGCGGTGGCCGCGGATTCGACGCGACAGACCTGGCGAACGCAGGGTGGAGGGCCGGCGGAACGATCACCATCGACGGGGCGAGCTTCGGCTTGCCCGGCTTCGGTTCCTGCCAGCCGGACAACGTGCTCGCGGCCAACCAGACGATCGGCATGGGCGGTGCCCAGGGCAGCTCGCTGGTGTTCCTTGCCGCATCCAGCTACGCGTTCGCCGGCACGACCGGGCTGACCGGCGCGCAGGACAGCGGCGTGCTCGAGCCTGATGCCACCGTGCCCGGCGTGCCCGGCCGGATCGCGGTGACCGGTGGCGGCTGCGGCTACGCGGTCCAGAACGACACCAACGTGGCAGGCTGCAACCCGGCGACCGGCACCGTCAACTACGCCTCCGGCTGCCCGGAGACCTCGAGCACCTACTATCTGACCGTGCCCGACTGGTGGTCTGGCCCGGCCGACATCGCCGCGGTGACCTTGCCGCACGTGGATGAGACCACCGGACAGATCAGCCAGACGGCAAAGCTGTACGCGTTCGCCGCGCGGGTCGTTCCGGGCTGCCAGATCGCCTCGGTCACGCTGCCCGACGTCGGGAGCACGGTGGACGTCCAGCTGAACTCCGGATCGTCGTCGGCCAGCTACAACCCGCCCGCCCTGCACATCTTCGGGATGTCGGTGCGCAACACGACCACGGCCACTCCGCAGGCCGGCGGCGGCAGCGTCGGAGCTCCCTCCGCGCAGTCCTGGACCGGGGCTTGGGCCGCACCGATCGAGAATGCGGCCGGCCCGCCGAGCGGCAAGTGGGGCAACCGGACGCTGCGGATCCAGACGTCGGCGCCGGTCAGCGGCAGTGATGTGCGGATCAGGCTGTCCGATCCCGGGTTCCTGTCCGGCGACGGGGACGCCCCGCTGCAGGTCGGGCACGCAACGATCGCGGTGTCGTCGGGCGGCGCCGTGCCCGCGGCGGCGCCGCAAACGCTTTCCTTCGGTGCGGTCGGCAGCCAGTCGGTGATGATCCCGAAGGGCGGCGATATCTACAGCAATCCGCTCGGCTTCACCGTCTCGGCCGGGCAGACCCTGCTGGTCAGCCTCTACCTGGCCAACGCCCCTGGCTCGCTGGCCTACCTGCCCGGCCACGGCTGGGCGAGCACCGTGCAGTGGGTGACCGCCCCAGTCGCGCAGGGCTCCTCGGGGGACTACACCACCGACACCACAGGCACCCCGTTCGGCGCGACCGGGTCGTTCTGGACAGTCAACACCGACATTCTCACCGGCGTGGATGTCTCCACTGCGCAGACCACGACGGACCCGGGCGGTACCCCGACCGTGTCCGTGCTCGGCGACAACCTGATCGATGTCAACTACAGCGGACTGTCCACCAGGGCCATCTCGATCCCGATCACGCGCGTGGACGGCGGGCTGGCCAGTGCCGAAGCGGGCAGCTTCGGCGTGGTGGGCGACGGGGTGAACTCGAACCAGGCCAGCGCCGACAGCACCGCCGCCGCAGGCGGCGGGGTCAGCGCGGTGGCCCGGCTGGACAGGGACGTGCTGGCCGAGCCGGGCATCGGCACGGTGATCATCGATGAGGGCCTGCAGGACGTGCTGCACGGGGCAGGCGAGCAGCAGCTGGAAGACGCCTACGGCGCGATGATCAACGAGCTGAACGCCTTCGGCGTGAACGTGTTCATCGCCACCATCACCCCGTGCAGCGGCTATTCCAGCTCGGCCGCGGGTGACTCCTGCTCGTCCGCGGTGGACGGCATCAGGACCGACGTCAACGACAACTTCATCGAGAACCTCACCTCCCCGGGGTCCCCGCAGAACTGCTACGCGGATTTCGACGCCGCGGTGAGCAACGGCGCCAGCCCGGGGGCGCTGCAGTCCGCCGATGACGCCGGCGATCACGCCAACCTCACCCAGGCCGGGTACACCGCGCTGACCAGTGCGGTCGGCTCGCAGGGTTGCCCGCTGGCCGCCAACGTCAACCCGCCACCGCCCTGAACTGACCTCTCGGAAAGGCAATGACGATGGCTGGAGCCCGGTTTATCACAACGAGCCGTGGTTGCTCGGGCCGGTACTGTGGTCACGCCACACTCGGTATCGTCGCCGCGATTCCGCTGCTCACCGGCTTGATGACGCCTTCCGGGGCTGGCGGCCAGGCCGCCGCGCCTCCGCCGGCGCCGGCCAGGCAGCGACCCGTGGCGGTGTATCCGGTAAAGCCGGGCACGGTGAAGATCCCGGCGATGACCGGGTGGCATGCGCCCGCCACGGTCTGGCCGACCGCGGGAACCTCCGTGGTACGCCTGCCGGCCGCGGTCCCCGTCCGCGGCGGCACGTCCGCGCTGGCCGGCCCGTCACCGGGTTCCGCGCGTGCCGGGAGCCTGCCGGTTCAGGTCGGCCCAGCTGGCGCGAAGTCCGGCGCGGCGCTGTCATCGGTGCGCGTATCGATGCTGCCACGCCAGGCCGCAGCGGCGGCGGGGGTGACCGGCCTGCTGTTCAGCCTGGTCGGCACCGGCGCAGAGGCGGCCGGCCAGCGGGTCCACGTGAGCCTGGATTACTCGTCGTTCGCCTACGCCGACGGCGGGAACTACGCCTCCCGGCTGCGCCTTGCCGAGATGCCGTCCTGCGCGCTGACCACCCCTCAGCTGCCGGCCTGCCGGAAACAGACGGCGGTAGCGACGGCAAACGACGTCCGCGTCAGCCAGCTCGGCGCCGACGTCGCGTTGTCGCCCTCGCCGGCCGGGTCGTCCGCCGCTCCCGGTGTCGTGCTGGCGGCGACCACGTCAACCTCGGGGTCCGGCGGTGACTACACGGCGACGCCGCTGTCGGAGGCGGGGGCGTGGGCCGAGGGCGGCCCGAGCGGCGCGTTCACCTACTCCTACCCGATCCAGGTGCCCCCGGTGCCGGGCGGCCTCGAGCCGGACATCTCGCTGAACTACAACTCGCAGTTGGTGGACGGGCTGACCTCGTCGACCAACGGGCAGGCGTCGTGGATCGGGGACGGCTGGGATTACTCGCCAGGGTACGTCGAGCGGGACTACCGGTCGTGCTCGCTGAACACTGGCAGCCAGAAGACCGGGGACTTCTGCTGGTCGTCCGACGACATCACCACGCTGTCGCTGAACGGGCAGGACACCACGCTGGTGCAGGATGGCTCGACCGGGACCTGGCGCGCCGAGTCCGACGGCAACGAGAAGATCAGCTACCAGACCGGCACGGTCAACGGCACCCACGATGGTGACTACTGGGTGATCACCGAGCCGGACGGCATCTCGTACTATTTCGGGCGGAACGAGCTGCCCGGGTACGCATCGGGTGACACCGCAACTAACAGCGCGTGGACCATGCCGGTGTACGCGCCGTCGTCCGGCAACCCGTGCTATAACTCGACGTTCGCCGACTCGCACTGCGACCAGGCGTGGCGATGGAACCTCGATTACGTCACGGACCCGCACGGGAACGCCACCGCCTACTTCTACAGCATCGAGACCAACTACTACGCCAGCGGCACCGTCATCGGCGGCACCGGCACCACCGCGGCCTACGCCAGCTACACCCAGGCCGGCGCCCTGTCGAAGATCGAGTACGGGCTGCGGGCCGGCGCGGTGTACGGGCACACCCCGGCTGCCCAGGTGAACTTCACTACCGCCGAGGACCGCACCGACGTGCCCACCGACCTGACCTGCGCCAGCGGGAAGACCTGTGCAGTGATCTCCCCGACGTTCTGGGAAAAGTACGAGCTCAACTCGATATCGACACAAGCGCTTAAGGGCTCGTCGCTGGCCGGCGTCGACTCGTGGACGCTGAAGCACACCTATCCCGCGACTGGCGACCCGACCAGCCCGGCCGCGCTATGGCTGTCGTCGATCGCCCGCACCGGCGAGGACACCGCCGGCGGCGGATCGGCCGCGTCGCTGCCGGCGGTGAGCTTCGCCGGCGTCCCGCTGGCGAACCGGGTGATGACCCAGGCCGACTTGAACAGCGGGTACTCGATCATCACCCGGTTCCGGCTGACCTCGATCACCACCGAGACCGGCGGAGTGATCGGCGTCGCCTACGACACACCGGGCGGCGGCGTGTGCACCTCGGGCAGCTTCCCGGCGCCAGACGCCGACACGGCTCTGTGCTACCCGGATTACTGGTCCCCTGGGGCGGGCAGCCCGATCGAGGACTGGTTCAACAAGTATGTGGTCACCGCGGTCACCCAGGCGAACACCGTCGGCGGCGGGGTAGCGGTGCAGACCTCGTATTCCTACGCCGACGCTGCGTGGCACTATGACGACGACTCGCTCACCAGGTCCTCGCAGCGGACCTGGGACCAATGGCGCGGGTTCCGCACGGTCAGCACGGAAACCGGCACCGCCCCGGACCCGGTGACGAAGACGGTCGACACCTATTTCCAGGGCATGAACGGGGACTACCAGTCGGGCGGCGGCACCTCGTCGGTGTCACTGACCAGCAGCCGGGGTGAGGTGGTCACCGACTCCGGCCAGTTCGCCGGAATGAACTTCGAGCGCATCGGGTACGACGGGATCCGCGGCAGCGAGGTCAGCGACACGGTCACGATCCCGTGGACGTCGGCGGCCACGGCTACCCAGTCGCAGCCGTCGCCGATGCCGGCGTTGCAGGCGTTCCTGACCGATGTCACGCAGACCAAGACCTATACGCCGCTGTCGTCCGGCGGAACCCGGGAGTCCGACCTCACCTACACCCATGACTCTTACGGGCGCGTCACCTCGGCGTCCGACGTGCCAGATACGTCAGACGCCGCGCAGGACACCTGTGCGACCACGACGTACGCGTCGAACACCTCGGCGTGGATCTTGACCCTGGCGTCGCAGGTGCAGGTGATATCGGTGCCGTGCGGATCGCCGGTGTCGCTGCCAGCCGACGCGGTGTCGGACACGCTGACCTTCTACGACGGGGCGACCTCGCTGTCGTCAGACACCGCGTCGAAGGGCGATGTCACGCAGACCCAGCAGGCGACCTCCTACAACGGTTCCACGCCGGTGTACACCACCGAGTCGGCCGGGACCTTCGACGAGTACGGCCGGGTACTGACCGCTACCGACGCCGACGGGCGCAAGACCACCACCGCGCATACCCCTGCCGTCGGCGCCGAGCCCACGTCGGAGTCGGTCACCGACCCGATGGGCCTGGTCACGACCACCGGGTATGACCCGGCGCGGGACCTGGAGACGCAGGTGACCAACCCGGCGGGCTACGTCACCTCGCAGACCTACGACGGGCTGGGCCGGCTTACCGCTGTCTGGAAACCAGGCCACCCCAAGGGCAGCTCATCCGCTGACGACACGTTCTCGTATACGGTGTCCCCTTCGGCGCCCAGCCTGGTGACCAGCAGCACGCTGAACGACACCGGCGGGTACACGATCTCCGAGACGCTGTACGACTCGCTGGGCCGGGAAGCGGAGACCCAGGCCGCCACCCTGGACGGCGGCCGGGACATCACCGACATCTACTACAACTCGCTCGGCCTGAAATCCCTGGAGTCGGACCCCTACTACACGACCGGCGCCCCGGCCGGCACCCTGGTCGCCGCCCCGGACGGGCAGGTCCCGTCGCAGACCGGATATGTCTACGACGGCGACGGCCGGGTGATCCGGCAGATCTCCTACAAGCTGGCCATCCAGACCTGGGAGACCGACACCGCCTACGCTGGCGACGCGACCACGGTGTCGTACAAGAATATGGTGGCGGGCCAGACTGCCGGCGGCATCCCGCAGACCACGTTCACCGACGGCCGCGGCCTGACCAGCAAGATCTACCAGTACCACGCCGGGGTTAGCGTTGATCCGTCCGACCCAGCGTCGGATTATGGCGTCACCGCCTACACCTACACCCCGGCCAGGAAGCTGGCCACCATCACCGACGCGGCCGGCAACAAGTGGTCCTACACCTACAACCTGGCCGGTAACCAGACCGGGCAGTCCGACCCGGACACCGGCACCTCGGCCAGCACCTACGACGCGGCCGGGCAGCAGATGACCACGACCGACACCCGCGGCAAGAGCGTTTCCCGCACCTATGACGGCGACGGCCGGAAGACCGCGGAGTACGACACGACGGGCGGGGCACTGGAATCATCGGCCAGCGAGCTGGCGTCCTGGACCTACGACACGCTGAAGAAGGGCATGCTCACCTCGTCCTCGTCGTACTACGGCGGGCAGGCGTACACGCAGCAGGTGACCGGATACAACTCCTACGAGCTGCCAACCGGTACGGAGACCGTCATCCCGCCGGCGCAGGGCGCGCTGGCTGGTACCTATGAGACCGGCTACACCTATGACCCGGACACGATGGCGCTGTCAAAGTATTACGACAGCGCGGCGGGCGGGTTGCCCGCCGAGACGGTCGGCATCGGCTATGACACGGCCAGCGACCCGGTCAGCATGGCCTCATCCGGCACGCCGAGCTGGTCCTACGTCTCGTCGCTGTCGTACACCGAATCCGGCCAGCCGCTGCAGTACCAGCTCGGTCCCTCCGGCTCGAAGGTGTACCTCACCGACTCCTACGATGAGCAAACCCAGCGACTGACCGGCGCGCAGGTGGTTACGGGCAGAAACGGGGCGACCGTGGATGCCACCGGCTATACCTACGACAACGTGGCGAACGTGCTGTCGGAGTCCGACACGCCGTCCGCCGGGCCAGCTCAGGTGCAGTGCTTCCAGTACGACTACCTGGGCCGGCTTACCCAGGCTTGGTCACAAGGCACCAGCGGGTGCGCGGCCTCCCCGTCGGCATCGGCGGAGGGCGGTGCCGCCCCGTACTGGGAAAGCTACGCCTATGACGTGACGGGCAACCTCACGTCGCAGACGTCCACCCTGCCGGACGGCTCGGCCACCACCACCAGCAGCAGCTACCCGGCGCCAGGCTCGTCCCAGCCGCACGCGGTCACATCGAAGTCGGTGTCCGGGTCCACCAGGGCGAGCTACGCCTACGACGCCGCCGGCCATCTCACCTCGATCACCGGCCTGTCCCAGTCACAGTCCCTGTCGTGGGATGACGCGGGCCGCCTGTCGTCGCTCACCGCCACCGCGGGCGGGACCAGCTATCTGTACAACGCGGACGGCAACCTGCTGCTGCAGAAGGACCCCGGCAGCACCACGCTGTACCTCGGCGACGAGCAGATCGTGCTCGCAGGGAAGACGCTGTCCGGAACCCGCTATTACACGATCGGCGGGGTGACCATAGCCGCCCGCGGCTCGTCCGGCAGCGTGGACTACCTGTTCGGCGACCGGGAGGGCACGGCTGTGCTGTCGGTCGACTCCTCCACCCAGGCGGTCACCCGCCGCTACTACGACCCCTACGGCAACCCGATCGGCACCGCGCCGCCGTCCTGGCCAGGCGATAAGGGATTCGTCGGCGGCACCGACGACCCCGCCACCGCGCTGACCAATCTGGGCGCCCGCGAATACAATCCGGCCACCGGCTCGTTCGTCTCCCCCGACCCGCTGCTGACCCCCTACGACCCGCAGGACCTCAACCCCTACGCCTACGCCGCCGGCAACCCCGCCACCAACTCCGATCCCAGCGGCCTGATCATCCCCGGGCCCGGCGCCAGCTACTGCCCGCCCGGGCAGCCCGGCTGCCCCGGCCTCAGCAGCTATCCCCACGGCCCTCCGCCCGGAGACGGAGCCGGGACTGCTCCCAGTCCCGGCGACGGGTCCGCCCCCGGCGGCGGATGGCAGTACCTGCCGTTCATTCACAACACAGCGCTAGCCGCGCCGCCCCCGCCCAAGCCGGTCGTTCACAAGGTCACCAACGGCAGCCCGGCCAGCCAGACCCCCTACTGGCTCGCCGCATGCGAAAACACAACTCATGCTCCATGCGCGCAACCGCCGGCCCGCTCGGGCGGCGGACACGGGCCTATCGGGGCCATCTTGAACCTTATTCACAGCTATGCGAGCACAATCCGTGCGCCGGACTACGTCACGACAGAACTTAGCGCTTGCCTTCCTCTGTTTGACGCCTGCATCGGCGTGCAGGCCACGATCACAAGGAATGGTCAAGTATTTGCAGGAGTAGGCACGGGGGCTGGGATACCTGGGATTAGCGGCTCCGTCCGTGCTGGGTACCTGAATCAGCCACGCCCGCCGTCGGGGAAACAGCTATCTAATTACGTAGGTGAACTGTCATCAACCACCTCAGTTACTCCAACGCCCATCGGCCCAGCCGCGGCAGAGACCTGGGGTAACCCCGGACACTGGGGCTGGAGAAATTTCTCAACCGAAGCCGGAATCGGCGCCGGCGTCGGTGCCAGCCTCGTTATCGAAAATAGCTATTCGTGGAACGTGACGCAGCGATTCCTTGACTGGACGCTGTCTCACTTCTCGATGTTATCCAGAAGATGGTGATTTAGTGCGGTACCGCAAGCTCATCACGACGGCCACGACGGTCGTGGCGCTAATGGCGCTCGGCGTAGCCCCCGCGCTGGCCAATGCGGGATCATCAGGACTGGTGCCTACGCCGACGCCCCCGCAAGCGACCTTCCGGTACGAGGTGCCGGAGACGCTGGCCATGCTCACGGCCGAGACGCCAGCCAGACAGGCCCTGGCGAGGCGCGGCGTACCCATTCCGGGCAACATGTACTGGGACGGGTACGCGGTCACCACGGCCAGCGGCAAGCAGATCGACAAGACCGGGGCGAACCTCACGATCCCGAACGTCGACTGCAAGGACTCGATGATCGGGACCACGTCAACGAACGGAGCCTCCTTCCTCACCGGATGGGTCGGGATCGACGGATACGGGACCAGTGACCTGTCCCAGACCGGCTTCTTCGCCTACTGCACCGGGACCCCCGGTCACAAGGCGACGGGCGGGCCGTTCTATTACGCCTGGTACTACATCTGCTGCGCCGCCAGCAGCAAGCTGGTGCCGTACCCGGGGCAGCCTGCGATTCACCCCGGCGATAGCCTTGGCTTCGAGGTGACGTGGAACACCAGCACCAGGAAGTTCGATTTCACGTTCGCGGACCACGCCACCAACCAGACGTTCAATGCGGCTGAGGCGTGCCCATCCGGAGAGAACTGCAGCCTCCTCAAGACGGCAGAGGTCATCACGGAGTCGCCGGGCGGCGGCCCGCCGGGCGACCCGCTGCCGTACTGGCAGTACGCAGACTGCCTGAGCTGCAGCCCGCCCGTCTCCGGGCTCCAGTATTCCGGTGCGTTCGTCCACGGCCTGGACGGGACAAGAGGGACTCTGGACACGTTCGGGGGTGAATGGACCTCCTCCGGCAAGTTGTTCATGAAGTTCCCGAGTGAAGCCCCGCCGTACGCCATCGGCGGGTGGCTCGACAACGGGGGGAATATCGACCAGGGGTATCCTGGCGATCTCACGAGCGCCGGTTCGACTTTCCTGACGGGGTGCGTCCAGGTCCTGGACAACAACCCGCAGGACGATCTCTTCTGTCCGAGCTGACCGTCCCTTCTGTACCGCACTCGACCTGCTCTCTCCGGCCGAGTGCGGCCCGGGAGGGGGTCTTCCCTTAAGCGGTCGCGCCTGATCAGGGCAATGAAGGACGCTAATGCGAAAGCAAGCGCTCGTTCTGGTAGCAGCAGTACTCACCGCGGCCCTCGTGGTCGTCGGGTCCGGGACCGCCCGCGCATCCTCATCTGTCACCTACGACGC
>Ga0307479_10004162_pt1 | contig 13227 bp, 9 predicted proteins | sample atmos_gasesECM4C_FD_203743 | JGI IMG/M metagenome (GOLD analysis project Ga0307479, IMG submission 203743) | Hardwood forest soil microbial communities from Morgan-Monroe State Forest, Indiana, United States - atmos_gasesECM4C_515 | ecosystem: Environmental > Terrestrial > Soil > Temperate...
CGCGCGCAGCAGGTCGATTTTTTCCCGCGACTGCGTCTCCGGAATGACGATCAGGCAGCGATAACCGCGGGCGCTGCAGAGGTGCGCGAGGCCGATGCCCGTGTTTCCGGCGGTGCCCTCGACCACCGTGCCTCCGGGCTTGAGCGTTCCACGTTGCTCGGCGTCCTGAATGATGTAGAGCGCAGCGCGGTCCTTGACCGAGCCTCCCGGATTCAGGAACTCCGCCTTGCCCAGAATCTCGCAACCTGTCTCTCTGCTCAGGCCGGCGAGGCGGATGAGCGGCGTGTTGCCGATTGCGCCGGCGAAGCCATCGCGAATTTTCAGCGCAGCCTCCGTGCTGTGGATCACTTTTGGTCGATGCGCACCGTTGGTTGCCACGGCTCGTCGGGCGGCTTCAGGAGATAGGACTCGCATCGCTGCAGGTAGAACCGCGATGGCCCGTCTTCGGGAAACGCGTCAAGAATATTCGAGAACCGGCTCGCTGCGTCGCGCCAGCGCTTCGCACGATAAGCTTCCAGTCCGCCGGCGAATTTTTCATACAGCATCGACGCGCGCGGATTCGCGTCCTCCTCGCGACCGCCCAGCTCGACAACGCACACGGCCTCGGTTTTACCCGCAAGCAAGAAACAACCGACGGGCCGCGTCAGGAATTCGTCCAATCCATCGACGGTTTCTTCGGAGGCAAGCATTCGGGTGCCCAGGTACTTGCCTAGTCCCTGTATGCGTGTCGCGGTGTTGACCATGTCCCCCACGGCTTGATATTCATAGTGCCGCGAGGCTCCGATGTTGCCCAGAAGCATCTGCCCGGAGTGCAGTCCCAAACGCGTGAGCAATACCGGCCTCCCCACGATGGATCGATTGAACCGCTCCAGCGCTTCAGCGATCTCGAGCGCAGCCTGGCACGCCTGCTTCCTCACCGACGCCTGCGACGAAGGCGCTGCCCAGATCGCCATCATCGCGTCGCCGACCACCTCGTTAACCACGCCGCCGAGCCGTTCCACCGGCTTGAATAGCTCCGCGTAATACTCGTTCATCAGCTGACCCAGTTCTCGTGGACTCATCGTCTCGGCGAGCGCCGTGTACTTCTCGACGTCAGTGGCCAGGCAGGCGCCATAGACAAGCTGATCCGCAGAGCTGATATGCCCCACTCGTTCGATGAGTTGGTCGACGACCTTGTCGGGCAGGTAGTAGCCGAATGCCTGCTTGATGAGCTTGCGCTCCCTTCTCGCATCACGATAATTGAGCAATACACCGCCGAACAAGGCTAATGGTGCCTGCACGCAGAGCGGCATCACCAACGGCAGCCAGATCCCCGCCACCGTAAATTGGCGAAGGACGACCGACAGATAAGCCGACGCAAGAAGCACGACCAGTGCGCCGGCCGCGATCGGACGCAGCATCCTGCACGCGGCTCCCAGCACGACTCCCCAGAGCATGACGAGCGCGAGTTGCCAGGCAAACGGCATCGGTCGTACCGGTCGATCGTCGAGGAGATTGGCAAAAGCGGTCGCGGCGATTTCAACTCCGCTGATATCGAGACCGCTGGGCTGCGAGAACACGGTTTGGTAGTCGTCGCGAATGCGGTCCTGCTCGGGTTGCGAAAAAGCGGAAAACCCGACAAAGACCGCCTTGCCTTCGAAACCGTTGACGTGAGCCTGCGAATCGCCATTCCCGGAGTTCATCGCTTCGTTATAGGGCACGGTCGCGATGCTCCGGGGCGGCCCGTAGAAGTTCAGGTAGGCCACCTCGTTGCCGCGGTACAGGCTCAGAAGGGACCGGATGAGGCGCGTCCTGCTCGGCGTCAGATCCTCGTCGGTGTTTCTCAGCTCTCTGGCCATCCGCTCTCCGATTTGCGGATCGCTGAGAAACATGTTGCGCAAGGTTGCGGTTACGCCTCCGGCGTCGTTGGCCGCGACCAGGGCTCTAGCGCTGTCCGGCGGAGCGATCGTGTGCTGGGGAGCGACCCTGCTCAGCAGACCAAGAAAGTCGTGATAGGCATCGAAGGCGTAGATCTGCAACGCGACGACCGGAAGCGTTGGACTGTCCCCGGCGCCGGTCTTGAAGGTCCAGTAGGTATTTACCCTGGACTCTTTGGGCAGAGGAAAGGGCGCGTGCGCAAGCGCCGCTTGCTCGAGAACGGGAATGGGCGGCGTCACCTTCTCGATCAGGATGTCGCCAATCGTCTGGCCTGAGCTTGCCTGTCGAACCGTTTCCTTTCGGAGCGAATCGACCAATACGACATTCGCCGCACGACCGATCGCCGCGGCGAATCCCTGGTCAGACTGTGGTGCTCGGCCCGGAGTGTCGAAGGTAAGATCGAAGCAAATTACCCGGGCGCCCGCGCGCGCCAGGCGCTCGACGAGTCGAGCGTGCAGATCACGCGGCCACTCGCTTGGCTTGCTCGGCAGGCCGAGTTTCTGCGCGGATTGTTCATCGATCGCGACAATGACGACTTCGGGCGGCGCCTGAGCAGCGCCGCGCAGATGAAACAACCAGCGCAGCTCAAAGTCCTCCTCGATTTCCGACACGCGAGGCAGGGACGTGGCCAGCACTCCCAGCAGACCGATCGCCAGCCCCAGCGCCAGGCCCTTCAGCGAGCGCCCCATCTTCGACCTAAAGCTCCATTCTTCAGTCGCGCATCACAGCTTTCGAGCTGCCGGAAAGGCGCCCAGACACCCGTATCGGCAGCCGGATTCTCGCACAATCGATCCGTACGACCGGATCGAGCTGGCGATCCTGCCCGCAGCCGAAGCGCTCCTCGCATAGGGGTACAAATTCACCATTCCCCATTGCGTCGGCGGGCCGATTCTTGTTTACTACGTTCTGTTAGCCTACATAGTGCGCGCAAAGGGTTACCGACGCCCGTCCGCAAACCTCAAGGGGGGTAGGCATGCTACGGACGCATCAGCGGCGCCAGGCGTTGGGTACCGCTATCAGAGCGTGCGGCCTGGCGGGCATCGCTTTTGCCCTGACTTCGTTGCCCCGCGCCGAGGCGGCAGAGAATTGCGCGCCGGCGATCGCCAGGGTCGTCTCGATCCAGGGGCGCGTCGAAGTGCGTCGTTTCGCGACAGGCAGAGCGCAGGAGCCGGCCTGGCAAGCCGCTGAATTGGATCTTGCGCTGTGTGCAGGAGACTCGGTCCGAACTCACGAATGGAGTCGCGCCGGGCTCTTGCTCAGCAACGAGACCACCCTTCGACTCGATCAGCGAACTACCCTGACGATTGCCGCGCCGAATGAGGACAGGGCCTCGTTGCTGAGCTTGTTCGCCGGAGCGCTCCACGTCATCACGCGTACGGCAAGGCCATTCAGGGTCGGAACCCCGTTCGTCAATGCGAATGTCGAGGGAACCGAGTTTCTCGTCGCCGTCGGGAAGGAAAGCGCCACCGTTGCGGTCTATGAAGGGCGGGTGAGGGCAGACAACGAGCAGGGCAGCGTCACTCTCACCAGCGGCGAGCGAGCCATCGCGGCAAAGAATTCCGCGCCCCGAAAGGAAGTCGTGATTCGCCCCAGGGACGCGGTTCAGTGGGCGCTGTATTTTCCAACGATATTCGACTACCGCCTCGAACCCGGGATCGCAGGCATCCGAGGGGAGCCGGCACTGCAAGCATCCATCGAGCTCTACCGCAAGGGCAAGTTCGCTGACGCCATTGCCACGCTGGAGAATGTCCCGCAAGGATCGCGCAGCGCCCGGTTCCTGACCTACCGGGCCGGGCTACTGCTCCAGGTGGGACGGCTCGATGAAGCCCAGCCGGACATCGAGCACGCATTGTCGCTCGATCCTCGCAACAGTGACGCGAACTCGCTGCTGAGCATCATTGCGGTCGCGCAAAACAACAACGACCTCGCTCTGAGGCTGGCCAACCAGGCGGTCGACCTCGATCCTACCTCGCCGGCGGCATTGATCGCGCTCTCTTACGCGCAACAAGCCGAGTTCTGGATCGAGCAAGCACGGACGAGCGTCCGCAAGGCGGTTGATCTCAAGCCGGAGAACGCACTTGCGTGGGCGAGGTTGGCCGAGCTCGAAATGTCCAGCGGCAACCTCGATCGCGCCCTGGACGCGGCGAGGCAAGCGGCTGCATTGAATCCGGAGCTGGCCAAGACACAGACGGTGCTGGGTTTTGCGTACCTGACACGGATCGATACGCGAGCAGCGAAAGCGTCGTTCGAGAAGGCCATCGACCTCGATGAGGCCGATCCGACGGCACGACTGGGGCTGGGTTTGGCAAAGATCCGCCAGGGAGATCTCGAGGGTGGTCGGCAAGAGATAGAGATTGCTGCAAGCCTCGACCCCGAGACATCCTTGATACGCAGTTACCTGGGCAAGGCCTACTACGAGGAGAAGCGGGACCCTCTGGCGGCGACGCAGTTTGAGCTGGCCGAGGAGCGCGACCCCAGGGATCCGACGCCGTGGTTCTACGACGCGATTCGCAAGCAGTCGATCAACCGCCCCGTGGAGGCGCTCGAAGATCTCGAGAAATCCATCGCGCTCAACGACAATCGTGCAGTTTATCGTTCGCGGTTGCTGCTGGACGAGGACCTCGCCGCGCGGAGCGCCAGCACGGCGCGCATCTACAGCGATTTGGGATTTGAGCAACTGGCCCTCGTGGAGGGCTGGAAATCGGTATCGATCGACCCCGGCAATTTCTCGGCGCACCGCTTTCTGGCCGACGCCTACGCCGATCAACCGCGCCACGAGATCGCGCGCGTCAGCGAGCTCCTGCAGTCGCAGCTTCTGCAGCCGCTCAACCTGACACCGCTGCAGCCGCAGTTACTGGACGACAAGCTGTTCGTCCTCAGCGGGGCCGGGCCCGGGAGCGTGGGATTCAACGAGTACAACCGGCTGTACGCCAGCAATGCCGTCGTCTTCCGGCTCGACGGACTCGTGGGAGGCAACAGCACGCGGGGAGATCAGGCAGTGGTTGCCGGAATCCGCGACAACATTTCGTTCAGCGTGGGCCAGCTTCACTATGAAACGCGCGGCTTCCAGGCGAACGACGGTGTGCGCAAGAATTTTTACGACGCCTTTCTGCAAGCGACCATCTCGCCGCAGACCAGTCTCCAGATCGAATATCGCAACTCGGACGTCACGCGCGAATCAGTCCTGACCCCGTTCGATCCGGATAACGCGCTGCCGTTTTCGGATCGGTTCAAAAGCGAAGGCATCCGCGTCGGCGCCAACCACAGCTTCGGCCCGGAATCCAGGATTCTGATGTCTGCGCACTTTCAAAATTCCGAGTTCATCGAGATGAGGAATTTCGGGGATTTCATCGATGTTTACAATCCGCGGACGCACGACCTGACAGTTGAACTGCAGCATCAGTTACGGGCCGGCCCGGTGTTCCTGATCAGCGGCGCGGGATATTTCAAGGCTAAAGACGAGAATCTGGGAGTCGGGGACAAGTCGCACCGAAACGCGTACGTCTACGCGAGCGTCAATCAGGATCGTACGCAATGGGAGCTCGGCCTGTCCGCCGAATCACTGGACGAGCCGTTCGGATTGCATCGATCGCGGGTCAATCCAAAGGTCGGGGTGATCTGGCGGCCATCCTCGACGACAGTAATTCGCGCGGCCGCGTTCCAGTCATTGAAACGGCCGCTTATCAACGACCAGACTCTCGAGCCGACGCAGGTTGCTGGGTTCAATCAATTCTTCGACGATTTCGATGGCACGACCGCGCGGCGTTTCGGGATAGCCTGGGACCAGACGTTCACGGAGCACACTTACGGCGGCGTGGAATTGTCACGCCGCTACTTGCGCGTGCCTTTCAGTGCCGTCGACTTTGACTGGAGGGAAAGCTCGCACCGCGCGTATTTCTACTGGATGCTGAATCCGTCAGTCGTTTTGGCGGCCGAATATTTTTTCGAGGAGTTCCAGCGGCCCGCTGACGATCCGGGTCCGGATGGCATATTGGAGCTCAAGACGCACCGGATCCCGATCGGCATCGGGGTCTTTCAGGGGCCGTTGGCGCTGCGCTGGACCACCAGCTACATCCGGCAGTCGGCGCAGCTTTCGGTGTTTGAGGGATTCCCGGTTTTCGATCAGCGAAACGATTTCGTCGTGAGCGACGTCGCGATCAGCTACCGGTTGCCCCAGCGAGCAGGCCTGGTATCGGTGGCCGCGAAGAATATCTTCGATAAACCCGTTATGTTTCAGGAGACCGACATCGCGAATCCGCGGATCGCGCGCGGACGTCTCGTGTTTGCGACACTTACGCTATCATTTTGATCTTCGCGTGTCTTGAGACGAAGCGCCGCATGCACGTCGATGGAAGAGGGTGGTTAAGGGGGTTTGGCATCAACAACCAGGAAAGGGGATCACCATGGTGAACGATCGAATGATGGTGCGGGTGGGTATGCTGTTTGTGTTGGCGGCGTGGCCAGCGCTAACAAGCGCTCAGTCGATTCAGAGTGTCCAACCCAAGGTCCAGGATTGGAGGGGCAAGGAGGTGACTCAGATCTCTATCGAAGGCTCCTCTCAACAGCTCAAGGCCTTCAAGGAAGAGTTGCCGGCCAACATTACAAAGGGACTCGCGGATCAAACGGTATTTCTGTCGCCGACCAGCAAGAAAAAGCTCGTCTACTCATACTTGACCGAAACCGAGACGAAGCTCGGCGAGCCAACTCTTCCCGCATTCTATTCGGCCCTGAAGGCGTCGACCGAGAAGACGAAGGACGCGAAGCCTCCCGTCATGCGCACGTCGATCTTTGCATCGTTTTCGTGTCGACCCGGATCCTGCAGCGGGCAACAGGCGCGGGTCGGGAGAGTGCCGCCATGCGATTGCTAGGCGGAGAACTCGGCGCCGGGGCGGGCGCTGCCCCGGCCAGATGGAAGCTGTCCGACCAGGGACGCGAGCGCATCCGCGCAAGGCCGCTCGACCTTCAGCACAAAAAGGTGATCGGCGCGCGTCCGGCCGAGATTGATCGCGGCGATCGGTTGGCGCCGCTCGGCGGCCAGCGCGCAAAAGCGGAATCCCGAGTAGACCATCAGCGAGGACCCGATCACGAGCATGGCGTCCGCCTGCTCCAGCGACTTCATCGCGGCATCGACGCGATCCCGCGGAACGCCCTCACCAAAGAAAACGACTCCCGGCTTCAGGGTGCCGCCGCAACACGTGCATGACGGCACCCGGAACGCATCGATATCGCGGCACTGGATATCGGCATCTCCGTCGGCAGCAGGCGATTGGAGGGCGGTGACGAAGTCGGGATTCTCCGCCTCGAGCGTTTGCTGGATCGATGCCCGCGGATAGTCTCTGCCGCAATCGAGGCAGACGACCCGGTCGAGGTTTCCGTGGAGCTCGATGACCTGCGAATTTCCCGCACGCAGGTGCAGGCCATCGACGTTCTGCGTCACGAGCTGTTGCAATCGCCCCGCAGTTTCAAGCCGGGCCAGCGCATGATGAGCGGCGTTCGGGGAAGCGCCGGCCACAATCGGCCAGCCGACCAGGCTGCGTGCCCAGTAGCGCCGTCGCACCGGCTCCGACCGCAGGAAGTCCTGCAGTAGAACCGGCGGCGAGCGATTCCACCGGCCGTCGGCATCGCGATAACCCGGGATCCCGGAGTCGGTGCTGATCCCTGCCCCGGAGAGGACGAACAGCCGCGGATGGTTCTGAACAAACTCGCAGAGGCCGGCCAGGGCGTGCGGTTCGGCGCAGCTCATCGCCGGCCGTGCGCGGGGAAGAGCGGATGTCACCCGACGTACACCGGCGCCGGCTGGCTGAAGTAAGCGTCGAGCAGATGATAGACGAGCGCGTAATTCTTCGACCGCGTGCTCGTGTGGGCGATGCCGGGCATGACAATGAACTGCTTGTCCGAGTTCGGCAATCTGGCAAAAAAGTTGGCGAGGTCCTGGAACGAGGCGATCCCGTCCCATTGCCCGCGCATGACCAGCGTCGGCACGCTGATCTTTTCCGGGTCGACGACGGGAAGGTTGGCCGACATGTCGATATACGTTCCTGTCGGTACCGACGTGTCCAATGCCAGCACCGCGTCGGCGAACGCCTCGACCACCGTGAGGTCGCTGGTTCCCGGATGATCGCGCGTGAAAATGCTGCGCACGAAGTCGCGGTCGATCGGCCGCCGGTTGCGGGCGCGAAACTCCGCAAGGCGCTTCTTACGCTCGGCAAGTGTCGGGCTGCCCTCGCCTGTCCACACCAGCGCGTCGAGTGCCAGGCGCTGCACGCGCCCCGGATGTCGCTGCGCGAACAGTCCGGCGCGCAATGCGCCCGAAGAAGCGCCGTAGACCAGGAGCTTCGGCGTGCCGCTTTCCTCCACGATGTAATGGGAAGCCGCGGCGAGATCGTCGGCGCCGCAGGAGACGTCCGCGTTCACCGGCCGCGATTTGTCCGAGCGCCCGTAGCCTTCGCAATCGACGCACCAGGTGTCATAACCTCGCCGCGCGAACCAGTCCATCGTCGACGCGTCGGGCTTACCGGGGATCTGCAGGTCGAACACCGGCGTCGCCGAGACCGATGAGCCGTGCACGAACAGGATCGTTCCGCGGCGCGCATCTCCGCTCCCGCCCGCGATGGCTGCGCTCTTCCGCTGCTTGCGCCACAGAAAGAGCTTGACGTTGTCCGCGCCGGCGCGTTTGACCGCCCAGTGCTCGGTCCCGGAGACCTCGGCCTCTCCACCCGGGACAACGCCCTGCTGCGCGAGTGCCTCCGACGATGAAAGCGAAGCCGAGGCGAACGTGGCGGCGATGGCCGCCATGAAGTCTCGCCGCGAAGGCGGCGAGGCGGTGTCCCGATGCATAGCGCAACCCCGGAAAAAAAGCGGCGGAAGAAGACTCTTCCGCCGCACGTTCGTCGGTGACTCTCAGGACGCCTTCAAGGCATAGCCGTAGGCAAGGTTGGTCCGGCCGGCTCCATGTTTTTCGTAGAGCTCCTTGTAGTGGGCGATGCCGTCGCTCTCGAGCGCCGCGCGCTGTTGAGGCTTGTAGTCGTACAGCCGCGCATTGTTGCCGCCGAAAATCGCCGTCTTGACCGTTCCGTCGGCGGGGCCGAGGGGCTGCAGAGCGTATTTCTTTTGCAGGTCGTCCGGTATCTCCAGACGCCGCAGCGCTTCGATCTGCCATTGCGGCGAGCCGGTCCAGATGGCGTCGGTGCCCCAGCACACGTGGTCGGCGCCGAGACCCTTAATGAGCTGGCCGAGCATCACCGCAGAGACGCGCGGATCGGCGACGGTCGATTGCGCGAATAACTGGCCGACGTCTGCGTAGACGTTCTTGACGCCGTATTTGCCGGGGATCTCGGACAGATCGGTGATCCACTCGATTCGCCCCGTCCGCTCGAACTGCGCCCACGCGTCCTCGACGCTGCCGCCGCCGGCAAATCGATACCCGCCGTGATAGATGATGAAGTTGAGCTGAGGCCAGTCCTTCGCCGCCTTGCCGACATCGCGCACGTCCGAGTATTCGAGCAGATGCGGAAACTGCTTTTCGACCGAGGGCGGAAAGAGCCCCTTGTGAATGCAGACATTCCTGAGGCCCGCTCTGAGGAATTTGTCGTACGCCGGGTAGACGAGCTTCTCATCGTCCAGCCGCCACGGATGCTTCGACAGATTCTTGTTCGTGTTGTCGCCGATCGTGTAGCCCTTCATCGAGTCGGGCTTCAGATCCTTTATCGCGTGATCGATCTGTTCCATCCATCCGTCGTAGCCCGGCGTGAAAATGGCATGCGCATACATGCGCTTGCTGCCGGCCAGGCCGTTGACGTCGGCGCGCGCCTGGGCCTTCATCTCGTTGGTAAGGAACCAGTCTTCGGGGACCTCGGACGGCGCGCCGCTGATGCAGGCGACCTTGGTGTCGCTGTCCAGATAGACCTCCTTGAGATAGTTGGTGAACATCAGGTCGTCGATGGTCTGTTCCTTGTCGCTCAAGCCCGGGTTCCAGCCAGCCTTGCCGACGGCCTTGCGCTGATTCACGAAGGTCATGATCTTCGTGCCCGGGCGCAGGAAGTGCGTGTGCATGTCCATGATGAATTGGCCGGAGAGCTTTTTCGCGCGGTCGTCCGCGCGCTCCGGCTCGGCGGCCTCCGCCTTCGATACGCCGAAGATCGGCCCGTAAGCGTCGTTCATGGCCAGGAAAGCGGTCGCCATGCCGGCCGCGCTCTGGAAAAAGCGGCGTCGACTTACGCCGAGGCGTTTGGCCATCTGCGCGCCCAGGACCTTCACTCGTGCCTCGAACTCACGCTGCTTCTCCGTCTGCGGCCCGGGCATGAATTCATCGCTCGAAACCGACTGCACCGGAATCGGGGAAGGGAACAGCGATTCGGCGGGGGCGAGTTTTTCCAGCTCCTCGGGCGACAGCATGCTCATGATTCCTCCTTGCGGGCGCTATCCGGCCCTGAGTCCGTCGGAACGGCCCGATGTAATGCCGGCCTGCTTTACGTGATCGCTAGGGCTTCGGAACGATATACGGCGGATTGGGTGCGAAGCTGTGCCTCTCGGGCGGAACGTGCGGTCGCAAGCGCTTCGGATGCGGGCGAACAAAAGGTGGATACGCCGCGTAGCCGTAGTCGAATGGCGCGTATGCAGACTCCATCTGTTGCGAGCCGCGATCTTCGTCGCCATCGCGCCGCAGACGCTCCGCGAGCGCTCGCTGCTCGGCTGCACGTCGCTCGTCGCTCGTGCGCTGCGCAGCGCTCTGGTCGAGTTGATCGCGAACGCGCTCGAGACGCGCGACCGCTACCGGGTCCGCGTCACCTGCCCGGATGTCGAGCTTCTCGCCGTCCTTGCACGGCAGGTCGGTGTAGACCAGGCCGAGGTGGTCGTCGAGGCATTTGTAGATCGGTGTGTTCGCCGCGTGCGCCGTTGCGGCCGCGAGCGCCAGGATTCCCAGCGCCATCACTACGCAAGCAGGTTGCCTGAACATGGATCGCAGTCGCGGGGGAATGTGCACGAGTAAGCTTGCAATCTACGCCGGGTGTAATGGCGGGTCAACGCCGCGGCGTGCCGGAGCTGAGACGGCCGCCGATGCGTCGAATCATTGACGCCTCGCGGCCCGTCCTTTAGCTTACCTGGCCTGTCTTCGCCGCGCCCGGGAGCGAGGAGTGTCGTATGAACCTTTCCGCCCATCAGCTCACGATGACCGTCCTCGTCACCCCGGACATGGCCAACTTCGCCGGCAACGTCCACGGCGGCTATATTCTCAAATTTCTGGATCAGGCGGCCTATTCCTGCGCAAGCCGTTACGCCGGGCGGTATGTCGTCACGCTTTCGGTCGATCAGGTGCTTTTTCGCCAGCCCGTCCATGTCGGCGAGCTGGTGACGCTATTCGCATCGATCAATCATACCGGTACGACGTCGATGGAAGTCGGTATCAAGGTGATCACCGAGGACATTCAGGCGCAGGTCGTGCGACACACGAACAGCTGCTACTTTACGATGGTCGCAGTCGACGAGAACGGCAAGCCTGTCGCGGTGCCGCCGTTCGCGCCGTCGACGCCCGACGAGCGTCGCCGCTGCGAGGCGGCGCGGCTGCGCAAGCAGCTGCGGCAGGAGATGGAGCAGCGCTTCAACGCCATGAAACATGCCGCGGTGCATAATGCCTGAGGCGGTGCGCCGTGCCGCGTGAAACCGATCGCGGGTTGCGCGAAGCGAAGTCCGCGTAGACCGGGGCGATGGCGAATTGAACGCGTACCAGGCGATCTTCGAGCGGTCGAAAGGCAAGCCGCCGGTCACGACCGCAGTCGTGCACCCCTGTGACCGGGAATCGCTCCTCGGCGCGCTCGAGGCCGCGGCGAAGGGCCTGATCGTCCCGGTGCTCGTCGGTCCCGAGGCGAAGATTCGCGCCGCAGCGGCCGCAGCGGGCGTCGATCTTGCCGGGGTGAAAATCGTCGCGACCGAGCACAGTCACGCCGCGGCGGACAAGGCGGTAGCGATGGCGCGCGCCGGGGAGGTCGAGGCGCTGATGAAGGGCAGCCTTCACACCGACGAGCTGATGGGAGCCGTCGTCGCGATGCCCAATGGATTGCGCACCGATCGTCGCGTGAGCCATGTCTTCGTGATGGACGTGCCGACGTACCCCAAGCCGCTGCTTATCACCGACGCGGCGATCAACATTTACCCCGACCTCGACACCAAGCGCGACATCTGTCAGAACGCCATCGACCTTGCCCATGTGCTCGGCGTCGAGCGCCCGAAAGTCGCGATCCTCTCCGCGGTCGAGGCGGTGAATCCGAAAATCCAGGGAACGATCGACGCGGCGGCGCTGTGCAAGATGGCCGACCGCGGGCAGATCACGGGCGGCATTCTCGACGGACCGCTGGCGTTCGATAATGCGATCAGCGCGACGGCGGCCAGGATCAAGGAGATCAACTCGCCGGTTGCGGGCGATCCCGACATTCTCGTCGTTCCCGATCTGGAAGCCGGCAACCTGATCGCCAAGACGCTTTCGTATCTCGCCGCGGCGGAAAGTGCCGGCGTCGTGCTCGGAGCGCGCGTTCCGATCGCGCTGACCAGTCGCGCCGACAGTGCGCGCACGCGCGAAGCGTCCGCGGCGGTCATGGTGCTGCTGGCGCATTCGCGCCGGCCGCAGCCTGGGCCGCGCTAGGCGATGCGCGATGCGATCCTGGTGCTGAACGCCGGCTCGTCGAGCCTCAAGTTTTCCGTTTTTGTCTCCCGCGCCGAGCTCGAACCGCTCGTCGCAGGCAATCTCGAGGAGTTGCAGGGCCGGGGACGATTCCGGGTCAGCGACGCATCGGGCGCAATCGTGCACGAACAGTCGTGGCCGGAGGGCAGGCCCCCGGGCCACGAGGGTGCGATCGCCCTTTTGCTCGAGTGGCTGCGAGGGCAATTGGGCGCGCAGCGGATCTTCGCGGTCGGCCATCGCGTAGTCCATGGCGGCGGTGATTACGCCGCGCCGACGCGCGTCACGCCCGCGGTTCTCGCCGGCCTCGAGCGCCTCGTGCCGCTCGCGCCGCTGCATCAGCCGCACAACCTGTTGCCGATCCGAACGCTCGCCGCGCTTATGCCGGACCTGCCGCAGGTGGCGTGCTTCGATACCGGCTTTCATCGCACGCAGCCGCCGCTCGCGCAGGCGTTCGCGCTGCCGCGCGAGCTCTCGGATGCCGGCGTCCGCCGCTACGGATTCCACGGCTTGTCCTACGAATACATCGCCTCGGTATTGCCGCAGTACGATGCGCGCGCAGCGGCCGGACGCACCATCGTCCTGCACCTCGGCAACGGAGCGAGCATGTGTGCGCTGCGCGAGGGGAAGAGCGTTGC
>Ga0307479_10004163_pt1 | contig 13226 bp, 15 predicted proteins | sample atmos_gasesECM4C_FD_203743 | JGI IMG/M metagenome (GOLD analysis project Ga0307479, IMG submission 203743) | Hardwood forest soil microbial communities from Morgan-Monroe State Forest, Indiana, United States - atmos_gasesECM4C_515 | ecosystem: Environmental > Terrestrial > Soil > Temperate...
CGGTTTCGCTGATATGGCTGAGTGCAACCGGCATCGTGTTGGGTGGATCCGGCGCCCGAAGGGGCCGATCGGTGTCCGCCCGCGCGCCACGGTCGGTCGGCACGATCATCGCGGTCGTTGCGATGGCCGTGCTGCTGAGGATCTTCGGATTGTCGGTTGCTGTCATCGCTGCAGGGAGTAGATTGGCGAGGGTGCGTGCATAGCCTCAGGCCGATCCAGACCGAAAGGCGAGCGGAAATGTTCAGGACGGCTCTTCTAACTGTGGCGGCAGCGGCGATCTTGTCGATGGCGTCGGGCGCGTCGGCGCAGCAACGCCCCGCTGTAACTGACCCGAATACAGCTGTAAGCCGACCAGCGGGCCAAGTCTTGCCGGCTACGCCTCCAGGACCAGCGTCGGCGCAGGCGCCAGATGCACCTCAGAGATTGCGTGATCCCGGAGTGTCGGCTGCAGACAATGCACCCACGGCCCTGAATTCGGTGACGCCTGGCTTACGCGAACTGTCGCCGTGGTCGATGTTCCTGTCGGCCGACATTGTGGTCAAGGCGGTGATGATCGGCCTTGCCTTCGCTTCGCTCGTGACCTGGACCGTTTTCATCGCCAAGACGCTCGAGCTCGCTCTGGTGAAGCGCAAGCTGCGCGCCGCGTTGAACGCGATCGCGGAGGCAACCTCGCTTGCCGAGGCGCAGCGCGCACTGAGTTCAAGGCGCAGCATATTGTCTTTGCTGCTATCTGCGGCGATGCGCGAAGCGCGGCTTTCGGCGGGGATCTCCTCTGACAGCAGCATCAAGGAGCGCGCGGCCTCAAGCTTTGCCGAGATCCTGCGGGCGGAATCCCGCCGCATTCGGCTCGGCATGGGCGTGCTGGCAACGATCGGCGCGACCTCACCCTTTATCGGGCTTTTCGGCACGGTATGGGGCATCATGAACAGTTTCATCGGAATTTCTAAATCGCAGACGACCAACCTGGCCGTGGTGGCACCGGGCATCGCCGAAGCATTGCTGGCTACCGCCATCGGCCTGGTCGCCGCGATCCCGGCCGTCATCATCTACAATCATTTCTCGCGCGTAACGAAGGGCTATCTCGAGCTTGTCAGCCGCGCCTCGGGCGCCGTGGCGCGGCTGTTGTCGCGCGAGCTCGATCGCAGCCATGGATCCGCGCTGACGCGCGCGGCGGAGTAAGCGCCATGGGTGTCTCGATTGCCGATACTGATCTCGATGACAACGATTTCGCGGAGACCCACGAGATCAACGTCACCCCGTTCATCGACGTCATCCTGGTCCTCCTGATCATCTTCATGGTGGCAGCGCCGCTGTCGACGGTCGATCTGCCGGTCGACCTGCCGACTTCTAGCGCCACGCCACAGAAAAGGCCGGACAAGCCGACCTATGTCACGATCAAGCCCGACCTCGCGGTCGCGATCGGCGAAACCCAGGTCAAGCGCGTCGATCTGGTCCGGTCGCTCGATCAGATGGCGGATGCGAGCAAGGACCGCTTCATTTTCCTGCGCGCCGATCGCGCGGTTCCCTATGGCGAATTGATGGACGTGCTGGAAATCCTGCGCGCCGGAGGCTACGCGAAGATCAAACTGGTGGCGCTGGAAGGAGTGCCGGATGCGGCGGCGCAGCCGGCCGCGGTGCAGAACCTCAAGCCTTGAGCGGCGAGCCCGAGATGTCCGACCTCGACATCGAGCAAAAGCCTTCCCGGCGCCTATGGTTCTTCGCAGGCGTAACTGCGCTCGCCCTTCACGTCGGCGCCGCGCTTGCACTTTCCCACCTGCAGGCCGACGAAACCGATGATGCCCTGGGCGCGCCGGCAATCGAGATCGGCCTCGACATGATGTCCCCCCGGGTCGAGACCACCGATCTGCCGCCCGGTCCTGACGCCGACGCCTCCGTTGCTTCGCCGGCGCAGGCCGAGCAGAAAGCAGAGTTCAAGGAGGCCGAATTACCCAAGGACACTCCGACCGAAGCGGAGGACCCGGACCGCGCGGTGACGCCCAACGAGAAGCCGATCGAAGAGGAAAAGAAGATTGCCGCCGTGGCGACCTCCGCCTCACAGGAGTCGGCTGCGGCGGAGGCGACTGCGACGCCCAGTTCGGAGGCCATGCGGCAGGGACCGCGCTCGGTTGCACCCGCGCAAGGCACGGGAGACGCCGCCCGCCTCCGCGCCACCTGGCAGAAGGAACTGATCGCGCATCTCGATAAGCACAAGCGCTATCCGGGGCGGGGGTTGAAGAGCGCGGAGATTCTGGTCAGCTTTGTGTTCGACCGGAAGGGACACGTGCTGTCGGCCAGCGTCGTCAAGGGATCGGGCGACCCGGCCTTCGATGGGGCCGTGCTCGCCATGTTGCGGCGCTCCGATCCGGTACCACAGCCTCCGCCACTCGTCGCCGATGAGGATTTGAAGTTCACTCTGAAGGTAATTCTCCAGGCGAGAGGGAGAAGTTGAACATCCTCCTCAGGCACCGGCAATGCCCGACGGAGTACGCAATCGCTGTGGTACTCGATTCGTGTGGGAAAATCGTCGTCGCGCCCTCTCAGCGAGCAACCCGTGCGGAGAGGGCGACGCGCCTCGACGTCCGCCGAAGTCCTGGCCGTCCACCCCTGGTGCGCCGTTGGAGCGGCTTAGGCATGCGTTCCGGCTGGAGCGGTTGCCGGGCGGGATTTGCACCCACTAGAATGCGCCGCCTTTTCACGGCGCACACCAACGCGGACATCGGAAAGGACAACCAGCGGGCGGTATGGGCTATTACCGACGTCCTGATCCGTCAGCGACGTAAACCTTCTCCCCAGAAAGCTTCCCGCCGATCAGCAGGCTGGTACAAAGCCACCAGGCCTTTTTTTGGTCCGCGCCCAAAAACATCTTGGTCTCCTTGCACTCCAAGTAGGTCTTGTAGCTGAGCGTGTCTCTGCACGTTCCTGAGAAATTAGTTACCTCTGGACCCGTCTCGCTACATCCAACCCAAGGGGCGTTGCCGGTCTTGTAGCTTGTTTCGCAGCCACCGTTGCAACTGCTGGCGGCTTTCTCAAGCTCCGCAATCCTCGCTAGTACTGAACCCTTCGCTGGCGGTGGCGTTTGAGAGGTTGATGCTGTCGGGCGATATGCAACTGCCGCGTGTTCCGGCCTTGCCGCCTGTGGTGGCCTCGCCACTTGCTTCGGCGCGACGACGGTGATGCTGGGAATCGGGGCGGCGACGCCCGTTTCGGGTTGTGACATTGCCGTACCGCTCAGGCTACACAGCAATGCGGTTGACAGGATAGCGATAGCTGAGGGCGCGACGAATCTTGACGACGTGCTCATGATCATCTCCGACCAAATCAGGACGGACATTCCGTCCCGGCGTACACCGTACCATAGTATTCAATTGGCCACAATTTCCGAGTGTAGATTTGTCGAAAAGATATCTGCCGATGACCCGCCGTCGACTCACAGCTCGCCTGAAGGTTGCGTTGTCTGCTTCTGTGAATGAAGATCGGAAGTGAAACCGACATGCCCAGTTCGCGAAATCCTGCGGTGGGCGACGCATACAATTCCATCTGACCCGTCGGGCAAATCACTGCTCATTCGCGGCTCCCTGTCCAGCCCCTCGAGAAAAAATAAATCCTTGATCATTTCCGTAAAACAGAAGTATGGTTCGCGGCATCCCGCCTCGATGCAGAGGGCGTTGTGGCCAATCGTCACCGAACGTGAGGCGGGGATGCGATGGACGCTGTGAGCGCGTCAGACGAATGTGGCTCACTCGGACGGCGAAGTCGTGTGGTTCTGGCATCCCGACGCTGATGCCAAGTTCGCAAGATAATCGCGCGAACGACGGGGGCAAGAAAGCCCGGTCCCCGGGAAGAGCACGAAGGACACCGTTAAAACCATTGCGCAGGGAATGCCGGATGACTTGGCTGAACCTTGTGGTGACTGCCGCCAGCTTTTCTTATTGCTGGCGGGCCATGGGTGAGGCCTTCACCCGGCATTCCCTGCGCCCTCTCACCTTCGAGGGCCAAGCCAACGGTAAAGCTCGGACGTGTCAGCGCCGCGAGAACGATGGGGCTCGTGTCCTCTTTTGGCTCTTTGACATGCAAATCTGCGCTGTCGTTCCGGACAAGCGAGCCGAGCGGCGCATCACTGAGACCCACGCGCCATCGTTGGTTGCCGTGCTGGTCTCGGTCAGCCTCGACACGCTGGATTCAAAAGGTGATCTTTCCAGGCTTTCTCGAACCCAGCAGCGCCGCCGCCCATTTAGTCCCCTACTCCCACTCGATTGTCTTGCATCGACCTATCGTTCTGATTTTAGGATATCACGGTCGGCAGCATCTCGTCATCGCCGGCTTCGCCACCGAGGTGGTGGTGCTGCACGCCGTCCTCGACGCGATCGCCGCTGGTTACCAGGCGCCTATGTGCCGGTGGATGCGTGCGGCGGCCTCAGGTGCGTCATACTCAAAACCGATCGAGGCACTCGAGCAGCGCGATGGGCGGGCTACTTACACGAGTCCCTTCCAATACTCGCTCACATCATACCTCCGCACTTCCTCGACGCAGGTCGTCTCGAGTCCCTGTCGTGGAATGAGCCGGTCATAGAAGTCCGGAATGTCTTCGCGTTGATAGAGAATGCCGCAGGCGATGCGATCCTGAACCTGCGTAGCCAGCGCCTTCGCCTGCTGCAGATTGCTTGGGTCGTGACCATCGGCATTTGCGTCGAAGTACCTGTCCAAGAGATATTCGTGCGTCGCGAAGTGATTGTATGTCGGACACGCCTGGAGCATCTCGATGAAGGCAAAGCCGCGGTGCTGAATGGCGGCTTTCAGAATGCGAGTCATCAGCTTGATGTCGCCGCTAAAGCCGCGGGCAACGAAGGTGGGGCTGAGCGAGAAGATCAGGTCCGTGCTCGCTAAGGTATGTTCGGGGATTCCGTTGGGGCTGGTGTTCATTGGCTGGCCCTGTGGCGTGAGCGAACTCGCCTGCCCGGTCGTTAGCCCAAAGTTTGTATTGTTGTGCAGGACGAACGTGATGGGATAATTGCTCCTCACGCCATGGATCAAATGCCCGATACCTTCCGAGAAAGTCGCGCCATCCCCGCCGAAGGCAATGACTGGAACCCTCATGTTTGCAAGCTTCGCGCCTGATGCAAACGGGATGACGCGACCATGGAGCCCGTGGAAGCGGTAGCCCTCAATCTTGTCCGAGCCGTTGCCGTTGCAACCGACATCGTAGCAAAGGCAGACCTGCCACGGATGCAAATTCAGTTCCACCAGCGCGTACTTCACGGCCGTCCAAATGCCGTAGTTGCCGCAGCCGTCACACCAGATGCATTTGGTTTCCGAATAGTACTCGGAAGGAGCGGGCGGCTGGGTCTGCAGAGCAATATTCATGATGGGCTACCCGCCTGTTCTAAGCCGGGAAACTTCTCTTCGTTTTCCGAGGTGCTCGCACATCTCTCCATCACCGACGAAAGCAGTTCATCGTAGAAAAACGGCCGACCGTCGTACTTGAGAATCTTGTCCGGGATATCCAGGCCGCACTCCATCCTGATGAGCATGCCCAACTGCCCCTGATAGTTCTGCTCCACCAGGACAATGCGTTTCGACCGTTTTGCCAATCTCTGAAGCTCCTGGGTGCGGAGTGGCCAGAGATACGTGTAGTGCAAATACGCGATCTTCCGCCCTCGCAGCTCATCGCTGCACATGACGTCTTGAACTATCTCACCGGTGCTTCCCCAGCCGACCACGAGCAACTCAATTTCGTCGCCTACATCCATCCAATCGGTCGTCTTTGCGCTGCCACCGCCGACACTCAAATGAGGTGCGGGAAGCTCCGCTTTTAATCCATGCAACTTCCGCAATCGCTTTTCCATTTGCAACTTGGTATTGAGACTGGACTCATCCACGGTGCCCGAGGAATTGTGTTCGTCGCCCTGGGCGCAATAGGTCGCCGCGTCGCTGCCGGGAAGCCATCGGAACGAAACGCCGCCCTCGGCGTTCGGGTCAAATCGATCGGAAGACTTCAGGGCCTTCAGCTTCTCGGGATCGACGACGAGCCTGCCACGATCAATTTCGGCCTTTTCCAGATCGTAAGGGTGTTGCGTGTAGAGCGCCTCGGCGATCTGCTTATCGGTGAGGACAACGACGCTGATTTGATACTGCTCTGCCAGATTGAATGCGACCGGCATCAAATCGAAGGCATCCTGGCTGTTGCTGACCGAGATGACGCAGCGCGTGAATTCACCGGCAGAGCAGTTCGCGGCCTGCAAGAGACCGCCTTGAGCCGTCCAGGTCGGCAGGCCCGTCGCCGGACCGGGGCGTTGCGCCAGCACAAACACCGTCGGGTTCTCGATCATGGCATTCAGGGACAGTGTCTCGCTCATAAGATCAAATCCGACACCGGAGGTGGCGGTGAGCGCGCGAGTTCCCATGTACATCGCCCCGCTCACGATCTGCGCGGCGGTGATTTCGTCTTCCGCCTGCTTGACCACCATTCGGGTCTTGTTTTCGAGCTCGGCAATGAATGACAGCAGCGGGCTGGAGGGCGTCATCGGATAGCTGGCATAGAGCCGCACCCCAGCATGAACCGCGCCGAGTCCCATCGCTTGACTGCCGGTAATCAAAAGGTGGCTGGCGAAATCCTTGTTGGGCGGCGGCAACGCGACGGAGATCGTCCCTTGCTCTGGATCGACAAAGGAATATCCTTCGTCGATGCATCGCATGTTGAGTTCGAGCAGAGCTTTCTTCTTCGCAAACGTCGCTCCAACGAGGGACTTGAGGGCGTCGATATCCTGGTCAAGCATCGACCACACAAAGGCGGTCAGCAGCACGTTCGACAGAACCGCCCGCGCGCCGAGGCGATAGAGAATGTCATCGACCGGGAAATAGATGACGCGAAGGTTTCGCTCCGCGATCAGCTTCCGATGATGCTCCGGAAACTGCCACCCGGGCGTCACGTGCAGCACGATCCCTCCCTGTTTCAGTTCCTCCATGTTGAGCCCGAGTCCGTGATGGTTGAGCGCGACAAGCACGTTCACCCTGGTTTCGGTGCTGCGAATGCGTTCATTCGAGACGTCCAGTTGATAGCTCGCGTGCCCGCCTTTGATGAGCGAGGGATACTCGCGGTAGCCGAACACGCAGTATCCGGATCTCTTGAGACCTTTGGCGATAATCGCGCCAATGGAGTTTATTCCCTGTCCGGAAGCGCCGACGATTTTGAGAGAGACGCGGGGCATCGCCTAACACCGATCTGCTGGCTTCGAAGCATCCACCAGCTGTTTGCCCCAATCTCTTACTGCCTCCTCCTGGCCGTAGGGCTCGTCTATGATTTTAAGTGTTGGAACAATCAGCCGACCATGATGGGCCTTGACGTAGTGCTGCAAATGATCCGCCGCTCGCGCCGTGTAGAAGTACCGATGGTCCCCGAGCCCGATGCACGCACACGGTTTGCCGGCCAAGTCCAGAGCCTTCGCCTTATCGTGGAGCAGCGCCCACATGTGTGGATTCAATTGCCCCTCGATGCCTCCCGTATTCCAGGTCGCGGAGGCGAGCACGAGAACATCTCCGCTCAGCAGATCCTCTGGCTGCGTTCTCTCAGCCGCTGTTTCCTTGATCTCCCAGCCTGGGGTAATGCTCTTCAAAGAAGCGATCAGCGCATCCACCACGTACTCCGTGTGTCCGCTAGTCGAGGCAAAGACGATATAGAGGGAGCGACGTTGAACGAGGTGCGGCACAGCCTCGGCGGCGGTGGCGGTGTTGCTCACGAGTTACCTCCGCTTTCTAACAGCAACTGGCTTCATTCACCGCGCTCCTCGGGTCGGCGCTTGACGGCGACTGTGCCGTTAATAATTACCCCGATATTGAATGAGGGTGTCGTCGGTAGAACGGTTGTGCTTCTTTACCGCTGTCGTGCAGCGCACGTCTCGTCCCGTTAAATGGGTTATAGTTTTCGTGGAATCAGGCGCGCTTGTGTCTGTTTCGGCATTTCAAACTCCGAGGCCGTTTGCGATTTTGCTTGCCCGAAGCTATGCTTGGTTGCCGTTCGCGGGCCCTTTCTCCTTTTGGCCCAACCGATCAGCGCCGGGCCTTCAGCGCATGAACCAAGTCTGCAATCAGCCTCACATCTGCATCATGGCCGTCAGCCACGGCGACCATCGTCTCGCCGATGTCCCCTGGACGAAGCAGCGTGTCGAACCGTCCCTGTCGAATCCAGTTACAGACCTCGGACTCCGTCACGTCGCGGCCAATCAGCATTGGGGCTGCGCAGCGAATCTTCCTCGGAAATTGGGACTATTGCTCCCGCCGTCCTTGCCATCTTCAAGTCGGACAACGGTGCCGACGAACGAGTAGCCCCGCCCCTTGATGTTGGCGATGTATCGGTTGCCAAATTGGCCGTCGCCAAGCGCCTTGCGGATGGCGGCAACGTGGACTCGGAGGCTCCCCTCCTCAACGGTTTCATTACCTGATCGATGGCGCGTGTTCAGCGTTGCTAGTGCATTTGCAACTGTATCGGGTACAGGTTGTCGAATCGCGCAATTTCCGCTTTCCCTCCGTGACCTGCGTTCACGGATCGTTAGTCGGGCTCCCACTCAAAGATTGCCTATGTCGGCTTCTGGCCCGTCAATGGCGGACGCATCCGAATGACCGCGAACTATCCGAAATGCTCGATCAGCAGTTCGGTGAGAACCCGTACCTTACGCGCGGGGTGCTGTCCCGGCGGCCGGACGACAAACAATCCAGCCGTCGGGGGAGGATATCGTGTCATCACCGAAGCAAGGGCGCCAGAAGCCAAATAGTTCTCGATGAGGCAATGCGGAAGCCAGGCGATGCCGAGCCCCGCTACAGCGGCGACGGCGAGAGCAGTGCCGTTGTCGGCTTTGAACCGCCCCCGCGGATGAACGGAGATTGTTTTATCCCCGTCGATGAATTGCCAGGCTTCCGTACCCTGCATGAGCGCCTGATGCGTGAGCAGTTCGTCCGGCGTCTCGGGAGCTCCATGCTCCCTGATGTAATCCGGGCTTGCGACGAGGGCACCATGGATTGGCCCGACGCGACGCGCCATCAGGTTCGAATCGCTGAGATAGCCAACGCGTACGGCACAGTCGAAGCCCTCCCCGACAAGGTCCACGAACCGATCACTGTAGCACGCGTGCACGTGAAGCAGCGGGTGGCGCCGAGCCAGTTCCGCAAAGACCGGCGCCAGAAGCGTCGGGCCGAAGCTCAGCGGGGCCGCAACACGCAGGCGGCCGCGCAGGTCCCCGGCGGGCAGGATCGTCTCCCGCGCGACATCGATTTCGGCGCAGACCCGAGCGGCGTGGTCACGGAATGTGACGCCGGCCTCAGTCAGCGCGGCGCCGCGAGTTGTCCGTGCAAGAAGCTGGACGCCCAGTTCAGCTTCCAGCCGGAACAGTCGCCGACTCACGATCGACTTCGAGACGCCGAGCCGGCGCGCGGCCGGCGATACTCCGGCGGCGTCAGCCACTTCGACAAAGGTCCGCAGGTCTTCGATATCCATTGGCGTTCCGCTTTCCGCGACACAGCTAGGCAGATCGCGAGGCTACCGCATCACGCTCTGGAACGACACCATGAACCCGATGAGAGCGGACGACGCCGCGCGCATTCAAAGCGCTGACCGCAAACGGAGACCTCAAATGCCGAGCCCTTCTGCACACTCACGTCGCTCCGCCGCAGTCACCGGCGCCGGCGGCGGCCTCGGTCGCGATATCGCGCTCGGACTGGCCGCCAAAGGCTATGTCGTTTTCGGCACGGCCATGTCCGCCGCGGAGGTCCAGGATCTGAAGGACGCCTCCGGCGGGCGCGTCAGCCTGACCGTCTGCGACATGACCAGGGAGCAGGCTGTGAAAGCCTGGGCGGGCGGCGTGTCCGACGCGCTCGGCGATTCCGGGCTTGATCTCCTGATCAACAATGCGGGCATCCTGACCCCGGGGCCGATCGAGGTTCTGCCGCTCGACGCCATCCGGCGCGAGTTCGACGTCAACGTGTTCGGGGCTCTGTCGGTCATGAACGCTTTCCTGCCGGCGCTGAGGAAGGCGCGCGGCCGCATCGTCCAGGTCAGCACCTGGACGGCGAGCCTTCCGCTTCCCTTCAATGGACCATCAGGCGCGTCGAAGGCGGCCATGGAGGTGTTTGCCGCGGTTTATCGCGCCGAACTGAAGTCCCTTGGGGTCGATGTCGTCGTGGCGGCTGCGGGTAACATGCGAACCGGCGGCCCCGCCAAAACGGCAGCGGCTCTCGCACGTGTCGCCGACGAAATGACGGCCGAACAACGCGGACTGTACGGACAGTCCTTCAACACGTTCGCAACCACGCTCAACGGCATGCAGAGCAGCGGGCTCGACTCCGTTTTGGCGGCCAAGCGCGTGATCGAGCTGGCCGAACAGGTGCCCGCACCAAGTCGCGCGCCGGTGGGAACGGACGCCGACGAAATGCTCCGAGCCGCGCGCGAAAAATCCGACGATGAACTGGATGCGTTCCGCCTCCAGATTGTCGGCCTCGGCTAGATACCCATCCGACAAATCCACCTTTCGCGAGGAGTGACGCATGATCGAGCTATTTGATTCCAATGACAGCCGCGCCGTTCGCAACAAAACCAACGTCCTTGGCTTCTATGATCTGGTGATCAACCAGAAGAGGTCGGAGGAGTTCGTCGCCAGGTTCATCAGCCCCGTATACGTCCAGCACAACCCGCTCATTGCGGACGGCCCGGACGCGCTGGGGAAGTTCTTCGGCCAGATCACCCGGGAACGCGCCCACGCGCGCGTCGTCGTCCACAAGATCATCGCCGTCGGCGACTATGTGTGGGCGCACGTGAATTTTCTGAATCTGTTCAACGACGATCCCGACGATACGGGCATCGCCGGTGTCGACATCTACAAGATGGATGCCGACGGAAAAGCCATTGAACATTGGGACACCTTGCAGCTCGTTGGCGACCCGAAAAACTCGGCTCCGTGGCTCGCGCCGAATGTGCCACGCGCCAACCCTAATAGCATGTTCTGAACAGGAGGATGAGCGATGAGCGACACACTTGGTCCTCTGATGCAAAGGAACCTGCTCGACGTATTCGGCCAGCCAGATTCCGCGCGCCCGCGCGGCCGCGATCGCCGAGATCTACGTTGCGAACTGCACGTTCTTTGAATCGGGGGAATGGATCGTTGGCCGCGACGCTCTCAACGCGAGGATCGAACGTATTCTCCAGGAAGCTCCCGGATTTGTGTTCCGCGCGACAGCGCCTGCCGAGGTGAACCACGATCTCGGCCGCCTGCAGTGGCACCTCAGACCGCCTGGAGTTCCTCCTGCCGTCACAGGCATGGACGTCGCGATCTTTCGAGCACGGGCGAATTCGGGCGCTGTACACCTCTCTCGACAAGCCTGCGAGTGATTGAGCCTGCTCAGTCACCACGGCGAAGTTACGATTCACACTGGCAAAACTGCAAAGGTATTCCTGGTTGTCGAAGCGAATTTTTGCGGTGTCGGAATGAGATCGAGAATTCGCGCCAAGTCCCGCCTATCGTCGCCAAAGATCGGCGCCACGGCCGTCGCTCCGTCGGCGAAGGTCCTGCCAACGAAGCGGTGGACGTCGCGTTGCGACGCCCACAACCGACCGATGGCATTGGAGCTGAGCGGATCAGGGGGCTGCTGCTGCGTTCGCGATCGTCCCGCCGCCCTTCGAAAGGCGATTGTCGAAACTGATGACGCCCGCACCGAAGGCTGCAATCTGAAGCAAGCCACCCGCCATCATGACGTTCTTGAGGAAGTGGATCATCTGGTTTTGGTCGGCGAAGTTGCTGTGAAACGCCACACCCGCGACCACCGAGAACACTGCCAGCGCAAGCGCGACGAGGCGGGCTTGGTATCCAGCGATCAGCAGGAGTCCGCCGCCTAGTTCGAGGGCCACGGCCACGATGTAAGCCAGTGGCGGCACCGGGAGACCGGCTGCAGCGATCATCGCCGTCGTCGGCCCAAAAGCCGCGAGCTTGCCTAGGCCGCTCATGCCGAAAGGCAGGCCGATCAACAGACGGCCTGCGAAGGGAAGATATCGGGTAACGTCCATAATGTTTCTCCTTTTGCGAGTGTGAAGTCAGGCGGCATCGACGAGGATGAACTCCGCATCCTCGACTGCCGTGATGGTGAGTTCGGGTTCGTCGATGGCGGCGATGCCGTCGCCCGCCGCAACCCGCAGCCCATTGACAAGGATCACGCCCTGGGCGGGGGCGAGATAGGCGTGTCGCAAACGCGTAGATGGCGCATGGGTAAGGGTGGTCCCGGCCAGCAGCGTGGCGCCCAACACGCGCGCGTCGGCCCGGATCATCAGCGTCCCGGCGTCCTTCGGATCTCCACTCGCCAGCTCGATCAGGCGCCCGGCGCGATCCGCCTTCGGAAATTGGCGGGTGTCCCAACGGGGCGTCCCGCCGCGGTGACGCGGAAGCAGCCAGATCTGGAAGAGTTTCAGCGGATCTGCGTCGCGGTTGTGCTCGGAATGACTGATACCGGCTCCAGCGCTCATGACCTGAACGTCGCCGGCCACGGTCCGACCGACGTTGCCGGCGCTGTCTTCGTGCGTGACGGCGCCCTGGCGGACATAGGTTACGATCTCCATGTCCGAATGCGAGTGACGACCAAAGCCGGTGCCAGGCGCGATCTCGTCGTCGTTCCAGACCACGAGCGAGCCGAGGGGACCATTCGCCGGATTGCCTTCAGCCGAAACGATGAAGTGGTGGCGCGCCTTCAGCCAGCCGCGATCGCCGTGATCGAGCGTTTCCTTGGATCGAAGTTGCAACATGACCATTCCCCAATTTCGGACTCGACGGGTGCCCGTCTTCTGGGAATGATTATGTGGCTGGATCGATCGCGCGATTAGTCTGCAGATCTGGGACGCCGCGTTCCACCTGGTGAACGCTGGCAGACTGCCCTACTGATCGGCCGATGATTTCAATGCCGCCGCGGCGAAATCGATCACCGCCCGAACGGACGGCAGCATGCCTCGTCGCGAGGCGAAGACCAGATGCACAATGCCGTCGATGCCGCTCCATTGCGACAGCACACGCACAAGCGCGCCAGAATCAAGCGCGGCCCGGCATTGCGCGGCCGGCAGCAAGGCAACTCCAGCCCCCTGGCATGCGGCCGCTATCAGAACGTCGAAGCTGCCTGTCGCAAGGCGAGGCTCAATGGCCACGGCATCGGTGTCGCCGTTCTCCGCCGTCAGAGACCAGTTGTTGCCGCCATGTAGCTCCTGA
>Ga0307479_10004164_pt1 | contig 13224 bp, 7 predicted proteins | sample atmos_gasesECM4C_FD_203743 | JGI IMG/M metagenome (GOLD analysis project Ga0307479, IMG submission 203743) | Hardwood forest soil microbial communities from Morgan-Monroe State Forest, Indiana, United States - atmos_gasesECM4C_515 | ecosystem: Environmental > Terrestrial > Soil > Temperate...
ATGTGTGGAACCGTACTAATCTCGGCCCATCGCCCATCGCCTTTACCACGACCCTCGTTGGCCACGGTTCGCGCTTGTTGAAGGTTAGACCCTTAGGCTCGGTTACGGCGCCCGCTGGTCAGGTCTATGAAGCAGAGACCGCAACGCTCAGCGGCGCCACGTTTGTCTCGCCTTGCTCCGCCTGTTCCGGTGGAGCGAAGCTGAGCTACCTTGGGGCGTCGCCCAGCTCCAACACCGCGACCTTCAATGTCTACGTAAAGAATGCTGGAACCTACCGCATGGAAGTTGACGCGATGACGCAAGGACCGCGGGCCTTGGTATACGTCGTCAACGGAACCCACCCGGCGACGCTGAACATGGGCGGAGGCAGCTTTAACCTGCCACAAGCCATCACCGTGCCGGTCACCCTGCTTGCGGGTAACAATACGATCACCTTCGGCAACCCCGGAACCTACGCACCGGATCTCGATCGTATCGTCATCTTCGGTGACGCAAGCGCGATCGCTCCGGATTTCACAACGTACGAGGCGGAGGCGGCAGAACTCAGCGGCACGGCCAGCGTCGGCGGCTGCGGTTTCTGCTCGGGTGGAGCCTACGTGGGAAACTACGGCGCCGGCAACCAGAACGCGGTTACGTTTCCCGCGGTTACGGTGGCAAAAGCAGGCACATATCAACTCGAAATTGACTACACCACCGCCGGCCTGCGGACGTTCTATATCTACGTCAATAACGGTTCGCCCACCGTCCTGAACGTAAACGGCAGTACCTTCGATTCACCGGTGCCTGCGTTGATTTCTGTACAACTGAATGCCGGAGCAAACCAGATCGTGATCACCAATCCCAATCCTGCGGGCTATGCGCCTGGGCTGGACAGCATCACCGTTGGACCGCTGGTTGGTTCTTCCAACCACTAATCCGAGCCCCGGGGGGCCGGCTTGTCGAGCGGCCCCTCCTGGGTTTGGTATTCTGGTGAAGGTAAATGTGCGATTCAAGCGGGCAGCCGAACGGTGTTCTGTCGGAGCGAAGCGATGCCGGTCAGGCTGATTGTGCCGGAAAGTGTTCGGTTTCGTGCCGAAGGGACGACTGCCACTGATCACTCTGCAATGAAAATTCTCGAACCGTCTGAGATCGGCTCAACGAGAAGCTGGTGGGAGTTCCGCGACGGGGTGCCTTCATCTTCTTCATCTTGACTTTGGGACCATCGGAAAAACGGTTAACTGAGCCTCGCTTCCTTTTGAGTCAAAAAATGTCGAGATTCACGCCTTCCGGCGGATTTGCTAAGAACAGAACCTGCTGCTCATCCTCAGAGTCTGAGAGAAAGGTCTCGTCAAACTTGTCGGACGTAACGTACCCGCCTCTTTCGTTTCCATCGGCATCTGAAATGATGAGCCCGGAAACAGCTCCATGCATGATTCCGTCCTTGTCGGTTGTCAAGGCCATCACAGACGTGGAACGTCTAAAGATCATTCTCGCAAGAAAGGTAATCATGACAAACGATGCTGCTATCAGCCATCGTTGCAATTGATAACGACGCCGTAATTTCTGCACATCACTTTGCAGCCGGGTCAACTCAGATTCACTCACCGTTTTTGAACTGCTTCCGTGCAACAGAGCAGATCGTGTTGAGACGCCTTCCTTGCGAACGTTATCTCTGACGGCTACAAGCGCCAACTGCTGGAAAAATCCTGATATGCTCAAGTTCCTACTCGCCATCAGAGGTCAGAGAGCTACCTCGGATGCGCCCGCAGCTGCGGCGCACACTAAAATTTGCGGCGATAATCCCGTCAGTTTCTCGTACTCGCGAGCAACGGTCGCTTGAAATTCCGGAACTACTTTGCTTTCGACTAAAGTAATGGTGCACCCTCCAAATCCTCCGCCAGTCATGCGAGCGCCGTGGACGCCTTCGAGCTCTCGCGCAAGATTGACCATGATATTGAGTTCCCTACAGGTCACTTCGTAGTCGCGGTCCAGGCTTTCATGGGAGCGATACATCAACTCCCTGAGTCGTAGGAGATCGGCGCCCAGTAACGCAGATTGGGCATCTATCACTCGGGCATTCTCAGTGATTACGTGCCGACAACGGCGAAAATCGATATCCGAAATCTTGCCACGGTAGCGTTCAAGTTCTTCCAGTGTTAAATCTCGCAGCGCGCGGAGATTAGGAATATATCTGCGGATAGTTTCGACCACTCGTTCGCACGATGCTCGCCGCTCGTTGTATTCCCCAGTGGCGAGTTCGTGCCTCACCATCGTGTTGCAAATAACCAAGCAAACATCGGGTGGCAGTGGCAAGTACGTAGCTTCCAGCGATCTGCAATCCAGCATCAGCGCATGGTCTTGTTTGCCGAAGCATGAGACAAACTGATCCATGATGCCGCAGCGCGCGCCCGCATAGGTGTTTTCCGCGCGCTGGCATAGGCGGGCCACCTCGAGCAATGGAATCATCACTCCGCCTAAGGATGTCAACGCAAGAGCGCTGGTGACCTCAATCGCGGCCGACGAACTCAGGCCCGAACCAATTGGCACCTGTCCGTCGATGACAAGGTTCGCACCTTTTAGGGGATAGCCCTCATCGCGCAATACTGCGGCGACTCCGCGGACGTAGTCGCTCCAGTGTTTGCGAGGGGGGCCTGCCAGCTGATCTATGCTGAACTCCGCACTCTGATGGAACTGCTCAGAGTAGACGGAAAGTTTGCGGTCGGCTCTTTCTCCAATTGCCGCATAGGAATAGAAGTCAATGGCGGCGGGCATCACGAAACCATCGTTGTAGTCCGTGTGCTCGCCAATCAGGTTCACGCGTCCTGGAGCACGCAAGATCCCGTGTGGATTTCTACGATAAACTGCACGGAACCGTTCTGTTACTGCACGTGCTGTCGATAAAGGGCCGGGATGGACCGTCGAAGTTGTCATTGACGCTCGTGTCTGTCTTCCAAATGTATGTCGTGTCCTATGAAGTCTTCAAAAAGCAATGGACGTAACGATGATTCTTAGTTCCACGAAGCCTCGATTTGCTCAAGGGTCTTGCCTTTGGTTTCCGGCAAACGCGCTTTTATGAAGAAGAAACCCGCCGTGCAAATTGTGGCATAGATCCAGAACGTCTTTGCGGCGCCTAGAGAGTGGTTGAAAATCGGGAAGGTATAGGTAAGGATAAAACTCGCCACCCACAGCGCCGTGACCGCGATCGACATGGCAGCTCCGCGGATACGGTTCGGAAAGATTTCCGAGATGACAACCCAGGTCACCGGAGCAATGGACATCGCGTAACATCCGATGGCAGCCACCACAAGCACCAGCATGTGGACCCCGCGACTGTGTGTGTAATAGAGAGCTCCCAGGCAGGTATAGATGATCGCCAGGCCCGCCGAGCCAATTAGCATCAATACCCGTCGTCCATAACGATCCACCAACCCGATGGCAACAAAAGTGAAGACGAGATTGACCGCTCCCGTGACCACAATATTGAACAGAATGTCAGAAACGTTGTACCCCGCAGCGGAGAACACCTCTTCTGCGTAGTTGAAGATTACATTGATGCCACACCACTGTTGCAGCACAGCTAAGACAACTCCAAGCGACAGCGCTTTCAGCATCGGGTGATCGAACAGAGTGCGCAGATCCGCTCGCTTTGCACTAGCATCTTCAACCGTGGCCGCAATTTCGCGCAAAGCTTGCGCGCCATAAGATTCGCCGCCAATCCGAGACAGTACGCGTCTGGCCCGCTCGTGCGCGCCGTTTTTTGCCAGCCATCGTGGGCTTTCGGGCAACAGGAACATCGAGATGAAAAAAAGCACTGAGGGTATGGCCGTCACCCCGAACATCCACCGCCATCCGACCTGGCCATTCCATGACTGAAGGATCTCGAGCGCCGTGGCGCCAGGAGGGACCGGCTTCGCGATCAACCAGTTGACGATCTGCGCCAGCAGAATGCCGATCACGATTGTGAGTTGATTGAGGGAAACCAGTTTGCCTCGATATTGCGCTGGCGCTACCTCCGCGATGTACATGGGAGAAAGACTCGATGCCATTCCAATGGCAAACCCGCCCAAAATGCGCCATGGCACGAAGGCTGCGAACGAGGGTGCCATGCCTGTGCCGATCGAAGAAATAGCAAAAACTAGCCCAGCTGCGATCAGCAACCGCCTACGGCCGAGTCGATCACTCAGCCATCCGGAGATAAGCGCTCCGACCAGACAGCCAACCAGCGCGCAACTCATCGCCCAACCCTGCTGCGAAGGGTCAGTCAAATGAAAGAATTTTTCATAGAAAGGCTTGGCACCTCCGATCACCACCCAGTCATATCCGAAGAGCAGGCCCCCGAGAGCCGCGACCGCAGAAATGGCGTAGATGTACGCAGTATCAAGATGATCTGCGGGGGTTGTGACTGTCATCTCCGCTTTGGCAGCGCCGATCATTGAAACTTCCGTTTGTTTCGAACCCCTCATCTCACTGCCGTACGGTTGCCGTGGCAGCGACTCGCGTGAGCGACTCTAACTCCTGCTCCGCGGCCATGTGGTTGCAATCGAGCGAAAGCACTTGGTTCAGAAGTTCCATAGCGCGTTCGTGATTTCGCAGGCCGAGTTCGCTCAGCGCAAGCAGGAAAAAGCACTCCACCTGGTTCCGCTTCTGAAGGTCATCCTCGAACAGAAGCAAATTAGGAAGGGAAGTCGCAAAATAATCGACTTTCACTTCCGCTTCCATCTGTTTCTCAGCAAAATCGCTCATTTGCTTTAGGACCGCATTAGCATCGGATTTCCTGCCTAGAGCGTCCAAACTCATTGCCCGGTAGAAGGTGAGCCACGAAATCGGAGCTTCGTCATCGGCGGCTCGGGTCCAATATCCGCAGGCTTCGTTCTCACGCTTCATCGGCGAGAGACAGAGACCCGAGAAATAATCAAGATGGGTTTCTCGGGTGAGTAGATGTTTGCCCTCCCCGAGATTGTGCGGATAGACACGCGCTGCGGAAAAATGTTCCAGCGCCCGTCCAGGATCGCCTCGGTCCAGAAGAGAACGACCGATTGAGACATGAGCCCACACGTATTGCCCTGAAACCAAACCTTCTCCGCCTTCCCAGGGATTGAATCGTCGTGATGACAGCATTTGAGAGGCCTGTTCGGACCGGCCAGTCTGATTAAGAAGAGTTATGAACTCAATGGTCAGATCGTCGCGTTCCGAGACGAGATCCCGGTGAGCTTCTAAATGCACGAGCCGTTGCGAGGCACATGCCCCACTGCGCTTGCGTAGTTGATCGAATTCATATAACAGCCGCGAATCTGTAGGATCGGTTTGGAACGCATTCTCATAAGCGAAAAGCGCCTTATTGGCATTTTTACGGACGTTGAAGTAAGCAATCCCAAGATTCCGCCAGGGAATAGCGAAAGACCTTTCGAGTTCCACGCTTGATTCCCACTCCCGGATCGCTTCCTCGTAGCGCCTCTTGTCATAGAACAAATTGCCAAGGTAATAATGCGCGCGAGCATCGGATCGATTCTGGGACAGAGCAGCTTGGAGCACGATCATCTCTTCAATTCGTGACGGGAAACAATAATCTGGCGACGCCTTCGCCGCATCGGCCGAGTAGGCCACAGCGTCGGAGTGATGACCTAGTTTTTCTGCGGAATAGCCTAACAGGTACAGCATTATTGGATACGGCTGACGCCGAGCGCTGTCGAAGTATTCAGATAACACACCCCTCGCTTCAGACCAGAAGCCCGCTGCCGCATAATCGAAGGCAAGATCCAGATGGAGTTGGACGTCAACCCTTTCCGCACTGGGCGACTCCTCGCCGGCTGGCTCCGAACTCTTGCCAGAGAGTAATGCCAGTTCACGGCTGGACCAGATATCGAGCAAATCGAGATTGTGCGTTCCTCCGACATACTCGCTGGCTTCCGAAGCTCTGCCGAGCCTGCGAAGGATTGAGGTACGAAGATTGCGCGCGTTCAGATTGTCAACGTTCGTATTTAAGGAGAGCTCTAGGTGTTCCAGGGCACGCTCGAATTGGGACCGACGGCAGTCTATTTCGGCCAAGTGATAATACGCCGCCGACTGCCATGCGTAATTCCAGGTCGCCTTGTAGTACGCGGTGTAGGCTTCTTCCAAATGCTCCAGGTATTGCAGAGTGAGGCCAAGATAGTAATATGCATCGCCTTCGGCCGGGTTTGGGTTTCGATTGGTTTGCCGTTGAATGGCGCACTCGAAGTGTGTTTTAGCTTCGGATAATTGCCCACGTTTCAACTTCAATAAACCCAACGCGGTATTGCACCTGCTGTCGAGCGGATCGCGGGCAAGAGCTTCTTCCCAGTACGGCTCCGGGTACCGCGTGGCATGTCTGTATTGCTCAAGATGCAGGCCCGTGATATACAGCTCATCGTTGGACGCAATATCTTTAGGTGGTCGTGGCTCCGTGGCTGGTTCGGGGAGTGAAGTTGTTTTGTTCAGTATTTTTGGCCGAGTGTACTGGATGATCTCTCGTCCTTCGCCTGTAAGGAAGCGGACCGAATAGTCACTGGCGCTAGGGATTTCCCGAATGTGTGGCCGACTAGGTGTCAAGTCGCAAATGTCCTCGAGGACACTTTTACCGCCCGATGTGACCAACAACTTCGCTTTTTCGAAACGTTCCGTGACGCAAACACCTATCCTTAACTTGGTGTCAATTGGTTCCACATTGATCGCGGCTAACCGGTTGGCATTCTTGACCGGCCCGATCTGTTGAATGGGATACCAGAACTGGCTCCAGGTACGGGTTTCATATGGGTGAAGCCATGAAAAGTCAGGCTGATTGTCAGTAAAAACGCCAGCCATAAGCTCGATGTATGGACCGTCAGCATCAGTGAGGTTTCGATCCCAGGCGTATCCAAATTCAGCATTCCCCCACGTCCAGAGTTTTTTCCCAGGGGCAATGTGGCGATTGGCGAAGTGAACTATGCCGGCATTTTTCTGATGATCATAGCCACCAAAAAAATCGCAGTTAGATTCCGTGACCATGTAGGACGTGGGCACGGGAATGTCTTTGTACCAGGAGATGTCGATGCCTTTCCTGTAATCAACACCGTAGTAAAAATTGCGAGCGATGGGAAAGGACGAAATGGCTCGTTTGGCGTGATCAGCAACGTATGTCACGTCTGGGGGAAAAAATGCCTGATAGTGTTCGTGTACACGAATACCAACATTAGCCCACCACAAGAATGTCTGCACAAAGGGAGTTCGGTTATACAGCCGGACCCTAGCTTCGACGTAGGATTTGCCCGGATGCAGACAGATACCAACCATGCCTTTCATACGCTGCATGGGTTCGTGCTCACTCAGCCAGACAGTGATGCTCCCATCATCGCTATGCTCAATTGCGTGTTGCACTGGCATATATGTGGATGGCCGGTGGTGTTGAGGCCAGTTGAATTCAACGCCGCCTGAAATCCAGGGTCCCAGCAATCCAACCAGGGCCGGTTTGATTACGTTCTGCCGGTAGAAAAAGTCGTAGCCATTCGTCTTGTCTTGACCGATGTGGATCCGTCCCCCAATCTCCGGAAGCATCATCAAGTGGACGTATTCGTTTTCGAGGAAAACCGCTCGATATGTCTTTTCTGACTTTTGGCTGGAAACGCGATCGGTAATCGGGTTCGGGTACACCTTCCCACTACTGCCCTGGTAAACCCTCTTCTCAAAAAACATTGGGTTCTTATCGGGCGGTTGTTCGGGATACGTAGGGATCGTGATTAGATCTTCCCACGCCCTGACACTGTTGCTGTCCGATTTCGTCACCTTCTCGTCTCCTGTGTTGCTTTCATGGCATCCACACCGTTGTCATAGCCGAGAAACCTGTTGGGCGCACCACATCAAACTCGACGCGTGTGGCTCCTTCCTTTTCTTTGAACTGAAGCGGGATCGATATCGATTCGCCCGGCTTCAGCGTTGAAAGTGAAGCTTCACGACACTCAACAGGTATGTTCGCGAAACCATATAGAATCCCGCGCAGCTTGTATCCGTTAACCATGTACGCCGGGACAGAATTGCGCGTGCGCACCGTTACGGTGAATAAGTTCGGCTCGCCGCTGCAGTCGAGCGATTCGACGGGGCTCGATTCTTCGCGAAGCGCCGAATAGGAGGGCTTTCGGCTCCCAAGCAGATCGACGACTCCGTGAATACGCTGCTTCATCACTCCGGTGCCCGTATCGCCTATATGGGTGCGGTAGTCGTTGTAACAAAAGAAAATCAAGCCGCCGACGAACTTTGTTTCGCGGCATACGCGAGTGTGATCACGAAGAACTCGAACCCGGCGGCTGTCGCCTTCAGGCCGGTCCGGAGTGCATGCGCACCAGCCGTACTCAGAAATCACAATCGGTTTGTCGGGAAACGCTCGATGAATTTCTTCCAGGTTGCGATGCAGGTCTTCAGGGGTGCCCGGATACCAACTCTCGTAGTACTCGTTCCACTCAATGAAGTCCATTAATTTGGCCACGTCGTTGCCGGCATTTCGCTGTAGCGAATTTGACGCATAGGACCGCAAACGGCGGGGGTTCAGACGCTTTGCTTCCTCATACATCCGTTTCGCAAATTTGTAGGATGGTGGATTCTGGCCATTGATCTCATTGCACAGCCCCCAGGAAAAAATGCAGGGGTGATTACGGTCGCGAGCAATCATTTCCTGCAACTGCTCAAGTCCGTTCTGCATAATTTCGGGATCAGGCTCGTCCTTCATATCCTTGAAGGTGTCCGGACCCCAGGTTGGCACTTCGGTTTGAATTAAGATGCCATGCCGATCGCAATAGTCGAGAACGCGCTTGTCCTGTGGCCAGTGGACACGAGTAAAAACGCAGTTCAAATTCTTCAGGTCGTGATGGTCGTGCTCAATCCATGAAGCCGGTTCCGCCATGCCGTAATTCGGATTGCTCCCGGCCATCCGCTCAACGCCCATGAGACCGATGCGCTCGCCATTGAGCCAGAACGAGCCATCCCTTACTTCGATACTTCGTATGCCGAACGCAGTGCTGAATCCATGCGTGATGGCTCCGCCGCTGAGTGCGACTGAGAGCGAGTACAGATTCGGTGCGTCGAAGTGCCACAGCTTGGGCTTTTCAACCTTGAGCGCAGGCAAAGAGTGCGTTAGGGTCGCGCCGGGTGCAATGCGAATCGTGCTTGCCTTGGTCTCTTGCACTATGGTTAGGCCAGTGTCGTCTTCAATCGCGTGAACCGCCAGCTTACCCTTAAATTCCTGGTCGGTCCTGTTTCGAATTACAACGGAAATGTCAACACTGGCACTGCCATCTGCAAGATCAGGTGCGGCATCGACGTCCACACGCTGGATGTAAACTGCCGGGCTTATGAGCAAATTGACGGGCCGATAAATGCCACCGTCGTGCGTCCAGTCGCTGGAATGACCGCGCGGCAACATTCGAGAGTCGAAATCGGAATTCACCATGATCACCAGCAAGTTGTCAGTGCCGGGGTGGAGAAAACGTGTTATGTCGAACTCGAAGGCTGTGTATCCCTTTCGCAGATGGTGACCAACTTCGCTGCCGTTTAGCCACGCCGATGTCGAGTGGAAGACTCCCTCGAACTCAATTCTGACGGTCTGATCTCTCCAGTCCTCCGGAACCTCAAGGAGGCGGCGATACCACGCAGTCCCAAAGTATTCTGCGGATTCTTGGGCGATCTGCCACGTGTGTGGAACGGTCACCTCCAGCCAGGTATCGCCAGACTGACTTGGTTTGTACCATTGATTCGCCTGACCAACTTTGCCGGGATCCAAACGGAACTGCCATAAGCCGTTTAGCGACACCGTCTTTGGCTGCTCGTCGTCGGCAACAGAAGAGGATCTGGGTCGAGTGTTTGCGGCCCTAGCCGGGAGTGAAACACCCAGAGCCAGCGACGTTGCGGACTGCAAGAACTGGCGACGGCTATTCACAAGTGAGCGGCTGCCTTCCGCGTACGTTAACGTACACGGAGATCAGCTTAGTCCGCTTTGTGTAACACTGTCAAACAAAAAATGGAGATTTCTCAACCCCAGGAACAACTACGAAACTCGTTCGTGACGGTTCAGTTGAGCAGCAACGGATATGCGATCCACGAACAATTCCAGGTTGGATCTCATCACAATGTGGGGATTGAGTTTTATTCGGTGAGGTGGACACTTCCCCTCCGCAAGAAAGTTGTACAGCGCCTCAAAGGCCATGCGTCCCTGCGCCTCCGGGCGCTGATAGATAGTAGCCAAAATCCTGCCGGACTTGAGGAAAGGCACTAGCTGAGCAAAGAGATCGGTAGTAACGACCGCAATGCGACGCTCAGGGTCTACTTCTTCGAGAGCCCGCATGACTGTTATGGAGTTTGCCGTGCTGACGTACAGCGCTTTCAGAGAACTATCGCGTGCCAATAGTTTTCGGGTTTGATTGTATGCGGCACCCTCATCATCGTGGGTCTCAATCACACCCGATAATGTGAGGGAACCATTGAGGCGAGTTAAACTTTGTTTAAACCCGCGTACCTTTTCCGAATGGTCAATGGTTGAGAGATCGCCGGTGAAAACGCCAACGGTTCCCGGACCGCGCACACTAAGGTGTAGGAGTTCAGCCACCATCGCGCCGCTCACAAAGGGATCGGCAGATACTGCCGTCAACCGCTCTGTGCCTGGTGCGTCGGTGGATACGCAGACAACGGGGATCCGCTTCTGCGCAGCGCGGCGAATCCATATCTTCAACTGCGCCGGATGACCCGGAGCGATAATGATTCCTTTACTGCTATCCTCAAGTGCCTCGCGGAATAGCTCCTCATCCCCTTCTCCCAATGCCGGGTGAGTACGGAATTGCAAGTTAACGCCTGCTTGAAATGGGCTCGAAGCATCACGAATGCCCGCACGAACCGCATCAAAAAAGGACGCAATTCTGGCGGGTAGATTCACCGATACGCGTATCTGGCGAGGTGCTTTCAGATAACGGGCAGCCAGATTCGGCTTGTAGCCGAGGGTCTGGGCCATCTTTAGTACCCGTTCTTTTGTGATTGCGTTGATTCCGCCGCGGCCGTGGATGGCACGATCCACAGTACCTATCGAGATTCCTAGGGCACGAGCAATGTCTTTGATGCCAACGGGCCTGCCATCGCGGGAACTCCGCTCGGCGAGGGCCTCATCACTCGGTTGCGGCAGTGGTTCTCGAACACCTTTTGGTTTTCGCGCCATAAAATTCAGTTCCAAACTCTCAAATTTGCGGGTACGTTTACGGAACTTAAGTATACCCGCGTTCAATTCAGCGCAAAATGGCCGCTATCACGAAGGTGTATATGGATTTTGGGTAAAGATAAGTGCTAACCAGTTGTTGGTCTCCACGTTTCTCGACTTTGACGGTTTCGATGTACTGCTTCCAGTCGGGGACACCGGCGCCTGGGGCCGTGGTAGTCACGATCAGTTGAATCGTATCGCGGATCACAGAAAACCGTGATACATCCAACTTGACCGTCTCAGGAGCGTCGGCGGTGACCTTAACGATGACGAGCTCATGCGAACCATGATCGTAAGCCGCAATCGAGTGTGTCTCGTCAATGCCGATTAGCTGATATCCCGGCCGAAGATAACGCGTGAACTGCCCATAAACGTAAAACTTTCGATTGACCCGAACCAGTGGGGTCTCCTCTGTGCTCATTTGATCATGCGTATCGATGTAATTAGCATTGATCAATCCCCATCCGTATTCGGGCACGTCCGGTTCGACGGGCTGCCAATAAACCCAAGCATTTGGCTGGAGTTCTTTCATGTCACGAATGATCTCCTGTGCCATTGTGTACCCCGATGCGTCCCCATCTCCATACTCGGATTGCCATAGACGCGTGTTTCCGACTGCGTGTCGCAGTTCAACCCGGTTCGGGCCGTGATATGGCTCGGTTCCGTTTGAGTAGCCATGTACATTTACTCGGCTCAGATTACGTTTTGCAGAATCGTAAGTTTTCCAGGTATTCACGCCCGCATCCATATTGTTCTCGTCCGCGGCCGCAACCGCGACGTCGTCGAGATGTACTCGATCCAGAGCTTGGCGCAAACTTTGGATTATTTTCTGCTGTGTCGCGACGTCGAAATGGCACCCTTCCTGGCGATTCGGATACTTCCACCAATCGGCAGATGGTTCATTGAACGGCTCAACTGAATCGAATTTGGTTCCCCAATGGTCCGCTGAATAGCGCGCGACTGACGCAAGGTAAAACGTAAACCGATCGTAGTTCTCGGGCATGAGGCAGTCGTCACCTGTGTTGCTTCCCGCAGTACTGCGATTTTTATTCATCCACCACATTGGTGAGTCAGAAAACATCTCGAACACATTTGCGCCACGCCGCCGCGCCGTCTGCATCATCGAACGCTGGTTTTCGTCCGCCGACCATTTCCAAGTTTTCGGGTCGCTGCTGTTCGGGTCAGCCCAATAGCCGTGAATATCCATCTGCCACTGCAGTTTCGGCCCTTTGTTTTCTTTTGGCTGCTCGATGCCGCCACCGCCTACGTTGTAACGAACGATATTGAGTCCCAGACCTGGGTAACTTCCGGTGGTCTTCGTGGTGTAAATGAGGTCGGCATAGTAATCGGCATTCGCGGTGCCCCCGATCGCACGCGCCCACCAAGCCAGAGAACTACCCCATCCCTCCCACGTGCCGAGGTTTTTAGTGGGATCGAGTTTGATTGTTTCGGCAGCCAGCGCACGTTGTTGTGCGTTGGCGCGAAGCGAAGGTCCCGAACCAGCCAACAGGACCATAAGCAACATTGTCACTCGGAGACGAACCGAGTGGCTAAACATAGTTCTATTGTTGGTTTGCATCTGACTTCCGCATCGTGTACACGAATTGCTGAATCTGGTTTTGCTCTTTATTGGTCGCATCAGACTCGCTGTTACGCAGACGCTCGAAAATGGCGAATTCTTGCTGCGCCAGGGTGCCGTTGCCTGCTCGTGCTAAAGCTTCTCCCAATCGGTAATGGATACTTGCTGAGTTCGTATTCGTTTTCAGAGCCCGCTGGTACTGTTCAATGGCCTCCTCATATTTACGCTGTTCCGCATAGAGGTTCCCGAGTTGGAAATAAGCATCGGAATAATTGGGATCTAGCGCCAACGCGCGCTTCAAACGAGATTCAATTTCCTTGGTGAGATCTGGCTTCGACTCGGTCTGATTTCCTTTCCACCAACACATTGCGAGGTAATAGTTGAGTTCAGCACTACGGTCATCATGAGTGATGAAATTCTGAAGACGAAAACGGACCTGGGG
>Ga0307479_10004165_pt1 | contig 13223 bp, 9 predicted proteins | sample atmos_gasesECM4C_FD_203743 | JGI IMG/M metagenome (GOLD analysis project Ga0307479, IMG submission 203743) | Hardwood forest soil microbial communities from Morgan-Monroe State Forest, Indiana, United States - atmos_gasesECM4C_515 | ecosystem: Environmental > Terrestrial > Soil > Temperate...
ACGATGTGCTGCACGTAGATGAAGCGCGTATCAGCTTGTTACAGGCAGCCGTAGGAATCGGCATCGGTGTGGGAAGTTTTGCGGCCGGCTACCTTTCGGGCGGAAAAATCGAGTACGGGCTGATTCCGATCGGTGCAATTGGTATGACGGTTTTCGGCGCGCTGCTTTACAACCCGGGCCACTCGCTGCAATCCGCTGCGTGGCATCTTGGGCTGCTCGGATTCTTTGGCGGATTCTTCGCTGTGCCTTTGAACGCGCTAATCCAGCATCGGCCGCGGCGCGAAGAAAAAGGCGGTGTGATTGCCGCAGCCAATTTGCTTTCATTCGTGGGCGTATTTCTTGCGGCGGGCGCGTATTACCTGTTCGCGAGCGCGTTACATCAAACCGCGCGGGGAATTTTCCTTGACGGAGCAATCCTTACGGCCGTGATGACGGTTTACGCTGTTTACCTGCTGCCGGATTCGCTTTTGCGGCTGGTGCTTTGGATGGTGACGCATTCGATTTACCGGATTCGTGTGGAGGGGCGCGAGAACATTCCGGAGACGGGCGGAGCGTTGTTTGTGGCGAATCATATGTCGCTGGTGGATGCGTTGCTGCTGCTCGCGTCGACGGACCGGTCGATTCGGTTTTTGATGTACAAGGGGATTTACGATCTGCCGTTTGTGAAGCCGGGGGCGAAGATGATTCGCGCGATTCCGATTTCGTCGGAGCTGCGACCGCGCGAGATGCTGCAATCGTTGCGCGAGGCGAGCAATGCAATTCGGGGCGGCGAGGTCGTTTGCATTTTTGCCGAAGGGCAGATTACGCGCATCGGACAGCTGCTTCCCTTCCGGCGCGGGATGGAACGCATTATGAAAGGCGTGGATGCACCGATCGTGCCCGTGAATCTCGACGGCGTGTGGGGCAGTATTTTCAGCTTCGAGCGCGGGCGATTCTTGTGGAAGATGCCGCGATCGATTCCGTACCCGGTGACAGTGAGTTTCGGAAAGCCGATGCCGGCAAGTTCGACCCCGTTCGAAGTGCGCGAAGCGGTGCAGCAACTGCAGACGGATGCGTACCGATATCACAAGAAACGGATGCACACGCTGCCGCGGGCGTTTGTTCGTACTGCGCATGGTTCGCCTTTTCGCTTTGCGATGGGCGATAAGCGGCGGGCTCGGATGAGTTGGGGGATGGCGCTGCTGAGCGGGATTTTGCTCGCGCGACGGTTGCGCGCCACTTGGGCGGGGCAAGAAATGGTCGGGATTTTGCTGCCGCCGTCGGTGCCGGGAGCGCTGGTGAATTTCGCGGCGGTGCTCTCGGGGAAAATCCCCGTGAATTTGAACTACACGTCGTCGAACGAGACGCTCGAATCGTGCGCTCAGCAGTGCAACCTTCAGACGGTGATTACGACGAAGCTTCTGCTGGAGCGCATCCCGTTGAAAGTGCCTGCGAAAACAGTATTGCTCGAAGAGGCCGCGGCCGCACCGCGGTTAGGCGAGAAAGTAGCGGCGCTGCTGCTGTGGTTCCTGCCGGGATATTGGCTCGAGCGGATTCTGAGCCACGCGAAACCAAAGACGCTGGACGATCTTGCGACCGTGATTTTTTCGAGCGGCAGCACGGGCGAACCGAAAGGCGTGATGCTGACGCATTACAACATCGCGTCGAACATCGAGCAGATGGGCCAGACGTTCGCATTGGAGCACAAGGACGTTCTGCTTGGCGTCCTACCGTTTTTCCATTCCTTCGGATTCACTGTGACGCTCTGGCTGCCCGCGGTGCTAGGTTGCGGCGTTGCGTATCATCCGAGTCCGCTCGACCTGACTGCTGTAAGCGAACTGGTGCGCGACTATCGGGTAACTTTCCTGCTTGCGACTCCGACATTTCTGCAGGCGTATCTCCGCCGCTGCTCGCCCGAGGATTTTGGGAGTTTACAGTTTGTGGTTGTGGGCGCGGAGAAACTGCCGGAGCGGCTGGCGCTGGCTTTTGAGGATCGGTTCGGCATACGGCCCCTCGAAGGATATGGCGCAACGGAGTGTTCGCCCGTGATAGCGGTGAACACACGAGATTTTCGAGCGCCGGGTTTCCGGCAGGTGGGCGCCAAGCGCGGGCACATTGGCCACCCGTTGCCGGGCATCAGCGTGCGGATTGTCGATCCGGAAACGCGCGAGAGGTTGCCCGTTGGCACGGCGGGTCTTTTACTTGTACGCGGACCAAATGTGATGAAGGGCTACCTCGGGAAGCCGGAAAAAACGGCGGAGGTGTTGCAGGACGGCTGGTACGTCACGGGAGATATTGCGGCGGAAGATGAAGACGGCTTTCTCACAATCACCGACCGGCTCAGCCGCTTCAGCAAAATTGGCGGGGAAATGGTGCCGCATATCAAAATCGAGGAAAAGCTTCAGGAACTTGCCAACGCAACCGAACAGAAGTTCGTCGTGACCGGGGTTCCGGATGGGAAGAAAGGCGAGCGGCTCGTGGTGTTGCACACGATACCGCCGGACGAGCTGAAAGCCCTCCTCGATCGCATGCCCGAAGCCGGGCTGCCTAATCTGTGGACACCGCGCGCGAATCAATTCTTCCACGTCGAGGAGTTGCCACATCTCGGGAGCGGCAAGCTGGATCTTCGCCGCGTTCACGAGATGGCAGTCGACTTATCCCCAACTGAAGCGTAAGCCACAACGATAACGCCGTGGAAGCGATAGCTGTTGCGCTACTCTTCGCGCAACGCTCGCATCGGATCGACTTTTGTTGCACGGTAGGCCGGGAGGATGCTCGCGACGAGTGCGACCATCGCCAAGAGAACCGAAACGCTTAGGAAGGTAAGCGGGTCGGATTCGCTGACGCCGAATATCAGGCTGGATATGGCGCGTTTGAGCGCGAACGCTCCTGCGAGACCGAGAATTAATCCGAGAAGCGCAGGCCGCATTCCTTCGGCGATGACCATGCGCAGCACGTCATCAAGCTGAGCGCCAAGCGCGATGCGGATTCCGATTTCGCGCTGACGCTGCCGCACTGCATATGCCAGAACGCTGTAGATTCCCACAGCCGCGAGGACCAGCGCGAGGCCAGCGAACGACGCTAGCAACAGCATGCTGAAGCGCTGCTGCGAGAGCGAATCGGCGAGGATATCGTCCATCGTGCGCACGTCGCGCAATGGTTGATCGGAATCCTGTTGATGAACGGCAGCCGCCATCGCGGATGCCGCACTCGCTGGATCTCCGGATGTTCGCACGACCATTGCTTGATTCCAAAAGGTGATTTGGGCCAGCGGAACATACACAGTTGCGAGTGATTTGCGCGAGTCGAGGCCTCGAAACTTCACGTCGCCAGCGACACCAATCACCTCGCGGACCTTCCCTGGGTAAAACGAGAGAGTCAGACGCTTTCCAATCGGATTCTCATTCGGCCAAAACTCGCGGGCCATGGACTCGCTGATTACGACGGCGTCAGGGCTGTCGGCCGTATCTGTCTCGGAAAAATCACGCCCGGCAAAAAGCGGAATGCGCAATGCACGCAGGTACCCGGGCGAAATCGTTCGCACGGCCACTTCCGGTTGCATCGCGAACTCAACAGCGGGGCGCCCTTCGAAGGCAATCGGTTGCGTGGAACCGTCATTTGTAAAAGGTAGCGCGTCGATCGTGCCCGCAGATTCCACGCCAGGTAGCGAACGAGTCCGTTCGACGAGCTGTTTGTAGAAATTTAATTGCTGTTCGGGCTTGGGATATTTTTCGCGCGGCAGAGTCACGCGAAATGTGAGCACATTGTGTGGATCAACTCCTGGCTTAACGTTGTGGAGCGCCCACAGAGTTCGAATCATCAGTCCCGCGCCCACGAGGAGCACGAGCGACATCCCCACCTCGCAAACAACCAGAATATTGCGCGTGACGCGCCCACCGGAATCTGCGTCGGTTCGTCCTGTTCCCTGCTTCAACGCTTCGTTTACGTTAGCGCGCGCCAACCCCCACGCCGGAGCCAGCCCCGCAAGCACGCCGGCCAAGATCGAAAGCCCCAGAGTGAACCCCAAGACTTTAGTGTCCAGTCCGACCGGCCCGGTTTGCGGAAGCTTATCGCCAAAGAATGCGACGATCAGCGCGATTCCTCCATGCGCCACCAGCAAGCCGAGTGCGCCGCCCGCTGCCGAAAGCAGCAACGTCTCCGCAAGAGTGTTTTGAATCACTCGCTGCCAACTGGCCCCGAGTGCCGTACGGATCGCAATTTCTTTGCGCCGTCCGAGCGTTTTCGCCAGCACCAAATTGGCTACATTGGCGCACGCGATCAGCAGGACAAACGCGACGGCGCCGACTAGTACGAGCAGCGCAGGCCGCACATCTCCTACGAGATCTTCGCGCAGCGGTACGATCGTCGCCCCCCAGCCTTTGTCGTCTTCAGGATATTCTTGCTCGAGCCGCGCGGATATCGTGTTGATTTCAGCTTGCGCCTGCTGCAGGCCCACGCCGCGCTTCAGACGCGCGATCACAAGATAATTGTGGTTGTTGCGGACGGCACGCTCTTTATCCGTCCAGCCGAGGGGAACGAAATACTCGCCTTGGTCCGGAAAGTAAAAACGCTCTGGCATCACCCCGATGATCGAATACGGCTGTCCATTGAACGCAATATTCTTGCCAATCACGTTCGGATCGGCGCCAAAGTGGTTTTGCCAAAACGGGTAGCTCAGCACGACGACGTTGCCGTGGCCATCTGTATCTTCGTCAGGAGTAAAGGTGCGGCCCATGAGCGGTGCAGCATCGAAGACCTGGAAAAATTCAGACGACACAACGATGCCTGGCATCGCTTCCGGTTGGTCCTTGCCGGTCACCGTCATCGTGGTGCCATGGAAGATAGACATCGCATCAAAAGCGCTGCTCTGGCTCTTCCAGTCGAGATAATTTGCCGGCGAAACGGCGAAGATTTTCATGCCCGGGAAGCTTTTCTGCGGCGGGACGTGGTAGACCATGGCGATGCGTTCGGCATCGGTATAAGGCAGCGGTCGCAGCAGCACTGCATTAACGACGCTGAAGATCGCGCTATTGGCGCCGATTCCGAGCGCCAGGACGATGATCGCACCCAGTGCAAACCCCGGATTCTTGCGCAGCGCGCGGAAGGCATATTTCAGGTCTTGCCAAATATTGTGCATACGGGCCCCTTATCGTGCGCGGTTCCTCGCGCGGTGTTGGGCGGTCAAAAGATGTAACGAAAGCGGGGCATGTTTTGTTCCAGCGATTCGGCACAGAAGCTGCTGAAAACAAGTATCATACCGCTCGGAGGTGTCGGATCGTCGACTTCGACTGTTCATTCGCGGGATGGCTTGTTCGCGCATGGGCAAAGTGCTCTGTGATGGCTCGGGCACTCTCGGGCGCCTTTTGAAGTACCGATATTGCCGTTCGCTCGGGATTTTCTTCTGTTCAGCGATTTTGTATTGAGGCGGAATCGCCCGTCGCGTAAAATGGACGAAGCTGGAGAATCTTTCGGTATGCAGAGACGAACACACAACTCGTTGCTTGGACTGGCGGCTATGACGCTTGTCTGGGACTGCATCCGAATGGCATCCAGTCCCTCACGATAGTTAGAACCGCTTCGATTCTGATTCATTCCGAGCGACCATAACCGATTCGGGCGTATTTTTTCCCAGGCCCAACCAGAACGCCAGCGACATTCAATAACCGGCGTCAGGTGGAAGTCCATTCTTTTTGCCAACCGATGAAACGGAGAGGAGGTGCCCATGTTCATTGTCGCGGCAGCCATCACCTACTGGGTGATTCGGTTTCTGGTGCCTCTCGTTCGAACTTGGGTTGCGCGGCGAAAAGCGGAGCCAGCAGTGATTGCCCTTCGAATTCCGATTGCGCGTCCGGTGAAAACGCTGCCGGATACGCTCTGCAACTACTGCGCATACGCGCACATCGTGCGCGGATATGGCATGGGCGAAGAGTTGATCGCGTGCGGTTACATGTTTCCGGCGAGGGAAGTTCTTTTCCGGGTGCATGAGTGCACCGACTACAGACCGAAGCGTGAACGCAATCGCGTGGAAATCGCGAGCGAGAGAGCAGTGTGTGTCCTGCCTCTCGATGAAACGGCAACTGATTTCCATGCGGTAGCTGCCGAACGCGACGGGGAGGGCGAAAGTTGAATCGTCCTATCACTAACGAACCGGGCAGGGCCGCGATTTGCGTATTTGCGAAGTCGTGGCCCTGATCCGGAAAAACCTGCCGGTCTTAACACCGGCGCTACAAACGCGTCTTAGAAAATTGCCAGCTTCACGTGCAGAAATTTCTTTGGATTTTGGCGGAAATCGCTGACCATCAGGCGCATGTCGCCGGCGAGGCCGCTGAAATTGTCGTAGAACGCGGGATCGCCGAAGAATTTGCCGATTGTGCCTTCGTTCGTGTTCATCTTGGCAGTCGCTTCGCGGAAGTTGGCGGATGCGTCCTTCAGGTTGGTATACAGCGCGTCGTCGGTGGTGAGCTTGCCAAGAGTACCTTTGCCGGCGCGCACGTCGGCAAGCAATGCGTTTCCGTTGTCCATCAGCTTTTTCGTGTTGTCGTACATCGCCGGATCGTAGACGAGTTTGCCGAGCGTGCCCTGACCGCCGCGCACAGCCGCAATCACGTTTTGCGCGTCCCCGATGGAAGCATTCACGCGATTGTAAAGTTCATCTGACTTCAGAAGCTTTCCGGCAGTCCCTTCGCCGCGCTGGATTCCCGCGATCAGGTCATCTACTTTCGCAATCGTGTCGTTGGCGTGATTGTAGACGCCCGGATCGTTCAGGAGTTTGCCGAGCGTGCCCTGACCGTCATTCACCTTGGTGAGGATCGTGCTGACTTGCGTAGAAAGATCACCGAATTTTTGGACCAGGTCGCTCATCTGCGGCTGCTGTCCGCCCGGCAGGATTCCGTTATTCGGGATCTGCGTGCCGGTGAGGCCGCGTTTCACGGTAACGTAGCGATTCCCAAGCAAACCTTCGGTGATGAGGCTGGCGCTTGAATCGGTGCGGACGTCCTTCTGGAATTTTTTCTCGATTCGCAGGACGAGCGTGATGTTGTGCTGGTGATCCTGCGGTTGCGGCGTCAACTGAATCGACTGCACGCTGCCGATCTCGACGCCGTCGAGGCGGACGGGCGCGCCCACCTGCAGACCTTCGACTTCGGGTAGATAGGTGATGACGCGATATTTCGGCCCGAGAATTCCCGCGCCGGTAACATAAAAGATCGCGATGGCCAGGATGAATAATCCCGCGAGCACAAAGAGTCCCACGCGAAGTTCCGTCCAGCTGAGTTGCTTCCGTTGCGCCATTGCTTTTCCTCCGTTGTTGCGTCCTGCTGGCCGAACTATTCCGCCGATGCCAGATATTTTTTCAGGTACTCGTCCGATGAGTGCAGCATCTCATCGGCCGGACCTTCGAAATACACTTTTCCGTCGCGCAGCACGATCACGTTGGTCGCGAGCGATTGGGCGCGCGTTCCGTTTCCGCCGAGGCGCTCCACGCGGTTGTTCGCTTTGTCGAAGCGGAAGTTCGCGAGACCGAAAGCGTCCTGCACGCGATGCGTTGCCAGAAGCGATGTGACGTTCTGCGTATCGCGATCGCGCAGGATCAGAGTGATGATCGTCTGCGACGTGACTGGATCGAGCCCGGCGGTGGGCGAGTCGTAAAAAACGATCGGCGGCCGGTCCACGAGAGCACGCGCTATCGAAACGCGGCGGCGCATGCCACCCGAAAGCTCCGCAGGATATTTCTCGATCGCGTCTTCCATTTCTACGAACCGCAACGTTTCGCGGACGCGCTTGTCGATCTCTTCTTCGGCGACGTTGTCCTCGCGCAGGCGGAACGCGACATTCTCCTCGACGGTGAGCGAGTCGAAGAGCGCGCTCTCCTGAAATACGAATCCGATGCGGCGCCGAAAATCGAGAAGTTCATTCTCGGTCATTCCGGTTATTTCCTGCCCGGTGACCACAATCTGTCCCGAATCGGCGCGCATCAAGCCTGCCGCGAGCTTCATGATGAGCGTCTTGCCGGAGCCGCTTTCGCCCAGGAGAACTTTCGTTTCCCCGGACGATACTTGAAACGACACCCCATTGAGAACGCTCGCTTCATCGAAACCGACGCGCACATCCTTGAACACGATCAGCGGTTCGCCGGGACGCGGGGCCGTCATCGCCGCCATCCTGGTGGACACCCGGGTTCGCGGTTCATCGCTTGAAAGATGGATTGAGACGATGCGGTGCTGACGACGAAACTCCTGCGTGCGCACACGTTCTCGGGAAGGACCCCGAAGATCATTCGAAGATTATAGATGGAAATCGGGCGGATTCGGAGTACGGGATTCCCCAGGCCCACTATTTGTGAAACATGAACAACAGCAATCGCGACAGAAAGAAATCTCCCACCAGGATGAGCACCGATGAGATGACGACCGCGGATGTCGTCGCTCGGCCGACGCCTTGCGTCCCACCACGAACCCGCAAGCCCTGGTAGCATCCGACCGTCGCAATAATCAGACCGAACACCACTGGCTTCGCAAAGCCCTGAACCAAATCGCCGAAATCGAGCGCGTCGATCGCGCGCGTCCAGAACTGCACGGGCCCGAGCCTTAGGGTGAAATAGGCGACGATGAAACCTCCGATAAGGCCCACAAAATCGGAAATCGCAGTGAGCAGCGGCAACATGGTCACCGTCGCAATCACGCGTGGCGTCATGAGCTTGCGAATCGGATCGGTGCCAAGCGCGCGCATAGCATCCACTTGCTCGGTGACGACCATCGAACCAAGCTCAGACGCCATGCCGGAAGCATTGCGACCCGCTACAAGCAAAGCCGTGATAGCCGGGCCGAGTTCGCGTACGAGGGCGAGCGAAACGGCGTCTCCTGTGAGCGCCGTTTCACCGAACCGTTCGAACTGCGATGCTGTCTGCAGCACCATCACGCCGCCGATAAAAAACCCCGTAAGCACGACGATCGGCAGCGACCCGACGCCAATCACATCCATTTGCTCGAGCGCATCGAACCAATAGTGCGGCGGCGTAACGATGTTGGTGATTGACTGAAAGGTGAGCAGTGAATAATCCTGCACCGCGAAGACTAGGCGCTTAAGCGCGTCCCCGATGATCGAGGAGAGTGACTGCGTTTCACTGGCTTCGAGCATCGTGTCTGGACGCGCGAATGGGCGCATCCGCGGCTCATCGAAGCGTAGCGTCGCAAAGGAGTTGCGTCAAGCAATCATCGTCAGCGACGAAAACGACTGCGGCTTTGCTTTACGCGCGTGAATGCGTCCGGTAGAATTGCGAGTTTGCCCGGGGTGACGGGCAGGATGCGGGGAGCATGCTTCGATTCGTCAGCGCGGGGGAATCGCACGGGCAGGCTCTGATTGCGTGGATCAGCGGTCTGCCGCTGGGCGTGCCGGTTGATACCGATTTCATCCAGCGCGAACTGCATCGGCGCCAGCTTGGCTACGGACGCGGCGGACGGCAACGGATCGAGAAGGATCAGGCGGATATTCTCGCCGGCGTTCGCCACGGCAAGACCATCGGCGCTCCTATCGCCGTTCGCATCGAGAATCGCGATTGGGCGAATTGGGAAAAGGCGCTGCCGGTGGAGGACACAGCGGGCGTAGATTCTGCGTCGGCTGGAGCAAAGGGCGCGCAGCGTCCTCTTACGGCGCCGCGGCCAGGACACGCCGATCTCGCGGGCGCGCTGAAATTCAATTTGCATGACGCGCGCTATATTCTCGAGCGTGCTTCGGCTCGCGAAACCGCTGCGCGCGTTGCGGCGGGTGCATTTGCGAAGCTTTTTCTGCATCAATTTGGCGCGACGGTACTGAGCCACACGATTGCCGTCGGTCATGCCCGGATTGAGCGCGACGCGGACTGGGCGGAAATTGAGGCCGTCTGCGAAAATCTGGATTCGGCGCTCCGCTGCGTCGATGCTGAGGTAGAAGCGCGGATGAAAGCCGAGGTGGACCATGTGCTCCGCGCGGGCGATTCGGTGGGCGGAGTTTTTGAGGTTGTCGCTCGAGGAATCCCGCCCGGTCTCGGCAGCCATGCGCAATGGGACGAGAAACTCGATGCGCGGATCGCGCGCGCGGTAATGTCCATTCAGGCGGTGAAGGCCGTCGAAATTGGTACGGGCATAGCGAATGCCGGCAGCTACGGGTCCGAAGTGCAGGATGAAATTCGCTACGAGGCTTCGCGGAGACGATTCGATCGCTCTTCAAATCGTGCCGGCGGAATTGAAGGTGGCATTACCAACGGGCAAGAAGTAGTAGTGCGAGGATACTTGAAGCCAATTTCGACGCTGCGCCGCCCGTTGCTCACGGCCGATATGAACACGAAAGAAGCGGTAAAGGCGGCGTATGAGCGTTCGGATGTTTGCGTGGTACCGGCGGCAGGAGTGGCCGGCGAAGCGATGATAGCGCTCGAGCTTGCTTCGGCATTCCTCGAGAAATTTGGCGGCGACTCGCTCGAAGAAACGCGGCGAAATTTCGAAGGCTATGAGCATCAACTGGACAATTTTTAATAGCGGAGCGGAATTGAGGACCTATTCGAAATGATTCATCCGATTGTGAAATACGGCGACCCGGTGCTGGAAACGCCGACGAAGCGAATCGAAAAATTCGACGACGAGATCCAGAAGCTCGTCGCGGACATGTTCGAGTCCATGTACGCGGCGTCGGGCGTGGGTCTGGCGGCGCCGCAAATCGGAATTGGACTGCGAGTCGCAGTAATTGATGTCTCGAATGGAAAAAATCCTGAGGCCAAGCTCGTCTGTGCCAATCCGGAAATCATTCACGCCGAGGGCGAACAGCGCGAAGAGGAAGGCTGTCTCTCGCTTCCCGGATTCCGAGGCCACGTGGCGCGGCCACAATACGTCACGGTGCGCGCGCAGGACGCTTCCGGCACTGAATTCGAAATGCGCGGCGAAGGATTGCTCGCTCGCGCGTTCTGCCACGAGATCGATCATCTGAATGGGACGCTTTTCATCATGCATCTCGGAATGCTGAAGCGCGACATGATCAAACGCAAAATTCGCAAGATGAAAAAAGCAGGCGAGTGGTAGTGCCGCCGTGCCCCTGAAGCTGGTATTTTGCGGCACGCCCGCCTTCGCAGTTCCCTCCCTCCGCGCCTTGCTCGCTGATTCGTATTTCCAAGTCGCGGCTGTCGTCACGCAGCCGGATCGCCCGCGTGGCCGTGGCAAGAAAACGGCGAGTTCTCCAGTGAAAGACGCCGCGCTCGAAGCGGGCGTCCCGGTTTATCAGCCTGAAAAAATCAAATCCGAATCATCACTCGATTATTTCGAACGGCTCATGCCGGATGTCGTCGTGGTCATCGCTTACGGGCAAATCATTCCTGCCTCGCTAATCGCGATCCCGCGCCTGGGCTGGATTAATCTTCACGGTTCCCTGCTCCCAAAATATCGCGGCGCCGCGCCGATCAACTGGGCGATCATCAACGGCGAAAAAGTGACAGGCCTTACCACGATGCAAATCGATGCGGGGCTCGACACCGGCCCCATGCTACTGAAATACCAGACCGGGATCGGCCCCGACGAGACCGCGCTTGACCTTTACGCCCAACTCGCAGAAGCGGGCGCCCCGCTGATCGTGGAAACTTTGAAGGAGCTCGACCGAGGCGAAATTGCACCCACGCCGCAAGACAATTCACAAGCCTCTCTCGCGCCGCCGCTAAAGAAAGAAGATGGCCGAATCGATTGGTTTCTGCCGGCGCCCAAGATTTATAACCGCATCCGAGGACTGCAACCCTGGCCCGGCGCATTCACCGCGTTTCGCGGAGCAACATGCCGTATCTGGGGCAAGCCGCTAGAACCGCTAGCAGCGGGCGGCATGCCTGGCATAATCCTACCAACGCAAGAGGACGGCCTGCTCGTAATCTGCGGCGGCTCGACGGTGCTGCACGTCGAGCAAGTCCAGATCGAAGGCCGCAACCGGATCAGCGATCGCGAATTCATGAATGGCGCGCGAATCGGGCCGGGCGAGCGTTTCGCGCCGGGTTAATCCGCTAGGGAGCGAAAGTAATTTCCACTGGGGTCGTGTACTCCACATTTTCCCCATCAGGCGCGACGGAAGGTTTGAATCTCCATTCTTTCACAGCTTTCACTGCCAGCTCGTCGCAATCCTGGCGAACCGACTTCAAGACTTTCACCTTCTCGGTATGACCGTCGGCGGAGACCAAAACCGACAAAAGGACCGATCCCGACGTGCAACCCTTCTTCTTGTGACTCTGGCGGGGCGGGGCCGGGCAATATAGACACTGGGGCATCGTCGCACCGCCCTTATTCGGCGGCCACTTTTCATCCTGACCGGCTTGCTGCTTGGGGGGCGCTGAGTCCGCGGGAGATGCCTGAGCAAGAGTCATTTCCGGTGACGCGATAAAGAACGCCGTCAACACGCAAACCGCATAGATCATTTTCGAAGTCACCGTCCGCGCAGTATAGCCCAAATCCGTGAGTCACGGAGGCGACGCCCGCGCTTCTCGTTGCATTGCGGATGTGATTTCATAGTTCTGTGCCAATTAGTCCAGCGCGAACGATCGCATTTGAAGTATTGCGCCGCGTGGAAGCAGAAGGCGCGTATGCCAGCGACGTGCTTCATGCCGAACTTGGCTCTCGTGTAACGCCCGAAAACGCCGCGCTCGCCACCGAAATCATTTTCGGCGTGCTTCGCTGGCGCAGGCTTCTCGATTTCTTGCTCGATCGCCAACTCAAGAAACCGGTCGCGCAGCTGGATTTGCCGGTGGCGCTCGCGCTCCGCATGGGTCTCTACCAGCTTCGCTTTCTCGAACGCATTCCACCACGCGCGGCGGTAAATGAATCTGTGGAGTTGGTGAAGCGAGCGCGCAAGTCCTCGGCGGCTTCCCTGGTAAATGCGGTCCTGCGGCGCGCGTCTGCTAGCTACGGCGAACAGCCAATCGGTGCCACGCGGGAATCTTTCGATCAGATGATTCCTGCAAGCATGCCTGTCGCCGATCGCCTCGGCATTCTGCATTCGCATCCCACGTGGCTCGTCGAACGCTGGCTCAAAAACTTCGGCGAGACGAGCACCGTAGCTCTACTCGAAGCGAACAACCGCGCACCAAACCTCAGCTGCGCAATCCACGACCCCGCGCATCGCGACGAAGTTTTAGCCGCGCTAAAAAAGAATGGCCTTCGTGTCGAGCCAGGGCGACTCCTCAATTCGGCATTTGTGGCAAGCGGCGGCAGCCCCGCGCGCACCGAGTCGTTCCGCCAGGGTGCAATCTC
>Ga0307479_10004166_pt1 | contig 13219 bp, 10 predicted proteins | sample atmos_gasesECM4C_FD_203743 | JGI IMG/M metagenome (GOLD analysis project Ga0307479, IMG submission 203743) | Hardwood forest soil microbial communities from Morgan-Monroe State Forest, Indiana, United States - atmos_gasesECM4C_515 | ecosystem: Environmental > Terrestrial > Soil > Temperate...
ACGTATGCCCGTACCTAAAACTCAACAAAAATGCCGAATTAGATCGACCGTCCCGAAAGCCCAGAAGGAGCCGCCGCCGGCCCATCGGAGGGCTTAATACTCACCGGCCCCAAGCCATCCAAGCCAAGCACGTTCACAAGGCTAGCATTCGCAGGCACAATGTATTTCGTGTTGTGCGCCAAGGTGTGATGTAACACCTCGAGCCTCCGCATGGTTTCGGCCCGGTCTTTGAAATACGTTTCCGCCGCATTCGACACTAGCTTGATCGCTTCGGCTTCCGCATTCGCCCGCGTGATGCGCGCCTGCGCGTCGCCCTCGGCCCGTAGAATCTCCGACTGCTTGGTCCCCTCGGCCTGCAAAATCTGGCTCTGCTTGATGCCTTCCGCTTCCAACACCGCCGCCCGCTTCTCGCGCTCGGCTTTCATTTGGCGCGACATCGCATCGGTAATGTCCCTCGGCGGCTCAATCTTCTGCACCTCCACGCGCGTAACCTTGACGCCCCAGCCATTGGTGGCTTCGTCCAGCACCTGGCGCAGATTCGTATTGATCATGTCGCGCGCCACCAACGTCTCGTCCAACGTGCGGTCACCGATCAGATTGCGCAGGTTGGTTTGTGCCAGCGTCGTGCAAGCGTAGCCGAAATCCTGCACCTCATATTGCGATTTCACCGGATCGATCACTTTGTAGTAGACTACCGCATCCACTTCCACCGTGACGTTATCCTTGGTGATCAATTTTTGCGGTGGCACGGTGATGACTTGCTCGCGCATGTCAACCCGCACGATGTCGTCAAGAAAAGGAATGATGAACGTGAGTCCTGACGGCGCCATGCCGTGGTATTTGCCCAGCCGCGTGATCAGCCCTTTTTCATACTGACGAACCGTGCGCGCTCCTCTGGCGAGCGCCACCAGGCCAAAAACTGCGAAAATAAAAAGAAATGCGACAAACAATGTGCCGGTGTCCATTGCCTCACCTCACCCTGAGGGTTACGCCCTCGACCGATTCCACTTTTACTTCCGCGCCAGGATCGCGCGCTGGCTCGCCCGAACCCGCAAGTTCCGCGCGCCACACTTCGTCACCTACTTTGACCATGCCGGGCTCATACGGCGCGATGCGCTTAGTCACCACGCAGGTCCTTCCCACGATCGCATCGACGTTGCTCGAATGATTTTTTACGGTCAGGGAGGATTTCAGCCAGCTGCGAAAGACCGCCAGATATACCAGCGCCAGTCCGCCCGCGGCAAACAAGCCGACTTTTTCGGAACCCACGAAAAGCCCGATGCCCCCGCCGACCGCGAGCGACCCGCCGACCAGCGCGAGATCGAACCCGGTCATCGCGCCCAGCGCAAGCTCAACGATTACGCACACGATGCCGCCAATGACCAGTAGCCAGTTCACCCACATGCCCACGGGACCGACTCCTTACCGTGCCAGTATTACGCGGACGATAACATCGCGGTCGATTCCCTACAATGGTCAAGCCAATGCTGTGATACGTAACAGGAAGGGTCACGGTCTACAAAAAAGTAGTGGCGGGAAGGGGAAACGCAGCTTCAGGGCAGCGCGTTCGGCGAGAAAAATCCGATCGGTAAATCACGAGAGGTCCGCAATCCTGCCGGCGCATCCAGAATTACGGGAATCGAGTTCACCACAACGGACGCCGTAGCGATATCCCCGTGCGAGCCGCCGGGAATCACCATGCTGATGTTCGGTTGCCCTTTCAGTTCGACGGTGTCCGCGGGATTTTTGGCGCCCACGTACATTTGCAATTCAAGGTACACGAGTTCTTTTCCGCCGCCGATGCCCCGCGCGATCTGGTGCACTCCCGCGGCCTGTCCCGCTTCTACAGTCAAGAACTCTGTCTGCACCCTCTCGCTCGCCACCATCGGCTCAATTGTTTCCGTGATTTCTTCCACCGGCAGATTCAAGCTGTCTGCCACCATAGCCACGGATTCCGGAAGTCCCACGTGCTTGATAACGCCCTCTGCAACTTTGGCGCGAAATTCCTCCACCGTCATGCCCGCCCCAATTTTTTTCTGCAATGGCAATCTTCGTTTCGACGCGTCCACGATGCGCAGCGCCTTGGCGTGCTCGATCCGCTGCGACACCGCCGCCAGCGTCACCACCAACTTGTCCATCACGAAGCCCGGGTTCACTCCGGTTCCAACCAGCGCAACGCCCCAATCCTTTGCCGCCGCATCCAGTTTCGCCGCCAACTCCGGATGCGTGCGGTAGGGATACGCCAGCTCCTCGCACGTCGAAACGATGCAGGACTCCGCTTCCAGGCAAGCCAGCAACTGGTCCATGACCTTCTCCAATGAAGAGGACGTCGAATGGATCACCACGTCCGCCGCCTGATCGAGAACTTCTTTGGCGTCCGCCGAAATCTTCACGCCCCAAGGCGCATCGGAAGCGCCCACCACTTCTCCCAAGTCCCGTCCCACCTTTGCAGGATCGGTATCAATCGCCCCGCAAATCTCGATGGCCTGTTTTTCCCGCATCAATCGCGCGATCGAAGCGCCGATAGGCCCAACGCCGTACTGGATGGCGCGTATTTTCTTTTTCACGAAAGTCTCCGTCAGTTTTCAACGTGCCGTGACATACTGCGTGTTCTTGCTGCGAGCGAATCCCTAACGATAAAGGAATTCGCGAAGTCAGGCAACGCAAACGCGCGGAAATGGCAGGCGCCGGGCGTAAGCCGGCGCTTTGATGTTGTCTAGGTAAGCCCGGAATGGCATCAGACGCCCCAGAACTGCGGTCTGTGGTACGACCAACAATAGTCTCGGAACACTCATAAGTCCCATCGATCACCGTACTCGTTGGATGTCCTGCACCCAGTTGGTTTCCCAGATAACGCCTTTGTCAGGCGAGAATGCTTGCTCCAAAATGACCTGACGTCGGGGTGATCTTGGACCAAATAAACCGGATACGGACCGGCTGGCCCTCAAATGTACCGTCCGCGGAAAACGTCGCCCCACCCTCGTGGAGGCTGCCTCTGACGGAGGGCCTAGTGGACCCTGTCGACCGTCGAGGGATTGGCCGCGGGCGCAGATATTATCTCCGCAAAGCCATTCTCCCCCCATGAGCTTGTGGCGCGTGTGCGCACCCATCTGGAGCTTTCACAAATCCGGCGTGAAATGGGCCAAACAGCTTGAGGAGGCAAACCAGGAGCTGGAGTCACAAATTGGGTGGAAGATTCAAGCGTCCTGACAACGTACGCGCAGTAAATTCGCAGCTCTTCGTGGTTTCTTGCTGGTTGAATCTCACACGCCCGGCAAGATCGGCGCGTTGCTGGCTATGGTTGCGTTTCCGATGACCATCTTGCCAGAGAGTTTGAGCAGTTCGCGTTTGGCCAACACGAACCTGCACTCATTTCAGCAGGTGCGATTTAGACTCTGACTCAGAGGAGGAGGTCCTTCCCGAGTTTTTCGCCTGGTGCCGGGCCAGTTTGCGCAACCACCCGTCGATTGAGGAGTGTTGGTCGGCACCCATTTCTTCAAACAGCACGCCCATGCCGAAAATTCCAAAGCCGCCCCCAGAATGCAAGTAAAGCACTTTGCCGTCCAACTCGCATGTGTTCATGCCATCGCAGATGCGCAGACGCAATTTGGTACGAGTGGGAATGGGTTCAAGCGTATCGATATAGCAACCGCGTGAGCTCAGTTCGGCAAGTTGTGCCCGAACTGACGTACCGTCGCCAAGGGTAACTTCGGCATCCGCGAAAAAGGAGAAGCGCGGATTAGCACGCCTTACTAGCCGATCAGCCATCGTGTCTCTCCAATCTGTGAAGTCGCCATTCGTATGAATCGACAGTATAAAACCGCTGCGCAGCACACCCAGGCGTTTGTATGGCTTCAACCATCGAAAGAGTAACCGCCCCCCTGGCCAGTGTCTTAGATCGAATATAAACCACGTTAATTGTGTAAGTTACTGGCATCTATGTTTCCGTCTCAATTCCGTGCAAGTGCGCCCTAGCGGAGCCGATACCCTGTATCCAACAGGATAATAATCCGTCGGCTCCTGCCCGCAAAACAGTACGAATGACCCATTTTGAAGCACGCGGTGTTCCGGCACAAAGGTACTGATAGTTCTAAAACTTTATGGCGGCTAGCGGTTCCTATGGGGATCGATTGTTACACATGTGTGGAGGGGCCATATGTTGGTAGGCAGGCTTGATCAGGAGACAGTCGACAGCCTTCCGCGCCTAGCTGACGTGTATGACGCGTACGGCGTTGAGGTCAATGCGCTGTCGGTCGAGGAAGTCTTTGCCCTCTACGAGCATGCGGGCTTTCTGTATCCGGACAAAGCAGCGCGTCTTTTCCCACACCTCCAACAAGTGAGGGAAAACTGGCGGCGAATGCTGAGCGCCGGCGAGTCCCTTCTTTATGTGCTGACCGCTGGTGACAAGAAACGGGGACTCGCGTCGCTTGCGGTGTGGCGCAGCACACGAAATGGTTGGATGTCGCAGCATCTAGTCTCAGAAAACAATCCATACGCATCGCGTGCGGTGATGCTGGCGGCTGCGGCTGCTCGGATTCGGAAAGGATGCGATCTCTCGGCGCAGAATTGGTTTCGACCCGAGAACCGCTTTCCAGCACGAGTTTTCGGCTCGATGGTGCAGACCATCGGCGAATCGCTTTCGTCGGTTCAGCGACATGCGTATTTTGCGCTACCGAGAACACTGTCGCTACCGTTCGAAAAAGGGATTCGCATTGTGCGCTACAACGCTTCCCACCAAGACGCGCTCTTGGAGATCGCCTCAGCGGCGCGCGGAAGCATTTATGTGGTGGCGGAAGAACTGGAACAAGATGCCGAATTTGCGGCGGTGCAGGAACTTTACCGCCGGGTCGGGCTTCGACGTACCCGCCAGGTCTGGCTTGCGTACCGAGCCGCTAAAGAGGAGCCCATTGGGGCAGCCATCGCCTATCGCGGGCCTCTAGGTGTGAACTTCAGCTATCTGGAAAATCGTTGTGACTTGCTGTTGCACCCGACGCTTCCCGAATCGGAAGTCTCCGAGACAGCTTCCGCCCTCCTGACTGCGTGTTCGGAAGCATACAACGATTTCGAACTGGATGAGATTCCCGTAATTGCAGAGGAAATGGCGACCCATGTCCTGTTCAAACTGGGTGCCAAGTTTCTCCGCCATTACTGCCAGGGAATCTGGCTCAAGGACGGACATCCTCGCTTCTACCGCCATGTGGATGGTTTTTATTCAAAACTCTTAGCGCGTATGGAAAGGCAGGAGCTGCAAACGGCGCTCGTGGGGCATGAACGCTGATGAATAAAAGCACAACGGCCGTCGATTACATCATGGAGGACCCGCGCGAAGCGATGCGCCTCGAGCTGAAGGTGGATCCTCACGCGTGGGTGCAAAGCTATCTGGCGCGCCGAATAAGCAAGGGCGCGAGGGTTCTCTCTGTTGGCTGTGGCCCAGGAGTGATTTTGCGCGAGGTGTGCGCATTGGACGCATCTGTTCGAGCCACTGGTTTGGACATCAGCGATGAGCGGGTGCAGGAAGCGAAGCAGAGGAATCGCGAGAACGCACAGGCAAGCTTCGTTCGTGGCGACGCACAAGCAATGGACTTCGGCTCGAACAGCTTCGACTTGGTCTATTCCCGGATGTTGATGGAATACCTGAAAGACAAAGAAGGCGCGGTCAGGGAGATGGTCAGAGTTTGCAAACAAGGTGGGGCAGTTCTGCTGCAAGACCTGGACGGCCAGCTTTTGTGGCATTACCCGGAAGATCCCATAGTGCAGGGAACAGTCGAAAAAGTAGTGCGAGCGCTGGCTGCGACCGGGTTCGATCCCTTCGTCGGGCGGAAACTTTTCTCCCTGGCGCATCAGGCAGGGCTGAAGAATATTGACGTACAAGTGGAATGCTACCACCTGATCGCGGGAGAAATTGAGCCGGCTATTCTCGACCAATGGGAGCTGAAGTTAGAGATCGCTGGACCGCAATTGGCGCGGATGTTGGGAAGCGAAAGCGAAGCGCGAGAGCAGAGCCGGAGGTTCCTGGAGTATTTATGCCGGCCAGACACGCTGACGTACTCGACGGTATTTACGGTGACTGGGGAGAAGGTCGAGAAGTCTTGAAATGGCGGCTGAAGAGCGATTTGTCGGCAGTTCGAAGGGAAACAAGCTGAAACAGAGGTAGGGGACACGCTATCGGACCTCAGGGCCAGATCCACAAGGGAATGGTACGTCAGCTTTTGCGGGCGAGTTTTTCATAGAAGGGACGCTAAATATGCGGTCAATTCGAAAGCACAGTAGGGGCGCGACAACCTCCGCCGGGCGAGCCATGCTGGCCGCTCTTGCAGCAGCGCTTTTGGCTGCCAATTCGGGAGCCCAAAGTGGGCAGAGCGTGCCAGACGTTACGACGCTGAGTATGGAAGACCTGATGAACATGCAGGTTACATCCGTCTCCAAGCGAACACAGAAAGTAGCGGACGCGGCGGCCGCGGTGTTTGTAATTACGCAAGAGGATATCAGGCGCTCGGGGGCCACAAGTATTCCCGAAGCGCTGAGACTTGTACCTGGGCTAGAAGTCGCACGCATCGACGAGAACAAGTGGGCCATCGCCTCTCGAGGATTCAATGGTCGGTTCGACAACAAGCTGTTAGTCCTCATCGATGGTCGAAGCGTGTATACGCCTCTTTTTTCGGGTGTGTACTGGAACGTTCAAGACGTAATGCTCGAGGACATCGATCGCATCGAAGTGATCCGTGGTCCGGGCGCCACCTTGTGGGGCGCCAACGCTGTAAACGGCGTAATCAACATCATTAGCAAGAAGGCTAAAGACACTCAGGGTGGCGTCGTGAGCGCAGGGGCGGGAACTGAAGAGCGGGGCTCCAGCAGCGCTCGCTATGGAAGTACGATCGGCAACACCGCGTATCGAGCGTACGGGAAATATTTCAATTGGGGGCCATCTCTGTATTCGTCTGGCACAACCGCCCATGACGGGTGGGATGAGCTGCGTGGAGGGTTTCGCGCGGATTGGACGCCGGCCGGCGCCAATTCTCTGACCTTGCAGGGCGATATTTATCAAAGCAAGTACGGAGAAACGTTAACAGTTCCGTCGCTAAGCGCACCCTATTCGAGCACCTTCCCTAACAACGGAAACTACAGCGGAGGAAACATTCTGGGTCGGTGGAATCATAGCTCGGAGGGCTCTTCGATGTCGCTGCAGATGTATTACGACAATACCACCATCGCAGACAACTCGCTGTTCGTTGACCATCAGAATATTTTTGACATGGATTTCCAGCAAGGATTCCACGTTGGGGATTCGCAGCAATTTGTCTGGGGACTTGGCTATCGGTCAATTCGCGACCGGAACGACTCCAGCTTTTCCGTGTCCCTCCAGCCAAATCAGGTGACCCTGAATCATTTCAGCGCCTTCCTCCAGGACGAGGTAAGCCTCGTTGACAACCGCTTACGCCTGACGTTCGGGTCGAAATTCGAACATAACGATTTCACCGGGTTTGAAGTACAGCCGAATGCGAGACTTCTGTGGACGCTGACGCCAAACCAGTCGGTCTGGACAGCGGTGTCGCGCGCTGTGCGCACGCCGGCGCTCACCGAGGAGGGTTTGCGGCTGAATTCGGCAGTCATACCGCCGGCCACGCTCACAAATCCAACTCCATTTCCAGCGGTCGTAACGGTTTTTGGAAGCCATCAATTTCAATCCGAGGACTTGCTTGCCTACGAGTTGGGCTATCGAGTTCAAGTGACCAGCTCGTTGTCGGCGGACATCGCGACGTTCTACAACAATTACTCCAACCTCCGCACAGCCGAGCCAGGAGTACCCTCTCTGGAAGGAAGTCCGGCGCCTACCGACATCGTTATTCCCTTCTTTGCTGCGAATAAGATGAGCGGGGGGACATACGGCGCCGAGCTATTTGCCGACTGGAAAGTTATTCCGAAGTGGCGCTTGGTGGGTTCTTACAGCTATCTGCAAATGGACATACGAAAGGATTCTGACAGCCTGGATCCGACCGCAGACAACCCCAACGGATCGAGTCCGCGCCATCAATGGTATGTGAGGTCCTCAATCGACCTGCCCATGCACTTCGAGGACGATACCACTCTGCGATTCGTAGACCATCTTCCGAGTTTGAATATACCCAGCTATTACTCTCTAGATGCCCATCTTGGCTGGCGGCCGGTTCAGCTGGTGGAGTTTTCGATTGGCGGTCAGAACTTGCTGAATAACCAGCACCTGGAATTTATTCCAGATTTCATCAACACCGCTCCTACTGTGGTCAAGCGTACGGTCTACGGCAGTTTGACGTTTAGGTTTTGATTCGATTGGCGACTGACCTTTCAACGAGGAGCACCCACGGGCGGGAAAATGTAATGTTGAGACGACTGGGAATCTTGATCGCAATACTCGGTATGACGTTGAATTGGACGTCAGCGGCGGATGCACAAGCCGGGGACGCCGATTCTTCGGAATATCTGATCAAGGCAGGCTTTATTTACAACTTCGCAAAATTCGTGGAGTGGCCGTCTGCCGCCTTTTCCCAGCCGGATTCCCCGATTGTGATCGGTGTTATAGGAACCGACCCTTTCGGAAGCGTTCTCGATCACATCGTCGAAGACAAAAAAATTGGGCCAAGGGGATTTGTCGTCAAACGTTTTAAGGGCGGAAAAGACCTGAAGGACCTAAAAGACTGCAAAATCCTGTTTGTCAGCGCTTCGGAAAAAGCACACGTCGATGAAATCTTGCAAAGCGTCAAAGGCCTCCCGATCCTCACAGTCGGCGAAACGTCCGGTTTTGCCGAACGCGGCGGAGTGATCCGATTTACCCTGGAAGACAATCGTGTGCGCTTTGAGGTCAACGTCGAAGCAGCGCACCAAGCGGACTTGAACATTAGCTCGCGGCTGCTGACGCTGGCGAGAATCATCCCGCAAACGGCCGCCACCGGAAGGAATCCGGGATGATTCTTCAGAACCTCTCCATCAAGCGCAAGCTGACACTGATAACGATGTTAACGAGCAGCGCCGCGCTGATTCTTTCTGCGTTGAGCTTCCTTGTCTACGATCTTGTTTCCTTCCGGCACCTGCTTATCCAGGACCTCATGACGCAGGCGGAAATCATCGGATACAACAGTGCCGGCGCGATGGAATTCAAGGACGTGCCTGCGGCGACTGCAACCCTTTCGGCGTTAACGGCCAAGGAAGACGTCGTCACCGCTGGCCTGTACGGCCGCGACAACAAAATGTTTGCGTACTATTCCCGCTACAGCAATCTCATACCGTCTGTTCTTCCCTCCCATCTGCAAGATAAGGGCTATCGGGTGGAAGGTGGATACCTGCAGGTCTTCCATGACGTGACCCTAAATGGAGAACGCCTTGGGACCCTGTTTTTGCAATCGGACATGCGGCAATGGAGCTTAAGGGCCAAGCGCTACGCGGGCATTCTTTGCATTTTTGTGTTGATCTCGAGTTTGTTTGCATTGTTGGTCTCCTCGAGACTTCAACGTTTGATTTCCCGCCCCATTCTGCACCTGGAAGACACCATGAGAATGGTTTCGGCCAACCGCAATTACGAGGTGCGGGCGACCAAGTCCTATGGCGACGAGATTGGAAGGCTAATCGACGGCTTCAACACCATGCTATCCGAAATCCAGCAAAGGGATTCGGCACTACGCGGCGCCAACGAGGAACTGAAGTCCAGGACGGGCGAGCTCGAGAAAGAAATTCTGTACCGAAAACAGACGCAGGAAGAACTTTTGAAGGCCAAACACGCGGCGGAGGAAGCTAGCCGCGCGAAGAGCACCTTCCTGGCGAATATGAGTCACGAATTGCGCACGCCGCTCAACGCTATCATCGGATACAGCGAAATGTTGGAAGAGGAGATGCGCGAATCCGGAAAGTCGGACAGCGTCCAGGATCTCCGCAAGGTCCAATCGGCAGGGAAACATTTGTTGTCCCTTATCAATGATGTTCTGGATCTGTCGAAAATCGAAGCAGGCAAGATGGGTTTGCACCTTGAGAACTTCGACATCGCGCCGCTGATCGACGAAATGACTACTACATTGCAGCCTGCGGCGGCTAAAAACGGAAACACGATTCACACGCAAGTCGCCAAGGGCCTCGATGCGATGCACGCGGATGTCACCAAAGTCAGGCAGATCTTGTTCAACCTCTTGAGTAACGCCTGCAAGTTTACCGATCACGGCACAATCTCCGTGGATGTTGATCAAAGCGAAGTCGAGGGCAGGAATTGGATTCGATTCCGCGTCAGCGACACGGGAATCGGAATCACGGACAAGCAGAAAGAAAATCTTTTTCACGAATTTTCCCAAGCGGATGCCTCGATCGCACGGAAGTACGGCGGAACTGGTTTGGGACTCGCGATTACCTATCGCTTCGTGCAGTTAATGAAGGGGCGCATCTCCGTCGAGAGCGAACCCGGAAAAGGCGCGACTTTCACAGTGCACTTACCGGCCGAGGTTCTTGCGGAAGGATTTGAATCGGCGCGGCCAACGGCAGGCAACGATGTCACGCCCTCACTCGAAAAATCCAAAATCCAAAAAGATACGATTCTCGTCATAGACGATGACGCCGCAGTTCGGGAACTTATGTCCCGTTTTCTCAGCAAGCTGGGATTTCATGTCGTTGCGGCAGCGAACGGCGAAGAAGGCGTGCGTCTTGCGCGGCAAGTTCGTCCGCTGGTTATCACGCTCGACGTGGTTATGCCGGGTGGTGATGGCTGGACAGTGCTAAAGAAGCTGAAGAGCGATTCTGCGTTGGCGCAGATACCGGTCATCATGGTCACTGTTGTCGACAATGAAGCCATGGGCCTTGATCTGGGGGCAGCCAATTATCTCATCAAGCCGGTCGATCGCGATCGCCTCGCGGTCCTTATTGAAAAGCACCGCCCCACTAGACCGGCCTCCATTGCAGGTGCCAGTGCGCCCTCCTTAGGATCAAACCCTCAGCAACATCGGAGGGAGCCGGAACGGCGAGGGTCAGGAAAGGTCGATCATGCCAAAGATCTTATTAGTCGAAGATAACGAAATGAATCGCGACATGCTCTCTAGGCGCTTGAAGCGCAAGGGCTACTCGGTAATCTCCGCTCATGACGGGGAGCAAGGACACCAACTGGCCTGTTCGGAGATGCCCGACCTGATTTTGATGGATATCAGTCTTCCCCTGATGAATGGGTGGGACGTGACTCGTCTGCTGAAGAGTAACCCGGCGACTCAGCACATCCCTATCATCGCGCTGACCGCGCACGCTTTGGTCACGGATCGTGATAAGGCGTTTGAAGCCGGCTGCGATGACTATGATACCAAACCTGTTGAATTTGTACGTCTAAACGAAAAGATCGATAACTTGCTGACGGTGAAAAAATCATGATGAAATCCGGGCCAGGCAGGTTGCTCATCGTAGATGACAACGAAATGAATCGAGACATGCTTGCTCGGCGACTGCTGCGCAAGGGGTACGTCGTCGTACTCGCGGAGAATGCAAAGAACCTGCTGGAGCGCGTCAAAGAAGACGGCGTAGATCTGGTGCTGTTGGACATTGAAATGCCGGAGATCAGCGGTCTTGATGCATTGCAAAAACTGCGCGACCGCTACTCTGCCGCCGAGTTGCCGATCATCATGGTTACGGCAAAGACCCAGAGTGATGACGTTGTCAGAGCCCTAGACTTGGGCGCCAACGATTATTTGACGAAGCCGATCGATTTTCCGGTGGCGGTGGCTCGCATAGGTACGCAGCTATCGCACAAATATGCGCAGGAAGCGTTGAAGGAAAGTGAAGAGCGCTATGCTCTTGCCGCTCGTGGGTCTAACGATGGCCTGTGGGACTGGAACGTTTCGGCTGATGTCGTGCATTTCTCCTCCCGCTGGAAGGCTATGTTGGGCTTTCAGGACGAAGAAATCGGGGACAAACCTTCGGAATGGTTTGACCGGATTCATGACGCGGATCGAGAACGAGTCAAAGAGGAGATCGGCGCCCATCAAAAAGGCCTTACTCCTCATTTCGAGAGCGAACACCGTGTGCTGCACAAGGATGGCAGTTTTCGTTGGATGCTGAGCCGCGGAGTCGCGGTTCACGACAGTGCCGGAAATACTTTGCGTATGGCCGGCTCACAAACTGATATTACCGAGGGAAAGGTCTCGGATCCACTGACGGGCTTACCGAATCGGCTGCTATTTATTGACCGTGTAGGTCGGCTCATCAAGCATTCGAAGCGCCGCAAAGACCAATTGTTCGCAGTTTTATTCATGGACCTCGACGGGTTCAAGATGATCAACGACAGCATGGGACACCTGATTGGCGATCAACTGCTGCTTGGAGTAGCCAACCGGCTAGAGAAGTGTTTGCGGTCAACGGATACCGTCGCGCGGTTACGGGAGACCTTCACGGTCGCGCGCCTGGGCGGAGACGAATTTACAGTCCTACTCGACAGTATTAAGGACCCGAACGATGCTAAGCTCGCCGCAGACCGAATGATGAAGGCTTTGGCGTCGCCGTTTATTTTGGGCGGGAAAGAGGTATTCACCTCCGTAAGCATCGGAATTGCTCTAAGCAACTCAGCCTACGAGCAACCTGAAGAAATTCTGAGAGATGCTGACACCGCGATGTATCGGGCCAAGTCCTTGGGCAAGGCACGTTACGAGGTGTTCGATGCTGATATGCGAGCCAGCGTGATGGCTCGGTTGCAGTTGGAAACTGATCTGCGTCGCGCGCTGGAACGCGGAGAATTTTGCAATTTTTATCAACCGATTGTTGCGTTGGCGTCTGGTGAGATTGCCGGCTTTGAGGCTCTGTTGCGTTGGCAGCATCCCACTCGCGGTCTCCTTGCGCCGAATGAATTTATTCCAGTTGCTGAAGAGACCGGCTTGATCCGCGAGCTTGGTTGGTGGAATTTGCGGGAGGCCTGCCAGCAAATCAGCGAATGGCGAGCGAGTGTAAGTGCTTACCGTCATCTAACGATTAGCGTCAATCTGTCCGCCAAGCAATTCCTACAGCCGAAACTTGTCGAAGATATTGGAAAGTTGCTGCATGATCTCGCCCTTCCCCCTGAAGCTTTGAAGTTGGAGATCACTGAAAGTACCGTGATGGGGGATCCGACGGCGGCGGTAGAAATGTTGCAACACATCAAGTCTCTAGGCATCCGGCTGGCTATCGATGATTTCGGCACGGGCTACTCTTCATTGAGTTACCTCCACCGTTTCCCACTCGACACCCTGAAGATCGA
>Ga0307479_10004167_pt1 | contig 13216 bp, 11 predicted proteins | sample atmos_gasesECM4C_FD_203743 | JGI IMG/M metagenome (GOLD analysis project Ga0307479, IMG submission 203743) | Hardwood forest soil microbial communities from Morgan-Monroe State Forest, Indiana, United States - atmos_gasesECM4C_515 | ecosystem: Environmental > Terrestrial > Soil > Temperate...
CGGGCGAGGCGGAATTCGTCGTGCTGCCCGGTGTGATGGGCGAGCTCGGCGTCTACCCGAAGCACGCGCCGCTGATCACCCAGATCAAGCCGGGCGAGGTGCGCATCAAAATACCGGGCCAGGAGGAAGAGCAGATCGTGTTCGTGCAGGGCGGTTTTCTCGAGGTGCAGCCGGACGTCGTGACGGTATTGTCCGACACCGCGATTCGCGCCCACGATCTCGATGAAGCGAAAGCGCTCGAGGCCAAGCAACGCGCCGAGGAGGCGATGCAAAGCAAGGCGTCCAAGGAAGATCTGGCGCGGGCCGAAGGTGAACTCGCCGGCGCGCTAGCGCAACTCGCCGCGATCCGCAGGCTGCGCCGACGCAGCTAGCGAACCGCCGTTGCGCTGCGCGGTTAGGCCACTTTCCGCGCGGCCGTGACGGCCAGCTGTTGCTCCGCCAGCGTCACCCAGTAGCTCGCGCCGACCGGCAACGCATCGTCGTTGAAATCGTATTGCGGGCTGTGGATGTTCGGCGTGTCGGCGCCGCGGCCGGCGCCGAGCCACACGTAACAGCCGGGCCTTGCCTGCAGCATGAAAGCGAAGTCCTCGCTGCCCATCTCGGGCGTCGGATCGGTGTCGACCTGCTGCGCGCCAACGACTGCCGCCGCCGCCGCGATCGCGTGTTGCGTCTCGGCCTCGCTGTTGACAAGCGCCGGGTAGCGGCGCTCGTAGCGCACGGTCGCGCTCATGTCGAACGTTGCCGCGACGCCGGCAACGATTCCCCGGATCCGTTGCTCGATCAGGTCCTGGACGTCGCGCTTGAAGCTGCGCACCGTGCCGCGCAGCACGACCTCCTGCGGAATGACGTTCCAGGTGTCGCCGCCGTGCACCTGCGTGACGCTCACGACCCCCGCGTCCTGCGGATGGAGGTTCCGCGCGACGATCGTCTGCAGGGCATTGATCGCCTGCGCGACAAAGAGCATCGGGTCCTTGCCGGTATACGCCATCGCGGCGTGCGCGCCCTTTCCGGTCGCGACGATCTCGAAGATGTCGTACGCGCCCATAAGCGGGCCCGCGCGCATCGCGAACGTGCCCGTGGGCATGCGTGGCCAGTTGTGCATGCCGTACACCGCGCGCATCGGGAAACGCTCGAACAATCCTTCGTCGACCATGACGCGTCCGCCGCCTTCGTTTTCCTCGGCGGGCTGAAAGATGAAATAGACGGTGCCGTTGAAGGCCTTTTTGCGCGCCATCGCCTTCGCCGCGCCGAGCAGCATCGTCGTGTGGCCGTCGTGCCCGCAGGCGTGCATCCTGCCCTCGTTGCGCGAGGCGTAAGGCACGCCCGATCTTTCGTGGATGTGCAGCGCGTCGAGGTCGGCGCGCAGGCCGATCGCATTGGTCGCCGCGCAGTTGCCGCAGCGAAGCACGCCGACGACGCCGGTCCTCGCCAGGCCCGTGTGTACTTCGAGTCCGAACGATTTGAGCTTGTCGGCGACGAACGCCGCGGTTGCCGTCTCCTCGAAGGCGGTTTCGGGATAGGCGTGAAGATGGTGGCGCCATTCGTTCATCTCGGGAACGAGCGCGGCGATCTCGGGAAGGATGTTCATGCGTCAGCTCGAAGGAGAAAGTGGTCGCGACGAGACGCGATGGTAACGCATAACCCTCGCGGCGGGCTGCGGTAGAATCGCCGCTGCTGCGCCACCCGCCCCGCATGCCCGCAACGGAAGCCCCGCACTACGACCTCGCCATCGTCGGCGGTGGAATCAACGGCGCGGGCATCGCGCGCGACGCCGCGGGACGCGGGCTCAGGATTCTTCTGGTCGAACAGGACGACCTCGGTGCGCATACCTCGTCGGCAAGCACCAAGCTGATCCACGGCGGGCTGCGCTATCTCGAATACTACGAGTTCCGCCTCGTCGCCGAAGCGCTCGCCGAGCGCGAGGTCCTGTTGCGCGCTGCGCCGCACATCATAGCGCCGTTGCAGTTCGTCCTGCCGCACGAGCCGCATCTGCGGCCCGCCTGGATGATCCGCATGGGGCTTTTCTTCTACGACCATATCGGTGGCAGGAAAGCACTGCCTTCGTCTTTCGGCGTGCGTCTGGGCGCGAGCAAATGGGGCGCCGGCCTCAAGGACAAGTTCGACCGGGGCTTTGTCTACTCGGACGCACGCGTCGACGACGCGCGGCTCGTCGTGCTCAATGCGATCGCCGCAAGAGAGCTCGGCGGCGACATCCGCACGCGCACCAGGCTCGTCAGCGCGCGCCGCGACCAGGGGTTCTGGCGGGTCACGCTCGCGGGCGCCGCCGGAGCGACAATCGAAGTGCGTGCGCGCGGGCTCGTCAACGCGGCCGGCCCGTGGGTCAAGGAAGTGCTCGACGAAGTAAGCGCAGCGCCGGTCAACGCCAGCGTTCGGCACGTCAAAGGCAGCCACATCGTCGTGCCGCGCGTCCACCCGGAGAGCCACGCTTATATCCTGCAGAACTCGGACAACCGGATCGTCTTTATCATCCCCTACGAAGGGGCATTCTCGCTGATCGGCACGACGGATATCGCTGTCGATGAATTCAAAGCGCCGGCGATCTCACGCGACGAGATCGATTACCTGTGCGGGATCGCCGATGCGTATCTGGCGCGGCCGATCGGCGCGGACGACGTCGTGTGGAGCTACAGCGGCGTGCGGCCGCTGTACGACGACGGGTCGGCGGATCCGTCGGCCGTAACGCGCGATTATGTGCTGAAGGTCGACGCCGGCGCCGAGCCGCAGGCGCCGCTGCTGTCGATCTTTGGCGGCAAGATCACCACGTACCGCCGCCTCGCCGAATCCGCGCTCTCCGAGCTCGAACCCTTCTTTCCGCGGATGAAGGGACCGTGGACGCGCGGGAAGCCGCTCCCCGGAGGCGACATGCCGCGCGGCCGCCTGGGCGCGTACGAGCGCGATCTCGGCTCGCGCTATCCCACGATGCCGGCGGAGCTGCGCGGCGCATTGCTGAGACGCCACGGCACGCGCACGCCGCGAATACTCGGCCAGGCAAAGACCGCGCAGGATCTGGGAACTCATTTTGGCCACACGCTTTATGCGGCGGAGATCGACTATCTGGTCGCGCACGAATGGGCGCGCACCGCCGAGGACGTGTTGTGGCGGCGCACCAAGTGCGGACTGCATCTCACCGCGGCACAGCGCAATGCGGTCGGCGCCTACCTGCGCGAGCAATACGGGCAAGAATGATCGCCGCCATGCAGCCGCTGACGGCGTTGCCCGACGCCGCACGCCGGGCGATCCGCGGGGTGCTGACCGATATCGACGATACGATCTCGACCGGCGGCCGTGTCACCGCAGAGGCCTACGCGGCGATGGAGCGGCTGCACGGCGCGGGGCTGCTGGTGATTCCCGTGACGGGCAGGCCCGCGGGCTGGTGCGACCATATCGCGCGCATGTGGCCGGTCGATGCCGTCGTCGGAGAGAACGGCGCGCTGTACATGCTCCGCGACGAGCGCGCGGGGAAGCTGAGGAAGCGTTACGCCGACAGTGAGACGGAGCGACGGAAAGGGCGGGAGCGGTTGGCTGAAGTTGCCGCGAAAATCCTGCGTGCGGTGCCGGGATCCGCGCTGGCGTCCGACCAGCCCTACCGGGAGTCGGACCTGGCGATCGACTACCGTGAGGACGTCACGCCGCTGTCGAATGACGCGGTCGATCGCATCGTCGCACTGATGCAGGCCGAGGGCATGACCGCCAGGATCTCGTCGATCCACGTCAACGGCTGGTTCGGCGCTTACGACAAGCTTACGATGACGCGCGCGCTGCTCGCCGAGGCATTCGACATCGATCTCGACGCGGAGCGCCAACGGTTCGTCTTCATCGGCGACTCGCCCAACGACGCGCCGATGTTCGAGTTCTTTCCAATTTCCATAGGTGTCGCCAACGTACGGTACTTCGCCGGCCGACTTGCGGCGCCGCCGAAATACGTCACCGAAAGCGAGTCCGGCGCAGGGTTCGCGGAGCTCGCCGAGTTTCTGCTGGCAGAGCGCTGACGGGCGAGCGGTTACCGCGCCGACGCGAGCGCGGCGAGATCGATCTGCTTCAGCGCCGCGGTGAGCGCGGCGGGCTCGACCCCGGTGCCTCGAGCGGTCACGGCGAAGCGATCGGCGATGATGATGCCTACCTCGCCACTTCTCGCGCGCCGATCGTAACGCTCGTGCACGAGCTGGCCATCGACTTTGCGCGTGCGCTCGTAGCCGGTGTCGGTTTCCTTCTCCATGTTCGGGTCGAACTTCGCGGCGAGCCCCGCGAGGCCCGACAGCGAGGCCATGTCGGCGATTTCGATGTCGATGGATGCGCCGGCGCCGTCGCTGTAGCGGGCGGTCGCGCTCGAGCCCTTGAGCCCCATCGCTTCGCCGCTCTGGCCCGACGCTTCCTTACGCTGCATTCCCGGCAGCGATTCCGGCAGCATGTCCTTGAGCTTGTGAAAATCGACCGGCTGCACGTCCTTGCCACCCTTCACGATCTGGCCGACGGCGCCGAGCGCGGCATTGACGTCGACCTGCCCGCTGCTTCCTGCGGGTGGATTCGTCGAGCCGCCGGCCTTCGCCGCATTTTCCGCCTGCTGCGCCTGCTCGCCCATCTTCTCCAGCGTCTTCAGCGCTTCGTTCACGCGCGCCTTGTCGGCGTCGGACTTGCCGCCGAAGACGTTCGACAGCACGTTGGCCGCGACGTCGCTGTCCCGCGCTCGCTCGCTCGAATGGCTCATTGCACCGAGCGCACCGATACCCGCCAGACCGAGGCCGGCGACAGCGCAGGTCGTCAGCGCGCCGATGACAACCCACATCACAATCGCACAAAGGACCGTGACGATCGTATAGCCGATCGATTTCTCCTGGGGACAGCGCATGAGCACCGGCAGGCCGAGGTAAAGCAGGTAGAGGCCGTAAAACGCGGCGATGATTCCGAGAATGCCGAGCATCGGGATCAGATTCAGCACGCCGGCGACCCAGCCCGGCGTGAAGCTGTAGACGGTAACCTTGAGCGCGGCGAGCGAATCTCGCTGCCCGCCGAAACTCGTGGCGAGCAGGTCGACGATGAGCGCAATGAGGAACACGCCGAGGAACGACAACAAGAACGAGAGGATCGCGTGGGCGAGACCCGCGACGATCCCGACTCTGCCCAGAATCGGAATGCCGATCATGCTGTGTCCGATCAGCGTCGCAATCACGCCGATCGCCACCAGCGGCGCGACATAGCCGAGGTAGATCGCACCCGCAGACGACGTCTCCGCCGCGACGACCGGCCACTCGGCCGACGGCGAGAGCAGGATGCTTTTGACGCGTGCGAACAAGCCTCGCGCCGCGTCTGCGGAAGGGAGGGCGCCGGGCCCGGGGCCCGCGCTCGAGGCCGCGCCGGCTGGAGGCGCGGCAGGACCCGGCGGCCCCGGCTCGGGCCGCGGTGCGGTCACTGGCGCAGGCTTGGGATCGGGTTGCATAGCCTGGCCCGACCCGGCGATCGCAGCGCCGCAGAAGTTGCAGAACTTGGCCCCTTCCGGGACCGGTTTGCCGCATTGAGCACAGAACATGTCGCCGCTCCCGATAATGGTGGCAGCAATCGCCGAAGGGGTCGCGGGATTTTGCGCCAGGGCGAAGGGGTATTCAACCGATGGCCATGAGAGCCGCGGACGCCACGCTCACGCGCCCGTCGGGTGGTTCAACGGCCGCTGCCTGGACAGATGTGACGCCTGACGGCAAAGCCCTCTACTCGCCGGATATCCGGTGCGCCAGAAGCAGCGCGCGGGGGCGCTGGAATCAAAGTGAGCGCCCACTTACCGTGGGCATCCCACGGCACTGCAGCCATCAACTTTTCGCTGGACGCCTGCAAGGCGGTCGGCGCAACGCATAACCGGCATCACCACGTGGAAATCAGGAGCCGGTACGATATTTGCGTTCGACATCTAAGCTATTATGTCCGCCCCCATCGCTAAGCACCTGATGCGCCGCGAGAGCGCCCGCGGTGAGCGATTCGGGCAATCGGCTGTCCGGGGGCGGGAGGAGGAATCGAGATGATTCGTTACGGCTTCAACATCCGAACACGCAGCGGCCAGCGCGTGGACAACATCTGCATCATGGCCTCCAATCAGGCCGACGCGGAACGCCGGCTGCGCCAGATGTACCACCACTGCGAAATTGTTCACTGCCAGACCGAAGCGGTGAATCTGCGCAACGACCCGCTCGACCTCGAAGGCGTCATCGGCATCATCAGCAACGAGCCGGCCACGATCCCATCGGTCGCGCGCTCGATGCTACGCAACAAATCCGGTACTCACTAGCTCGCCCACCAGGTCCTGATAATCGCGCGCACCGCGGCTCTGCGGCGCGTGGCGGAATATGTCGAGGTGACGCGCCGGGCTCTCGGCGAGGCTCACGTTTTCGGCGATCCGCGTCGCGCAGATTTCGTCGGGCCGGAACGCAAGCGCCATCAAGTCGGCGACCTCCGAGCTCATCTTTCGCCGCGCATCGAATCGCGTGAGCACATACCGTCGTGGCAGCCGGCGTTTGAAAACCGGCTCGAGCGCATGCAGCGCTCGCTCGACCTGCTGCGCCCCTTGCAATGCAAGATAGTCCGCCGATACCGGCACGAGCAGCAGATCGCAGGCAAAGATCGCGTTCAGCGAAAGCACGCCGAGCAGTGGGCAGCAGTCGATCACGACCGGACCCGGCGCCTCGCCGGCCTGCTTCAGCGCAATGCGCAAGCGCGTCACGACGTTGACGCCCTTCCCGAGCAGCGTGTCGAGCTTGGTGAGATCGAGATGCGCGGGGCACAGAATGACGCCGCTGGCGGTGATTTGCGCTATGTCGGCCAACGGTCGCTGACGCACGAAAAACGCATAGACAGAGTCGTCGGCGAGCCGCGGATGAGCGTCGAAGATCCCGGAAAGGTGTGCCTGCGGGTCGAGATCGATGCCCAGCGGGCGTTGTCCGCGTTGTGCGATGCCGGCGAGCAGATTGAGCGCGGTCGTCGTCTTGCCGACGCCGCCCTTCTGGTTGAACACCGCGATGACGGTCATCGCGCGGACGGCCCGTCACGGCAAAAGGCGAAGTGAAAGAAAATATTCAGCGGGCTGATCGAAATCAAAAACTCGGATGTCGGGACGCTCGAGCGAGCGGCGAAGTGGCGAGCCCGCGGCGGCGTCGGGCGGCATTTTCGCATAGATTGGTTGACCGCTGTCGCCGCGGGGAGACAGCGGCCCGGACGGGACGAGAATGCCGCGACAAAAATGCGATAATTCGCACCCTATGCAACCGCTGCAAATTGCGATTCTCGCCGCGGGCAAAGGCAAGCGGATGCGCTCCGCGCTGCCCAAGGTCCTGCATCCGCTGGCGGGCAAGCCACTGCTCGCGCACGTGCTCGCGACCGCGCGTGCAATGAGCCCGCGCGCGATTTGCGTTGTCGAGGGGGCCGGGGACGTTGTGCGCAAGCGTTTTGCCGACGCCGATCTCATCTGGGCGCGGCAGGATCCTCCGCGCGGCACGGGCGACGCGCTGCGCTGCGCGCTCGCTGCGCTGCCACCCGACGGAGTCACGCTCGTGCTGTTCGGCGCCGACCCGCTCGCCCGTGCCGCGACCTTGCGCGAAGTCGTCGAGCACGCGCAGCATGGCGCGTTGTCGCTCCTCACGATCGATCTCGACGATCCCGAAGGGTACGGCCGTGTCGTTCGTACCGCCGACGGCCGCGTTGCCGCGATCGTCGAGCACGTCGACGCGACGCCCGAGCAACACACGATTCGCGAAATCAATACCGGCGTGATGGCGGCGCAGACCGCGGCATTCGCGCGCTGGCTGTCGTCAATCGGCGATCGCAACGCCAGCGGCGAGTATTTTCTGACGGACGTCATCGCGCTTGCGGTCCGCGACGGCGTGACGGTCGCGACGACGAGCGCGGCGAGCGTTACCGAAGCGCTGGGCGTCAATAGCCAGCGCGATCTCGCCGAGCTGGAGCGGCGTTATCAACGCATGCAGGCCGATGCGCTGCTCGACGCCGGCGTGGCGCTCGCGGACCCTGCGCGCATCGAGGTGCGCGGGACGCTTGCGTGCGGGCGCGATGTGACCATCGACATCGGCTGCATTTTCGAGGGCCAGGTTTCGCTCGGCGACAATGTCGCGGTCGGCGCACACTGCGTGATCAGGAACGTCAGCGTGGCGGCCGATACTGCGATCGCGCCGTTTTCACATCTCGAGGATGCGCGGATCGGCGCGCGGTGCCGCATCGGACCCTACGCGCGCATCCGGCCGGGGTCCGTGCTCGCCGACGAAGTGCACATCGGCAACTTTGTCGAGGTCAAGGCGAGTACGGTCGGCGAGCGCAGCAAGGTCAATCACCTCGCGTATGTCGGCGACGCGGCCGTCGGGCGCGACGTCAACGTCGGCGCGGGCACGATCACCTGTAACTACGACGGCGCCGACAAGCATCGCACCGTCATCGAGGACGACGTCCACATCGGCTCCGACACGCAACTCGTCGCGCCGGTCAGGATCGGCCGCGGGGCGACGATCGGTGCGGGAACCACGGTGTGGAAGGATGTGCCGGCCGATGCGCTCGCCGTGAACGAGAAGACGCAGGTTGCCCGGAGCGGCTGGAAACGGCCGAAGAAATAGCGATGTGCGGCATCGTCGGCGCGGTCGCGCGCGAAAACGTTGTTCCGATCCTGATCGAGGGCATCCGCCGGCTCGAGTATCGCGGGTACGATTCGACGGGGCTGGCCGTGATCAACGGCAGCCTGCAGCGTCTGGTCAGCACCGCCCGCGTCGCCGACCTGGCGGCGCAGGCCGACGCGACGCACATCACGGGCACGACCGGCATCTCGCACACGCGCTGGGCGACGCATGGAGCACCGACACCAGCCAACGCGCATCCGCACGTCAGTCACGACGAGATCGCCGTCGTGCACAACGGCATCATCGAGAATTTCGAGCCTTTGCGCGAGCGCCTGCAGAAGCAGGGATACCGCTTTGTCACGCAGACCGACACCGAGGTCATCGCGCATCTGATCCACGCCAACTACCATGACGACCTGCTCGACGCGGTGAAGAAGGCGGTGGCCGAATTCCGCGGCGCGTACGCCATTGCCGCGATCAGCACGCGCGAGCCCGACCGAATCATCGGCGCGCGCGCCGGCAGCCCGCTGCTGGTGGGCGTGGCCGAGCACGACCATTACCTCGCCTCCGACGCCAGCGCGCTGAGTTCGGTGACGCAGCGGGTCGTGTACATGGAGGAAGGCGATATCGCCGACATCAACCGCAACTCCTACGCCATCTACGATGCCGCGGGCACGCTCGTGTCGAGGCCCGTAGTCACCGTGAAGGCCTCGGGCGACGCGGTCGAGCTCGGGCCCTATCGCCACTTCATGCAAAAGGAGATCTTCGAGCAGCCGCGCGCCATCGCCGACACGCTGGAGAGCGTCGGCGGTATCGGCTCCGAGCTGTTCGGTGCGAACGCGGCCGACGTGCTCGCCGGCGTCGACGCCGTTCATGTTCTCGCCTGCGGTACGAGCTACTACTCGGGCATGGTGGCGCGACTGTGGCTCGAAGCGGTCGCCGGCCTGCCTGCGCAGGCGGAGATCTCCAGCGAGTACCGCTATCGCGACAGCGTTCCGAATCCCGATGCGCTGGTCGTCGTCGTTTCCCAATCGGGCGAGACTGCGGATACGCTCGCCGCGCTCAAGCACGCGAAAGCGCTCGGCCATCGCCACACGCTCGCCGTCTGCAACGTCGAGACGAGCTCGATGGTGCGGCAGACCGCGCTCACCTTCCTCACCCGCGCCGGCACCGAGATCGGCGTCGCGTCGACCAAGGCGTTCACGACGCAGCTCGTGGCGCTATTCCTGCTCACGTTGACGCTTGCCAAGCTGCGCGGCCGGCTGAGCGCGGACGTCGAGGCTCGCTGGCTCGCCGGCTTGAGGCATCTGCCGGCGGCGATCCAGTCCGTGCTTGCGCTCGAGCCGTCGATCATCGCCTGGGCCGAGCAGTTCGCCAGGAAGCAGAACGCGTTGTTTCTCGGCCGCGGACTGCATTACCCGATCGCGCTCGAAGGAGCGCTCAAACTCAAGGAAATCTCGTACATCCACGGCGAAGCGTACCCGGCCGGCGAGCTCAAGCACGGGCCGCTGGCGCTGGTCGACGCCAGCATGCCGGTCGTCGCGATTGCGCCCAACGATGCGCTGTTGGAAAAACTGAAGTCCAATCTGCAGGAGGTGCGCGCGCGCGGAGGCGAGCTTTACGTCGTAGCCGACGCCGACAGCCATATCCAGTCGAGCGAGGGCGTCCACGTGTTGCGCCTGCCCGAGCATGCGGGGCTGCTCTCGCCGATCGTGCACACGATTCCGCTGCAGCTGCTGGCGTATCACACCGCGGTCATGCGTGGCACCGATGTCGACAAACCCCGGAATCTGGCGAAATCGGTTACGGTGGAGTGATGGACACTTCCAGAGCCGGGGTTTGCAGTGAAGGCTGACCCGAGCTGCGCGAGGGTTAAGCCGGCGTGAGCCGGCAGCCGGAACTACAAGTCACGCAGTCTCGCGAAATCCGCAACGGTCGAGTGATGGAATCGCCGAGCGCCGTAAGGGTCGAATAAGGCCACTGTGATGGCGGTGAAACCAACACCGCGAGTTCAATTCCGCCTGCGCATTACCGCGGGCGCCGACATCGCGGTAGGCCCCGGCAAGGTGGAACTGCTCGAGGCGATCGCGAACACGGGGTCGATCACTGCGGCGGCGCGACAGCTCGGCATGTCCTATCGACGGGCGTGGCTTCTCGTCGATACGATGAACCGTTGCTTCAAGGAACCGGTCGTCGAAGCTGAAGCTGGAGGCAGGCGCGGCGGCGGAACGCGGCTCACGCCATCGGGAGCACGCGCAGTTCGCCATTACCGGCGCATCGAAACGCTGGCGGCGACGGCGGCCGCCGCCGAGATAAAGGCGCTGAAACGATTGTTGCGGCGTTAAAAAATCACGCGTACCCCACACTACGCCGGTCGAGCGACACGGCTTTGATCAGCGCATAAACGCTCTGGCCCTGCGCGAGGCCGAGCTCGACGCGCGACCGCCGAGTGATGCGCGCCTGCAGCGCCGTGTCTCCCACGCGCAATTGGGCTTCGACGATCGGCCCGCCGTCATCCGCAAACGCGACCAGCGTTCCAGGCAACACGTTGACGATGCTCAAGCCGGTCGGACGCGTAATCGCCAGCGAAACGTCGCGCGCGCGGATACGGACGCGCACACGCTCGCCGACCAGCGCCTCGACGTTGGGAACCGTCAGCTCGCCGCCGTCGAAGTGCAACGTCGTCAGCCCGTACGCGGGGTCGTGCGCCGCGACCACGGTGTCGATGACCGCGCCCGCCTCGTAGCGGCCCGTCTGCGGGCGCAGGTCGAGCCGGCCCATGACCTCGTCGACATCGCCGACGGCGATGGTTTTGCCTTCCGACAGCAGCACGACCGTATCGGCAAGACGGGTGATCTCCGCGACCGAATGACTGACGTAAACGATCGGAATGCGGAGATAATCGCGCAGTAGCTCGACGTAACGAAGGACCTCGTCGCGCCGTGCGACGTCGAGCGACGCGAGCGGCTCGTCCATCAGCAGCAGCCGAGGCTGCGCCAGCAGCGCGCGGCCGATCGCAACCCGCTGCTTCTCGCCACCCGAGAGCGCTTCGGGCAGACGGTGCAACAATGCCCGCAAGCCGAGCAGCTCGATGATGTGCGCCGGCTCGATCACGCGCGCGGTGGCTGGCGCGCGGTGAAAGCCGTAGAGAAGATTCGCTTCAACGTCGAGGTGCGGGAAAAGCAGGTCGTCCTGGAAGACGTAGCCGAGCCGTCGTCGTTCCGGCGGGAGATCGACGCCTCGATCGCTGTCGAATAGCGTCTCGCCGTTGACGACGATGTGGCCGCGGCGCGGGCGCGCGATCCCCGCGAGGGCATTGACGAGGCTCGTCTTGCCGGCGCCCGAGCGCCCGAACAGACCGACGATCGGCGCGTCGGCCCTGAACGCAACCTCGAGCTCGAAGTCGCCGAGCCGCTGCGCGATGTCGACGTCGATCACGATCGTTGCCGGCGCGCGACAGCGGTCTTGCTGCGCGCAATCCACTCCGCGGCGACCAGCGCGACGATCGACAGGATCACGGCGATTACGCTCAGGCGCAACGCCTGCGGGTCGCCGCTCGGCGTCTGGGTGTACGCGTAGATCGCGAGCGGCAGTGTCTGCGTCTCGCCGGGAATGTTCGCCACGAAGGTGATCGTCGCTCCGAATTCGCCGAGGCTCCGCGCGAAGGAGAGAACGACCCCGGTCACAATGCCGGGGAGCGCGAGAGGCAGCGTCACCGAGACGAACACCCAGGCGCGCGAACCGCCGAGAGTGCGCGCCACGGTCTCGAGGCGCCGGTCGATCGCGGAGAACGACAGTCGGATCGCGCGCACCATCAGCGGGAAGCCCATGATCGCCGCGGCCAGCGCGGCACCGGTCCAGCGGAACGCAAAGACGATGCCGAACCAATTCTCGAGCCAGGCGCCGATCGTGCCGTGGCGTCCGAAGAGCACGAGCAGCGCAAAGCCGACGACGACCGGGGGCAGCACCAGGGGCAGATGCACGATCGCGTCGAGCAGCATCTTCCCTGGAAAATCGAACCGCGCCAGGACGTAGGCGACGCCGATCGCGACCGGCAGGCTGAAGGCGACGCTCACCAGAGCCACTTTGAGGCTCAGCAGAATGATGCCGAGTTCCTCGGCGCTCACGCCCATCACGCGACCTCACAAGGGTGCGAAACCATACTTCTCCCAGATCGGCCGCGCCGCACCCGAGCGCAGAAAATCGAGCAGCGGCTTCGCCGCGGGCGATCTGCCCGGTGCGATGAGCGCGGCCGGATACACGACCGGAGCGTGCGTCGCCTCGGGGAACGTATCGACGATGCGGACCCCTTTCTCGGCCAGCGCATCGGTCTTGTAGACGATGCCGAACGCGGCTTCACCGCGCGCGACGAACGCCAGCGCCGCGCGCACGTTGTCCGTGCGCACTACCTGCATCTCGACGGTCTTCCAAACCCCCAGGCTCTCGAGCGCGCTCTTGCCGTACTTGCCGGCTGGCACGCTGTCGGGATTCGCCATCGCCAGTTTCTCGTGGCCTAACGCGGCAGCAAGGGCGAAGTCGGGCGCGATGTGCAACATCGTACGACTGCTCTTGGGGGCGATCAGCACGAGCTCGTTGGA
>Ga0307479_10004168_pt1 | contig 13215 bp, 11 predicted proteins | sample atmos_gasesECM4C_FD_203743 | JGI IMG/M metagenome (GOLD analysis project Ga0307479, IMG submission 203743) | Hardwood forest soil microbial communities from Morgan-Monroe State Forest, Indiana, United States - atmos_gasesECM4C_515 | ecosystem: Environmental > Terrestrial > Soil > Temperate...
CCCCCGGAGCTCACCGAGTCTGTGCAGGCACACTGGGGCCCGCCGCCCGGAGAGTTGTTCGTCGACCGCACCAACGATCCCGATGGCGAGATCGTCATCGCCGCAATGCAATCGGAAAACCTCGTGCTGATGGTCCAGCCGCCACGCGGCTTCGGGGACAACCCTGTTGCCATCTACCACGACCCAGACCTGCCGCCCAGCCACCATTACCTGGCCGCCTATCACTGGCTGGACACCGGATTCGGGTCGCACGCCGTGGTGCATCTGGGCAAGCACGGCAACCTGGAATGGCTGCCGGGAAAGACGGTGGGCATGTCGGCGGCCTGCGGATCCGACGCCGCGCTGGGCAACCTGCCCCTGGTCTACCCGTTCCTGGTCAACGACCCCGGCGAGGGCACCCAGGCCAAGAGGCGCGCACACGCGGTGCTCGTTGACCACCTGATCCCGCCGATGGCCCGCGCCGAAACCTACGGCGACATTGCGCGTTTGGAACAGTTGCTGGACGAGCACGCCAACGTCGCCGCACTGGACCCCGGCAAACTGCCCGCCATCCGACAGCAGATCTGGACGCTGATCCGGGCCGCCAAGATGGACCACGATCTCGGGCTGACCGAACGCCCCGAGGAGGACTCGTTCGACGACATGATCCTGCACGTCGACGGGTGGCTGTGCGAGATCAAGGACGTCCAGATCCGCGACGGCCTCCATATCCTGGGCCAAAAGCCGATGGGGGAGGCCGAACTCGACCTGGTCCTGGCCATCCTGCGGGCCCGGCAGCTATTCGGCGGCGAGCACGTCGTCCCCGGCCTGCGACAGGCACTGGGCCTGGCCGAGGACGGCACCGATGAACGGTCGTCGGTCGACCAGGCCGAGGCCGCGGCCCGGGAGCTGGTCGCGGCGTTGCAGGCCACCGGCTGGGACCCGGACGCCGCCGAACGGCTCACCGACAACGCCGACGTCGCGGCGGTGTTACGGTTCGCCGCGACCGAGGTGGTGCCCAGGCTCGCCGGCACGGCGTCCGAAATCGGGCAGGTATTAAGAGCTTTGGACGGCCGGTTCATTCCGGCCGGCCCGTCGGGGTCACCGCTGCGCGGCCTGGTGAACGTGCTGCCCACCGGGCGCAACTTCTACTCCGTCGACCCCAAGGCGATACCGTCCCGACTGGCGTGGGAAGCCGGCGTGGCACTGGCGGACTCACTGCTGGCCCGCTACCGAGACGACCACGGGCGTTGGCCCCAGTCGGTTGGCTTGTCGGTGTGGGGCACCTCGGCGATGCGCACCGCCGGCGACGACATCGCCGAAGTGCTTGCGCTGCTGGGCGTTCGGCCGGTCTGGGACGACGCATCACGGCGGGTCGTCGGCCTGACGCCGATTCCGCTGGCTGAGCTGGGACGTCCGCGGATCGACGTGACGGTGCGGATCTCGGGCTTCTTCCGGGACGCCTTCCCGCACGTCGTTACCATGCTCGACGACGCGGTGCGGTTGGTCGCCGATCTCGACGAGCCCGCCGACGACAACTTCGTGCGGGCGCACGCCCAGGCTGACCTAGCTCAGCACGGCGACGAACGTCGAGCCACCACAAGGATTTTCGGATCCAAACCCGGAACGTACGGCGCCGGGCTGTTGCAGCTGATCGACAGCCGCAACTGGCGTGACGACGCGGACCTCGCGCAGGTGTACACCGCGTGGGGCGGATTCGCCTATGGGCGCGACCTGGACGGCCGTGAGGCGGTAGACGATATGAACCGCCAGTACCGGCGCATTGCGGTGGCCGCCAAAAACACCGACACCCGCGAACACGATATCGCCGACTCCGACGACTATTTCCAGTACCACGGTGGCATGGTGGCCACGGTGCGAGCGCTCACCGGCCAGGCGCCCGCTGCTTATATCGGCGATAACACCAGGCCCGACGCGATCCGGACCCGCACGCTGTCGGAGGAGACCGCCCGGGTATTTCGCGCCCGCGTGGTCAATCCCCGCTGGATGGCCGCGATGCGCCGGCACGGCTACAAGGGTGCTTTCGAGATGGCGGCGACCGTCGACTACCTGTTCGGCTATGACGCGACCGCCGGGGTAGTGGCCGACTGGATGTATGAACAACTGACAGAGCGCTACGTGCTGGACCCGGAGAACCGGAAATTCATGGCGGAGTCCAACCCGTGGGCGCTGCACGGCATGGCCGAACGGCTGCTGGAGGCGGCCGGGCGCGGCATGTGGGCCGAGCCGGAACCGGAAACTCTCGACGGCCTGCGCCAAGCGCTACTGGAAACCGAGGGTGACCTAGAGGGCTAGTTCCCGGCGAGCTGGGAGGGCCAGCCCTCAGATGAAGTCCGATCCGCCGTCCACGTTCACCGTGGCGCCGGTGACGTAGCCGTTTCGCTGGGACGCCAAGTAGGCGGTGATGGAAGCGACCTCTTCGGGGAGCCCGGCCCGACCGAGGTCGCAGGGCTGATGAAAGTTGGTGTCGATCCAGGTCATTACATCGCGCGGGTCAGTGGCGTCGAGGCCGTCGGCGGCCAGGATGTCTTTCAGTTGTTCGGTGAAGCTGGCGGTCACGATCGTCCCGGGACACACGCAGTTCACTAGGATGCCGTCCTTGGCAAGGCTTTTGGCTAGGTTCTTGGTGACGCTGGCCAATGCTGCCTTCGACGCCGTGTAGGCGACAATGCGCGGGTTCTGTCGCTGGATAGAGTGCGCGGACAGGGTCACGATGCGGGCCCAACCGGCTGAGCGCAGCAGTGGCAGCGAGGCGCGGATCGACCGCACAGCCGACATCGTGCCGAGTGCGAACGCCGCGTCCCATTGCGTGTCGTCCATCTGCTCGAAATAACCGTCGCCCGGCCCAATCGTGTGGACCAGGGCATTGAGTTGACCCCAACGCTCCGAGACCGCGGCGAAGGCATCGGCGATCGACTGAGCATCAGCCATGTCCACGCTGATCCCCACGGCGTCCGGAGCGCCAGCCTCGCGCAGCGATGTCACCGCCGCATCGAGGGCTGCTCGGCTCCTGGCCATCACCGCCACGCTGGCTCCTTCGGCCGCCAGGGTTTCGGCGATGGCCCGTCCCATCCCCTTGCTGCCGCCCGTGACCACGGCTGTCGATCCAGCGAAACCCAGATCCATCGGTGTCTCCCTTGGTCAGTTGTTGGAGCAAACGTGGGCGATCGCGTCCGGTGTCACGCCCAATCCGCGCAGGCAGAAACGCAGAATGGCGTGGCGGAGATGGTCGCGGTCGCACTTGCCAGTCGCCCATTGCTGGTCGATGCCCGCCCACACCACACCATGGATGAACTCGGCGTCGGTCACCGGATCGATGTGGTGGAACACCCCGCCCTGCAGACCGCGCTGAAGCGCCTCGCTGAGCGGCTTGAGCATCTCCGCGTATGCGGGCTGAACCAGACCGCGGGAGGCCAACGTCTGCGATTGAGCCTCCATCGACAGGCGCCGCAAATCGGATCCGATGTTGTCGTCAAACGCCAGGTCGAGACGTCCATCGATCCACGCCACCACCGCTTCGATCTCCGTAGTGGCAGAAGCTATTCGGCGACGGAGACGCCGCGTCTCTCCGCGTGCTGTTTCCAGAAAGACCGCGGCAACCAGTTCGTCCTTGGAGCCGAAATGCCGATAGAACGCGCGGGTGCTCAATGCTGCCCGTTCCAGGACCGCGGCGATGCTGAGTCCTCGAACTCCCCGCTCGCGCAGAATCGTTGACGCGGCGGCCAGGATCTCGCGGCGCACCGTGGGGTCGGGAGTGAGCTTGTCGCGTCGCCGCGTGCGCGGAGCGTTCACGCGGTCAGGCAGTCGCATCGTACCTGGCGAGGTAGTCCGCAAACCGCTCGCGAACTCCTTCGGGCGACAGGCCGTAATCGGCCAGGTCATATTCGTGCGCCCCACGGGAGCCAGGTCTATGCGCCTGCGCCCACTGCGTGACCGAATGCAGGGTGGCATCGGTGAAGCTCAAGCCCAGGGACTCGTAACTGGTTTGCAGGGTGCGTACCGGATCAGTTTGCAAATCGGCGAAGGAGACATCGGCGAATCGGTCGTCGCCCACCCGGTTGCGGAAATCCGTTGCCCGCCGGACGGCTTCAACCCAGCTGTCGACTTGCTCGGCGCCAAGTTCCTTCGCGTCGTCGTGGTCGCTGCTCCAGCTGCGCACGTACTGGATCAAGCTGCACACCGAGCCCATCACCTTGGCCGGATCGCGATGACTCCACAGGAATTTGGCGTTCGGGTATGCCTCGACGAGCGCGTCGAGGGCGAACATGTGCACGGGGGTCTTGAGGTGCCACAGCACCGGTGGGCAATGCCATTGCAACAGCTTGAGGACCCGCCGGTGAAACGTGTACGTCTCGCGCATGTCGCAGTTCAGCAGCCACGCCAAATACCCGGGCGCGCGAACGACGCCATCGAAGTGGAACGTGCGGAAACTCATGCCCATCAGGTCCTGGCATTCGGTCGCGGCCGTCGCCTCGGAGTTGTGCATCGTTTTCATCAACGGGAACATGTCGTCGAGCATCTTCAGGCCGGCCTCGGCCTGTGCGATCCGCGGATCGGTGTGTTGGGTGGCGGCCTCCGGCGGCGGCGTGGGCGCTTGGGATTCCCACGTCCGGAGTGACCGGAACTGGGGATCGGCGGCCACCAGCTGGCTCAGTGCCGTGGTCCCGGTGCGGGGTAAGCCGATCACAAAGACGGGGCCGCCGATCACCTCGTTATCGATCTCGGGGTGCCGGCGATAGGTGTCCTCGATTTTGAGGCGTTGAATCAAGGCGTTGCTGATGGTGGCGTGCTGGATGACCCGGCCCATGTCATTGAGGTCTGCCTCGGTGTTCAGCGCTGCAACGATGCGCTCGAGTCCCGCACGATAATAGGGTGAACCGAAATCCTCGAGACCGGTTGCGGCGCAAGCGCCATCCTCCAACTCGTCGGCATCAAACGTCACGATCCGAACCTTTCGCGCACGGCGTGGCGGCGCGCCGCGAGGATGGATGTCCGCTGATCGGGAGTGACTTTCTTTGTGTCGGCAGGCAATCCCGCATCAATGTCGTCGAACGGCACGACTCGCGTCGACGGCGTCGGCGCCGTTTTGGTCCGCACGCAGCGCAGGATGATCGGACCGTTGCTATAGCCGGCGGTGTCGAGCCAATTCGCGACCCCCGGGTCACGAGCGCATAGCACCACGCGCACCAGGCCGTCGGAATCCACAACGGCCTGATGGGCGTTCAGGCTGGACTGGTGGCGCCCGTAGTGAATCGTCTCCCACCAGGGGTTGCCGATGGAAAAACTCCAGTAGATCCCCTCGGGGGGTTCAACTTCGGCGATGAGCGCCTCGTCGGGGCCCAACTCCCACCGCCCGATCACTGGCCGGTTCTCCGCGGCGGCGCCGATATCAGTGCGGTCGATCGGCGGCAGGAAGCCATTCCGTGGCGGCGCAGCCGCGAACTGTAGAAAGAACGCCAGGTTGTCGTGGACGAACTCGCCGAGGGCAACGAGCTGCCGCGACACCGCCACGTGCGGATCGACCAAACGGGCGTTGGCCTGCACCGCATGGCCAAGCTGTTCAACGTGCAGCGACGATGCCACTTCCGTGTCCCAGTCGTAGAAGAAGTGCCGCACCGTCAACGTGGGGTGGTCGCCCTCAATCCGCATCCAGTTTCCCGCTCGCTCATCGGTTGACAGCACCACCTCGAAGTTTCCGTCGGCATCCACCTCGAGTTCGTCGACCAGTTCGTTCGCAGTTGCGACGATGCCGTTCATCGTCTGCAGCCCGACGTAGCGGGCGGTGCCGCGATTGCCGAATAGTCGGTAACTCTGGTCGCCGCGCAGCACGGCACGGGTGTATATGCAGTCTGGACACTCCATTCCCCAGGTCACGATGTCATCGGTACTGGTGCGTTGGACACCGAGGATCGGATCCGGGTCGAACCGCAATACCTCGTCGATACCCGCAGTGAGCAGCACGAGCAGATGCCGCATTCCCGCGGCGAGATCGACTCGATTTCGACTCGCCGGGTCGGATTCCACGATTTGCGCGGCTTCGCCGAGCCGGTCCTGCAGATACGACCACGCCTGCGGCAGGCCGAGGGTGTCACGGTCTGCGGACAACGCCGCCTCGGCTATCGAGAACGGCAGCCACGCCATCGGCCGCTTCAGATCGCTCACATTTCCCTCGCTTCGGCGAGCCCCTTAAGTGAAAATAATATTTTCACTTAACACCCGACGATGTCAACGTCGCGTCGGCACCTCACCGCCGGTAGGTTTGGCACCGTGACACCCACATTCGCCGACCTCGCCAAGGCGCAATACCTTCTGCTGACCACCTTCACCAAAGACGGGCGAGCAAAGCCGGTTCCAATCTGGGCCGCCGCCGACGGTGACCGCCTGCTGGTCATCACCGAGGAAAAGTCATGGAAGGTCAAGCGGATCCGCAATACACCCCGGGTGACGCTGGCCACCTGCACCTTGCGCGGCCGCCCGACGAGTGAAGCCGTGGAGGGTACCGCGGCCATCCTCGATAAGTCGGAAACCGGCGCTGTCTACGACGCGATCGGCAAGCGGTACGGCATCCAGGGCCGGCTTTTCAACTTCGTCAGCAAGCTGCGCGGCGGCATGCAAAACAATGTCGGCCTCGAGCTCAAAGTGATCCAAAGCTGACTCCGCTCGGAGGGCAACGATGAGTACGGTGCTGATCCCAATCCCGGATCGTGACTTCGACCCGACCGAGGTCGCGGTCAGCTGGCGCATCTTGACCAGGAACGGTCACCGGGTGATCTTTGCCACCGAAAGCGGCACGCCCGGGGTGGCCGACGACATCATGGTGACCGGCCGGGGTTTGGACTTCTGGTCTGCGCTACCGGTATTGGGCTCTATCCCGATCATCGGGCTGATGCTGCGGGCGAACAAAGACGGCCGCAGTGCCTATCAGGACATGCTGCGGTCAGCCGAATACCAGCATCCCATCGGCTGGAGTCGAGCCACCCTCGACGGCATCGACGCGTTGCTGCTGCCCGGCGGTCATCGTGCCCGCGGAATGCGCAGCTACGTCGATAGCGCGATACTGCAACGGCTCGTCGTGGACGCCTTTGCCCGTGGGGTGATGGTGGCCGCGATCTGTCACGGTGTACTGCTTGCCGCTCGCAGCGTCGATCCCGCTACCGGTCGCTCGGTGCTCTACGGACGCCGGACGACGGCGCTGACGTGGGCGCTGGAGCGCACGGCCTGGTATCTCACCCGGGTCACGCGTTTTTGGGATCCCAACTACTACCGCACCTACACCGAGGAGCCCGGCCAGCCCGGCGGGTACATGTCGGTGCAGTCGGAAGTCACCAGGGCCCTCAAAGACCCGGTGGATTTCTGTGACGTCACCCGCGGATCGCCTCACTGGCGGCTCAAGACCTCGGGCATGGTGCGCGACACGGCGACCGATTCGCGGCCGGCATTCGTCGTTGACGACGGCAACTACGTGTCGGCGCGCTGGCCGGGCGATACCCACACCTTCGCGACTGTGTTGTCGCAGAAGCTGAAGGCGCTAAAGTCTTAGCGCGTTGACGACATCGGCCGTTCGCCATTTACCCATCGTGGAAATAGATACCATGGAATGGATAGTCATGACGGATTTGCTCGATCTCTTCCATCAGTTGGTCCGCCTCGAAACCGAGCTGTGGAACGCCGTAGACGCTCGGCTGCGCGTTGAGTTCGACTTGCCGCTAAGCAGGTTAGAGCCTATGCAAGTCATCGCGCGGCGCCCGTCGTGCCGTGTGTATGACATTGCCGAGGAACTGTCGATAACCATCGGCGGCACCAGCAAGCTTGTCGACCGTATCGAAGCTGCCGGGTATTGCGTTCGCAGGGCCAATCCTGACGACCGCCGCTCCTCGATCATTGAGCTCACCGCAGCGGGACGGCGCGTCTTGGCCAAGGCCACCAAGGTGTTTGAGAGCGAACTGCGCACTCGGATCGGGTCTGCGGTGCCAGAGCGATCGCTGCGGCAGTTCTACTCCACCGTCCTTAAGCTGCGCGTGGCCAACACCAGCGCCGACGAGGCCCGTTCGAGCGCCTGAAGCGGGCCACCCGCGCGCTGGTACCGTCAACAATTCGGTTTTGTGTCACTGGTTTTTTTTGATGACCATCCGCTTTTCGACGCTCTAGCCGAGCCGCCTGGCAGGTGATATGTTTCCATGGAATGTATATTCGTCGACGCGGTTGAATGCCGCTTCGCGGAGGTGGCTGACATGTTGGCGGCCTGGTATGACCGACAAGGTCCCGCGGCAGATGTGCTGCAAGTCGGAGAGCTGCCAACTCCCGAACCCGGCCCGGGCGAGGTCCGGGTGCGACTCAGCTTCTCCGGCGTCAATCCCGGCGACACCAAGAAGCGCTCCGGCTGGCAGGGAAATCCGATGAGCTTTCCGCGGATCGTCCCGCACAGCGACGGCGCCGGCGTGATCGACGCCGTCGGTGACGGCGTGGACAGCAGCCGGATCGGGCAACGAGTGTGGACCTATGGCGCGCAGTCCTACCGGCCATTCGGCACGGCAGCACAGCTGACCTGCGTGCCGCACCGCCAGGCCGTTCCGCTGACCGATGAAGTCCCCGACGAGATGGGCGCATGCTTGGGCATTCCAGGGATAACGGCTCACCGGGCTGTGTTCGGCGACGGCCCGGTCGCCGGCAAAACGATTCTGGTGCACGGGGTGCTGGGTTCGGTGAGTTCGCTGGCCGCTCAGCTGGCGCATTGGGGCGGCGCCACCGTGATCGGAACCGTTGTTCACCGCAGGGACCTCGAAAGCGTGGATACGTCGGCGGTTTCGCATCCGATCGCGCTCGACGAAGGCGACGCGTCGGCTGCGATCCGCGGGCATGCCCCCGACGGGGTGGATCGCATCGTGGAGGTGGCTTTTTCCGACAACGCCGACCTGGACGCCGCGGTCGTGGCCAACGACGCGATGATCGCCGCCTATGCCAGCCGCGCCGACCGACCCGAACTGCCTTTCTGGCCAATGTTATTCGCCAACGTCACACTGCGGTTGCTCGGTGGCGACGACTTCCCGGCGGAAGCCAAGCAGCAGGCCGGAATTGATCTCATGGCGGCCGCCGGTGTCGGCGCGTTGCGGATCCCCATCGCACCCTCTCACCCCCTGACCGAGATCGCCGCAGCGCATGAGCATGTCGACAACGGACCCCGCAACGGCCGTGTGCTGGTTGCCATCCCGGACTGAGTCCGTTTAGCTCGGTTGGCCTTGAGCGAACTCTGTGGCCTCGATATCGTAGGGGCCCATCTGTTTCGCCGTGAAGCGTACGGGCTGTTCCTGTCCCGCATCACCATGTTGGGAACTGCCACCCCGAACACGGCACTGTCGACTGCGCCGGCCAAGCCTTTAGTCCAGTCCACCCGGCTGATCGAACGCTCTTGACCGACGGCCTCGACATAGCCGATACCGATAGGCAGGTGTGACAGCAGCGCGGTGAGAACCCCTGGGCCAAACCTACGTCGTTGCTCCCGCTCTCAGGTGCTCGCCGAAGAACGCGAAGACGCGGGTCCAAGCATCTTCGGTCGCGGCTTGGTTATAACCGAAACCCGTGACGCGAAGAAGAGGCTGGGCGGGAAGCTTGTTCGCGAAGTTGTGCCCGGCGCCGGGGTAGGACTTGATATCGGCGGTGATGTGCTTGCCGGCGGTCACTTTCCGCAATCGTTTGGGCGCGCCGACACCCAGCGGGTCGCGGCCGCCGAAGCTCGCCACAATCGGGCACGCCCCGTCCAGCGTCTCGCTGAGGTTACGCGGCAGCGGCGTTCCGTAGAACGGCGCAGACGCGCCAAAACCTTGGGGCGACATAACGAGGGCGAACCCCCCGCCCATGCAGAAGCCTGCGATGCCGACACGCCCGGAGCATTCCCGCATGGCCAGCAGGTGATCGCGCGCCGCCAGAATGTCGTCGAGGGCGCGGCCTCGCTTGGTCATCAGCTCGCGCATCACTCGGGGGACGCAGCGGACCCTTCCACCCCGCGCGAACATATTGGGGGTCAGCGCCACATAGCCTGCCCGGGCGATGTGGTCGTTGATGGACTCCTTGTCGGGGCCGTAGCCGAACGCGTCGTGGATCACCACCACTCCCGGCCACGGACCTTTCCCGGGGGGAATGCTCAGCAGCGCATCGATCGGTCCGGCGGGGGTGTCGATCTCAATCGTCGTCATACCGTTATCTAACTGCAGTCGCGATATGCGCCGACAAGGAACTCGCGGCTAGCCCCCAGACGTTGGCGTCACATGGTGTCGCGGCTGTTTCTCATCTACGCCGTCGTCGAGCTCGCGGTGATTATCGCGCTGGTGTCGACGATTGGGCTCGGCTGGACCCTGCTGGTGCTGCTGGCCACCTTTGTTGGTGGCCTCGTGGTTGGTCTCGCGCAGTTCGGTCGGCAATTGGCGCGCCAACTCACGCTGTTGCGTTCAGGCCTTGCCACGCCCCGCGAAGCGCTGAGCGACAGCGCGCTGGTCACGCTGGGTACCGTCCTGGTCGTCATTCCCGGGCTGGTTACCACGGCTGCGGGGTTGTTGTTGCTGGTGCCGGCGACGCGGGCCGTCGCTGGCCCGGCGCTGACCCCACTGGTACTCCGAGGCTTGGGTGTGCAGGCGCCGATCACCGACATGTTGTCTGGCGCCGATTTCCGGCGCCGCGGCCATTCCGGCGATGGCCGCGATTTTATTGATGGCGAGGTCATTGACGTCAGGGACGTGGAACCGCCGGCCTTGCCGGGTGGTCCGATCGGCGGCGAGCCCGCGCGGCCTGCATCGTCACCGAGCGGGATCTAGATTCCCCGAGCTCCACGTAGTTTTGCGGTGTGACCCAGATTGCCCAGACTTCTACGACGCTGCTGGTGAACGGCCGCGTGCACAGCCCCACCCACCCCGACGCCACCGCCATGGCGGTGCGGGGTGATGTCGTCGCGTGGCTAGGCAGAGATGACATCGGCCGCGGTCAGTTCCCCGGCGCCGAAGTGGTCGATCTCGACGGTGGCTTCGTGGCTCCGGGATTCGTGGACAGCCACATCCACCTGAGCGCGACCGGCCTGACGCTCAGCGGCCTGGACTTGCGGCCGGCCACGTCGCGCGCGCACTGCGTTCAGATGGTCGCGGACTACGCGGCGGCCCATCCGGGCCAGCCGGTGTGGGGGCACGGGTGGGATGAGTCCGCCTGGCCGGAGAACACCGCGCCGAGCACGACCGACCTGGACGCGGCTCTCGGCGACCGGCCCGCCTACCTGGCTCGTGTTGACGTCCATTCCGCGCTCGCCTCGACCGGGATGCGACGGCTGACCCCGGAGTTACCGGCGGCGGCCGGGTTCACCGCTGAGCAGCCGCTGGCCGGCGACGCTCACCACCTGGTCCGGGCCGTTGCCCGTGGCCTGCTGACGGCCGAGCAGCTTTCCGAGGCCCGGGCCGCGGCGTTGCAGGCCGCCGCCGCGGCAGGGATCGTCGCGGTGCACGAATGCGCCGGCCCCGAGATCGGCGGGCTGGACGACTGGCTGCAGCTTCGCGCCCTCGATCACGGCGTCGAAGTGATCGGCTACTGGGGTGAGGCCGTGACCACACCCGCGCAGGCCCACGCGTTGATAGACGAGACCGGAGCTCGGGGGCTGGCCGGTGATCTGTTCGTCGACGGGGCACTCGGCTCGCATACCGCGTGGCTGCAGAGGCCTTACACCGACGCGCCGGACCGCATCGGCACCTGCTACCTCGACCCCGACACCATCGAAGCGCATGTGCGGGCATGTACCGAGGCGGAGGTACCCGCCGGATTCCACGTCATCGGCGATGCCGCGGTCTCGGCGGTGGTCGCCGCCTTCGAACGAGTCGTCGCGGACCTCGGCGTGGTTGCCGTCGCCCGTTGCGGGCACCGCCTGGAGCACGTGGAGATGGTGAGCGCGGACCAGGCCGCAAAGCTGGGCGCGTGGGGCGTCATTGCCAGCGTGCAGCCCAATTTTGATGCGCTATGGGGCGGCGACGAAGGCATGTACGCCCGCCGACTTGGCCCCGAGCGAGGCAGCGAACTCAACCCGCTCGCGCTGTTAGCATCCCGAGGCGTGCCCCTCGCGCTAGGTTCCGACGCCCCGGTAACGGGCCTTGACCCCTGGGTGAGCGTGCGCGCAGCGGTAAATCACCACACTCCGGGCAGCGCGATTTCGGCGCGGGCGGCATTCGCTGCCGCGACCCGCGGTGGCTGGCGGGCAGGCGGTGTCCGCGACGGCAAGACGGGAACCTTGGTGCCTGGTGCGCCCGCCTCCTACGCCGTGTGGGACACCGGGGCCCTGGACGTCGGCGCACCGCGCGACGCCGTGCAGCGCTGGTCTACCGACCCGCGGTCGCGGGTACCTGCATTGCCGCGCATCGGCCCGACCGACGCCTTGCCACACTGCCGACGAACCGTGCATCGGGGAGCTGTCATCTATGGCTAAGGAATGGTTCGATCCGAAGGCGGGGCTTGGTGACGCCAGCGAGATCGACCCGGCGGTTGAGGGCTCTGAAACCGGCCCCGTAACCGACGAAGCCGAGGCCGCCAAGGTCGATTCCGGCTCGGCTCGGCAGGAATCCGACCCCGAGTGGGAGGAAGACGACCGGGAGAAAGAGGAAACGGCCGCGCCGCGGGCGCCAGGTCCGAGCTGGGCGGTTCGGCTGGGCGCACTAGCACGCAAAGCACCGACCGCAGCGGCCACGGCGGTGGTGGCGCGGCTCCCAGCCGCCCGGGCTTGGCTGGTGCCGCGTCTGCCGCGGTTGGTGATCACCATCGTGGCCGGCTGGCTGCTGTTGGCCAGTTTCCCGCCAAAGAACTGGTGGTGGGCCGCCGTCGTCGCCTTCGCGCTGCTGGCTTGGGTGCTGACTCGTCCCGCCACCACGCTGGTGGGCGGCCTGGGCTACGGATTCCTGTTCGGTCTGGTGTTCTATCTGCCTTTGCTGCCGTGGATCAGCACGCTCGTGGGCTTCGTGCCCTGGTTCGCGCTCGCGATGGTGTGTGCGCTGTTTCCCGCTCTGTTTGGCCTGTTCGCGGTCGTGGTGCGCCGGCTGCCCGGCTGGCCGATCTGGTTCGCCCTGACGTGGGCGGCCCAGGAGTGGTTGAAGTCGTTCTTTCCGTTTGGCGGCTTTCCCTGGGGGTCGGTGGCCTTCGGTCAAGCCGAAGGACCATTGCTGCCGTTGGTCCAGCTTGGGGGCGTTCCTGTGCTGTCAA
>Ga0307479_10004169_pt1 | contig 13215 bp, 8 predicted proteins | sample atmos_gasesECM4C_FD_203743 | JGI IMG/M metagenome (GOLD analysis project Ga0307479, IMG submission 203743) | Hardwood forest soil microbial communities from Morgan-Monroe State Forest, Indiana, United States - atmos_gasesECM4C_515 | ecosystem: Environmental > Terrestrial > Soil > Temperate...
GTGAAGCCGAGCGATTTCCCGAGCGCGCGGGCGGCGTATCGCAAGTCCTGCAAGAAGCTTTGCATGCTGTTACCCCTTATTCGGACAGGAGAAGCCTGCCGAAACAGGAGCAAGGCTCGCGCCTTTTTCGCATGCGAATAAGTCTTTTATTGTAAATAAGTTACACCGATTCGGGAAAGATTCTCCTCGTAAGAACGAGCGACGGTGGGATGAAACTGTCGCAGAAGCGAACACCTCAAATAAGGAGCACAGGCCCTTCGAAGCTCAGGGCAAGTAAGAATGCGTGTGCTACAAGGCTGGGAACCGGAAGACGGCGGGGCAAACCCGCCGCTACAAGAGTAAGGATGGCGACGTAAAGTCGCCGCTACAAGAAGCGTAAAACCCCCAGAAGGAAAGGCTCAGGCTTCTTCTTCGACGAGGGCTTCGCCGTGAGCGGCTTTGTGCGCGGCGATGACTTTTTCCGCCAATTCGCTGGGGACGTAGTCGTAGTGGGAAAACTCCATGGAATAGCTGGCGCGGCCCTGCGTCTTGGAAGTGAGGTCGGTCGCATAGCTCAACATTTCAGCGAGCGGGACCTGAGCTTTAACGATGACATTGTGGCCGCGGGCTTCGCTGCCCGAGATGCGGCCGCGGCGTGAGCTGAGATCGCCCATCAGGTCGCCCGAATATTGATCCGGCGCGTAGACTTCCACGTTCATGATGGGCTCGAGCAAAGCGGGGCGCGCCTGCTTCATGGCTTCCTTGAAGGCCAGCGATCCGGCAATCTTGAAGGCGATATCGGAGGAATCGACGTCGTGGTATTTGCCGTCGTAAAGAATGGCGCGGAAATCGGTCATGGGGAATCCGGCGAGATAGCCGCGCGCGGCGGACTCGCGGATGCCTCGCTCGACGGAGGGAATCCAGTTCTTGGGAATGGAGCCGCCGAAAATGTCGTCGACAAACTCGATGCCTTTGCCGCGCTCGATAGGCTCCATCTTGACGCGGCAAACGCCGAACTGGCCGTGGCCGCCGGACTGTTTCTTGTGCTTGCCTTCGGCGTCGGCTTTTCCGCGGATGGTCTCGCGGTAGGGCACTTTGGGAGGCTTCAGGGTGAGGCTGACGTTGTAGCGCTTCTGGAGCTTGGCAACGATGACTTCGATGTGCTGCTGTCCGGAACCGGCGAGAAGGAATTCCTTGGTTTGTGCGTCGCGAGAAAAACGGAGCGCGCCGTCTTCCTCGAGGATTTTGTGAATGGCGACGCCGATCTTGTCTTCGTCGGCGCGGGTTTTCGGCTCAATGGCAAAGGTGATCGAGGGTTCGGGCAGGCGCGCGGACGTGTAATAGAGCGGCGCGGCTTTGTCGCCGAGGGTTTCACCCGTGGTGGTTTCCTTGAGCTTGGCGATGGCGCCGATGTCGCCGGCGTGCAGCTCGCCGACTTCAGTGAGCTGCTTGCCTTGCACCACTTGGGTGTGCTGAAAGCGCTCGGGAGTATTGCGATTGTAGTTCTGAAGGGTGGCGTCGTTCTTGAGCACGCCGCTTTTGACTTTGAAATAGTTGATACGGCCGGCAAAGGGATCGGCGAGCGTCTTGAAGACGAAAAGCGAGAGCGGCTGGGCGTCGTCGTACTTGCGCTCGACGCGGTCGCCTTTGCCACTGGGGTCCTTGTAGCCGACTTGCGCGTGCTCGTCGGGATGCGGGAAAACATCGGCGAGAAAAGTGAGCAGGCTGGCGGTGCCGATATTGTGGAGAGCCGAAGTCATGAGGACGGGGAAGATTTTTTCGGCGACGATGGCTTTGCGCGCGGCGGGAATCAGGTCGTGGATGGGAATGGTGCCTTCGCGGAAGAATTCTTCCATCATCGCGTCGTCGCCTTCGGCGATCATTTCGACGAGCTTTTCGTGGGCTTCCTTCGCTTCGTCGGCCAGCGCTGCCGGAATTTCTTCGATGCTGGGCTTGCCGTCGCCATCGGGCTTGTAGATGTGGGCCTTCATGGCCACCAGGTCGATGACGCCGCGAAATCCTTTTTCGGAGCCGATGGGCAATTGCAAGGCGACAACGTTGCGGCCAAAAACTTCCGTGAGCGATTGCATGGAGCGCTCGAAACTGGAGAGCTCGCGATCCATCCAGGTAAGCACGAAGGCGCGGGGAATGTCGTACTCGGTGCAGTAATCCCAAACTTTTTCGGTGGTGACTTGCACGCCGACGTGGCCATCCACGGTGATGAGCGCGGCATCGGCGGCGATGAGCGAGGCTTTGGCTTCGGTGATGAATGTGGAATAGCCGGGGAGATCGATGAAATTGATCTTCACTTTGTCCGAGGAGCCGGAAGGGCCGGTGGCCGTGGGGGGCCATTCGGCATAGGCGAGTCCGGTTTGAATGGAGATTTTGCGCGCCACTTCCTCGTCGTCCCAATCGGTGGTGGTGCTGCCGTCCGCAACTTTTCCCCAGCGCGGGGTCATGCCCGCGGTGAAGAGCAACGACGACACCAGTTGCGTCTTTCCGGTGCCGCCGTGGCCTACAATGCCAACGTTGCGAATGTCCTTGGTGAGATAGCTTTTCATGCGGCCCTCCTCAATTCCAGAATCAGGAAGTAAGTCCGGCGAAGACGCGCGTGGTGACCGCCCGTCCCTGGTTATCCCAGCACGGACCTGGGCATGGCCCCTTGCAAACTTAGGAGGAAGAGCGTGCCTTCCTTCGGCGAGAATCCTTGCGGCTTTTTCCCCGGGTCACCGAGGATCCTCAGGAGATCTTCGAGCGGCGGAGGCCCGGGAAGAAGCGACAAATCCTTGAAACGCTCTTCTTACTCCGCGGATGCTAACACAGGGGTTGCTTCCGGGCAACGCGAGCCGGGCACTTGGCCAGCGTGAGTGGCGAGTCACGAAAACTAGGGGCTTTTCAATGGCGGCGGGCTTGCGCTCGCCTAGTGTGAAAAGTCGCGCAGGAGAAGGATGAAATTGCAGGGACTAGTACTGCCTCATCGCCCTGTTCTGCCCTTGGCCAGACCGTGAGTTATTGAAACGAAAAGATTTAGCTGCGAATAGAGATACCCTCATTGGTTCCACCCCTTGCACTGAACATGCAAGGGCTTCATTGGACTAGGAATTCACTCGAGCTTACTCAACGAAGCGACGTGGAGACCCTGCGCGGCACTGCGGGAAGATCGAAATAGAGGAGGAAAGAGGAATGGAAGAATATCAAGAACAGAATCAGGAAACGAATCCGGAAGCGAGCCAAGAAGAGGGCCAACTGGTGACGACACCCGCGGGGTGGAACCGTTGGCTGGTGGTTGTGGCCGTGCTGTTTTTGGTGGTGGCAGGGGTGGCGTTTGGTTACGGCTACCGGCAGCAAATCGCGGTGGGGCATCTTACGGCGCAAGAGTCGGTGGCTAACGCCACGATCGACCGGCTGCAAGGCCAGCTCGACACGGTAACAGCAAAAATGAACGACATCGTCGCAGCGCAGCAGGCAGCGGCACAAGCTGCGGAGAAGAAGAAGGCACAGGCTGGGGCGAACGCGCACTCGCTCACCAAGCGAAGTGCGCCGGTCGACAAACGCTACAAACAGTTGCAGGCGCAGCTGGAAGAACAGCAAAAGCAGTTGAGAGAGACGCAAGACCTGGTTGCCCGGAACCGCACGGACCTCGAGGGCAGCCTCAGTTCCACGAAGGATGAGCTTAATGGCTCGATCGCCAAGACCCACGAGGAGTTGGTAGCGTTGCAGAAGCGCGGGGAGCGCAATTATTTTGAGTTCGACCTGAACAAGTCGAAGCAGTTCCAACGCGTCGGGCCTCTGACGCTTTCCCTGCGGCACGCCGATACGAAGCACATGAACTACGACGTGAACATGATGGTGGACGACAACCAGCTCAGCAAGAAACACGTGAATCTGTACGAGCCCATTTGGGTGAATACAGAGAGCGAAGGGCAGTCGGTGCAGGTGGTGGTAAACAAGATCAGCAAGAACTTCGTTCACGGGTACATCAGCGCGCCGAAATACAAGGCCGCGGAACTAGCGAGCGCTGGTGCCGCGACCGTTACCCCTGTTTCTGCGCATCCGCAAACACAGGAACAGAACCAGCCAAATTCCGAGAATCCCAGGCGACCAGAATAGTAAGAAGAAGCGCGATTCGTGGCAGGGCGTCCGTGGTGACGCCCTGCCATTTTTTTTGAGATCGCAAACTGACCGCTTCGCGCGCAAGAAGCGGCTTTTCACCGCGCGCGGTCGAGCGTGGCCTTCAAAGATTCTTTGCCGGACTTGGTGATTTCCAGAGTGCGGCGCCAATCAGCGTGTCCGGGGAATCTCAGAAGAATCGTATGGCTGCCCGGCGCAAGTTTCAGGGTCGCCGGGGTGTTGCCATGAAATTTCTCGTCGACGAAGATTTCCGCGCCGTCGGGCTCCGAAGTGATGATGACCGTGCCGACGCCGGCGGGAACCGCGGGCGGGAGCGTCTCCTGCGATTCGGTCTCGGCAGATTCTTCCTCCGTGACTGCTTTCTCCGGCGGAGCGGAAGCGTTTTTCACATTTTGCGCTGTGGGCGTTACGACATCGGGATAGAAACGGTGAAGAACTTCCAAGAGGTCGGAGGAGCTGAGGGCAAAAGCGATGCGGCTGTAGCCCTCTTTAACCACCTTTAGAGTATTGATGCCGACGACCTCGCCGCGCGAGTTGACCAAAGGGCCACCGCTGTTGCCGGGATTGAGGAGGGCGTCGGTCTGAATCCACGTGCCGGGACCATTGGCGGAAGATTTTCCGACGGCGTTGACAGTGCCTTTGGTGACGCTGAAGAGAAGGCCCTCGCCTGGATTGCCAACGGCGATGACGCTCTCGCCTTGGCGAACACTGGCGACGTCCGCCAGCGGGAGATGAGGGAATTCCGCTTTTGCACCTTGGGCGTCAATCTTGGCGAGGGCAATGTCCAGGGCATCATCGATGTAAACGACTTTGGCCGGGTATTGCCGGCCATCCGGCAGAATGGCAAGAAGAGATTCTTCGCCGCGCGCCACATGTGCGTTGGTGGCAATCACGCCGGTAGCAGTGACAAAGAATCCCGAACCGGATTTGTCCAAGCCTCTCAGACAGACAACGGCGGGCTTGGTCCGCTTGATAAGCTCGTCGCGAGAGAGCGCGGGCTTCAGCTCGACGCTGGCTTTGGATATGGTGGCGGAGATTTCGCCGGTAAAGGTCTCCGAGATGGGCTGCAAGTCCACTTGAAAATGATCGGACTTCAGGAGCCAATATTCGGCGTGAACTCTGCCGTTCAGGGAAACCCACAGCATGGGACCTTCGGTGAGCGTCAATTCTTTTGTGCTGTAGCCCGCCAGGCTGATGCGCGCCACCATGGGATGCTCGAGCCGGGCGCCGAATGACGTACGTGTTTTGTGGAAATAGCCGCCGGAGTAATCTTTTTCAAATGGGGTGACGCCCATGGTCACGCCATCGATTTCAACGCTGGCCCCGGCCGGATTGCTGGTGATTCGCAGTTTTTCCGCGAACGCAGTGGCGGGAAAAGCTAAGAAAAGCAGCACGGAACAGCACAGGAGTTTCCGTGGGGTAATCACAGGCGACCTCACGAGAGGGATGCAGTCTCTAGTTTACCACAGTGGAACAATAGATGAGTCGTAAAATAGATTTTTGACGTGGGGCAGGACTCACGGGTTCTTCTTGTAACCGTCACAAGAGAGGACGGGGAGCCGAGGATACTTCGGGTAGCGCGAATCGCTGAAGGAAAGTTCGCAAAGAAGGAATACGGAGCCGCGATCGGATTGCAACTCGCGGGCATGGACACAATCGGCGCAAAGGCCGAAGTTCTCCATGTTCCCGGCCGATTCGGAAGGTTTCGTCACGGGTAAAGAATAACAGCGGAAGAGGGATCCGTGCCGCAACGCAAACGACGGTTTGGACGAGATGAAGGAGCGAAGCGAAGTTGCCGTAGAGATCCAGCCGTTCAGTGAACCGCCAGGCGGCCTCGCGCTTCTTTAACCTGGGCCAGGAAGCGCCGGGCGAGTTCGTGGATGCGGTGCTCTTGCTTTCGGTGCAGCGCTTCGGTCGGAATCAACTCGTTACCCACACCCAAGGCCGATGCTCCGGCGAGAATGTAATCCAGGGCTGTTTGCTGATTCACTCCTCCGGCGGCAATCAACGGAACACTGGGGAATGGCACTTTCAGTGCGCGAATGTAGCTGTCGCCGCCGACCGGCGCGCACGGAAATATCTTGATGAGGTCCGAGCCTGCCTTCCACGCATGGATCACTTCGGTCGGAGTCAAAGCGCCCGCGATCACCAATACGCCCTTTTTTACCCCAAACTCCACCACCTCCGGAACGAAACCCGTGCTGGTGAGAAACTGCGCGCCGGCATCCAAGCAGCGCTCGGCCGTCTCGGCATCCAGGACCGTACCCGCACCGACGATCATTTCCGGTAGGCTCCGCGCAAGTTGAGAGATGACCTCGAGGGCTCGAGGTACGGTTAAAGTGATCTCCGCGATGGAGATTCCCGCGCGGTTGACCGCTTCTGCCGCATAGCGTGCATGTTCCGCAGAATGCACGCGAATTGACGGCACAATCCCCAATTCCTCGATGCGAAGTCGAACGTCCTCTTTTTTCACGGCTTCAAATTCCCTCACCACATGTCGCTAGCGAACGCCGGGCGAAACGCACGCGATGGAGTCCATTACTCTAGGATTCCTCTGCAAAATCGGCTTCAGCGGAAGGTAGCTTATCGCCATCACGGGCAATCCACACGTACAAAGTCGGAAGCAACAGAATGCTCATCAGCAAGTCAGAAACAAGACCTCCAACGATTACGATGGCAAAGGGCCGCTGCGAGTCGGAGCCAATGCCATGCGATAAGGCTGCCGGCAACAAACCGAGAGTGGCCACGAGCATAGTCATCATGATGGGGCGGAGCCGCAAAACGGCGCCCTCGATGGCCGAGTCTTCAATGGTGTGGCCGCGCGCGCGCAACTGGTTGATGTATTCAAGCATGATGACGCCTACCTGAACGGATACACCGAACAAAGCCAAAAAGCCTACACCCGATGAGACGCTGAAGTTTGTTCCGGTAAATAAAAGCGCGAGCAGCCCGCCTATGGGCGCCATGGCCACATTACCAAGGATGAGCAACGACCATTTGAAGGAACGAAACATGGTGTAGAGCAAGCCAAAGATGAATAAGATGGTCAACGGAACGATGAGAAACAAACGCGCCTCCGCACGCTTCTCACTCTCATATTCTCCTTCCCAATCGATGCGATAGCCGCGGGGAAGTGGAACCCGCCCGTTTACCTTGTCGATCGCTTCCTCAACAGCGCTCCCCAAGTCCCGGCCGCGCACGCTGAACTTGATGGCAATATACCGCTGGTTGCCTTCACGATAGATTTCCGACGCGCCGTCGCGAACTTCGATTTTGCAAAGCTGAGCGAGCGATACGCGTTCGCCGGAAGGAGCGAGCATACGAATGCCTTCGATGGCCTCGCGCGTATTACGGTACTGGGGCAGATAGCGCATCACCAGGTCATATCTTTGTTCCCCCTGCAACACTTGCGTGAGAGCATTGCCTCCCACTGCGGTTTGGATGGCATCCTGGACGTCGGCAACGTTGATTTGATGTCGAGCCGCTTGCGCCCGGTCAATGGAAACGTTTAGATTGGGCTGCCCGAGAACTCGAAAGACGCCAAGATCCTCTATCCCCTTTACCTGGCGCATGACATTGGCGATTTGATCCGCTTTTTCCTCCAAGACATTCAGATCATCACCGTAGACCTTTGTGGCCAGCTGTCCCTTCACGCCACTGACGGCTTCTTCCATGTTATCGGCAATGGGTTGAGAAAAGCCCCAGACGACGCCGGGAATTTTTTCCAGCTCACGATCCATGGCGGCAATCAATTTGTCCTTGTCCTGGTGAAACACGGGCCGCCATTGTTCCTTTGGCTTTAAATCGACAAAATACTCGGTATTGAAAAAACCCGTCGTGTCGGTTCCATCGTCGGGGCGGCCCACCTGGCTGGTGCACTGAGGAACCTCGGGGAAGGAACAGAGCACGATGCGGGCCTGGTTCATCAGCCGCGTGCCTTCGGTTGGCCCGGTGCTGGGGGCAAGGGTGCCGCGAACCCAGAGCGCGCCCTCATCCAAATGGGGAAGAAACTCGGAACCGATGACTCCGCCGACGGTGAGAAAAACGGCGATGGCAAGCACAAGGCCTGCCAGCCCCACGGTCACGAGACGGTGTTCGATGGCCCACCGCGCACTGGAGCGATACCCCCCCTTTAGAAACTCCATGACCGGGTTGTGCCACTCTTTTGCACGTTGGCGAAACAGCAGACTCGACAGCATCGGGGCGATCAGCATGGAAAAAACCAGCGCTCCCAACAGCGCAAACGCCACGGTCCACGCCATTGGGTGGAATAAGCGCCCTTCGACGCGTTGCAACGTAAAAATCGGCAAATAAGCAGTAATGATGATGGCAATGGCGTAGAAAACCGGGCGTTGCACTTCGTGAGCCGCTTCGCGGATACGTTCTATCGGTGTCTTATAGGAATTGTCCTGGCGGGCGAGGTGACGGACGACGTTTTCCACCATGACCACAGCGCCGTCCACGACCATTCCAAAATCAAGGGCGCCGAGCGACAGGAGGTTCGCCGGGATACCTTTCAGCCTAAGGCATGTTGCGGCGAACAAGAGGGAGAAGGGAATGGTGAGCGCGACGATAAGCGCCCCGCGAACATTTCCCAGAAACAAAAAGAGAACGATCACCACGAGAATGATGCCTTCCGTCAAATTGTGAAGAACGGTGTGCGTGGTGTAGTGCACCAGGTCACTGCGGTCGATGAACGGGACGACTTTGACTCCGGGAGGCAAAATGCGCTCGTTCAGCTCCTTGACCTTCGCGTGCAGATCTTTCAGGACCTGGTCCGCATCCGCGCCTTTACGCAAGAGCACGATGCCTGAGCACACATCGTCGTTGTCGACGATCACGCCGTCTTGGCGGTGAATGGCCCGCGCGAACTGGCCGAGCCGGATTTTCGGGCCCTGCGTGACCGCGGCGACATCCTTGATGCGCAGCGGTGTTCCAGTCTTGGTCATGATCACCGTGTTTTCGATGTCGTGCACGTTGCGGACCAACCCGACTTCGCGCACGTTGATCTGCTGTAACCCGGCCTCGATGAAGCTCCCGCCCGCGTTGGCGTTATTGCTGATGAGCTGCTGCTCAACCTGAGCAAGGTTAAGTCCGTACGCGATCAGCTTGTTGGGGTCTACACGAACCTGATATTCGCGTGTGGGTCCACCAAAGCTGGCCACGTCCACGACATTTGGCACGGCCTTGAAGTTCTTCTCGATCACCCAGTCTTCGATGGATTTGAGTTCCATCACATCGTAGGTGGGGTTCGCGCTTTGCAGCGTGAAGAAGTAGATTTGGCCCACCGGGCTCCAGTCCGTGCCCATCTGGGGCGTGACACCCGGAGGTAAGGTAACCTGCGAAAGCCGCTCCAGGACCCTCTCGCGGTTCCAGGCATTCTGCTCTTCATCATCGAAAATCAGCTTCAGGTCCGATAGCCCGAACAGAGAGAACGACCGCAGATGAACTACATGCGGGATGCCGTTCATGACGATTTCCAGCGGAATAGTTACCTGCTGCTCGATCTGCTCCGCGGAAATGCCCGGCCATTGGGTGATGATTTCGACGTAATTGTTGGCAACATCCGGGTAGGCTTCGACGGGAAGCTGGTGAAACGAAATAGCCCCCCAGATGAACAGCAGGATGGCCCCAGCCAGGACGAGGAAGCGATTTTCAAGGGAGAAATCGACAAGCTTCTGAATCATTTACTGCTCCACGCTGGCCTGCAGCACCAGGGCGTCGCGAACGACGCGATCCCCGGGCTTGACTCCCGTGACGACTTCCTGCTTATTGCCTGAAAGCATGTTTCCTGTCGCCACCTCCACGCGCCGGAAGCTCTTCCCCCCGGCCGGCACGTACACCCAATCGCGGTCGTGCAAATGCAAGATGGCGGTCGCCGGCACGAGAGCGTGCATCTCCGCTTTCTGCCCGTGGAACGTCGCAGTCACGAACATCCCTACCTTCATCAATCCCGGATTCTGCACCTCTATGCGCACCTTGGCGCTGCGCAGCGTGGGATCGAGGACCGGGGCGACGTTGCTGATGCGTCCCGTGAATGCCTTGTCTGGAAATGCGTTAAGGCGAAGGTCTGCGGTCTCTCCGACATTCACACTTGACAAATCATTCTCGTAGACGTCGCAGAGAATCCACACATGGCTCAGGTCGGAAATGGTAAAGGGGTTGGGGGAACCAAGGCCCGCCACGCCGGCGGAGTTCGTGACCTGCTGGTCGGTGATTACGCCGGAAACTGGCGCGCGAATGTCCAGGATCGGCGTTGGATTGCTGACGTCGCCGCCCAAGACGCGCAGGCGCTCAGTAGTATTCTCGACGTCCACCCTGGCTTTGTTTTCGGCGTCCTCCGCGGTCTGAAGATCATTCAGCGACACCGCACCTTTATCGTAAAGATCCTTGGCGCGGTCGTATTGAGCCCTCGCGAGTTTTTCGTCGGCTAGCGCTTTGCGATAGTCGGAAATCGCGCCTGACATGTCTGCGCTTTGCACGCGGAGCAGCACCTGGCCTTTCTGCACCGTGTCTCCAAGCCGCGCCTTGATCTCCACTACGCGCCCAGTGGCAATCGAAATCACCGGTACATTGCGCGACACGTCCGGCGTGACCACTCCGGTAGCCTGCAGTTGGGACGCGGCGCGGTGCTCCTCCGCTGTGGCCAAAGGGAACTGCTCCGGGTGGTCTACGCTGAGGAGGCTGACATCCTGCTCGTGTACTACCGTTGCCGGCGGTGGGGCCTCGGCGCTCGGGTTGCTCTTGCTATCGCTACACCCAGCTACCAACAGGCCCAAGCCAAGGAGGGAGAGGCCCGAGAACAGTAGCCTTCCAAAAGCCCGCATCTGATTCCCCTCTCGATTTCGCAATTCCAGGGAGATTGTGGTCAGTTCGCGTGATGCCAGAAAATGGAAAAGTATCCAAGGATGCTTGGTTTCCTGGACCTTCAAGACGAACCATGCTATGCGGAGAGTTGAGAGGTGAGCAAAATGGGCGGCGCCCGGCAGCAAAAGATCCCACGTTCGATGGAGGCCGCAAACAGGAATTCCGAGGACTTGGCCAGCCTTCGCACCGCGGCGGGAGCAAGCGAAAAAGCTCCCGGCGGAAGAAAGAAAAGAAGGGCAGGAGGCGCAAACTTGGCTGAAGAAAGGTGCGGCGGAGCTTCCGTCCCGATCGTAACCCTGAAAGTCTTTCTTTCTTCGACCAGAACTTGCTGGTCGTGCAGATCATCGGTCATGGAAATGACGAAAAAGAGGATCACCAGGGTGCAGCCCATGGCGATTACTTTGGAGACCTGATTCGCCGGTGGCGGATGGGGCCCGGCGGGTCTCGATCGTGTGACAACGAGGGATAGGACCCCCACTATGGCCACGCCCACCCAAACTAGATTGAGGGTTAGTTCCATTTGCCTTGCTTTATCCTATTGAACCATGCCGCCCCGTGCAACAGATTAAGGCTATATTAAGGTTGTGCCGGAGGCGCCACGGCGGGTGGAGCCACCGGTTTGGCGAAGTGCGACTCATCGATTGGCGGGTCAATTTCGACCTTTTCCACCGTCAGCGCTTGCTGGAACTCCGTCCCGGGGCTGCCCTGATCGATCTTAAAGGGGAACTTCAACCCTTGCACTTCCCGGTAGTCGGAAAGAGCGCACTCCCAGGGCAGCAATTCACCGTTGATCTTGCGGAGCCCCGTCCATTTCACGGTCAGGAATGTGGCAGGATCGATGAAATAGGAACGCGCGTCGCCGGTCTTTGAGGTAATTTGCAGGCGATAAACGGACTTGCCCTCCAAGTCCTCTTTCCCTGCCAGCTCGATTTTCGATTCTTTTGCTTTGTAGTCCACCATCGGACCATCCCCATCCGATTCTTCGGGCATTTCCTTGAGTTCTTCCGCGGACATTTCCGCAACGCCCTCTTGTCCGGAAAACGGATTCAGCGTCCAGCCTGCCGACTTGCCGTCGTAAACGCGCAGGACCTTCAGTCCCGCGACGGCGACTTCCGAATACAGTTTGTGCGGGCGCTCGAGCTCGAGAACGAGAGTGCCTTCGAGGCCCTGCTGGAAAGAGATGCGTCCGGTGATGCGCTCGGCCTTGACCGCTTTAATCTTGGCAATGCCGCCTCGCGCTTCGAGAGCCTTATTGACGATCTCATCGGCGGTCTGGGCCATGAGGCTGGTCGGCAATAGACAAGACAAGATGGCAAGAAGCAATTTGGCGTTCCTGCGAAGTCCGATGGTTTTGCTTGGCGGATGGAGGATCACGCGATATTCATCCTAGAATCTGGGGCCCTGCGGGTCAAATCGCAGCCGGCAAGAAAATGAAGCGGCCGTCCGAAAGCTTACCCGTGTGAAACAATTTTTACTTAAGCTCGGTTGCAGGTACATTTGGAGTCGCGACAAAGACGATTCTACACTTTGATTGTTGAGTCAGGCGAAGGTGAATTCATGCGAGTGCGAATCCCGTTGCGTCTTTTGATTGTGGCGCTTTTTCTTCCGCTCGGCACTACGGGCCAGCAGGAGCCCGCGAGCGAAGGGCGCCCCATCACGCCGGCAGGCACACTGGTGAAGGACGCCGCGACACATCTCCCCGCAGTGGGTGCCATGCCCATGGCCATGCTGCGCAGTCCGGACACGCTGGGGCGCGGGGGAAAAGGGCGCTATCTTCTGGTGGTGAACAGCGGCTTCGGCGTGCAGTTCAGCGCAGAAACCAATAAAGCCCAGCAATCGATTGCGGTGATCGATTTGAATGCGACTCCCGAGCCCGCTGTTATCCAAAACGTCTATTTCCCCACGCCGCAGAGCGCCAACGTCGGTTTGGCGTTTTCTACGGCTCCGAGCAACGACGGGATTTTTTCGCTGTATGTTTCCGGCGGCTTTGAAAACAAAATCTGGATTTTTCATTTCGACCCGAGATCTGCGGCGCCAGTTCAGCCGGCATCGCCAGGTCCAGACACAAAAGTGACGGCGGAGTCCTTCCTCGTCAGCAATCCAGGGGAAGTATCGACCAAAGATTACAACAAGGGAAAAGCGGCGCTCTATCCCACTGGGCTGGCAGTGACCCGGGACGGCGCCACGCTGGTGACCGCCAACAACTTGGGCGATAGCGTGACAATTGTCCGCAACTTG
>Ga0307479_10004170_pt1 | contig 13213 bp, 9 predicted proteins | sample atmos_gasesECM4C_FD_203743 | JGI IMG/M metagenome (GOLD analysis project Ga0307479, IMG submission 203743) | Hardwood forest soil microbial communities from Morgan-Monroe State Forest, Indiana, United States - atmos_gasesECM4C_515 | ecosystem: Environmental > Terrestrial > Soil > Temperate...
TTTGCCAGATGGAAATGACAGAACGGGGCGCCGATGGCTGTCGTTGAGACGCGGGATCTGACAAAGGTATTCAAAGAAGGACAGCTCGGAGCCGTCAACAACGTGAACCTGGAGACTCGCGAAGGCGAGTTTCTGGTTTTCCTCGGGCCCTCGGGCTCTGGAAAAACGACTCTCTTGCGGATGATCGCCGGGCTGGAAACGCCCACGTCCGGCGAAATCCTCATCGGCGGCCAGGTCGTCAACGACCTCTCCCCGCGCGAACGCCGCATCGCCATGGTCTTCCAGAGCTATGCGCTGTATCCGCACCTCTCGGTCTACAAAAACATCGCTTTTCCGCTGAAGGCGCAGAACGTAAAGAAAGAACTCCATAAGGAAAAGGTTGAATGGGCGGCGTCGCTTCTCGGCATTGGCGCGCTCCTCGATCGCAAGCCGCGCGAGCTTTCCGGCGGTGAGCGGCAGCGTGTGGCTCTGGCCCGCGCCATCGTGCGCGAACCAGCGGTCTTTCTTCTCGATGAACCGCTTTCCAACCTCGACGCCAAGCTGCGCGCCTCCGCGCGGGAAGAGCTTGAACGCTTTCATCGCCGCGTGGGTACGACGACCATCTACGTCACACACGATCAAGTGGAAGCCATGGCCATGGGCGACCGCGTCATGGTGCTCAACAAAGGTGTCGTTCGTCAGCTCGGCACTCCCACCGACGTCTATGACAATCCCGCTGACACTTTTGTCGCCACCTTTCTCGGCTCGCCGCCGATGAACCTCGCCGAGCTTGGCGACGTAATCGTCGGCTTCCGCCCGGAGCATTTCCGGCCAGTGTCCACGGTGACCGATGCCGCGGTTCCGTTCCGCTTCAAGGTTGAAAATATCGAGTACCTGGGTTCGGAGTGGATTGTTTCCGGCACACTGGCCGGGGGGAAGCTGGAGGGCAAGAAAGTCTTCTCGCGCCTCTCTTCCGCGCAGAACCTTCAGCTGAGTGGCACGTACGACTTCGCGGTGCCGCAGAATCACCTGAAATTCTTCGACCGCTCCTCCGAGAAGCGCGTCGAGCCGAGGGCCGTGTCGTGGCAGCAGCACGCAACAAAATAAGGTCCATCGGCGCGGCGCAGAGTCCGTTGCTAGGAGCGGCCATGTTTTCGCCCGCGGTTCTCTACATCTTGTTGCTCGTCGGCGGACCCTTTTTTCTTGCTATCTTCTATGCTTTCAGCGACGCCCGCATCGGCAACGCCGAAATGCATTTCGTCGGCCTGGAAAACTTCCGCAGCATCTTGCAAAGCCCCAGTTTTCGCGTGGCCATCCGCAATTCCTTCATTTTCACGATCTGCTCTCAAATCGTCGTGATTGTGGGCGCTAACATTCTGGCCATATCCTTGGAAAAGACCTTCCGCGGCCGCGGCATCATCCGTTTTCTGATTCTTCTGCCCTGGGTTGCGCCTATCGCGCTCGGCGCCATCGGGTGGAAATGGATCCTTGATTCGATCTACAGCGTGATCACCTGGGTTCTCGTGGCGATCCACATTTACAAGCCCTTCAGCGCTCCCATGTGGCTCGGCGAACCTCGGCTGGCCATTGCTTCCGTGCTCTTGGTGCACAGTTGGCGGCTCATGCCCTTCTCCACGGTGATCTTGCTTGCAGGACGCACAGCAATACCCAAGGATATTCCGGAGGCCGCCGCGGTGGATGGCGCCGGCTTCTGGCGCACGCAGCTCCAGATCGTCATTCCCATGATGCGACCCATCATCAGTGTTGCGGTGCTCTTCGGGCTTATCTTCACGTTCACGGATATGACCGTTGTTTACATCCTTACCGCCGGCGGGCCGTTCGACTCCACGCAGACTCTGCCTTCGCTCGCGTTTGCTCTGGGCATTCAAGGCAGCGATCTCGCCGCAGGCGCCGCGATCTCGCTCTTCCTAGTCCCTTTGCTGGTGATTATTGCCTATTTCATGCTGCGCGTGGCCCATCGCGCTGAGGTGAACTGATGGCCCCGGGAATTTCCAGGCGCATCTGGGGAAAGTTGGTCCACGTTCTCGTGCTGGCGACTTTCACCATCCTGCTGGCTTTCCCTTTCTATTGGATGCTGATTACCAGCTTCAAGCAGAACCTCGATCTTTACACGATGGAGAACAACCCATTCATTTTCAACGCTAGGCCCACCCTTGACCACTTGAAGTTTCTTTTCACGGAAACCAGATTCGTCCGCTGGCTTGGCAACACCGCATTTGTCGGAGTCATCGTCGTTGCCATCACCTTGTTGCTGGCCGTGCCTGCTGCGTATTCGCTTGCCAGGCTTTCCGGGCGCTGGGGCGAGCGCCTCGGCATCGGCATCTTTCTCACCTATCTTGTCCCACCGACCTTGCTCTTCATTCCGCTTTCTCGAGTGGTGGCTTACCTGGGCCTGCAGGATTCCTTGTGGGCGCTGATTCTCGTCTACCCCACATTCACAGTGCCCTTTTCTATCTGGCTTCTCATGGGCTTCTTCAAGTCCATTCCCAAGGAGCTGGAAGACGCGGCGATGGTGGACGGGCTCACGCGCTTCGGCGCTTTCATCAAGCTGGTGATTCCCATTTCCGTCTCGGGGATTCTCACCGTGGTGATCTTCACGTTCACCTTGGTGACGCAGGAATTTGTGTATGCCTTGACCTTCATTTCTTCCGAATCGAATCAGATGATTGGGACGGGCATCCCCATCTTTTTGGTTCGCGGAGATGTCTACTACTGGGGAGCGCTGATGGCCGCCTGCCTGATCGCCAGTCTTCCCATCGCGTTCATGTACAACCTGTTCCTTGACCGCTTTATCGCCGGCTTCACCGTCGGCGCCGTGAAGTAGCCGCTCAGTACGCGAGTGAAGGCGGAACCATCTCCGCCGGGCTTGAGGCTTATCTCGGCGCGGCAATCGTGTAGGCGAGTACGATTTGGGTCAAGCGATATTGGTATTTGGCATCGGTGTCGGCGATGTCGGCTTCGGTCTTCTGGAGTTCGGCCTGGCTGAATTCGACGATGGAGCCGAGACCGAGATTGTAACGGGATTGTGCGAGGTCGAGGGCCAGACCGGCTTGCTCGCGCAGTTGCTGGGTGACGGAAAGGCGCTCGTAGGCACGGTTAGTGCCCTGCCAGGAGTTTCGGACGTCGCGCGCGATGTTGTTGCGGAGGTCCGATAATTTCTGGCGATTCGCTTCAGTTTCGAAATCCGCGGCTTTGGCGCGCGCACCGAAGAGGAAGCCGTTAAAGACCGGGATGTTGATGTTCACGCCGACGGCGCCGTACCAGTTTGGAATATGGTTGTCGCGAACGGGGGCCTCGCCGACGACGCCGAGGGCGTTGATGGTGGGGCGCCAGAGGTCGTGTTCGGCGCAGCCGAATTTTTGCGCGGCCTGGACTTCGTCCTGAAGCGCGAGGACTTCCGGGCGCTGCTGCAAGGCTTGCTGAATGAGCGGGAGAACATCCAGCTCGGGAGGCGTGATGGCGGCCTGTTGCTCAACGAGCTGGAAATCTTGTTCATCCGGGAAGCCAAGAATCGCGGAAAGTGCGGCCAGGGAAGCCTGGTAATTGTTGCGAGCTTCGAGGAGCAAGAGCTTACCGCGTGCCAGGTCAACCCTTGCGAAACTCAAGTCGAGTTCGGACTTGAGCTTGGCGTCGGTGAGGGCTTTGATTTTGTCAACGAGGAGTTGGCGGGAATCGACTGTTTGTTGCGCGACAGCCACCAGCGCCTTGGTCTCCAGCACATTATAAAAAGACTGGTCAACGGCGAGAGTAATTTGAGCGGTGGTGGCGGCGGAATTCTGATCTTCCGCTTTGGCCTGGTATTCGGAGCTGGAAAGCAAATTTGTGGAACGCCCGAAGTCGGTAATCAACTGGCCGACCGTCGCGCCAGCCGCGGCGCGCGGGAAGAGGATCGGATTGTTAAGGCCGCCGGCGGCAAGGCGGCTCCCAGGATTGGAGTCGACAGCGGTGACGCTGAGATAGGCGTTGGGCAGCAGTGCCGAGCGAGCCTCCCGGACGTACTGGTGCGCGACCAGGGCGCGCAGTTTTCCTATGGTGATTTGGGGATTGTTTTTCAGGGCGAGGGCTTCGGCCTGGTCCAACGTCAGTTCCCTGCCGGCGGAAGGGGGGCGAACGGAGGCGGAAGAGGCCGGCGGACTTGACGGCATCTGAGCTAGAAGTGGCGCGGAGATCAGAACGGAGAGAACACTGCCGGCAAGAATAGTGCGCATCACGCTTGCGCCTCCTGGGGATTCTGATTCGTCTTGCGGTGGACGAGGAGATAGGCGGCGGGAACGAGGTAGACGGTGACGATGACTGACACGAGCAACCCGCCAATGATGGCGCGCGCCAGCGGGGCATATTGTTCGCTGCCGGGCTCGGTGCCGAAGGCCATGGGGATGAGGCCGAGGAGTGTGGCAAGGGAGGTCATCAAGATGGGGCGAAGACGCAAACGAGCGGCGGTGGACACGGCTTCCTTCAGCGACTTGCCTTCGTGATGGAGATGGCGGGCAAACTCAACGATCAAGATGCTATTGGAGACGACGATGCCAACCATCATCACCAGTCCCATGAGGGACATGACATTCAAGGTCGTGCCAGTGGCGAGCAGGAATAGGAGCACGCCAGCGAGGCCGGGAGGTATGGCCAAGAGGATGATGAAAGGATCCTTCCACGACGCGAACTGCGCGACCAGAATGAGGTAGACCAGCACGACGGAGAGGATCAGGCCGATTCCGAAGCTCTTGAAGGACGCGCGCATGCCCTGTACGGAGCCTCGAAGGTTGACGCGAACGCCTTCCGGCAACTGCGTGGCGCTGATAATTTTATCCACTTGAGCGGTGAGCCGGCCGAGGTCCTCGCTCCTGGGCGACACGTACACGTCGATAACGCGGAACAACTGGTAGTGGTCCACTTCGGTGGGGGACGGAATCGTGCTGACTTTTACCACGGTATCGAACGAGGTAGGTTCGGTACTTTTCGCGCCGCGCAAGGGAATCTGCTTCAGATCGGACATGGTCTTGACCTGGTCCTCGGAATACTGGACGGTGAGCATGTAAGGATTGCCGCTCTTCGGATCGATCCAGTAATTGGGTGCGATCATGCCGTCGGAAGTGAGAGCGGTGATGACGTTGTCGACGATTTCTTTCTGGGAAAGACCGAGGAGACTGGCCTTCCCCCGGTCCACGTCCAGCTGCAAGGCGGGATAGTCGATGTCTTGAGGTATGAGCACATCACTGACGTCGCGGAGTTCGCGAACAGGCGCGGCGATTTTTGCGGCGGCGGCGTAAACGCTGGCGAGATTGTTGCCGCTGACTTGGATGTCGATGGGCGCGGGCAAGCCGAGATTGATCACCGCGTCGACCAGCCCGCCGGATTGAAAGTAGGTGCTGAGCTGCGGGAGTTGCCGGCTGAGCCGCTGACGGACGCGCTGCATGTACTCGTAGCTGCCGACCTTGTGGCCCTCCTTGAGGCTTACCTGCACGAACGCGGTGTGCGGAGCGGAGTTGGGGGTGTAAATGGCGGAAAAATCCGTGGTGATACCGATATTGGAGACGATGATTTGGAGTTCGTTGTCTGGCACCACCTGGTGGATGATCTGCTCGACCTGCTTCACATAGTTTTCGGTTAACTCAACGCGGGTGCCGGAGGGGGCTTTCAGGTTGATCACGAACTGGCCGGGGTCGGTTCTTGGGAAGAATGACACTCCAAGGAAGGGATAGAGAGAAAGGGAGAGCAGTGAGATGCCGGCAAGGCCCACAACCGTGTTGACCGGCTTCAGCAGCGAGGCCGCCAGCGTATGGTCGTATTTCCCGACCATTCTCTCGAAGTAGGAATTGAACTTCCTGACGATCCAATTGTGGTGCAACGAAACATCCTCTCCCACTTCTTCATCCGCCTCATGCTTCTTGAGGAGCTTGGCGCAGTAGAGCGGGACAACCGTCATCGCAACGAAGTAGGAAGCGAAGAGAGAAAGAATCACGGCCACGGCGAGGGCCATGAAAAGGAAACGGCTGACTCCATAGAGAAAAACAACAGGAAAGAAAACGATGGCGGTGGTGATGGTGGCGGCAAGCACGGCCAGAGCGACTTCCTGCCCGCCCCTCTCCGCAGCGACCGCAGGAGACTCCCCTATCTCGAGATGGCGGAAGATGTTTTCCAGAACGATGACGGAATTGTCGATCAAACGCGAGAAGGCCAGCGCGAGCCCTCCCAGCACCATGGTGTTCACGGTGCCGCCGCCGGCGCTGATGGCAAGAAAGGCGGCAAGCGCCGAGAGCGGGATGGAGAGGAAGACCGCGAGCGTAGCGCGCATACTCCCGAGGAAAAGGAGAATCATGACGCCGGTCAGGACCAATCCGATGGATCCCTCGCGGAGCAGGTTGGCAATGGCCGTTTTGACGAAGAGGGACTGGTCAAATACGACTCGAGTGATGAGCTGCTTCGGAATATCAACGAGATGCTTGAGAGCGTCGGTGATGCCGTCAACCACGGCGATCGTATTGGTGTCCCCGCCTTGCTTCAGGATCGGGAGGTAAACAGAAGCCTGGCCATCCACGCGGACGATGTTGGTCTGAATGGCGCTGGCATCGACGGCTTTGCCGATATCACCGACGAGGACGGAAGATTGACCCACGGTTTTCAGCGGCATGCTGTTGATGAATTTGGCTGTGGGAGCCTGGCTGTTGGAGTACAGGTTGTAATCGACAGGCCCGATTTTGACGTCGCCCGCGGGAAGGATGAGGTTGCTTTCGTTCACCGTGCGCACCACGTCCATGGGGCTCAACTGATTTGCCTCGAGCTTGAACGGGTCGACGTACACCATAATTTGGCGATACTTTCCGCCGAACGGCTGCGGGACCGACGCGCCGGGGACATTGGCGATTTGATTTCGCACGGTGTAGCGGCCCAGGTCCTGCAGATCGGTTTCATTTAATCCCTGGCCCTTGAGGGTGATGAGGCAGACGGGCAAGCTGGAGGCATCAAACTTCAGCACCACCGGCGGCAGAGTGCCGGGAGGAAGGCGGCGGAGGTCGGCCATGGCGAGGTTGGAAACGGTGCTGAGGTCGGCGTCCGCGTTGGTGCCCGGCTGAAAATAAATTTTGATGAGGCTCACGCCGGGCAGCGAGCGCGATTCGATGTGATCCACACCGCTGGCCAGGGTGAAAAAGCGTTCAAAGGGATTGGTGATATTGGTTTCGACTTGCTGCGGCGGCATGCCGGAATAAAAGGTAGCCACAACGACGACGGGAATATTGATAGGAGGAAAGAGGTCAACCGGCATGCGCAGGAGGGTTACGGTGCCGACGATGGCTATCACCAGGCAGGCGACGATGATGAAAAAGGGGTACTTAATCGAGAAGCCGGACATTACTTTTCTCCCCCTGGTTTTGAGGAGTCCGGGCCGACTTCCTTAGGTTGAATTTTCTGTCCATTTCGGAACTGGCTGCGGTTGCCAATGACCACGCGATCCTTGTCCGTCAAGCCGGAGAGCACCTCGACGCGAACACTGTCTTCCAATCCCAATTTCACGTGGCGCTCTTCGATGATGTTTTGCGCGTTGACGGCCAGTACAGTCGCATCTTCGCCATCGCGCGTTACCGACTCGAGCGGAACGGTGAGTGCGTCTTTTTTCTCGCGAAGAGAAATCTGCGTTTCCGCGTACATGCCGGGAATCAGGCGGTCGTCGCGGTTGTCAAAATCGATTTCCGTTTCCATGGTGCGGGTCTGGCGGTCCAGGGAATCGGCGAAGCGCGAAACTTTGCCGACAATGTCCTGATTCAGCGCCTGCACGCGCGCCTTTACCGGGTCGCCGAAATGAATCTGTGCGGCAACCGACTCGGGAATGGGGAGAACCAGGCGGAGCTTCGAAATTTCAGCCAGCCGAACGACCGGCACGGATTGCGTGCTACTGGAAGTGCCCGCGGCAATCAGCGCGCCGGTATCAGCATAACGAGCGGTAACCACGCCGGAGAACGGTGCGACGATGCGCGAATAATCCGACAGGGCGGCGTACTGCTGCTGATTGGCCTCGGCCATTTGAAGCTGCTGTTGTGCGGCTGACAGCGCGGCGCTTGAGCTAGAAACCTGGGCTTCAAATTCCAAGTCTTTCGCTTGTGAATCGTCAATCTCCTGCTGGGCGACCAGACCCGCGCGCGAGTCGGCGGCTTGTTTCAATCGCGCGTAAGCGGAGTGAGCGGCGGAGTGTGCCGATTGAGCGCGTGCCAAGTCGCTTTCCGCGCGCCGGATTTCTTCTTTGGAGCGCCGCACCGCGGCGTCAGCGCCCGCGAGTTGCGCGGCCAGCTCAGGGATTTCCAGGACTGCGAGCGTCTGACCAGTCTTCACGTGGTCGCCGACATCGACGTAGATGGCCTTGATGTATCCGGCTACCTTGGCGTGAACATCGACGTCCTGAAACGGCTTGAATTCTCCCGCGATCGTCAGCGTGTTCCCCACGTTGTGGCGCTCGGCGCGGGCCACGGCCGCGACGGCTTCAGCCGAGGCGGCGAGAGGATGATTCTGATCGTCAGCTTCGGCTGGTCCGCGAGCGATCCAGCGCCATGCCAAGAAGGCGATCACCAGGAGAACAGCAGCAGCAATCCATAACTTTTTTCGTGTCATAACCTGTATCCGTGGCAGGCTGCGGGACCTGGCCAAGTTTGCGTTAGCGGGTTCCAGACACCTGCAGAATTTTCCAAATGGCCTGCGACGCCGGTTTCAACCGGTCACGCAAATTATTGTGTTCAGCGAAGACGAAAACTGTCTAAAGAGCGGGCGGCGGCCGGAACCACAGGCTCGAGCCGAAAAACTGCTGCGAAGGAGAAACTACTTGTGGAAAAAGCGCGAAGGCATGAGAGGAGGCTTCCGAAATCGATGCGAATGGCTCGACAGCGGCAGTCGCATCTGTTGAAAGCTTGTCTTGCCCATCGGCGGGGGAGAAGCTCTGCAACTCCGAAGCGCCTACCGTGGCGCGGTTGCTCGCCGGGTGTCGAAAGTTCAAACCGCGCGCCGAACCTGGTCCGGCCAGGTAAGGGTTGTAAAGCAGTAGCAGAGCGAGACAAAGACAAACCCAGGCGTGCCATCGGGGCACTGCAGACCGTTCACGAGATGGTGTGGACAAACGCATCAGGACTCTCTCTTACGACGATAGTAGGACTGCGCGATGCGGTCAAGAGGATGCTTGAGGGGTGATGACGCATTTCGGGAGGGGGAGATGGGGACCGGAGCCAGGGGTGCACCGGTCCCCGAGGTAGGACTATAGGTGAAGACTAAGCGCGTTCAGTCTCGCAAGCCGGGGTAACGTCCGAATGAAGGACGTATGAATTCTCGGTGATGGCGGAGTCCCCAGCAGAACTTGCTTCGTCCTGGCCGGCCTGCTCAGGGCGGACGGCAAGGCCACGGCCGTGGCGGACGTCGAGACCGCGTACCCAGAAAATGATGTCCTCGGCAATGTTGGTAGCGTGGTCCGCAATGCGTTCGAGATGGCGAGTGGCGAGAATGAATTGCAGGCCCGGGCTCACGAGGGTGGGCTCTTTAGTCATGCGCTGGAGGAGTTGCTCGAAGATGCGATCGCGGTATTGATCGACGACGTCGTCGCTTTCGAGAACCTGAGTGGCCATGTCGACGTTGCGGAAAATGAGCGCCCCGAGACTCTTGCTGACCATGGCGCGCACGGCGGAGGCCATGGAAGCCAGCTCTTCAGGGACTTGTGCGCCCTGCATTTCGCGCAAGGAAACGACGCGCTCGGCAAGATTCACGGCGATGTCGCCAATGCGCTCGAGGTCGTTGGTGATTTTCAGGGCGGCGACGATGAGGCGCATCTCGTCGTCGCTGAAGGAACCCCGGCGGAGCAGGCGGATGGCGTGTTCGTCGATGACAATTTCCATTTCGTTGATGCGCGGCTCGAGGAGAAAGACTTCGCTAGGGAGCGCCGAGGTGCGGGCGCTTTCAAGGCTCACGATAGCGTCGAGCGCGCGGTTCATGGCGCCTTCGACGGTGCGCGCCATGGAAACGAGATAGTTGACCAGCGTGTCGTAGAGCACGGCTTCCGTTAGCCCGGCAGTGCTTGCCATTAGTCCCCTCTCGGAGCGAAGGGCGGGAGGGCACACCCTTACTCGTAAGCAAAATGTTGCCTTGGAAATGGTTACAGTTTGTTCACAAGAATGTGAAAATGCAGAAAACAATGGTGGTTAAGGGCTGGAGGAACTTTCGCTACTATCTCGCCTCCTGGGCTAGCGGCCGGGGCGACCACCGTTGCGCTCCGGGTCGAATATAGGAACGGTGAAATGGAAGCGCGAACCCTCGCCCACTTCGCTCTCGACCCAGATGCGGCCGCCGTGAACCTCGACAAGATGTTTGGAGATGGAGAGACCCAGGCCGGTGCCGCCGACTTCGCGGGAACGCGCGACATCGACGCGGTAGAAGCGCTCGAAGATGCGGTACTGGTCGGCGCGAGGGATGCCGATGCCGGTGTCGGAAACCGTGAAGGTCACTTCCTCGCCGTTTGCGGAAGCGCTGACGGTAATCTGGCCACCGGCGGGAGTGTATTGCATGGCGTTGTCGAGGAGATTTTGCAGGACTTCGGCGAGACGGCGGCGGTCGGCGGCGATGTCCGGCAGGGGCTGTTGCAGATTCACGGAGATGCGCAGATTTTTTTCAGCGGCCGGGCGCTGCGTGGTTTCGATGCAACTTTCGACGAATTGGGAGACGCTTAGGCGGCGGATCTCCAGTTCCAGGCGGTCGGCATCCATTTTGGAAAGCTTGAGCAAGTCGTCGGTGAGCCGCGCTAGGCGGCGGGAGTGCTCGAGAATGATTTCGAGGAAGCGGAGACGATTTTGCGGATCGTCGAGAGCGCCAGCGAGAAGCGTTTCCGCAAAACCCTGGATGGCGGTGAGCGGGGTTTTGAATTCGTGCGAAACGTTGGCGACGAAATCGCGGCGGACGCGCTCGAGCTTGCGCAGTTCGGTGATGTCGTGCAACACGATGACCGCGCCGGAGGTCTCCGCGGCACGCACCGAAGCGACGGTGGCCGCGAAAAAGCGCTGGCGCAGCGTGCCGGTGACGATTTCGGTTTCGACGCGGTGCTCGCCTTTCAAGACCTCGCGAACGGCCTCAATCAGCTCGGTCTGCCGCACGACTTCCACGAGGGCGCGCCCGGATTGCGGCGGCACGTCCAGGCCCAGGATTTCCGCGAAGCCGGCGTTGGAGAAGAGCAGGCGCTCGGAAGCGTTCACGACGGCTACGCCTTCGACCATGCTTCCGAGAATCGCGGAGGAAAGATTACGTTCTTCGGTCAGCGTTTGAATGGTGCGGTCGAGGCGGGCGGCGGTCTGATTGAGCGAGAGGGCCAGCGAATCGAGAGCATCGCCGGAGCTATCCGCTTCGATGGGGCGAAAATCGCCCTCTGCCACGCGGCGGGAAAACATCTGCAAGCGTTCCACGCGACTTGAGAAAGACTTCGAGATCAGCAACGAAACGATGCCGGTAACGAGAAGCATGACCACGGAGGCCAGCCAAAGGCGGCGGCGGAATTCCCAAAGCTCCTGGTCCACGGTTTGCAACGGCAAAGCAAAACGCAGAACCACCGGGGATCCTCCGGCGACATTTAAGCGCACGGCGTAATACAAGAGATTGCTGTCGACGGTGACGCTGTGACGGCTGGATTGGCCCTCGCCTTTTGCAAAAGCATCGCGAACTTCCGGGCGACCGGCGTGATTTTCCATGGTTCGCGGATCGGATTGCGAATCCGCCAGCACTTGTCCATCGGAGGCGATCACGGTGATGCGGACGTTGCTGGCCGCCATCTTCGCAACCCAGCTACACAGCGCATCGCGATCCGCGGGTGCGGAAGAAGCCGTGGCGAGCGAAGAAGGTTGAGGAGGATCGGCAAGCGCGATGCGGGCAACGGCGGCGAGCTGATCGAAACCGGCGCGCTCGTAATTGCGCTGCAACGCGCGCTCGGCATAGAACTCCACGGGCAGCAGGACCGCGATCAGCAGGGCGAAAAAGGCAAAACCGAGTTTCCAGAAAAGATTAAGCCGCACGGGTCTCAAACAGGTAGCCCGCGCCCCGGACGGTTTTCAAATGCACGGGGTTTTCCGGATCGGATTCGATTTTCTCACGCAAGCGGCGGACGTAAACGTCCACGCTGCGCGGAGTAACGAAGCGATCCGTTCCCCAGACCGCGTCGAGCAATTGATCGCGGGTAAAGACGCGGTTTGGGCGCGAAGCCAGGTAATAGAGCAGCCGGAATTCGAGCGTGCTGAGCGGTACGGGCTTCCCGGAATGGCTGACGCGATAGGACGCCGGATCAATGGCCAGCTTGCCGATCTCAATGGTGCGCGGCGCATCGCTGGGCGGCTCGGCACGGCGGAGCAGCGCCTTGACGCGCGCGAGCAATTCGCGGGGGCTGAAGGGCTTGGTCACGTAATCGTCGGCGCCCATTTCTAGGCCGACGACGCGGTCGGCTTCCTCGCCGCGCGCCGTAAGCATGAGAATGGGCAAACGATTCAGCGAATCATCCCGGCGAATCTCCCGGCAGATTTCCAGGCCGGAAAGTTTCGGGAGCATGAGGTCGAGAAGCAGGAGATCCGGCGGCGTTTTTTTCAAGGTGTTCAGGCCGGTGCTGCCGTCTTGAGCGGAGCTGACCTGAAAGCCCTCGTTAGCGAGATTGTAGCGGACCAGTTCGACGATATCGCGGTCGTCTTCGATAATAAGGATGCGTTTCATGCCGTTTGAGCGTACCGCACGCCGGCTTGGCGGCAGTGTACCGTAGGACGGCGATTTGCGGTAGGCATTGGGAAGAGTTTGATCACTCGGGATTTGGCGTAACACGCCTGATTGTCGCAGAGACGCGGCTCGATTTGATAACACAGGGCTTACGCCAATGTGAATGTCGTGTTAAAGCCCGGGAAAGCCTAATCGCTGCTTGACGTTGTGAAGGCCAGCGCCAGGAGCGTTTTTTGCTCCATTTCATGGGCCTTGGCGGAGCCGGTGGCCGGGCTGGCGCTGGCGGAACGCTTGACCGAGCGGAAGTTGAGCCCCCTGGCCTTCGCGATGCGTTCGAACCGCGGCAAAATATAACCCGCTGCGCCCATATTGCCAGGCTCTTCCTGAACCCACACGATCTCGCGGGCATTGGGATGCCCGTCGAGGGCCGCGTCAATTTCCGTGCGCGGCAGCGGATAGAGCTGGTCGAGAAAGAAAATAGCGGTGTTCGTGTCTTTACGTCGGCGGC
>Ga0307479_10004171_pt1 | contig 13208 bp, 6 predicted proteins | sample atmos_gasesECM4C_FD_203743 | JGI IMG/M metagenome (GOLD analysis project Ga0307479, IMG submission 203743) | Hardwood forest soil microbial communities from Morgan-Monroe State Forest, Indiana, United States - atmos_gasesECM4C_515 | ecosystem: Environmental > Terrestrial > Soil > Temperate...
GCGAGGCGAGGTCGAGCGATTCTGTTTCAGCGCGAGACACCAAACGGCGCAACGTGTCTGGCGCGTGCTCGATATCGGCATCGGTGAACCAAAGAAATTCCGGCGATTGATTCGCGGCAAGCTGAATGCCTTCGTTCAGCGCCCAGAGCTTACCGGTCCAGCCCGGCGCGAGCGAAGCCGCCGAGTGAATTTTCACTCGCTGCGATGCGCCGGATTCATTGACAACTTTTTGCGCGAGAGCGGCGGTCCCGTCTTCGCTGTGGTCGTCCACGATGATGATTGAGAAGCCGCCAGGATAATCTTGCTTCAGTAAGGATAAGAGCGCCTGGGAGACAGTCGCGGCTTCATTGCGCGCCGGAACAACGGCGACCACACGCGGCCAGTTTTCCAAAGCTTTCGGTTCGAGACTGTCCTCGCGCAGTTGCCAGAAGTTGCCGCGCGCGAGAAAGAGGTAGATCCAGATCGCCAGCGGAATCGCGGCGAAAAAAGTCAGTGACAAAGGCACGCGCTATTCTGCAATAACCCGGTGATGGAATGCTACGCCAGGTCCTGGGCGCGGATGGGAAGCCGCCGGATCGGTTTGCCCGTCGCGGCAAAGGTGGCGTTGCACACTGCGGGAGCGATCGGCGGAGTGCCGGGCTCGCCGACGCCGCCCGGCGGTTCGCTGCTCGGCACGATGTGGACTTCGATCTGCGGCATTTCGTTCATGCGAAGCATTTCATAATCGTGGAAATTGCTCTGCTGCACGCGGCCTTTTTCAATCGTGATTTGACCCTTCAGCGCGGCGGTGAGGCCGTAGACAATCGCGCCCTCCATCTGGGCGGCGATCGTGTCAGGATTCACGTAGCGGCCGCAATCGACGGCGCAAACCACGCGATGAACGCGTACGTCGCCCGACTTGCGATTGAGGCTGACTTCGGCAACTTCGGCAACAAAACTCCCAAACGATTCCACCACGGCGATACCGCGGGTGCGGCCCGCAGGCAGAGGTTTTCCCCAGCCTGCTTTCTCCGCGGCAAGCTCAAGAACGCCACGGTGGCGCGGCGCGTTGGCCAGCAACTTCCGGCGAAATTCGAACGGATCCTTGCCTCCGGCCTTGGCGAGTTCTTCTACGAAACATTCCGTGATATAGCCGTTGTGCGAGTTTCCGACCGAGCGCCAGAACCCTACGGGTACGCCTGCTTCTGTTAGTGCATACTCGACAAGAAAATTCGGAATCGCATATTTGCTGTTGGCCTGGCCTTCCACGGAAGTTTCATCGATGCCGTTTTTCACTGAGCCGGGGAAAAAGCGAGACATGATCGAAGGGCCGACGATGCGGCTCTTCCACGCCACGGGCCAGCCATCGGCATCGAGTCCGGCGACAAGTTTGGAATAAGCGGCGGGGCGGTAAAAATCCTGCTGCATATCGTCTTCGCGCGACCAAGTAACTTGAACGGGTGCGCCTGTTCCCTTCGAAATTTCCACCGCGTCGGAAATAAAATCCTGCTCGGCGCGGCGCCCAAATCCGCCGCCTAGAAAAGTAGTGTGCACGCGAACTTGCTCGGGCTTCAGCGCGGCGAGTTTCGCGCCGGTGTTTTGGGTGAAAGTCTGGAACTGAGTTGGGGCGTAAATATCGCAGCCATCGGCGCGAACGTCGGCGGCACAGTTCATGGGTTCCATGGTTGCGTGCGCGAGGAAAGGAACTTCGTAAGCGGCTTCGACTTTTTTCGCGGCAGTTGCAAGAGCCGCGTCGGCGTCGCCATCCTTGCGCGCAATGGCGCCGGGTTTTTCGGCGGCAGCGACATAGAGCTTTCGAATGACGTCGCTGGAATTTGCGGCGTTCGGTCCTTCATCCCAGGTGATTTGCAGCGCGCGGCGGCCTTCCATGGCGGACCAGGTGTTGTCCGCCACCACGGCCACGCCCGAGGAAATCTGCAGAACGCGTTTCACGCCGGGGACGGATTTCACTTTCGAATCGTCGAAGCTTTTTACCTTGCCGCCAAAAACCGGGCAGCGCGCCACGACGGCGTGCTGGATATTCGGCAAGCGAACATCGATGCCAAAGCCCGCTTTGCCGTTCACTTTTTCGGGAGTGTCCAGCCGCTTCATGGGCTTGCCGATGTATTTGTAATCTTTGGGATCCTTCAGCGCAGGACTGGCGGGCACAGGAAGTTTCGCGGCGCGCTCCACCAAGGCACCGTAGCCCAATCGCTTGCCGGTGGCGTTGTGCACGACGGTGCCGTTTTCCACGTGACACGCCGACGGTTCGACGTACCACTGCTGGGCTGCAGCGGCGATCAGCATTTCGCGCGCGGCGGCTCCCGCTTTGGTCAGCGGTTCCCAGGACGCTCGGACGCTGGTGCTTCCGCCGGTTCCTTGCAAACCGAAGACCGGATTGAAGTAGGCCGGCGCGGCGGGCGCAAACTCCGTCTTGACCTTTTTCCAGTCGAATTCGAGTTCTTCGGCGAGCAACATAGCGAGCGAAGTAACGACGCCCTGACCCATCTCGGACTTGTCGATCAGGATCGTGACGGTATCGTCGGGAGCGATGCGCACCCAGGCATTGGCCGCGACCGGTTCCGAGGGCGGAGCCGCCAGCGCTTCCGACTTTCCCGGCAGATAGAAACCGATGACGAGAGCGCTGCCTCCCACGGCGGACTTCTTCAGGAATTCGCGGCGCAACATCACTTGGGAAGTTGACACGTGTGCTCCTCCTCGAAACTCGTCACTGAATGTCGAGCCTGACAGGCGGCCAGGTTAGGCCAAATCTCCGGTTCGAATCGGTAGACGCCGCAGGCGCTTTCCGGTCGCGGCGAAAATGGCGTTGCAGACAGCCGGAGCGGCCACGGGCAGTCCAGGCTCGCCGATGCCTGTCGGCTCTTCCTTGCTCATCATCACGTAGACTTCCGTCTTGGGCGTGTCTTTGATGCGCGGCATCTCGTAGTCGTTGAAATTAGATTGCTCGACGCGGCCGTCCTTAATGGTGATGGCGTCATGCAACGCGGCGGACAGGCCGTAGATGGCGGCGCTTTCGACTTGCGCGCGGACGCCGTCCGGATTGATGGGCCGGCCGCAGTCCACCGCATAAACCAGACGGTGTACTTTCACGGCGCCGTCTTTCACGCTGACTTCAGCGACGGCTGCGGTGTAGGAATTGAAGGAGAAAAATGTAGCGATGCCTCGCCCCACACCTTTGGGCAGAGGCTTTCCCCAGCCGGCCTTTTCGGCGGCGAGTTGCAAAACGCCCTTGAGCCGAGCTGTGTCGAGCGGCGTAGCCTTGTCTTCGCCAAAGCGCGGAATCTTGCGGTCGCTCCCAATGAGCTTCAGGCGAAAGGCCAGTGGATCCTGGCCCGCGGCAGCCGCGAGTTCGTCAACAAAACTTTCCACGACGAAGCCGCTGCTGGAATGTTCGACGGAGCGCCACCAGGCACGCGGCACGCTCGATTCCGCCAAGGTGTACTCGAGACGGATGTTCGGCGTGAGGTAAGGAAGAGTGGCGCCGGTGCCGAACTCGCCCAGTCCCGGATCATCGGCGCCCTTCTGGCTCCACTTGGCAGCGATGGAGGTTGAGGTCTGAAAGTGTTTCCAGGCCGCAAGATTGCCATTCGTGTCCAGTGCACCATGCAACTTGTGGTAAGACGCCGGCCGGTAGAAACCGTGTTGCATGTCATCTTCGCGAGTCCAGAGAACCATGACGGGCTTGCCCGCGGTCTTTGCGGCTATCTGCGCCGCTTCCATAACGAAATCGGCCTGGTAACGCCGGCCAAAGCCGCCACCCATCAGCGTGGTATTCACGATTACCTTTTCGGGAGGCAGCTTGGAAGCTTCGGCGATAACACCTTGCGCCCATTGCGGCGCTTGCGTGGGCACCCAGGCTTCCGCGCCGTCAGGGCGAATTTGCACGGTGCAGTTCATGGGCTCCATGCAAGCATGCGGGGCGAAGGGGAGTTCGTAGACGGCTTCGATTTTTTTCGGACTGGCGGTCAGAGCAGAGTCGGCATCGCCGTCGCTGCGCAGGACTTTTCCGGGCTTCGCGGCATTGGCGAGAAACTGTTTGTGAAGCTCGGTGGAGGATTCTTTCGCTGCAGGGCCCTCATCCCATTTCACTTCGAGTGCTTTGCGGCCCTGAATGGCGGCCCAGGAATTGTCAGCAAGAACGGCGACTCCGCCGGTGGTGGAAGCGCCGCGACCGCTGGTTTCGAACTGGATGACATCGCGAACGCCGGGCACTGCTTTCGTTTTCGTGGCGTCAAACGAGGCTACCTTGCCGCCGAAAACGGGACAGCGCGCAACGACGGCAAACAGCATGCCGGGAACTCGAGAGTCGATGCCGAACTTGGCAGTCCCGGTCACCTTATCGCGGCCCTCAAAGCGCCGCGTGTCGTGGCCGACGACCGTGAAATCATCGGAGTTTTTAAGCGGAACGGTGTTGAGATTGGGAATCGGCAGCTTTGCGGCGGCCTCGACGAGTTCACCGTAAGACAGAGAGCGCTGGGGATGACCGTGAACTACCCGGCCGTCCGCAGCCTTGCAAGTGTCCGTGGTGACTTCCCATTTTTGAGCCGCGGCCGCAATGAGCATTTCCCGCGCGGCCGCGCCCGCACGGCGCAAGGGCAGCCAGGAGCCCGCGACACTGCCGCTCCCTCCGGTGCCGAGGTCATAGACTTTCGGATTCGTGGGCGCTTGCTGGACCTTCACCTGCTTCCAATCCACGCACAGTTCTTCCGCGAGGATCATGGGCAGGGCGGTCATGATGCCCTGGCCCATTTCCGATTTGCCAAGAATGAGCGTGACGCGATTGTTCGGAGTGATGCGGACCCACGCATCGAAGGGATTGGGCGTTTTCTTTTCCTGTTCGGCCGCTTGATCGGCAAAAGCACTGGGAGAGAGATGAAAACCGATGACCAGAGCCACACCTCCGGCGGCACCCGTCTTCAGAAAATCACGGCGATTTACAACTGGAGCGATTGCCATGGGACACCTCGAGACGTATTGCGTTTGCTGCGGTTGAAGACAGCGTAAGCGGGAGACTAAGCCTTACCCGCTTGCATGGACGCGGCGCGATGAATGGCTTTGCGGATGCGCTGGTACGTGCCGCAGCGGCAGATGTTGCCGCTCATGGCATCGTCGATGTCGGTGTCGGTGGGGTTGGGCTTTTTCGAGAGCAGGGCGACCGCGGACATGATCTGTCCGGACTGGCAGTAGCCGCACTGCGGAACGTCTTCTTCCATCCAGGCTTTCTGAACGGGATGGCTGCCATCCGCAGAGAGGCCTTCGATGGTGGTGACTTTCTTGCCCGCGACGCTGGAGATCGCGGTAATGCAGGAACGAGTGGCTTCGCCGTTGATGTGCACGGTACAGGCTCCGCAGAGCGCCATGCCGCAGCCGAACTTCGTGCCGGTCATGTTCAACGTGTCGCGCAGTACCCAGAGCAGAGGCATGTCCGGGCTGACGTCGACGGATTGAGCTTTGCCGTTCAAGGTGAAACTGATGGCCATGGGGACCTCCTCCTAGCAGACCGATATCCTACAACAACTCGGCGGCTAGATGAAAATCCGCGGAAAGCCGTTCAGGCGGAACGCAGATCGGGGGCACGGATCGGCAGGTGCCGGATACGTTTTCCCGTCGCCGCGAAAACGGCGTTGGCTAGCGCGGGCGCAGCCGCCGGAACTCCAGGCTCACCGCAGCCGCCGGGCGGCTCGGTGCTGGGCACAATATGGACTTCGATTTCGCGTGGCGCGTCGCTCATGCGCAGGACCTCGTAGTCGTGGAAATTACTTTGCTCGACTCGTCCGCTGGAAACGGTGATCTCGCTCTTCAGGGCTTGCGCCAGGCCGAAATTGATGGCGCCTTCCATTTGGGCTTTCACGCTGAGCGGATTGATCGCGGTACCGCAATCGATGGCGCAGACCACACGATCCGCACGGAGAGCACCGTTCTTCGTGTCGCAGGTGACCTCCGCGACTTGGGCGACGTAGCTTCCCCAACCGAACGCGGCGGCGATACCGCGCCCCCGGCCGGCCGCCAGCGGCTTGTGCCAGCCGGATTTTTCCGCGGCCAACTCGATCACCGCGCGACGCCGGCCGACATCGAGTGTGTTCCCAGTTCCAACGGGAATCTTTCGCGCGGGGCCAAACGCAGCGAGCATGAATTCCAGCGGGTCGCGACCGGCGGCATGTGCGGCCTCGTCAAAAAAACTCGAGACGACAAATTGGTTACCGGAAGCGTCCACGGAGCGCCAGTAGCCTAGGGGCATGCCGGATTCGGCGACGGTGAATTCGAGCCTTAAATTGGGGATGAGAAGCGCGGGAAAGTCCAGCGAATCCACCTGAGCCGAGGCTTGAGGGGAAATGCCGACGCCGTTATAAAAAGTTTCGATAGAGGGGGAAGAGCCGCGATGACGCCAAGAGATTAAATGACCTTGCGCGTCCAGGCCGGCCTGCAAGACGTGGCAAGCGGCCGGGCGGTAGAAATCGTGGCGGATGTCGTCCTCGCGTGACCAGACGACCTGCACGGGAGCGCCGACATCACGCGAAATGAGAGCGGCTTCAACGGCGTAATCCTGAATGAGGCGCCGGCCGAAACCACCGCCGATGAAGGTGACGTGTACTTTGACGTGATCGCGCGGAATGCCCAGCGCGCTGGCGACGGAATCGGCGGCAGCTCCGGGAATTTGCGTGGGCGCCCAAAGCTCGCAGGAATCGCCGCGAACGTGCGCCGTGCAGTTGACTGGCTCCATCGTGGCGTGGGCAAGAAAAGGCACGTCGTAGACAGCATCGATTTTTTTCACTGCATAGGCGTGAGCCTTGTCGAAGTCGCCGTCGCTCCGGATGACAGTTCCCGGTTCGGAAGTGAGACGAAGCATTTTTTCGCGCAGGCTGGCAGTGGATTCGGAGGAACCGGATGGCTCGTTCCACTCGACCTTGAGGAGCTTGCGAGCTTGCATGGCAGCCCAAGTGGAATCGGCGACGACGGCAACGCCGGAGCAGGAATAGTTGCGGCTGCCCGGACCGGAGGTCTCGCCGAATTGATGCGTTAAATGAACGGACTTCACTTCGATGACTGCGCGGACGCGGGGAGCGGATTTAACTTCATCGGTGTTGAAGCGGCGCGGCGTGCCGCCGTACATAGGGCAGCGTTCGACGGACGCAACGAGCATTCCGGGAAGGCGGGTGTCCAAGCCAAACTTGGCGGAGCCGGTGACTTTGGCAAACGAGTCGGTGCGCCGCGTGGGCTTGCCGATGAGGGTGAAGTCCGAAGGATTCTTCAGCGGGGGATCGGCAGGAGGCGGAAGAGCGGAAGCGGCGGAGAAGAGTTCTTCAAAAGCAATCTTTCGCTTCGTGGGTGCGTGCAAGATAAAACCATTTTCGGCGCGGCACTCGGAGCGAGGGACGCTCCATTGAGCGACGGCGGCAGAGAGAAGCATCTCGCGAGCGGCAGCACCGGCCTTACGCAGATTGTCGTAAGAAGTGCGAACGCTAAGGCTGCCGCCGGTGAGTTGTTCGCCATATTTCGGGGCGAGGTCGGCCTGTACAACCTGCACGCGGCGCCAATCGCAGCCGAACTCCTCTGCCACAATCATCGGGAGCGATGTGAAAACGCCTTGGCCCATTTCGGATTTGCCACACCAGATTCTTACGTCGCCGCTGGCGGATACTTCAAGCCAGGCATTGGGCGAAAAGGAATTGGAGTCAGTGGAAGTAGAGAGATGGCGAGGGCTCGGTTTTCCGGATAGATGAAAAGGCAGCAGGAGGGCGGCGCCAGCGGCAGCGGCAGCGGCAGCGGAGGATTTTAGAAAAACCCGGCGTGGAACGATCGCGGACATCGACACAGCCCCTATGGAGAATCAGACGCGCCACGGGCCGGTGCGTGAGCAGTCTCAGTTGCCTTCGACGGGGGCGGTGGCAGGCTTGGGCGGCGCTTTGGAGGGTTGCAGCGGGGCTTCCGGCTCGACGCCGCGCCAGCCAACGGGGCGGCCGCTGACGGCTTCCTTCACCGAGCGGAACAGCACAACGTACATCAACTGGCGATAGTAGAAACGCTGCAGCAACACGGGAATGAGCAGGGTCCAGTCTTCTTTGCGTTCCAACGCGAACGCGACCATGCACGTCAAAATATCGATGAGCAAGAATCCGAGAAAGAAGAGAAGCGATTTTTCCACGTCCGCGGAAGTCCAGAGTTGTGGCAGCCGCGTGACGCGGAACTGCGCCAGTCCCCAGAGCAACAGCGAGCCAAAGAACATCAAGTCGATGACCGGAGAGATGAGCGGCAAGATGAGCTGGAATACAAAGATGTTTGGCAGGGCGATCCAGCCGAGCGTGCCGTACTTCGGCCGGAGAAGCGTGTCGCCATGCTTCCAGAAAGATTGCAGAGTGCCGAAAGTCCAGCGGAAACGCTGGCGAATGAGCTGCGCGGCTGTGTCCGGAGCTTCGGTCCAGGCGACGGCCTCTTCGTCGTAGCTAACGCGCCAGCCGAGCCGGCGGATGGCGATGGTGAGGTCGGCATCTTCGGCGACAGTGTCAGCCGTGATGCCGCCCGCAGCTTCGATGGCCTTCTTGCGCCAGGCGCCAAGAGCGCCGGGCACAACAGTAATGCAATTCAAGAGGTCGAAGGCGCGCTTCTCCATATTTTGGCTGGTGATATATTCGAGCGCCTGCCAACGCGTGAGCCAGCGCGAGCGGTTGCCAACCTTCACGTTGCCGGCCACCGCGCCGACCTTGGGATCGGAGAAATGGCGAACGAGCTTGCTGATGGCGTCCGATTCAATTTCCGTATCGGCGTCGATGGTCACCACAATTTCGGTATCCGCGAGGGACATGGCAAGGTTAAGAGCCGCCGCCTTTCCTCGATTCACCTGATGAATGATGCGGACGCGCGGATTGCGCGAAAAGTTTGTGTCCAGAAGCTCGCCGGTTCGATCCGTGGACCCGTCGTCCACGACGATGATGTGCAAGTCCTTCAGGTCGGAGAGAAGGACGGAGGTGACGGTCTGCACAATCACGCTTTCTTCGTTATGGGCGGGAATCAGAACGGTCACACCCGGCGGAGGATTGGGCATCACAGCATGGTCCGGGCGAAGTTTTTCGATCAGCGCGAGCAAGCCGATAATCACGGCGCGCCCGCTGACCATCACGATGCCAAGGACGAAGATGGCGCCGATCAAGTAGCGGAACCATTGAAACAGCGTGAAGATAAAGCCGTCGGCGCGAGCCTCGAAGCGCTCTTGCGTGGAAAGAAGGGGCATCACTTCGGCGCGCGTTTTTCCAATCAGGTCCGAGACGGGAACAAGCTGGTATCCCCTATCACGAAGGGCGTCGATAATTTGCGGAAGAGCCTCAACCGTCTGGGTGCGATCGCCGCCGCCGTCATGCAGCAGGATGACATTGCCATTGCCGGCCTGTCTGAGCACGCTTTCGACGATCTCTTTTGCGGGGATGGGTTTGCCGTCGCGCAGGCTCCAATCGTCGGGGTCGATACGCTGGCCCACGATCAAATAACCCATATCTTGGACAAGCGGTAGCTGCGCCACTTCCTCGGCATACTCCGGCTGATGATCGATGCCGTAGGGAGGACGAAAGAGAATAGTTTTAACGTCGAGGGTGCTTTCGATCAGCCGCTGCGTCAGATTCAACTCCCACCGGATTTGCGTGTGTGAAATCTCGTCGAACTTCGGGTGGGTAAAGGTGTGATTGCCGATTTCGTGACCCTCGGTGAATTCCCGTTTTAAGATATCCGGCCTTTTATTTGCCTGGTCGCCAATAATGAAGAAAACTCCCGGTGCCTTCTTTTCCTTCAGGATGTCAAGGATCTTGGGCGTCCATTGAGGGTCAGGACCATCGTCGAAAGAGATCGCGATTTTCTTGTTCGCGGCACCCATGCGATCGATGTTATAGGAGAGCGGGATGGCGTCGTAGGACTCGTCCGTGAAAAGATCGCTGCCCGCGTCGTACTCGAACGAGCGTTTGCCGTGCTTAGGTATATCGGTAAAGTGCCAGATGTCGCCATCACCTTCGAGAATTAAGTCCGGACCCGGCGGCAGGTCGGCAAGTTTTTGCCGGGCGGCATCGTCGGCGTGGGTGGCATCCCAGATCGGCCACAAAGAGGTGTCGGAAGAACCGAGCCGCCAAAGCGCCGTCCCCTGCACGCCCAATCGCTCGCTGGCTCGAAGTTGGTTGTAAGCGGTGACGGCGTCCAGCATCCACACCTGGTGCATGTGGTTGTGCTCGTCATAGTACGAATAGTGCGGGTTCAGCGAATTACTGTCGAACTCGACGTCGGTATCCGATTCCTCGACGTGCAGCAGGGCCTCCTGGATGCTGAACTCCGCCGCGGCTTCTTTTCCATCCTTGGAATTTACGGGCCAATCGTAAGCATAGTTGGCAATTCCCACGATGATCTTTTGCGGTGGAACGACGTCGAATACCTGACGCAGGTTCTCGACGAACCAGTCCTGGGCGGCGATGGGGCCAGGCGGAGAAGTCAGCCAGTGCTGATCGTAATTCATCAGCACGATGGCATCGCATTGTTTGCCGAAGAATTCGTAATCGTAAGCGTCGTCGCGCGCGGGCAGAGCGATCATCAGCTTCAAGCCAGCGGAGTGCAGCGCTGGGGCCAGCGCGGCGATGAAGGCCTGAAAATGCACCTGGCTGGCGTCGGGGACTTCTTCAAAGTCAACGACGATTCCGGCCTCATGCGATTCGACGGCATACTCGGTGATATCCCGCGCGAGCTTCTTCCGTGCAGCAGGATTCGCAAGCATCTGCGCCATTTCCTTGATACGCCACTGGACGCCATCATAGTTGTTGATGAGGCCCATCGTTGGCAACTCGACCGGCGGGTTAAGCGATTTTATCCACTGGTGCAGCTTGTCTTCTTTCAATATCGAGATGGCTTCGGCGGGCGTGGCTTTGGCGGTGTACTGGCCGCGTTCGTAATCCACGATAGTCAGCGCACCATCGACGGAGACGGCATGGAGCTGTTCGGGAATCAACAGGTCGATATCTTTGTAATGCTTCTTGAGAGAAGCGAGGCTATTAGCATCCCAGCTCACGAAAAATGCGGCCCGCACGGGATCGTAGCTTGCCGGGAGCTTCCCGATGTTCGCTACGCGGCGGTGGCGGCCTTCGCGTGTAACTGGTTTCTTTTTGGACTTGACGGCGCGATATCCGGGTTTGGTGTCCGGCAGGAGTCCCGCGGGCAACTCGACGCTGACAGCGATGGTCACGAAAAAATAGGCCAGCAAAAGCGTCAGCAGAACGCCGCTAATTTCCATTACGCGGCGAGTGCGGCGCCAGCGCACACGCTCCGCGTCATAAAATATGGGACCGCGTTCCTTCATTTCACCTTTCGACCCGGCGGCACGGCAGGCAAATATACATCATGCTAGGGCTGAGTCCGTCTGCGCGAATCCGTCTGCTCTATTGTAAGATGCGGGCATTGATGAAGCGAGTTTTCTTGAGCCCCTATGTGGCGTTAGTTGCAGGCCTGTGCCTGCGGCTGTATTTTGTGCTGAAATTTCCCGCCAATTCCGGTGACACGGTTTTATACGAGCAAATCGCCACAAACTGGCTGAAGCACCAAGTCTACGGGATGACGGTCGGCGGGGCCATCACGCCGGTGGATTTGCGCATGCCGGGTTATCCTGCGTTTCTCGCCATCATCTACGCGCTTACGGGGCGGACAGGCGCGGACCCGCGAATTTGGGTAATGCTGGCGCAGGTCGGCGTGGACGTTGCTTCCTGCCTGCTGATTGCCAAGCTGGCGGCACTCTTGGCCTATGAGTCCGAAGATCCTGCACCGAACAAGCGTGTGTATTCTGTCGCGCTCTGGCTATCCGCTTTGTGTCCCTTCACAGCGAATTATACGGCGGTACCGCTAACCGAGGTTTTAGCTATCTTTTGGACGACGCTGGCCTGCATTGCTCTCGTTGTTGCATTGAGAAGAGTGCAAAAACCGGATTTTCTATTGAGAAGTACGCATCTTCCTGTGGGGAAGAGCGTGGAATACTCTGCGCTGGGCGGAGGATTAATTGTTGGTTTGGGGACACTGTTTCGTCCCGAAACGCCGATACTGCTTATTGCCATTGCCATCGTCTTCGGCGGACTGTTTTTTGTACGCGGAACGTACGGGCGCTGGTTCCTGGTTTGTCTGGCCATGGCGCTCGGCTGCCTGGTGATTCTTTCTCCGTGGGCGATTCGAAACATGGTGACGCTGGGAGAGCCGCAGTTTCTGGCGCCGAAGAATTCGAATCTGCCGGGGGAATTGGTGCCCTACGGCTTCATGGCTTGGGAAAAGACCTGGCTCTACCGCGTGCGAGATTGCTACCTGGTTTCCTGGAAATTGAATGAAGAATCGATCGACGTCGAAGAGATCCCCGCGCGCGCCTTTGACACGCCGGAAGAAAAACAGCGCGTCGCCGCCATTCTTGAGCAATACAACAATGACTTGACGCTGACGCCGGAGGAAGACGCGGCCTTCGCTCAAGTGGCACTCGAGCGCACCGCACGGCATCCTTTGCGAACCTACCTATGGTTGCCTGCCGCACGCGCTGTCACCATCTGGTTTACGCCGCGGATTGAATTGCTGCCCGTTTCGGGGCACGTTTTTCCGCTGGCGCAAATGCGCGAGGATGACCCCGTCGATCAGGAAGTAACGAGCCTGTTTTTTGTGCTGAATTTATTTTATGTGGGACTGGGCATATGGGGCGCGGGGCGGCTTTGGCGTTCAAATCCGGGGGTCCGGCCCGCAGTTGCATTTCTGGCCCTATTCATCGTGGTTCGCACAGCCTTCCTGACCACGCTTGAAACGCCCGAGCCGCGCTATGTCCTAGTCTGTTTTCCGGCATTGATCGCGATGGGCGCGCAAGTTTTCGCCCGCCGTTCCACCGCCCAATAGCGCAATATGTGCTCCCCGCCGTTACTTTTCCTCGAGAGGTTCGGGGTGAATGGTGACCCGATAAATCTGCGGAAACTTTTCCTTCACGCGGTCTTCCAGCGCTGCGGTCACGTCGTGAATTTGCGTGATGGGCAGCTCGCTCTTCATCGTGCAATGGCAAGAAACCAGAATGTGATGCTCCACCTGGCGCGCGCGCACGTCGTGGCAATTCACGAGCTCGTCAAACTCCAGCGGCAGCTTGTTCAGAAACTCCTCGATCGCGCGCGAAAGCTGCTTCATCTCTCCGGCGCCCGCGTCCGGCGTGCCGATGTGCCTACCCAGCGGCTCGATGT
>Ga0307479_10004172_pt1 | contig 13207 bp, 14 predicted proteins | sample atmos_gasesECM4C_FD_203743 | JGI IMG/M metagenome (GOLD analysis project Ga0307479, IMG submission 203743) | Hardwood forest soil microbial communities from Morgan-Monroe State Forest, Indiana, United States - atmos_gasesECM4C_515 | ecosystem: Environmental > Terrestrial > Soil > Temperate...
GCCGATTTGGTTCCCGAAATCCAGCAACGGTTGCGGTTCATGGAGAACGTCGGGTTGAGTTATCTAGCGCTCGCACGCTCGGCGAAAACGTTGAGTGGTGGCGAATCGCAGCGAATTCGATTGGCGTCCCAGCTCGGCTCGAACTTGCGCGGCGTGCTCTACGTTTTGGACGAACCGACGATCGGTCTGCATCCCCGCGACAATTTGCAGTTGCTCGACACGCTGGAAGCACTTCGGGAAAAAGGAAATTCACTGGTGATTGTTGAACACGACGACGAAACGATGCGCCGGGCCGATCACATTGTCGATCTTGGCCCGCGGGCTGGCGTTCACGGCGGCGAAATCGTCGCGACCGGAACTCTTCTCGACATCGAGCGCGCGAAAGGTTCCGAAACTGGCCGTTGTTTGACGACGCCACTCCGTCATCCGACGCGTCAATCGCGCCGATCGCTGCGAACGGTCGAAAGCTGGATCGAGATCCACGGCGCGCGTGCGAACAATCTCAAGAAAGTCGATGTTCGCTTTCCGGTCGGACGATTGTCGGTGATCACCGGAATTTCCGGCTCAGGGAAATCGACATTGATGCACGACGTCCTCTTACCGGCGGTGCTCGAGCAATTGGAAAATCGAAAACGCAGCGGCAATGGTGATTTGTTCAAGCTAGTCAGCGGCACCGAAGAGATCGAAGCGATTTACGAAGTCGATCAATCGCCCATCGGCAAAACCTCGCGCTCGACACCGGGGACGTACATCAAAGTTTTCGACGAGATTCGGAGTCTCTACGCCCAATTGCCGGTCTCGCGCGTGCGCGGTTATTCTGCGAGCCGGTTCTCGTTCAATGCCGAAGGCGGGCGCTGCGAAACCTGCAAAGGTCAGGGCGTGATCAAGCTCGAGATGAATTTTTTGCCGGAAGCATTGGTGCCGTGCGAAGACTGCGGCGGTCGCCGTTACAATCCGCAAACGCTCGAAGTTCTCTACAACGAAAAATCGATCGGCGATGTGATGGAGATGACGATCGAGGAGGCGGCCGAGTTTTTCCATGCGCATCCAAAAATCGCGCGGCCGCTTTCACTATTGGTCGATACAGGACTTGGTTATCTCAAAGTTGGACAGCCGAGCCCGACGCTCAGCGGCGGCGAGGCGCAACGCTTGAAGCTGGTCACGCAACTCAAACGGGGCGTGAATCGCGCGGAAAACGAACGGATCCGCAAGATGCGCACGCCGGGCTCGACACTTTATCTCCTCGAAGAGCCAACGATCGGTCTGCACATGGCTGACGTCGATCTTCTACTCAAGGTGCTGCATCGATTAGTGGATGAAGGCAACACGGTCATTGTGATCGAGCACAATCTCAGCGTGATCGCGGAGGCGGACTACATCGTCGATCTCGGCCCCGAGGCCGGCGCCGATGGCGGCAAAGTGGTCGCAACAGGAACGCCGGAACAAGTTACGAAAAGTAGAACGAGCCGCACCGCGCCGTTCTTGCGAAAAGTATTGAACCGCTCAGGAGCGCGGTGAGAATCCGCAGCGGATGTTCGCCTATTACGTCCACGATCTTAATCCGCTGATCTTTCGGATTTACGACAATGTCGGCCCGCGATGGTACGGCCTGGCCTATGTTCTGGCGTTCATTTTCGGTTATTTGCTGTTTCGGAATTTGGCGAGACGCGGTTACGCCGACTTGCCGGTGGCGAAAGTCGGCGACTTTATTACCGGCGCAGCGCTGTTCGGTGTGATCCTTGGTGGCCGGCTCGGTTACGTTCTTTTCTACAAACCGGAGATGCTGCGCGAGCCGCTATCGATCTTTCGAGTGTGGGAAGGCGGAATGTCGAGCCACGGCGGGATGGTCGGGCTGCTGGCGTTTACGTTTTACTATTCCTGGCGGCACAAAATTTCATGGCCGAATGTCGGCGACAATCTCGTCGTAACCGCGCCGATCGGCTTGTTTTTCGGACGGTGCGCCAACTTTATCAACGGCGAGCTTTACGGCCGCGCAACGAATGTCTCCTGGGCAATGCAGTTCCCGAAAGAGTTGAACGAAAATGTTGGCGAAGCCGAGCGCGCCATCAACGCGTGTCGAGCAATTGATCCCTCACTGACATCATCGGACGCGATCGTTGCAGCAGTAGGTCACGAACCGCAGGTGAAAGAAGTTTTACGTGGCATTCTCACGCCGCGTCATCCGTCGCAGCTCTACGAAGCATTTTTCGAAGGAATCGTTCTGTTTGCGATTCTGTGGTTCGTTCGCACCCGAATGCGGCAGCCGAACGGTGTTCTTACTGGTTTGTTCTTCATTTGCTACGCGATTTTCCGCATCGTGGTCGAAAATTTTCGCGAACCAGACGCGAGTTTGATCGCCGGTTTCACCCGCGGGCAGTTCTTTTCGTTTTTCCTGATCGTGATTGGGCTGGCGTTCATCGCATTCGCCAAACTGCGGCCGGTGTTTCCGAAAAAAGTGAATTCAAAAGGCTAGCCCTTTCGCTTTTGTCAGAATCCGCTAATAGTTCCGGCAGGTGAATTGATTGATAGCGGTGTTGATTGCGGCCGGCGGTCTGCTCTTTGCATTTGAACACGCCACCATTGCCGGCAAGCTCGTCCTGCTTTTGCTCGCAGTCGGCTCGATCTTCAGCTGGTCGGTCATGCTCACCAAGCTGCGTGTGATCCAGTTCGCTCGAAAACAAAACGCGCGATTCCACGCCGCGTTCCGACAAGATCGACAACCACTGCGTCTCTTCGAGAAGAACGCGCGTTTTCCCGGTTCGCCGCTGTTCAATGTTTACCGCGCGGGCTGTCAGGAAATCACGTTTCAGTTGCTCGGCTCTGCCGAGGTCGACGAGACGTTCAAAGCGCGGCTTGGCATTGCCGACAAAATTTCGCCGGCCCAGATGGGCTCGGTGACCGCGGCGATGGAGCGCGCGGTTGGCGAAACTGCGCTTGAGCTCGAGTCGCAAATGATTTTGCTGGCGACGGCCGTCAGCGGTTCGCCGTTTCTGGGATTGCTCGGCACGGTTTGGGGCGTGATGGACGCCTTCACCGGCGTCGCCGAAGCGGGCGCGCCCAATCTCGCGGCGATGGCTCCAGGCGTTTCCGGTGCGCTGATCACGACCGTAACGGCACTGTGCGTCGCGATTCCCGCAATGTTCGGCTACAACTTTCTGGTCACGCGTATTCGCGGAATGATCGTCGAGATGGATAATTTTGCAGCGGAGCTCGCGTCCGAACTCGAACACAAGTTTGTCGATCACGCGGCGCGCGAGCCGGCGTTTCGCAGATGAGGCGCTACTCGCAGCGACAGAGTCTGTCGTCCCTCTCCGAGATCAACATTACGCCGCTGCTCGACCTCGCGTTCGTCTTGCTGATCATTTTCATGATCACGACGCCGCTGCTGGAAAGCACCATGAGCCTTATCATTCCCTCAAGCGGCGCCAAAACTCCTCCTGTCACGACGTCTCAGGTGAAGACGATTTCGATCGATCGCAACGAAGCGATTCGCTTTAACAATCAGGTTGTCGATCTTGAATCGCTCACTACGCAGCTGAGCGAAATTAAACGTGCAAATCCTGACGTGGCGGTTGTCATCCGGCCGGATCGCGATTTGCCGGTGCAAAAATTAATCACGCTGATGGACGCGTTGCAGCGCGCGCAAATAATGAAGGTCGGGATCGCGACGCGGGCCGAGCAGAAATAACGATGCCAAAGAACCAGCGGTTTTGGACGAACGTCGGCCTCATCGGGCTCGCGCATGTCGTTGTGATTTATGGATTGATTCGGTGGAGCCGCGCGGACAAGAACGCGGGTGGGCAAAGTATAGTTTGGATGAGCGGTGGCGCGGGCGACGGAATCGTGACCGATCAAAACAGTCCGTCCCCTCGAGAAATTTCCCGGCCTCGGACTGAATCGAAAACGTCCAAGTCGCGCGATGAGGACGAGGATCGGCCGGTCTTAACTTCAGCGCCGAGCGAGATTCAACTGCCAACATCAACCGCCAATCCGGCTGGGACACCTTCGCCAACATCGACATCCACACCGAGACCGAAGGCCACCCCGAAGCTCACACCAAAGCCAACACCGAAAACGAAGCCTTCGCCGAAGAAACTGACTGTTGCCAAAGCTTCGCCGAAACCATCACCGAAAGAGAAGCAGGATGAGAAAGATCAAGCTGAGAAAAAAGCGGACACCGTTCAAGCTGAGAAAAAGAAAATCGAATTAGCGAAGAACGAAACGGCCGAGTCAAACCTGGTTGCACGAAAATCTTCAGCGACGCAGACTGGCAGCGGCAACGGAGCGACGGCGGGAACAGGCGGTGGTCGTATTGCAGGCATCACAACGGAATCGCAGTTCGGTTGGTATGGCAGCATGTTGCACGACCGTTTTTATAGCGAATGGGTCCAACCCACAACCGTTGCAAACGCCGGCGGCAAGAATTCTGTGCTAGTGAAGCTGCGAATCGAAAAAGACGGGCGCGTCTCAAGCTTCGAAGTCGTTCGGCCGTCTGGAAATGCCGAGCTTGATGATTCGGTCAAAGCGCTGGCGAATCGCGTCAGTCGAGTCGACCCGTTGCCCGAAGGTCTTGGCAAAGGCGATCATTACGACGTGAAGATCAACTTCGAGCTGAACTCGGAGTAATTACAAAAGCGCCAACGATCTTCCTTCGTGGCCTTCCACCTGGTCCATCGTGCATTGCTTCGGCGATTTGTCTTTCCGCCAGCGCACGATCTTTGTGCCGTGTCGGAATCGCCTCCCCGTGAAATGATCGTAAGCGACTTCGACGACGACCTTTGGATCGACCGGTTCCCATTCGCCGCTGCGTTCCGTGCTCCAGCGGCTCGGGCCGCCCGGCGCGTTTCCGGTGAAGCCGGGCGGTTTTTGCAGCGCTTCGAATTTCTTCGTAAGCTCGCGCCGCTCATCTTTGTTGAACGCTGAAGTGAATCCGACGTGGTGAAGCAATCCCTTGTGGTCATAAAGTCCGAGCAATAACGATCCGAGAATTTTGGCGCCGCTGGCGTAACGAAATCCGCCGACCACGCAGTCTGCGGTGCGGATTTGTTTGATCTTCACAACGGCCGTCCGTTCGCCGGACGCGTAGGGCATGTCCAAACGCTTGGCGATTACGCCGTCGAGGTCGCCACCCGTTTTTTCGAACCATTTCTTGGCCTGCTTCAGGTCCGTGGTCGCGGGCGAAAGCCGGACCTCGTCTTTCGAAACGAAATTCTTCCGCGCGAATTTCTCGAGAAAGGCGCGTCGTTCCTTCAACGGTTCTTTCAAGAGTGTTTGTCGGTCCTGCCCCAGCAGATCGAACACAATGAAAATTGCGGGATGCGCCTGGGCGAGCTTTGCCACGCGGCTCGCTGCGGGGTGCAGACGCAATTGTAATTCGTCGAACGAAAGCGCGCCGTTAACGGGAATGGCCAGCTCGCCGTCGATCACAAAATTTTTGGCCGGTAATTTTCGAAGCGCCTCAACGACATCTGGAAAATAACGCGCCAACGGCTGGCCGGATTTCGATTCCAAATAAATGTTGTCGCCGTCGCGGAAGGCGATGCAGCGGAAGCCGTCCCACTTCGGCTCGTATTGCCAGCCCGGGCCGCTTGGAATTTCGTCCGCCGATCGCGAGTCCATCGGCGGAAGCGGCGGCTTTATGATGAAGGCCATCCTTTAGGATATCGCCGCGGCGTGAGTTTCGGCGGGCGTTTTCCATTCAACACGGCGCCGGCAACAGAAATGTATCGCAGCTCAGTTCGATCCGCGGCGCAGCGCAACATCATTCCGCCGCGGCTCATGTCTCCGCGCCCGACGAAGTCAGCCGGGAAGAGCAACCGTTCTCTGAAGTGCTTCAAAAAAATGTCGACGTATTTGCCGGTGGCAATGCTGCCCAGCAAAACAATCTCGCAATCAGGCGGCAAGTTTTTGGCGAGCTGTCGCACGGTCCGCTCCAGCGGCCTCTTATAGCGCGGATCGGCTGCGTCGATATCGACAGTAGCGAACTCGCGCAAGTCGGAAAGCGTGATTGTCGATCTTGCGTCGATCAATCCGCGCGTCGGAGTGATGATAAAGACTCCGCACTCACCGCTGCAGGCAAATGTGTTCGCGTAAGCGATCTTTCCGCGAAAATAAAGTCCGCTCAAGAACGTGAACACTTCGGCGACGGTTGCGCCGGGTTTGCTGCGAAGTCTCTTAGCCAGCTCAAATTCGGCGCGCTCGCGCAAGATCATTTGAGCGCGTCGCCCGCCGGCATAGGCCGGGGAGAGCAAGAAAATGCGCTGTGACGTCCGGCGAGACATGGGGGCTGTAATTTGCGAGCGGCAACAAACGCGGCAAGCAGTGACTAATTAATTTCGCTCGAGTCGCCTTTCGCTCTTGCCCGCGCGCGATTGGCCTGCAACTCGGCCAAATGCTTTTCCGACCAGCGGCAAAGCCCGCGCAATGGTTCGATCAATGTCCGGCCAAGGCGCGAGAGAGAGTATTCGACCCGCGGTGGAACCACCGGGTAAACTTTTCGATCAACCAGGCCGTCCCGCTCGAGACTGCGCAGAGTTTGGGTCAGCATCTTCTGCGAAATACCGCCGATCTCGCGATGAAGCTCCGCGTAGCGCATCGTTTTTTTCGACAACAATTGGATGACGAGTGCGGTCCATTTATCCGCGATTCGATCGAGGACGAGTCGTGACGGGCACTGCGAATCCATAACGGAAGCCATGCGCCTTTCTAAGCTGCGAGCGGTCTACGCGCAAGCGTGGATGTAACGATCTAGAAAGTGCGTATAGGTGCGCATGATCTGTAGTTGACTCGATGCGCGCAAGTACGAGATTTATGCATGCCTTTAAAATTACTTTTGGATGAGGCGAACGCCGAAAAGGCCGCGCCTCCTGCCGACGCCACGGCGCACCCAAAGGATTCAGTTTTGCTCGACGAGTATTCTCGCACCGTGGTCGCTGCGGTTGATCGGGTCGCGCCGGCAGTGGTCAACATCGACATTAAACAGCAACTAAATAGTCGGCGCGGGCCACGCGAGGTCGGCGGAAGTGGCTCGGGCTTCATCATTGCGCCGGACGGATTCATTTTGACGAACAGCCACGTCGTTCATGGCGCAAAAGCGATCGTTGTGAATTTGCCGGATGGGCGCGAATACGCGGCGCAGCTGATCGGCGACGATCCGGATACGGATCTTGCCGTGATACGTATCGACGCGCCGCATCTCGCTCATGTCCGGCTCGCTGATTCGGAAAATTTGCGCGTCGGTCAAATCGTGATTGCCATCGGCAACCCGCTTGGCTTTCAAGCGAGTGTGACCGCGGGCGTGATCAGCGCGCTTGGGCGGTCGATGCATGCGCAGTCTGGCCGTTTGATCGACAACATCATTCAAACCGATGCGGCGTTGAACCCTGGCAACTCCGGTGGACCGCTCGTGAATTCCGCGGGTGAAGTGATTGGAGTGAACACGGCAATGATTCGCCCGGCCCAGGGAATCTGTTTCGCGATTGCAAGCAACACCGCGAGGTTTGTCGCCGGTTGGCTGATCAAGGATGGAAAAATCCGGCGCAGCTACATTGGAGTGGCCGGACAAAACGTGCCGATTCATCGCCGAATTGTTCGGTTCTACAATCTGCCGTGCGAAACCGCGGTGCTGGTTGCGTCTCTGGAAAGTGAAAGTCCGGCGGCGAAAGCCGGTGTCCGCGAAGGCGATCTGATTGTCGCTTTCAATGGCGAACCGATCGGCAGCATTCACGAGCTGCACAAGAGATTGATGGCGGAACAGATCGGCGTTGAATCAAATATGTTGATCATTCGACACACCGAAAAACTGGAATTGTCGATCGTGCCGCAAGAGTCGCGACCTCGCGAATAATCTCCGGCTTGCGTTTCAGTTTTCGCTGAAGCACGCTCGCGCTTCGCTGTGAAACTTCTGGTGATCGGTGGCGGCGGCCGCGAACACGCGCTGGTTTGGAAACTCAAGCAATCTCCCGTGGTCGATCGCATTTTCTGTGCGCCTGGAAACGCCGGGACGGCGGCGATAGCCGACAACGTCCCAATTCCGGCGACAGATGTGGCGGAATTGCGCGCGTTCGCGAACCAGAACAATGTCGATCTAACCGTTGTCGGGCCGGACGACCCGCTCGCTATGGGGATTGTTGATCTTTTTGAGGCCGACAAATTGCGCATTTTCGGTCCGACCCAATCTGCAGCGCGCCTGGAATCGTCCAAGATCTTCGCGAAGGAATTGATGCGTACGCAGCGGGTTCCGACCGCGGAAGCGCGAATGTTTTCGGATTGCAGGCGGGCCCTCGACTATTGCGCGCAATTGAAATTTCCAGTCGTGATCAAAGCCGATGGTCTCGCGTTGGGCAAGGGCGTCATCATCGCGCCGGATCTCGCTACAGCGAGATCGACAATTGACGCGATGATGAACGAAGCGCGTTTTGGCGAAGCGGGGCGGCGGATTGTGATCGAACAATTTTTGCATGGAACAGAATGTTCGTTGCACGCTCTAGTTGACGGAAAAAATTACCGCCTGCTGGAATCCGCGCGAGATTACAAACGCGCATTCGACGGCGACAAAGGTCCGAACACCGGCGGGATGGGCGCGTTCAGTCCGGCCAACAATTGGAACGCGCGGTTGCAGGCGCAATTTGAAACCGAAATCATGCAACCATTGCGGAGCGGCCTGGCCAAAGAAGGAGTTGTTTACCGTGGTTTGTTGTATCCGGGGTTGATGATCACCGATGAGGGCCCGCGGGTGCTTGAGTTCAACTGCCGCTTCGGAGATCCGGAAACGCAAGCGCTTTTGCCGCGAATGAAATCCGATTTATTGCCGTTACTGGATGCGACGATCGACGGAAAGATCGACAATTACACAATTGAGTGGAACGAACGAGTCGCGGTCACAGTGATCCTCGCTTCGGGCGGCTACCCAGAAAAATATGAAACCGGGAAAGAAATTTCTGGCCTGACTGATGCAGGCAAAGTCGAAGGGGTTGAGGTTTTTCACGCCGGAACGAAACAGGCGAACGGCAGAGTCGTGACGTCAGGCGGTCGCGTTCTGGCCGTCACCGCGCTTGGCTCGACCATCGCGGCGGCGCGGGAGCGCGCCTACGAAGCGGTTTCTCGGATTCATTTCGACGGTTGCCACTACCGCCGCGATATTGCTCTCAGCGCGACGAGCGGCTAACAATGACGTGATGTGGAATTGGGCGGCGCTAACCACGATCGCGATTTTGATCGCGAGGCAACTGTACGGCCAAATCCCGGCGCCTTCGTCGGCACCGACGACGAGCAGCCCGGTAACCGCAAACAAATCTGCGACGGCGTCTCCATCGCCGTCGGCAACCCCAACCACCGAGCAGATCATCAATTCGTTGGGCCAAAACGATCTTCAAGCCGCGATCACGCTTTTAAAAACGAACTTTACCAGTCCGGACGCGATCACCGACACAGAGCTAAATCGTGCCACCCTCATGGGATTGCTGATTCGGATGCCTGGTGGGCTGATGATCCTCCCGAACCGGGAGAGCACACCGGCTGAGGCCGCCGGATCTTTTTACAGCGAGATTTTCGAGGGACGTATCGGCTATCTGCGCTTCGGCGATTTCAACAGTTCAAGTCTCAAAGAGCTTGACAAAAAGTTGCAGGAGTTCGGGCAAAAGAAGGTGGACGCGTTGATTATCGATCTTCGCGCAAGCAACAGCGCTGATTTTGCGAGCGCGGCCGACTTCGCAAAACGTTTTTGCCCCAAAGGCAAAGCGCTCTTCAGTGTGCGCAAACCCGCGGCGCGACAGGATCGACAATTTGCTTCCGATCGAGATCCTGCGTTTCAGGGATTGATCGTTCTGCTTGCCGATAGCGACACCGCCGGCGGCGCGGAAGCGTTTGCCGGTGCGCTTCGACTTTTCGATAAAGCCTTGATTATCGGCCAATCCAGCGCCGGTCGCGCAGTCGAATATTCCGATCTGCTATTGCCGAGCGGGAAAATTCTGCGAGTCGCGTCGGCCGAAGCAGTGTTAGCCGACGGTCAGCCGCTATTTCCCGGAGGCGTAAAACCCGATTTGCCGGTCGAAATGTCGGTCACCGACAAACGTCAGATCTTTCGTCTCAGCGGCGAAAAGGGAATGGCCCCATTCGTTTATGAAACGGAGCGGCCACATTTGAACGAGGCCGCTTTGATCGCTGGGACGAATCCGGAACTCGAAATTCCCGATGCCCAACGGCGCATGCGCGCGCGATCGGGGCAACCGCCTCGGGATGCGGTTCTGCAGCGCGCGATCGACGTCGTCACGTCGCTGGAGATTTATCAGAAGCATTGAAGTGCATCCGCTGGAAGAACGAATCGGCTACAAATTTCGAAACCCGCTCCTGCTCGCTGAAGCGCTGACCCACCCGAGCCTCGGCCACGAAACCCAACAACGGCATTTCGACAATCAACGTCTTGAGTTTTTAGGGGACGCGATTCTCCAACTCGTGATCACCGAATATCTTTTCGAAAACTTCCAGGACCAACCGGAAGGCCAACTGACCAAACTGCGTTCGCGGCTCGTTTCGCGCGATGCATTGAAAGGACACGCCGCAGCGATTGATCTCGGTCAGTTCCTGTTAATGGGGCGGGGCGAGGAAGCCAGCGGCGGGCGCTCGCGAATTTCCACGCTGGCGGATGCGTTCGAGGCTTTGATCGGCGCGATTTATCTCGACGGTGGATCGGAAGAGGCAAAAAAATTTATCCTGATCCAGGCGAAAGCGGATTTGGCGCAGCTAGCGGCGGAGCCGGTCGACATTAATCCCAAAGGACACTTGCAGGAATTGTTGCAAAGCATTTCGCCGAGAAGCCCCGTTTACGAGGTTTTGTCACAAAGCGGTCCCGAACACGATAAGCGATTTGTGGTGCAAGCCGTTTGGGAAGGAATTGTTCTCGGCAAAGGCAGCGGCCGAAGCAAAAAGCAGGCGGAAACAGCTGCGGCTGAAGAAGCGATGCAGCTCAAGCGCTGGAAAAAATTGAAGAAACGCCGCCGCTAATGTTTCAGCGCGTGAATGCGGCCCCACCGGTGATGATTCCGGATCGCGCTGGTCACAAATTTTTTTGCGACGCCAATCCCCTTTGCCAGCGGCACGCCTTTAGCCAATCCTGCGGTGATGGCGGCGGAATAAGTACAACCGGTGCCATGCGTCGCGACACCTCGGACGAACGGAGCTGAGAATTCGAGCACCAGATCATCGACAAATAGAAAATCAACAGCGTGTCTGCCTGATAAGTGCCCCCCTTTGAGCAAAATTGCAGCTCTAAATTTTCGCTTTAACTCCTTTCCGGCTCGTTTCATTGAGGCGCGGTCGGAAATTTTTTCGCCGAGCAATTGCGACGCCTCATCGAGGTTGGGCGTGATCAGCGATGCAAGCGGAAATAATTCTTCCTGGTAGGCGTTGATGGCGTCGGCTTCCGACAGCGGATCACCAGTCGTCGCGGTGATCACAGGATCGACAACCAGCGGAACGCGAAGTCTGAGATCGACGATTGTTCGCGCGATCGCCGAAATGATTACGGCCGAGCAGAGCAATCCGGTCTTCATCGCCGCGATTGGAAAATTCTTTGCGACCACTTCGATTTGTTCGCGAACGATTTCAAGACTGACTGGCTCGATTCGCGAAACTTTGCCTGGGATTTCCGCAACCACGCAGGTAACCGCGCTCAATCCGTAGACACCAAGCGTGTTGAATGTTTTCAGATCAGCCTGAATCCCGGCGCCGGCGCTGCTGTCCGAACCGGCAATGGTCAAAGCGATAGGGTTGTTGGACACGCCTGCGCTGATCACGCGCCGTCGTTGCCGATCGCTTCGACCGGGCAACCTTCCATCGCCTCTTTGCACCGGGCTTCCTCCTCCGGACTCTCAGCCTGCTTGTAAACGTAGGAATGTCCGCCGTCGTCGTTGCGCTTGAAATTGGCGGGGGCCGTTTCGCGGCACAAATCGCAGTCGATACATTGTTCGTCGACGTAGAATTTCCCGGGAGCGTTCTCGGGGTATTTGTTTGCCGCGTCGGCCATATCTTATCGGTTAGAGTAGGGCTGAAAAGTTAAGGACAAAGGAGCGTACGCGCAATGGAATTTGACCTTTGGTGAAATCGCACGCGACCGTAAGCACGGTTCGAAGCGAAGAGTGCGGAACGGATGAAAAAAGAGACGGCCAAGACATTACGCGCATTCCTGATTGAGTTGGCGATCTATGCCGTTCTCGTCATCGGATATTTTTTTCTGGTGCTGCACTTTCTCGGCGACGGTTTGCGTCAGCTTGAGCAGCACCACCGCTACACCTATGCCGGGGTCGCGATCCTCCTCATGATCGGACAAGCAGTTCTGCTGCAATACGTCACAACCTTCTTACTGCGACTGATCCGCGGCCGGTCGGCGTAAATATGTGGTTTCCGATTTCTAACGCACACATCAGTCCGATTTACCTGGCCGTCGTTGGGTTCGTGATCGGGATCCTCGGTGGCTTCTTCGGCGTCGGCGGGAGCTTCATTGCCGGGCCCGCACTGCGTATCGTCGGATTGGACTGGAATTATGCGGTCGGGACTGATCTGGCCCACATTGTCGGCAAGTCCGTAGTAGCCGTGCGTCAACATCGCGCTTTTGGCAATGTCGACCTTAAGCTGGGATTGGTCATGGCGATCGGAACGATCGGCGGCGCAGAAGTTGGCGCGCAGCTGATTCAATGGTTGAAGCGCGCTGGAAACGTGAACCTCGTGGTCAGCATCGTTTCGATTGTCGTCTATTTGAGCATTTCCAGTTTCATGCTCTGGGAGAGCCGCAAGTCTTTGAAATCAACCAGCGGGCGAGCGCAGAAAGCGAAGCAGGACCATTCCGAATTCGGACACGTGGCCCGCAGAATTCAGCGCTTCAAAATCTGGCCGATGGTCGATCTGCCGGTCTCCGGTGTGACAATTTCCCTGTGGGTGATTCTGGTTGTCGCATTCATCGGCGGTTTGTTCAGCGGTTTTCTCGGTGGCGGCGCCGGATACATCCGAATGCCGTCGATGGTGTACGTGCTGGGAATTCCAACTCATCTCGCGGTCGGCACCGATTTGTTCGAGATTATCATCTCGGCTAGCTACGGAACTTTCACGCACGCGGTCAAAGGCAACGTCGACATTCTGATCGCGCTAGTCATGCATACCGGCGCCGCGATCGGCGCTCAGATCGGCGCGATCGCGACCCAGTATTTCGCCGGCC
>Ga0307479_10004173_pt1 | contig 13205 bp, 6 predicted proteins | sample atmos_gasesECM4C_FD_203743 | JGI IMG/M metagenome (GOLD analysis project Ga0307479, IMG submission 203743) | Hardwood forest soil microbial communities from Morgan-Monroe State Forest, Indiana, United States - atmos_gasesECM4C_515 | ecosystem: Environmental > Terrestrial > Soil > Temperate...
TATCCGTCGCTCTCGCGGCGCTGAACGAGGGCTTGGTTTCCAAGGAGACCGAAGTTTCGCTGGGTGGCCGGAGCCGGATGAATCTGACTCAGGCACTGGCGCGCTCGAACAATGCGTATTTCGAAGCGCTCGGCCGCCAGCTAGGATTCGAGAAAGTCGCCTACTACGCCCACCAATACGGCTTGGGCGAATTGGCAGGATACGATATTCCGGGAGAGCAGGCGGGCACCTATCCTGATGAAGCGATTCCCCAAAAGCTAGGCGGCGTAGGCAAGATGTGTTCTTTCGGAGAAGGCATTTCCATGACGCCCTTGCAGTTGGGCGCGATGGTTTCGGCCATCGCCAACGGTGGGACTCTTTACTACCTGCAGCATCCGACGACGCCGGAAGAAGTCGCTGGTTTCCAGCCGCGCATCAAGCGCCAACTTGATATCGCTCCACTGATTCCAGAAATTTCGGTGGGCATGGCGGGCGCGGTGCAGTATGGCACGGCGCGCCGGTTAGGGCTCAATTTCAGCGAGGAGGAGATTCTGGGCAAGACCGGGACCTGCTCTCACGCTGGCACTCGCTACGGCTGGTTCGCCTCTTATGCCAATACCAACCGGGGACGCATCGTTGTGGTTATCTTTCTAGAGGGCGGCAGGCCTACATTTGGCCCGAAGGCAGCGGAGATTGCCGGTGTCATGTACCGGAATCTTTACGATCACAAGTTTTTCATCGCCGACACACCCAAGACTGCGGACACGACAGTGCTTAAACCCGAAAGCACAACTCAATAGTTCAGAGTTAGCATCAGTTCTGATAAGGCCTCTCGCCAGAGAGGCTTTTTGTTTTCACCTACCTTTCTGAGCGCGATCCTAACTGCTCCCTTTGCGACTTGGGCGAACTTTGGGAGCAAGTTGCGATTGCTCGCGCAAACCTTAGTTCCTTCTAACACGAGAAAGGTAAATGCCGCCGATATTCAGTTTAGACACCCGGCGGCAGTGTGGCCGTTCGTATTCGGCACAAGCGCTCAAGGTCTTGTGAAAGTGCTGGAAGGGCATGGAAAGATGAACATGTTGCAAAGCGGCAATGATTACGGATTCCTGGTACTTCTTGTCGGTGTGACCGTGGTCGCCTCTTGGATTGCTCCAATACTCTTAGGCAGGTTCGTCCGCCGCAAGGGCCGGCTCGAAACGGACCGGGGACGAGAGTTGTATTTCCAGACGATGGCGGAGGCGGTGCCCGAGATTATCTGGACGGCTGACCCCGACGGCGCGGATGACTATTTCAACCAGAGATGCTTCGACTATACGGGGCTGACTTTAGAGGAATTGAAGGGCACGGGATGGACAGTGATCGTTCATCCCGATGACTTGGGCCTGTGCGCAGAGAAATGGGAAAACGCGCTGCGTACCGGAGACCCCTACGACGTGCAATATCGGCTGCGAGCGAAAGATGGAAGCTACCGATGGTTCCTCGGCCGGGCCAATCCCATTCGCAGCGCGGAGGGACAAATAGTTAAATGGTTCGGCACGTGTACGGATATCGAAAGCCAGAAACAGAACCAGCAGGTGTTGGAACAGCAGATCCTGGAGCGGACGGCGCAATTGGCGGACGTGAATACGCTCTTGCAGGAGGAAATGTTGGAGAAGGACTTTGCCAGGAAAGAGCTCGATCAGCAGAACGAGAGAATGATGGCGGAACTCCGGGAACGAACGCAACGAGCGACCATGCTGGCAAAGATGGGCGAGCTTCTTCAAAGCTGCATAAACCGCGACGAAGTGCTTGCGGCTGCTTTGGGCTTTGCGCCCAAAATATTTCCCGCGGCTCCCGGAGCCATCGCGCTGCTGGATGCATCACGAAGCGTGGCGGAAGTGATTGGCTCGTGGAGCGATTGCCAGCTTCCGTCACCGGTTTTTGAACCGGCATCCTGCTGGGCTCTGCGCACTGGACATCCGCACCTGGTTGTGACTGGCGATCCCACAGCGCCGTGTGCTCACGCAATGGGAGTGAACAATACCTACTTGTGCATCCCGATACTTTCCCAGGGTGAAACCCTTGGCATCCTGCATCTGCAGGCTACGGCTGCCGCACCTCACCTGGAATCCGGTGATCTCGCGATCAAGACAACGTTCGCGGGACAAGTGGGCCTGTCCATTGCCAACATAAGACTGCGCGAAGCGTTGCGCACACAATCCGTACGCGACGCATTAACCGGGCTCTACAACCGGCGCTACCTGGAAGAGGTGTTAGAGCGCGAGGTCCGGCGCGCGGCGCGGGCGGCGCAATCGCTTGGAATCCTCATGATCGACCTGGACCACTTCAAGAAATTCAACGACACTTACGGGCATGAGGCAGGGGACGCGGTATTGCGCGAGACGGGGCAGTTTTTGACCAAGGGCATTCGGGCGGAAGACTTCGTATGCCGGTTCGGAGGGGAGGAATTTGTAGTGATCCTGCCGACGGCCGATATGGAAGCATCGCGGGCGCGAGCGGAGCGCCTGCGGTCCAAAATGAGAGAACAGACTGTCATGCATCAAGGCCGGTCGCTGGGAATGGTTACAATCTCCGTAGGAGTTGCTTCATTTCCCCAGCACGGCACGTCCCCCAAGGAATTAATGGCGGCGGCTGACGCCGCCCTGTACGAGGCTAAACGCGGCGGACGCGACCAGGTGGCATTGGCGACGGCGAACGCCGTGGAGGAGGAAGTTGGGATCCCCGGCACGGCAAAATCTTCTACTGGCTGGAATTAATCTTCTTGGATTGTGCGAACAGCTTTCCCAAATTTTGCGGTTCGCCAAAATTATTTCCGCCAAAATTATTTCTTACGCTCGTCGCGCTCAACGACGCCGTCCTTGATGTTCACCACACGGTGGGCATATTCGGCGATGTCGTGCTCATGAGTGACCAGCACGATGGTATTGCCCTCGCTGTGCAGACGGTCGAACAGGGCCATGATTTCGTTTCCGGTCTGGGAGTCGAGGTTGCCGGTAGGCTCGTCCGCCAAAATGATCGAAGGACGATTGACCAGTGCCCGAGCGACGGCTACGCGCTGACGCTGGCCGCCAGAAAGCTCATTGGGTTTGTGGGTCATGCGCTGCTCCATGCCCACGGCGGTCAGTGCGGCCTTGGCTCGTTCGATGCGCTCACCCGTCGGAACTCCGGCATAGATCAAGGGCAGTTCGACATTGTGAAGGGCGGTGGCGCGAGCCAGCAGGTTGAAAGTCTGGAATACGAACCCGATCTCTTTGTTGCGAATGCGCGCCAGTTCGTCATCGTCGAGTTCGCTCACGAGTTGGCTGTTTAGCCAATATTCGCCCTTAGTAGGCGTATCGAGGCAGCCAATCAGGTTCATCAGCGTAGACTTGCCTGATCCGGAGGGCCCCATGATGGCAACGTATTCTCCCCGCGCAATGCGGAGGTTGACGCCGCGCAAGGCGTGCACCTGCTGTTCGGAGCCCATGTCATAGGTTTTCCAAAGATCCTCGGCTGCGATCATGCAGGACTGAGGCGGTGCCGCGGAAACGGCGTTGGACGGCATGCTGATTACTTCTGCGGTTGCCATGTTTTTCTCCTGCTCCGATGCCACTAGGTTCTCCGAGAATGAATTCAACTCCGAGAGCTTTGTTGGTATTCGTAACCGTTCTTCCAGCGCACCGGCTTGTGCATTGGACGGATAAAGCCGGCGAAGGTTATGTCTCGTCTTCCTTCTTAGGGACGGAGTTATCTATTTTGACGCCACTTCCGGAACGGAGCGTGCGCAAAATCTTGTAACTCCCGGTAATCACCTCGTCACCCTCAGTCAATCCATTGATGACCTCTAGATCGCTGGTGCCGGCAATACCGGTGGTCACGGGCACGAACACGGCCTTCTTGTTGCGGATTACGAAAACGCCCTGAACATCCTGGTTCTTATCCTTGTCCTTGGATGCAGTTTCCTTGAGTGGTGCCGCTGCATGTACGGAGCCGGAAGTTGCTTTTTCCTGTTCCAGTTGGGCCTTGCTGCGAACCGCAAGCGCCTGAATCGGGATAACCAGCACGTTGCTGCGAGCGGCCGTCGTGATCTTGGCGGTGGCGGAGAGTCCGGGACGCAGATCCTGAGGTGGATCATTGACCGTCACCACCACTTTGAAATCTTTTGCCTCTTCGCTGGCAGTGGTCTGCTGGGAGGTCGCGACGCCGGTGGAGCGCACGATGGCGTTGTCTCCAATTTCGGAAACCGTGCCATGAAAGATTTTTCGGGGAATGGCGTCGATCGTGACTTCGGCAGGCTGGCCCAAGTGCACGTTCACAATGTCGGTCTCATCTACTTTCACTTCGGCCGTGATCACTGACATATCGGCCAGGGTAAGCAAAGTGCTGCCCAGCGCATTCTGGATGCCGATGACTACTGACTCGCCTTCGCGGACAGGCAAGTTCGTGATCACACCGTCGTAGGGGGCGGCGTACGTGGTTTTCTGCAGCACATCGGCGACCCGCGTAAGATTGGCGCCGGCCTGGGCAACGTGCCGGTCGGCGGAGTCTTTCTGTGCCTTAGCCTGGGCGACTCGCGCCTTGGCTTGTATCAGTCCGGAATCCGCCGTGGCCCAGGCATTCTGACGGCTGTCGAAGTCGGATTTCGCGATGAGCCCATCCTTATACAGATTTTGCGCGCGCTCCCAATCCAACTCATTTCGCTGGTAGTCCGCCTGCGCTCGCCGCAGGTCGGCGTTGGATGTATTCAGCGCGGCGTCAGCGGCGATCGCATCCGTTTCCGCGGCCTGCACTGAAGCCTGGTTGGCGCTCACGTCGGCTGTGGACTGCACATTCTCCAGTTGAGCCAGCAATTGACCCTTCTTTACGTGGTCCCCTTCCTTAACGTAAAGATGGGTGATCTTGCCGTAGGCGTTCGCGCCAATGTTGACGTACGTCTTAGGCTTGATTTCGCCGGATGCGCTCACTACCGCGGCCAGGTCCTGGCGCTGTGCCCTTCCGCTCTGCACGGTGAATACATTCTTGCCGCTCTGGTGAACCGAGACTCCGACAATGATCGCCAATACGGCGACCACGCCGATAACAATCGCGATTTTCTTCCAAGGTTTCATTGTGCCGTTGCCGCCTGAGGGGTTTCGCCCGATCGAGCCAAGCCAGACCCGAGAAGCGGAGGTTTACCGTCGATGTTCCCCTTGCCACCGCCATCGCCCGATTCGCCAAGGTTTAGAGACACAATCTGGATACGGTCCCGCTGCCGGGAAAGTTCCAATCCACGGTGGAGTACTTAAGCCCTGGGGAATCGGCGGACTGGCGCTGTCCGCTTTGCAAGGTGATAGCAGCTGAAATTATAGCGTGCTCCCGCCGTCAATACATCAGCAATTCGACTCGATACGGGCAACTCTTCCGGGCCCTCGCGGCGTCCAAAGGGACGGTGGGTTCTGGGTCCGCAATCCCATTCTTTTGATGAGACTTAGCCTTGCTTTCGCCAAAGTGAGGGCCTAGAATAGGTCGAACGAATGTTTGTGGTGGCAGGAGTCCCTCGCATGTCCCGGGTCGCATCGCGATATTTCTTCTCTCTAATATTTTTGATGGTCGCCACCGGCTTGACTGGCACGGCCAGAGCCCAGGGCGACAAAGCCGCTGCTGCTGGGGACGCCAAGTCGAGCGCGACGGTAACCGGCTCGCAGGCGCAGCCCACGGATGAAATCGATCCCCTCAAGCGCGCACCCAATGAGAAGCAGAAAAAGCAACAGAAAAAATCTCTCAAGATCGAGCTCAGCAAGACCTACAAGAAATGGCTGAACGAGGATGTCGTCTGGATTATTACGGACGAGGAGAGAGCGGCTTTCAAGCAGCTCTCCAACGACGAGGAACGCGATAATTTCATTGAAGCTTTCTGGCAGCGCCGCGACCCCACGCCCGACACTGAAGAGAACGAATACAAGGAAGAGCACTACCGCCGCATCGCATACGCCAACGAACATTTTCCGGCGGGAATTCCGGGTTGGAAAAGTGATCGCGGGCGTATCTACATTATGTACGGCCCGGCCGACGAAGTGGATTCCCATCCTTCGGGCGGAACCTATGAGCGGCCCATGGAAGAGGGCGGCGGAGAGACATCGACATTTCCCTTCGAAGATTGGCGCTACCGTTATCTGGAAGGCATCGGGCAGGAAGTTATTATCGAGTTCGTGGACACGTGCATGTGCGGCGATTTCCACATGACGATGGACCGGTCGGAGAAGGACGCTCTGTTGGAAACTCCGAACGCCGGTTTGACGCTGTATGAACAGATGGGCCTGTCGAGCAAGGCAAGCCGCTTTACCGGAGGTGGACTGGAAAGGCTGGGAGCCGGACCGAACAGCAGCAACCTGCAAACCAAGCAGTTCGATCGCCTGGAGCAATTCGCCAAACTGCAAGCGCCGCCGCCGGTCAAGTTCAAGGATCTGGAAGAGATCGTCAACACCAAGCTTATTACCAATCTGATGCCGTTTGACGTGCGCTCAGATTTTGTAAAAGTTACGGGTGACACGGTTCTGGTTCCGATCACGATTCAGATGAAGTATCGCGACATCACATTCTCGAACAAAGATGGCGTGCAGCGCGGCACTGTCAATATTTTCGGCCGGGTAACCACCTTGACCGGAAAAGTGGTGCAGACTTTTGAAGACACCGCGCAAGTAGATGTGCCCGCGGAACTATTGGCCCGTGCGGCCGAGAATTCTTCGGTGTACTGGAAGGCTCTGCCGCTGCGTCCGGGACGTTACAAGGTAGAGATCGCGGTAAAAGATGTAAATGGGGATCGCAAGGGCTTGTGGAGCCGCGGTATCGTTGTCCCCGAATACTCCGACGACAAGCTGTCGACCTCCTCGCTGATCGTGGCCGATCAGATGGAAGCCGTGCCTACGAAGGATGTGAGCACCGGCAATTTCGTGATTGGGCTCACCAAGGTTCGTCCGCGAGTGGCTCCGGCGGATGGCAAACCCGCTCTCTTTAAGCGAAACAAAGACCAGAAGGTAAATTTCTGGATGCAAGTCTATAATCTTGGCGTGGACGACAAGACGCACAAGCCATCGGCCACGTTCGAGTTCGACATCGTCAATATCGCAACCAACAAACCGGTGGTCCAGAAGACGGAATCCACCGAGCAGATGGGTAACGTGGGTGAGCAGGTGACGTTGCAGAAGTCGATTGCATCGGCCAATCTGCCGCCTGGGGTTTACAAGATCCAGATTAAAGTGAACGACAACGTCTCCAAGCAGACGGTTGATCCCTCAGCTACGTTCGCTGTGGAGTAACCGCTTGCTTGACTTCCCGGGGGTTGGAGTGAAACTTCGCTGGCTCAGTTTTTGGACGGTGACTATCGCACTGTCGCTTCCCGCTTTGGGCGCTGACCGACCGGGTGCGATCTCGGGATATGTGCGCGATGCGTCGGGCATACCGCAGATGGGCGCGGTGGTGGAGATTGCCAGCTCGGCGGCACGAACCCTGATTGTGTTTACCGACGGCGCCGGCTTCTATTCGGCTGCCGACCTTTTACCCGGGCTCTATTCCATCAAAGTTTCGGCCCCGTCATTCCTGCCGGCGTTGCGCGAAAAAGTTGGCTTGCACCCCGGAGGCAGCGTTCATCTGAACATCACCCTCAGTACTCTGCTTAATGCGATGCGAGTGGCGCCGCTGCGCGGCACGGTCGATGATGACGACTGGAAGTGGACACTGCGTTCGGCTGCGAATCGCCCGGTTTTGCGCGTATTCGATGATCCCGCGACAAGCGCGGAGCAAGAAAGCCACGATTTGAAGGGCAGCCTTTCCTTTCTGGCGGGTTCGGCAGCCGGAGGGTATGGCAGCGGTTCGGACATGAGTACCGGTTTCTCGGTCGAGCGCTCGATTTTTTCCGCGGATCGGGTGGGACTCAGCGGAAACGTGGGCTACGGAGCCGGGCTGCCAGCAGCGGTTCTGCGTGCAACGTATTCTCACTATCTGCCCGATGGTTCCGGACCGTCGATGGCGATTACCATGCGTCGCTTCGCGCCTTCCGACCCTAACCTGCATAATGCGGCGCTGCAGGCTCTCGCGCTTACCACAGGAGAGGATCTGACGGTGGGCGACGTGCTGGAGTTGAAGTTCGGCAGCGAATTGCAGACCATCCAATTTCTCGGGCGCGTGACCGCTTTCCGGCCGTTTGGCTCGATGGACCTGCACATCTCGCCCAACACGGTTGTCGAGTACGATTACGCGACTTCGTTGCCAAACACGCGGGCCGAGAAAGGTTTTGATTCCGCACCCGCCGATCTGAGTGAAGCCGATCCTCGAGTCAGCATGGCAAACTTCGCAACCCGGCTCGAACGCGCGCATCACCACGAGGTGAACGTTTCCCGGCGCATCGGCAAGAACAAATTACAGATAGCGGTGTTCAGCGACCGCGTGGCCAACACCGCATTGACTGGGACCGGTGAAGTCACGGCTGCGGGTGGTTTCCTTCTCCCGGACGTTTACTCGGGCACCTTCACATATGCGGGCGATACACTGGATACGCGCGGCGCGCGAGTCGTGCTCGAGCGCAAGCTTGCTTCCGATCTGACCGCGACGTTGGATTACGCCTATGGCGGCGTCCTCAACCTATCCAAGCCGGACGTCGAACTGCAAGACGCGCAACGCTGGATCAGTACTCAACGCCGTCATGCCCTCGCCGCCAAACTTAGTGGGACGTTGCCCGGTTCTCACACACACTGGATCGCTTCCTATCGCTGGGTGAATGGTCCGGCGTTGACGCCGGTGGATATGTTCAATGCCTCCCCGGGACAGAGCGATCCATTCCTGAATGTTTTTATCCGCCAGCCGATTCCGACGCTGGGTTTCCTGCCCGCCCACATGGAAGCGCTTGTTGACGTGCGCAACTTGCTCGCCCAAGGCTACGTGCCGGTCATGGGCCAGGACGGCCAGACAGTGTATCTGGTCCAGGCGGCCCGTTCCGTCCGCGGCGGCGTGACGATTAGTTTCTAGGTTTCGTTTTCTCCCACGTCAGCTTTTCATTTCGGAAGGCTCGACCTCAGCCCATCTGGAAGCCTCGCCCCGAGAGGTGCCTTATTCGTAAAATCTATCGCAGGTATCTATAAGTACAGGGTTGACTGTAGGGATAAGGTTTCGATACTGTTTTGTGTCTCATCTTTGCGGCCGGGGCGCTGCATCCTGTTAGCATGCAAGGAATTGCATCTTCCTGGGAGTGGGCCTGACTGGCCTGCCGCAAAGGACATCACTCCCCCTAAATAGCCAGCTTAAAATGACCAGCTTCAAGGAGATTCTATGAGAGCGCGCATAATCCTGGCCTTTGTGTTTCTGGCCGCCCTGAGCCTTTCGGCACAGACCTTCCGCGGAACGATTCTAGGCACGGTCACCGATCCGTCGGGCGCCGTGCTGGGCGGAGCCAAGGTAACCGTAAAGAACGCGGGTACGGGACTTGAGCGCACCACCGACACCAGCTCCGATGGCAGCTATGCCCTGCCGGAACTGCCGATTGGCACCTATACAGTGACCATATCGCAGCCGGGATTCAAGACCTCGGTGGTCACCGGTGTGGCGGTGGACGTCGGTACAGAACGCCGCGTGGATGCGGCTCTGAAGCCAGGTGAGGTATCGACCAAGGTGGAAGTCTCGGCCGATACGTTGCCGCTGGTTGAAACGACCACTAATACCCTTGGCGGCGTTCTCACCGCACAGACCGTCGAAAATATGCCAGTCAACGGCCGCGACTATACCAAGCTGATCTACCTGAATCCGGGTGTTGCCGGCTCTCCCGACGAGATTTCAGATTCCCCCGGATCGTTCGGCGAATTCTCGATGAACGGCGCGCGCGGACGGTCTAACAACTACTTGCTTGACGGCACCGACATGAACGACGGCTACCGCAATGACCCGGCCATCAATGAAGCCGGAGTTTTCGGAACGCCTTCCACCATTCTTCCCATCGACGCCGTAGCTGAAGTGAATGTGCTGTCGAACTTTCAGCCGGAGTATGGGCGGAGTGCGGGAGCAATCGTCAACATTGTGACCAAGAGCGGCACCAACGCGATCCATGGCACTGCAGCCGATTACTTCCGCAACGACGCGCTCGATGCCCGAAACTACTTCAATCCTTCCAGCCAGCCGCGAGCGCCATTTCACAACAATCAGTACGGTGCTTCCATCGGTGGTCCGATTGTGAAGGACAAAACTTTCTTTTTCATGGACTATGAGGGGCAGCAGGAACCGGTGGGAGTCGTCACCGTGGCCAATGTGCCGACAGGAACAGCGCCCGATGGCTCTCTGCAACCGAGCGACTCCAGCAATCCGGTGATCCAGGCGTTGCTCGCGCGCCACCCGTGGCCTGCGCCGAATCTGTCAAACCCGAATCCGGGGATTGTTTCCACCCTGGGAACGGCATCGGTAGTGTCCCCGTCATTCAACCGGCTGACCAGCTTTATCGCCAAGATTGATCACAGCTTCAATACGAACAACAATCTTACCGGGCGCTATTTTTTTGGTGACAGCGTGCAATCCTTCCCGTTAGCCCTCACTGCATCGGGCGGTCAGTTGCCGGGATTCAACACCTTCACTCCGACTCGAGTGCAGCTTGTTTCGCTGTCTTACGTGCGCACCATCGGATCGAACAAAGTGAACGAATTGCGTTATGGCTGGAATCGGTTTGCAGAGGGGTTTTTTCCGGCGGATCAGAACTTTCATCCTAGCTCGATTGGCCTGTGCGCCGCAACCGATACAGCTTTGTGCAATGGAACTGCGCCGTTTGACTCCGGCCTGCCTATCATACTCGTGAGTGGGGTTGCACAGCTTGGTGCCACCAGCAGCTTGCCACGCCACCGCGTCGACAGCAATAACCAGGTGCTTGACAACTTTTCCTGGAAGGTCAATAAGCACGACATTAAGTTCGGCGTCGATTTTCACCGGACTTCGGTGCAACAGTACTTCGATAAGTATTTCCGCGGAAGAACGAGCTTCGGCAGCCTGGGCGATTTTCTCTCCGGCACGGTTGATGGGGGCTTCCAGTACTTCGGGAACTCGACCCGTCACACGTTCGAAAATAACTTTGGCTTCTACGTCCAGGACAGCTTCCGCATAACGCCGAGAGTGACTTTGAATTATGGGTTGCGTTGGGATTACTTTGGCGTCGTTGGGGAGAAGAACAACCTTCTCAGCAACATCACTAATCTCGATTTCGCCGGTAGTACCTTCACTCTCACGCAGGTTGGGCAGCCTGGGTTGAGCCAGCTTTACAACCCAGACAAGAAAGACTTTGCTCCACGCGTCAGCCTCGCATGGGACGTGACGGGCAAAGGGAAGACCGTGGTGCGCACCGGTTTCGGCCTGTTCTACGATGCCTTCTCCCAGGACATGGTGCTCGGCCATCTCCCGTACTCGCCGTTTTTCGATCCCGGCCCAGCGTATAACAACATTGGGCCTAACCCGATTCTTTATGCTGGCCTTTCCCCCAGCACGAGTGCGACTGGAATTACTGCCGGGAACCCTTTATACGCTGCTCCCAGTTCTCCAGCGAATTGCTTCGAGTGCGACGTCTTTGCTTTCGACCGCAACATCAAGACGCCGTACATGGAGAACTACAACCTGAACTTCCAGCAGCAACTTTCCAGCAAAACGGTTCTTCAGGTGGGCTATGTTGGATCGCAGGGACATCGACTGTGGCGGTTCTTCGACATCAGCCAACCTAGCCAGGCACAGATCACAGCGTCGGACTGTCCGAATGGAATCGCGACATGCGCCACGACCGGCGCGATTACCGGCGCCTATAGTGTCCCGCGCAACTTCATTGGCAGTAATTTCCCTTACGGCGCCTTCTACATCCTGAAGGAGAACTCTACCGGCAAATCAAACTACAATGCCCTGCAGGCAAGCCTGCGCGTTACGGGATGGCACGGTATCACGTCAATCGCGAACTTCGTTTGGTCGAAATCGCTCGACAATTCAAGCGACGGCGAAGACTTTGAGCCCAATGCCGCCCAGCCTAACGACAGCTTCAACCCTCAGCTTGAGTACGCGCGTTCCAATTTCGACATCCCGCGCCGCTTTACGTGGAATTTCGGATATGAATTCCCCAAGGTAGCTGGCAACTGGCAGCGGTTGAAGAATGGCTGGGGATTGAACAGCATCCTGACTTTGCAGGACGGTCAGCCTTTTCAACTAAATTACAACTTCGAGGACGACTTTAGCGGCAGCGGCAGCGGATTTGATCGGCCAGACGTTGTCGGACCGATTAAATATAATTCGCGAAATCCGTTCAACTTCCTGGACCTGACGTCGTTCGCAATCCCATGCACGATCCAGCCGGGACTGGATTCAACGACGATCACCGGCAGCGCGGCGGATTGCGTACCGGGAACGCGCCACTTTGGTAACGAAGGACGCAATTCTCTACGCGGCCCGTCATTTAAGGAGTGGAATTTTGCCGTCTATAAGACCACATCCTTGACGGAGCGTCTGACCATGCAACTCCGAGCCGACTTTTTCAATTTTCTCAATCACCCGAACTTCGCCAATCCTTTCCTGCCGGCATTCCTAGCGGATGCCGCGGGCCCGACCAGCCCTATCTGTAATGGTGGCAGTGGCTGTGGGTTCGTGGCGAACGGGACTGGCCGGGAGGTTGGCAACGGAGCCTACCACGTTACCGCAACCGGTGACGTGGGCATCGGAAACCCCTTCATTGGCGGCGGAGGACCGCGGGGCATCCAGTTGGCCGCAATCTTCAAGTTCTAACCGGTACTTTTTTCCCGGGCCCCTGCCGCTGGACGACAGGGGTTTTTCTTTTCAAACCCCCGCCCGTCGTATGACTTCCGTCACTAGGTAACCCCTCTTCGGCGATGCTACGCTGCACTCATATTCTTTCCCCCAAAGCGTCTGTTCCGGAGACATTAATGCGTCGCTCGATCTGCGTCCTTATCGTAGTTATTGGCGTGTGCTTTGCTGCGCCGATGTATGCTCACCACCTTAAGCAGGCTGCCACCATTTCAATGCCCGTGACCACCTCGTCGGCGCAGGCTCGCGCGCTTTACGAAAAGGGCATGCAGGATTACGAGAATCTTTACCTCGAGCGCTGCAACGACGACTGGCGTGCGGCGGTGAAGGCTGATCCGAACCTCGCAGTCGCATGGGCTTGGATCGCCTTTAATAGCGGCAATCCCCAGGAAGTGAATGCCGCCCGCGAAAAAGCTAAGGCGCTCGTTTCCAAGGTAACGCCGGGAGAG
>Ga0307479_10004174_pt1 | contig 13203 bp, 11 predicted proteins | sample atmos_gasesECM4C_FD_203743 | JGI IMG/M metagenome (GOLD analysis project Ga0307479, IMG submission 203743) | Hardwood forest soil microbial communities from Morgan-Monroe State Forest, Indiana, United States - atmos_gasesECM4C_515 | ecosystem: Environmental > Terrestrial > Soil > Temperate...
AGATGAATCGAGTCTTGCAAGTACGAAACAGATGAACGAGTTTCTGCACCGACTCAAAGATAGCGACCGCGTTTTGCTGGTAGGTGATGTGCGCCAGCACCAGGCAGTCGAAGCGGGAACTCCGTACAAGCAGTTGCAAGAGGCCGGAATCCAAACCGCCCGGCTGGACGAAATCATTCGGCAGAAAGATCCAGCGCTCAAAGAAGTCGTGGAACACCTCTCACGTGGACAGGTGAAGGAAGCGATTGAGAAGCTCGACAAACAGAGCCGTGTCCATGAAATTGCAGAGCCTAACGAACGGCACGAAGCAATCGCCCATGAATACGCGAAGCAGCCAGAAGGAACGCTCGTGGTCGCGCCCGATAACCAATCGCGGATGGAAATCAACCGGATGATCCACGCGGAAATGCAAAAGACTGGCCAAGTGGGCGACAGGGAGAGAAATGTGAGAGTTCTGGTCGCGCGCCAGGAGGTCACTGGCGCTGACCGACAATGGGCGGAGCAATACGAACCGGGCAACATCGTACGCTACACAAAAGGCAGCAAGACTCAGGGCATCGAAGCAGGAGAATATGCAAGAGTCGAAGGTGTCAACGCGAAGGAGAATCTGCTGACCGTCAAGCGCGACACCGGCAAACAAGTTAGCTACGATCCGCGCCGACTGCAAGGCGTGGCGCTCTACCGAGAAACAGAGCGTGCATTCGCGCAAGGCGATCGCGTGCAGTTCACCGCACCGAACCGGGAGCAACACATCGCGAACCGCGAACTGGGAACTATCGAGAAGATTGAGGCGAATGGCAATCTGCAACTGCGCATGGATTCAGGCCGGCGTGTCACATTCAACGTAAAAGAGAATCCGCACCTTGACTACGGATATGCCGTGACGAGCCACAGCAGCCAGGGACAAACCGCGGACCGCGTGCTCGTGCACGTGGACACGGAACAAGCGGGCGAGAAACTTGTGAATCGCCGGTTTGCGTATGTCGCAGTGTCGCGTGGACGCTACGAAGCGCAAATCTACACCAACAACAGAGCCGACCTAGCGCAGAGACTTGCGCGCGACGTTTCACACCAATCCGCGATGGAAACGAGTCGTGAATCCGCGGTGCACGAGATCCAACCGTCTTCCACACGAAGCCAAACGCACGAACTTACCCACGTACAGGGTCACAGCATCAGCAGATAGCCCTGGATTCTCTCCGCTCCCGTCTTCCCCATGAACACCCGTTGAAGTCATGAAGTCATCCGAATAACTTGATTCCTACACAGCAGCAACGTTGCTGTGTAGCACCCTTTTAGGGGTGACGTGTCTAAACCCACACCCGGCGCGAAAGCGCCGCTCTTCTCCCGCACTGCCCGGCGCTGCCCGTCAACCGGGCACGGCCAGCCTCTCGCAGGCATCAGAACGGCCAAGGAGGGACGCTCGGATACTGGTGGGTCGTCGGCTCACCGTACATTTAGTGGAGCGTCCGGAGAACCTAGGGCGTCACCCACCGTCGAGGATTTTGTCCCTCTCCGCACCACCCATCCGATCAGAAAAAGGTTTCCGGCCGCGAGGCAAACTCCCAGGGATACTCTTAGTCTTACCTCACTTTGAGTTTTTTCCCGTTCCTTCAGCCAAAGACTTTTGTTCTCCTCGGTCGGCGCACTTTGATACCGCATGAACGCGTCGATGTCCGCAGAACGGCGAGGAAGGTTGGACGCGAAAATCCAGGAGAGGAAAACTACCTCCAAAAATCCCAAGACGACGAGGAGAACTGTCTTTTTCCCTATTCTCATTGATGCCTTCCTTCGCCTTTGACGCCGACCTCGTTTCACTCACCTATTATCGAGGCAAGTAAATCCGCCGCAGCGTGGGGGCGTTGGATATTGGGGGTTCGGAGACGAAGACGGCGGATTACAGTAGTAATGAATCCCGATTCCCTTCGGATCCGAAAGCGCTAAGGCTCGGCCCAATTCATCAATTAGCTGCTGCAGTTCCTGCGTCTCAGCGGCGGTTAATGTCTTTTCCTGCTGTAGCTGCTGAATTGCCTGCTGCAGAATGGGTATTTCCGCTGCGAAGCCTCTCGATTCAAGAAATTCGCACGGCTTGGTGAAGACATTTCTATTCCAGAAGTCACATCGATGTTGCTTCTCATGCGCTTTTTCAGCGTTGATTTGAGCTGCGCTCATACCCTCCTGATTGGTGTAGAACGTTATTGGACCCCACGTATGGCCGTCCAGCCCGGACTGGTCGACTAGGTTGTTGGGACTATTCCGGACGTAATCGTAAAAATTGATCCCGCCTTCAAACAGCGTAGGGTCTTCGTTCAGGAGCCTTCCGGTGGTGGGGTCGTAATATCTGGCGCGGTAGTAGTACAGCCCGGTTTCTGAGTCTGATTCGCGAGCGGTGTACTGGAACGGATTTACGAGCGAACCGGTCGAGGCGGTTAGTTTGCCGAAGGAGTCGTACGTGTATGTGTTTGCTATCGAACCAGCAGAACTGGTCAGCGACGTGATCGAACCAAGACCGTCGGCATGGAAGTAGCTGGTCGCCCTTGAGCGGAACATCGCCAGCGGCTCATCGATATTTTGCGTTTGCGCGTACCGCGCAACAACCGCGCCGCTTGAGTTCGTCTCCTCAATCAAATTGTCCCCGTCATAGGCGTAAACGCTCGTGGCGCTGGACGAAGACTTGTAGATGCGGCGCCCAAATGGGTCGTATTTGAAGCTAACTGTGCCGCCGGACCCGGCGAGAGTCATGTCCTTCCGGGCGCGCCAGCGTCGCTACGTTTTGATCCACGAGGGGAACGAAGAATAAACCAGCACACCAATCCGTAAGTCAACGCGTTCAGCACCGGAACGGACACGTTTGCCAGATTGCTCAAACCTACCAGCGGTATGAAGGGACACGTTGCGCGCGCATACCATTTGTCCGGATTTGGCGGCCACATCGCGTAATTTCTCCCGGCATCTATTGCGAATAGCCAAAAGACTCCGAGACCTGCCCCAACAACCGATGCCGCCCAGATCAAGCCTCTCTGTTTCATTTAGAACTCCCTGAAAAGCAAAGCCGAGCGATACGATCGGAAATATCATTGCGGCCAAATGTACCCCCCGCAGCTCCTACCGCATTAAGGGCTGCATTCATATTTGAGTGCGAGAATCCCCCTCCGACAGATTTCTTATGCAAAAGCTCATGCGTAAGAGTTCCCAATCCGTAGGAAGTTGCCGATCCGCCCGAAGTTGCGTACGGGCTAAACAGGCCTGTCAAAAAACCGCTTCCCCAATCTCCCTTGAGAAAAATTGCGGATCCATTAAATTGCGAAAGCGCTTCCTGGTTGGGAACGTTGGAGAATGTATCTCCAACTGTGTTCACTCCGGGTGAGGAAACACCTGGGAACTTGTTTCCATCGAGTGGAACAGTCGACGAAGGACCGTCATATAGGTAGTTTTGAGCGTCGCTCGCTGTCGCCTGCAGCTGGGATATCAAGGCATCGACGCTAATTCCAGCAAGGTTGGCGAGTTTTTCGAGGAACTTCCTACACGGGCCGCTGAACTTTTTATTTGAGATTTCGCAGAGTCCTGACTTGGCAGCGTCCATGCTGAGACCAAAGAGGTCGGTAAAACCCGTCGGACTGTTGCCAACGTAAGCGTAAAAATTGGCCCCATCCCCTCCAAAACCGAGCGGATCTTCCCCTAGGAACCGACCGGCGGCAGGGTCGTAATATCTGCTGCGGTTGAAATACAGGCTGGTTTCCGCATCGAACTCACGACCCGTGTACAGGAACGGATTCGTCAGAGACCCTGTCGAACTTAACTGTTTACCGAACGAGTCGTAACCATAGGTTTGCGCCAGTGCCCCAGCGCTGTTGCTGAGGGATGTAACCGAACCCAATCCGTCGGCGTGGTAATAGCTCGCCGTGCCTGCAAGGAGCATGGCCAGCGGTTCATCGATATTCTCGCCCTGCGCGTACCTCGCGACAACGGAGCCTGACGAATTGGTCTCCTCGACTATGTCGCTACCGTCATACGCGTAAACCGAAGTCCCGGAACTGGACGATTTGTAGATGCGCCGCCCAAATGGGTCGTATTTGAAGCTAACTCCTGACCCTACCGCAGTTTTTTCGCTAGAGTCCTCGCATCCCCAACGCAGTTCTACCTTTAGCGGCGCGGTTGCACTAAAACAGTGCAGGTTTTCTGGCTTTGAACCCCAGACGCGAGTTTTTGGGTACACCCCTCGGGCGGCTAAAGGAAAAAACACACACGGATCGCTCGACGCCGAGAACGTCCCTTCTTTAGCTGCTGTCGACATTACCCTGATTTTACGTGCTGAGTCGTTGACCTGAGTAGGGATTTTGAAGAGCGCTGTGCTCCGTGGGGCACGAAGGACGCTGCGCACGGCGCATCCGATAACGAGCTCGTTATCCGACGCGGCCTCGAACTGCACGAGCCTACCCGCGCTCCACTCGACAGAAGCTGCCTTCTGTCGCCTTCCTGCCCCACGTCGATCTATTCAGATTCTTCTTCCGCTTCCGCGTCGAGCGCGGCCAGGAGATTCGCTCGCAGCGATTCTTCGTCAACTTCGTGTGTGACGGCACTGGTGCTCGCGGGCTTTTTCTTTTCCAGCATCGCGCCCGGATGCGTGGCCGCGTGGATTTTTTGCAGCTTGCGGATGGCCACGTGCGTGTAAATTTCCGTGCTGCTCAGCTCCGCGTGCCCGAGCATCTCCTGGATGTAGCGAAGATTCGCGCCGCCTTCCAGCATCAGCGTCGCCATGGTGTGCCGCAGCATGTGGCACGCGCCGCTCTTGCCGAGATTCGCTTGCTCCACGTAATCGCGCACCAGCTTGCTCATGCGGTCCAGATGGAACGGCCCGCCCTCGATGCTTAGAAAGAGCGTTCCGTCGTCCGGCTCCATCACCAACTGCGGCCGCGCTTCGCGCAGATATTTATCGACCCACAGGAGCGCCCGCTCGCCGATGGGCACCACGCGGTCCTTCTTTCCTTTCCCTAGCCAGATCGAAAGCGTCCCGCGCAGATGGTCCACGTTGTAGAGCCGGAGATTCACCAGCTCCATGCGGCGGATGCCCGTCGAGTAAAACGTTTCGAGGATTGCACGGTCGCGCACTCCCAGCGGATCGCGCAAGTCCGGCTGGATCATCACGCGCTCGGCTTCTTCCTCGTTCAGCACCGCGCGCGGCAACCGCTTCTCGAGCTTCGGCATGTCCAGATCGGACGCCGGGTTGTGCAGGATGTGATTATTCCGCACCAGCCAGCGGAACCACACGCGCACCGGCACGAGGCGCGCATACTGCGTGCGGAAGGTCAGCGGCTTTCCGTTCTTCTGCCGGTAGTAATAGAGATACCGCTGGTAGCTTTCCAGCACCGGACGCGTCACTTCCATGGGGTCTTCGATGCCGCGCTCGCCCGCCCAGCGCACGAACTGCGCCACGCACGCGCGGCGATTATGCTGCGTGTATTCCGCTGTGTTTCGCACGCGCATCCAGGCGATGAACTCATCGATGAGACTTCCCATGCGATTCCGCGGCATCGGCTGCGGCTTGATGGTTCGGTTCCGCGCCATCAGCGCACTCCTGCGGCTGTGTGTACGACACGATTTTCTCTAGCCGCCCTGGTAGTGATTTTTCCGAGATTCGGGCCGATTTCGCCATTTCGCCGCGCCAGCACTGGCGATTCTTCACCCGCACCACCCCCGGACACCCCCCGAACTTGGGGCAGACTTGACCCGGACTTCTCCCCTTCTACCCCGGACTTCTTTGCGTCGTAGGCATAGCCCGTGAGCTTTTCCATCTCGATCAGGCCGGGGAGCATGGGCTTGCCGCTGTCCCCCTGGCGCTCGAACACCAGCTCATAGGCGAAGCTCTGCCCGCGTCCGCCGTGGTGCACGAGCAGATATTCCAGTTCTTCCAAGCGATGCAGATGCCTCTTGAGTTGCGAGTCGCTCCACTTCGTGAACTTGCGCACATCCTTGCGGCTAAAACGAAAGTCCTCGCGTTCCATCTTCTGCCGCTGGCATTCCGCGTTCACCATTTCGTCGGTGAGCAAGAGCAAGCGTTTCGTTTGCGGTGGAAGTTCGTCGAGCGAGCGGCCCAGCACTTCATGCGCCAGCCGGTTGGCCATCGCGATATCGTCGAGCGTCACTTCGATGTATTCGAGCGCCTGGCCGCGATGCGTCACGGTCTTCCGTGGCCGCTGATGTTGGTGCAGGAGCGCGATCGAGCGAATGAGCGCGAGGTATTTCATGTGGTCGCGCCGCGTGCGTGTCTGGCTGTCCAGGAACGTCAGCTCCCGCGCGTAGGGATTCACCACGAAGAACGGTTTCAGAAGCCGCTGCGCGTTCTGGTGCACGCGGAGGATTTCATCTCGCTCCCGTTTTGCCAGCAACCCTTCGAGGGTCTGCGCTTCGCGCTGCTTCTTGTGGATCGCTTGCGTCTGCGCGCGGTCCTCGTCCACGGTCAACACCAGGCAGCGATTCAGAAGCTCTTCGTCGAGGTCTATCGCCGTGGTGGTGAGGAAGAGCATCACCGGACCTTCCACGCGATACTGATGCGTGATGAGACGGCCCGTCGTCGCGTCCTTGCCGGTGGAAGCGATGCTCAGCACGCCTTCGCTCTGCAGAAGTTTCAGCGCGTAGGCGGCGCGCGCGGCACCTTCCTCTTCCACGATGGCCAGCACTTTGTGCTTGAGATCGGTCTCGCCCATGTAGAACAAGCTCTGCCCGGTCATGGCCGAGTACTGCACCCGCTCTTCTTCCGGCAACATCGCCAGCACCGCTTCCATGAGCGCGCTCTTTCCGGCGGCGGAACTCGATTGCACGAGCACCGCCAGCGGCATATCCAACAGACGCGACACCACGGCTACGTAACTTGCCAGCTTGTTGGTCTCTTCGCCCACCACGCCGCACCGCTCGAAGTCATCGAGGATGCGTTCGAGCAGGCGCGGATCGCGCAGCAGCCCGAGCGCTTCGGCTCTCTCCTCCGCGCCGAGCGTTACTTCCTGCTCCTTCGGTTCGAGCGTTTTCTGGATCATCTGCCGTTGCAGCTCTTCGAGCTTCCACAGCACCTTGCCCAGATCGCGCGACACCACCTCTTCCTTGACGCCCAGCTCCTCGCCCGCCTGCTTGCTGTACATCACGCGATGCCGCGAGGAGTACAGATCGAAGGTGTCCACGTGCAAGCTCTCACCGCGCGTCACCAGCAGATTCACCCGCAAGAGGCCCACAGTGGTGTTTTTCTCCAGGCCCAGCACGCGGTAGCGCCGGTCTCCCTGCGTGACCCTGATTTCGTCGCCGTTGATTTCCACCGGCACTTCCAGCGGAGACGGCATCGCAGCAACCGGGACAGATTCCGGCTCCGGTTCGGATTCAGCGGCTAAAGGAAGATCGCTCTCTTCTTGCGTGTTGGCCTCGATGGTCTCGGAGATTTTTTCTTTAGCTGCGGGTATTGGTTCGGAGATTTCCTCTTTAGCTGCGGCTTCTGATTTTTCTTCCATGCTCTGCGGCTCGATCACTCTCACCGTGGGCTGCTTGCCTTTGCCGAGCCAGATCGCGTTGTTCAACAGCACGCCAAGACTCTTCGCCGCTGGCGTCACTTTCAGCGCGTATTCGTTGGCGTCCATGTTTTTCGGGAACTGCACCCGGAAGCACTCGATCCCTAGCGCCAGAAGCTCTTCCGCAAGTTTCTCTGCCGCTCGCTCGCCGGCGTCGTCCCGGTCGTAAGCGATATAGACTCTTTTTGTGCCGTGCCTCTGGAATGCGGCCCGGTGATCATCGGTAAAGCCGTTCACGCCGTAGCTCGCCGTCACATGACGGAAGCCCGCGCACCAGAACGTCAGCGCGTCGATGAGCGCCTCACACAAGATGATTTCCTTCGAAGCCACGAGCGCCATTTCGTTCCACACGCCGCGATGCGGTCCGGACAGATACAAGTGCAGCGGTGTACCAGGCCGCAGTCCTGACGTGATCTTCCGTCCATACATCTGCACCACTTCGCCTTCGAGATTGAAGACCGGGATGACCACCGAACCATTGAAGTGCTCGTGACCTGTATCGCGCAGGATGCCGAGGCTCTCCAGTTGGCTGCGCTGTTCCTTGCCCTGTTTGCGGTTCTTGTCCGGCACTCGGTAGGTCAGCGTGCGGTTGGCGAAGCCAAGATGGAACTGCTCGATCATCTCCGCAGAGGCGAGGCCGCGCTTCACCAGGTACTGCTGCGCCTCCGGTGTCTGCTTCAGCATCTCGTGATAGTGACGCACCGTCAGGTCCAACAACTTCTTGTTGTCGAGGCTGTGCTCGGCCAGCGGCGGCAGCTTCACCGTTGAAGATTCTTTCGGCGGCGGTCCTGACGGTTTCGCGGTTAAAGGAAGATGCTGCTGTTTCAGCAGTTCGAAAGCGTGACGGAAGCTGATGCCTTCGGCCCGCATCACCCAGTCGATCACGCTCCCGCCTTTTCCGCACGCCCCCAGACAGTTCCAGAGATTTTTCTCCGGGCTGATCACCAGAGAAGGCGAGTGGTCTTCATGGAAGGGACACAGCCCGATCAGGTCCGCGCCATGGCGTTTCAGCTTCACCCCACGCGCTTCGACCAGCCGCTCGATCGAGACTTCGCGCTTAAGCCGCTTGATCTCCTCCTCTGGGATGCGTGCCATTCGTTGCACCTCACTTTTTGCGTTTTGGGCCTTTTTCCGAAAACCCTGTCAAGGAGATTTTGCATCTCGGAAACGATTGTAAAAATACTACCTGTAGTAATATAACGTCAAGCTGTTTCTGAGGTACGCCTTAGACTACCGCCATGAAGAGAGCAACGATTAGGAAACCACCCCTCGATTTCGGCGGCGAGACCCTTGGTCAGCGGCTAACCCGGCTTCGCAACCAGCGCGGCTACACACAAGTCGAATTTGCAAAGAAAGTTGGGATAACTCAGGTTCTGGTCTCTTCTTACGAGACAGACCGGCGGCAGTTCTCCGTCGAGATGGCCATTCGTTTCGCCCTGGCCCTCGATATCAGCACCGATGAGCTGCTGCACCCCAAGGCCAGGAAAGTTTCCAGCAAGAAGCCCAGCCGCAGAGTCATGCGCCGCGTCGAAGAGATCGAAAAACTGCCGCCTTATGAGCAACGCGCTTTGCTGACCACGATTGATAAATTCATCGCGACAGCACAGGACTGATAAGCAGTCCTAGACACTCTGTGTGAGAATGGAAGGAAAGGAAGATTCATGGCCGACACCAAAGAGCACGCCTACGAACTGATCGACCGGCTTCCGCCAACGCAGCTCTCCGCCGTCGTCGGCCTGCTCGAAGCCATGCTCGATCCCTTCTCCCTCGCCAACGCCCCTGTGGAAGAGGAAGAACTTACTCCGGAAACGGCCGCGGCGCTGGAGCGCGCCCGTGCTTCGCTCGCCCGCGGTGAAGGCATCCCCCACGAGGAAATCCTGCGCGAGTTCGGCGTAAAGAAGTGACTGAACCGCCCGAACAGCCCGCGCCCGAACGTATCGCAGTGCATTGGTCCCCGGAGGCCCGCGCCGATCTCCGCTCTATCGACCGCGAACCGGCTATGCAGATTCTTTACTGCGTGGATCGCTACCTCGCCAGCCGCACTGGCGATGTCAAAAAGCTGAAGCCTCCGCTTACCGGCTTCCGTCTCCGTTGCGGCGATTACCGGGTCTTCTTCGATCTGAAAACTGACGGCGCCATCGAAATCACCGCCGTCCGCAACCGCAAGGAAGCCTACCGCTGATTTTTTCTTTAGCTGCGGCTCGCTTTTGTTTTCAACAAGTTCCCGTATGGGAACCGTGCGGCGCTCTGCAGCGCCGCAGATTTTGTAAGTCGCTGATTTCTGGATGGTTCCTGTACAGCAACCAAAGTTGCTGTGCAGCACCCTTTTAGGGGTGACGTGTCTATCCCCACACCCGGTGCCGAAGGCACCGCTCTCCCGGCCCTGCTCGGTAACCGGCCCTGGCAGGCCCCCAGGAGCCGTTATCAAGAGGATTCGACACCTTGCCCTGTCAGTCCGAGACCTGGAGCTTATGGTACCGACCCGCAGACCAGTAATAGAGAACAGCCCCTTTCTCCATCCACTCGACGTACACGCCGTCTAGCTTGGTCTGGATTGACTTCGTGCGCTCAAAGTCGGAGTACTTTCCAGGATCGGCTTTCGAGATGACTAGGCCAGAGTAGGTCTCCCCGTCAGCGTGATCCAACAGCTTCCAGGCGTAAGCATCGGCTGTCGGCCCTCTGCTGAACACCACGATTTTGTACCCGCCAGTCGGTTCTGATTTAGGCACCAGCAGAAAAGCATACGAGAGTTCCTTCGCGCTCTCGAAATGTCCTATGGTGATCCCTGGGCAAGCTTTCCCGTTCGGCCCCTTCAACCAAAGCTGCTGCTCATCAGCCTCTATGTCTGATAGCTGCTTTGGCCTCCACTGGGCGAATTTGCTTTTCAGCACTTCGCTGAGCTGAGCGGGGACGCCTGTCGCGATGCACGGTGACGAACCCTGTGCAGACGACATCGGCACAGTGGTCAGGTTGAGCACGCTGACGATTCCGATGAAGGCCATTTTCAACCCGAAGGTCCTCATTTCTTGCTCCCCTTGCATATTGGGTTTTTGGGAAGGTCATTACTACAGGCTGGTCCGGGCACAATCTGAAGATGAAGGTGCGCGGCATTCGAATGAGCGGAAGGGTTGAAATTCTCGTTGCGACCGTAACTGGCTCCGCAACAGGCTGCACCATTTAGAACCCACTCGGGATCAAATGGGTAACTGATGTCAACGGCCAGACCTCCATCTCGTATGTGGGGATCATTAGGACCATGCGGAGAGAGCGGCGGAGGTTCGTTTGTCGAAGTCACATTCAGTGTCAAACCCGTTTGCCACTCGATACAGTCGAGAAGGGCCTCCAGTCGCAGATTGGGATAAGGGACGCCAGGTTTCACGTGAAAGAGGCCAAACGGATCATTGAGAATAATCGGATTGTTTCGCACATACGTGTACAAGTTACTCCCACCATCCATTCTTGCCGGGTCTTCGCTGAGGAATCGGCCTATGACTGTGTCGTAGTATCTGGCGCGGTAGTAGTACAGGCTGGTTTCGGCGTCGAACTCACGGCCCGTGTACTGGAAAGGATTCGTAAGCGAGCCGCTGGAGTTCGTCAATTTGCCAAACGAATCGAACGTGTAAGTTTGTGCCAACGCCCCCGCAGAGCTGCTCAAAGACGTTGCGGAACTCAGACCGTCGGCGTCGTAATAGCTCGTCGTGCCCGAGCGCAACGTAGCTAACGGTTCGTCGATGTTTAGACCCTGCGAGTAGCGAGCCACAACCCCTCCACTCGCGTTTGTTTCTTCGATAAGGGTCTGGCGGTCGTAGGCGAAGATGCTGGTGCCGCTGGATGAAGATTTGTAGATGCGGCGCCCGAAGGGATCGTATTTGAAGGTAACTGATATCTAATGTAGTTCGTAACAAGCCTTCTCCTCGGTAGGCCTACAAACGAACTCAACGGATTTTGCTGCTTCAGCTTCGGAGGGGGGAGAGCTTGAATGAACAAACGGATTCACCCATGGGTAGCCTGCATCAAATATGTACCATTCATCCTGGCGGAAATGTATCTCGGGCTTCGATGCCCCTATTAGATGAGCGACCGATTCTGCCACCACTCCGGCTTCGGGCTGGGTAATTCTTTTCATCACTCTAAAATAGAAACTCGGAATCAGTTGTTTCTCTTTACCAAATCCCTGTCGAACAAGGCTTACGTATAGCAGATTTAATTCCCAATTATCTATAGAGCGATGAAATGCACTAACGCCGGAAATCGCGATTTCTTCAGGCTGACCACCTGGAAAGCGGATCCGGAGAGTCGAGGAGGATCCATACTTCAGGAGTTCGGCGACTGGAAAAGTATTCTCAAGTGTCCGCCTCTCGAACTCTCTCTTCCAGACACCATAAGTGATGTCAAAGATTTTCTTGCCTGCAGCGTCATGCGCTGCGCCATCCTCTGTATATATCCCAAGCTGCAGCAACTTCACTTCAGAATTAGTCGACAAATATTTATTCGCCAGCTCAAGAAGGGTATCTTTCTTGAAATCGGCGCTAGGAATCACTAATGTGTAGGAGGCGAGTCCATTGCCTCGTTCTTCAGCAACAAGCCGTGTCTTAACCTCAGCAAAAATTGAAGATGGATAGATCGACAGAAATACAAATAACGATAGCGGGAATATGTTTTTCATGGTTTAAGGCCTTGCCTTTGGAGGACAGCCGTCCAAAATCCACTGGGTAAATTCTGCAGTTGGATGAGGCCAGTTTTTAAACGAAACGTCTGGCAAGCCATACTGGTTAAACAAATTGAAAATGGCAGCATCATCGAGCAAAGTTAGCGCATGAACTTCTTCGTGAATCAAAGTCGCGATTCGTGCGTCTCTTGGTCGATCGAAGTATCCCGGGCCCAGAACTATCACCGACTGCTTGCCTCCCGTCGTGGTGTATGAATTGGGTGGGTTTAGGACTCCGAAGAAAGGATCGCCGAGGGTTTCATCGCTTCCATTTCCACTCACGGCATTCTCGGTCTTACCCGCATTCGGGCTGTCCTGCGAAGGTACCGTATAAATTGGAACCTTTGAAGCTGCTTCGTTAAATGCATTTGCAAAGTCTTCAGCACAAAGCCCGGTCTTAAATGCCTTAGCAAAGACTTTGGCGCATCGAGAGTTTGGATTTAGGCGAGCATAGTTGCCACTAGGATCCGTGAACATGGTTGGAGAGTTGGCTACATATGCATAGAAATTTGGTCCCCCCTCAAATCCAACTGGATCCCCGGACATGAAGCGCCCGGCGCTCGGATCGTAGTATCTGGCGCGATAGTAATACAGGCCAGTTTCGCTGTCGGATTCGCGCGCCGTGTACTGGAATGGATTTACGAGCGAACCGGTCGAGGCGGTTAGTTTGCCGAAGGAGTCGTAGGTGTAGGTGTTGGCTATCGATCCTGCAGCATTGCTGAGCGAAGTAACGGAGCCGAGACCGTCGGCATGGAAGTAGCTCGTCGTACTCGAACGCAACATCGCCAATGGCTCATCGATGTTCTGCGTGTCTTCGTAGCGGGCAACAGCGGCTCCCGACGAATTGGTCTCTTCGATGAGGTTATCGCCATCGTAGGCGAACACGCTCGTGCCCGAACTGGACGATTTGTAGATGCGCCGCCCAAATGGGTCGTATTTGAAGCT
>Ga0307479_10004175_pt1 | contig 13202 bp, 11 predicted proteins | sample atmos_gasesECM4C_FD_203743 | JGI IMG/M metagenome (GOLD analysis project Ga0307479, IMG submission 203743) | Hardwood forest soil microbial communities from Morgan-Monroe State Forest, Indiana, United States - atmos_gasesECM4C_515 | ecosystem: Environmental > Terrestrial > Soil > Temperate...
CGGCCGCGACCATGCCTTAAGCGCCTTCCAGACGTCGCAATGAGTGGCTAGTTAGACAATCCCAACCATATACCGGAAGGAGAGCAGACCCGGCGCGCAGCGCCCGGTCGATGTGAGGAAACCATCCGGGTTTCCTCTCATATGTCTAATGGCCCCACATGGAGCGCTCGGCGTGCTGGACCGTTTCCGGGCCGTGCTCACCGGTTCGGATGCGGACCGCGTCCTCGACGCCGACGACGAAGATCTTTCCGTCGCCGACCTCGCCGTTGCCGGTCCGAGCCGCAACCGCTAGCTTGTCGACCACGACTGAGACGATCTCCGACTTCATCACCGCCTCGATCTTCAGTCGCGGCCGCAGCGATATATGCACTGCGGCGCCGCGGTACTTCTCCGTGTAGCCACGCTGCGCGCCGCAGCCCTTGACCTCGGTCACTGTCACACCCGAGACGCCGCACTCGTCCAGCACGTCCTGGACCTCCTGCAGGCGCTCGTGGCGAATGATCGCCACGATCATCTTCATAGACAGACCGGTTCCGTTCGCGCTCGTCATGCCGGCGACACCTCCTGCTGTCCGGTCGGTACCGGCTCATGCCCAGGATGCGGGTTGACCGTCGGCGTGTCGGGCTGGCGGTAGACGCCACCTGGCACCGGCATGAACGACTCGGGGTATCCCCACATGCCGTGCTCGCTGATGTCCAGACCCTCCATCTCCTCGACTGCGCTGACCCTGAGACCGACCGTCTTCTTGATGAGCCAGAAGAGACCGTAGCTCAACGCGAAAACGGTCACGAACGAGGCGACGACGGCGACTGCTTGCGCGCCGAGCTGGTGGAAGCTACCGGTGTAGAACAGTCCGCCCTGCCCGACGCCATTGAACTTCGCCAGGGCCGGGACGGTGAAGAGTCCGCAGCTCAGGGTGCCCCAGATGCCGGCCAGGCCGTGAGCCGGGAGTGCGCCCACGGGGTCATCCAGGTACTTGTCTATCACCAGCACGCCCACCACCACGATCACGCCGGCAACAGCGCCGATGACGATGGCGGCCCAGGGCTCGACGTAGCCCGACGGAGCGGTGATCGCGACCAGGGCGGCGATGGCGCCGTTGCCGATCATGCCCACGTCCATCGTCTTGGTGATCATGTAGATCGTGGCCAGCGCCGCGACCGCACCGCCGGCCGCCGCCAGGTTGGTGACCACGATGACGTCCGCGAAGTGAAGGTTCGTCGCGTTCAGGGTGGACCCGGGGTTGAAGCCGAACCACCCGAACCACAGGATCAGGACACCAAGCTGCGCGAGCGGCATGTTGTGCCCGGGAATTGCATTGGACCTACCGCGCTCGTACTTGCCGATGCGCGGACCGAGCAGGAGCAATCCCGCGAACCCCGCTGTTGCGCCGGTCAGATGGACCACAGTCGAACCCGCGAAGTCCTGGGAACCCAGCGTCGCCATGAGGAAGCCACCGCCGAACAACTGGTGACTGATGAGCGGATAGATGAAGGCGGCAAAAGGAATACCGAAGAGGATGTAGACGATGAACTTCGTGCGCTCGATCATCGTGCCCCATACGATCGCGAGCGACACGGCGCAGAAGACGAACTCGAAGAACCACTTGGCAGCGGCCGGAGCGGTGCTGGCGGCGATGGCGGGCAGGTCGAGCTGCGATCCCGGGCTGAACGTCGGGAAGAACCCGCTGCCGCCGATGACGGAGAACAGTCCGCCGGCGCCGAACGCGAACCCGAAGCCGACGGCCCAGTAGGAGATCGAGCTGACGCTCAGATTGGTCACCACCTTGGCGACCACCGTGCCGACATTCTTCATACGGCTGAAGCCGACCTCGAGCATCGCGAAGCCGGCCTGCATGAACATGACCAAACAAGCGGCCACGATGACCCACACCGTGTCCGCGGCTACGCCTGCCGCCTGGGTCGCCGTGTTGTCGTCGGCAAGAACAGCGATTGGAATCAGGGCGGCGATGAATCCGACCACCGCCGAGATGGCGAGGACGTGCCGACGGCGAACCACAGCGGTCAGAAAATCCCTGGCTACAGGCAACGACGTCACCTCCATGTATCTCCCTGGCGCCGGCGTAATCGGCACCGCATGTCCCGGAGCGTAGGGGCCGCCGGCGGCGGCCAGAAACGTGCAGAGACTACGAATCGGCGGCGGGCGGCTTGGTACGTTCACACGAGTCCGGGCGCCGCGTAGAGGGCCCTTTTATGTGTGGGTATCACGAAGATGACTGGCTCCAGTTCGTGCCACCCTCACCTGATCGGCGGGCGGACCAATTCCTACGATGACCATGGGGCCCGTCAAATCTGTGTTTCGTGGAGGGTGTGCATGGCAGTCGTAGAGAAGAAGGCAGTCAGCAAGACCAGCCCGCGCGAGGTCCTGGAGCGCGCGAAGGCTGAAGGCGTCGAGGTTGTCGACGTCCGTTTCGTCGACCTTCCAGGCACGTGGCAGCACTTCAGCCTTCCGCTGGGAGAGCTGGACGTGGACAGCTTCACGGATGGGCTCGGCTTCGACGGCTCCAGCATTCGCGGGTTTCAGTCGATCGACGAGAGTGACATGCTCCTCATTCCCGACCCGGACTCCGCCACTATCGACCCGGTTCTTTCGCACAAGACCCTCTTTCTGATCTGCGACGTCGTCGACCCGATCAGCCGAGAGCCTTACTCGCGCGACGCGCGCTTCATCGCCAAAAAGGCCGAGGAGCACCTGCGCCGCTCCGGCATCGCCGACGTCAGCTACTGGGGCCCTGAAGCCGAGTTCTACCTCTTCAACTCGCTTCGCTTCGACCAGAACGCGCACAGCGGGTACTACTTCATCGACTCGGACGAAGGCATCTGGAACTCGGGCAAGAACGCCGAACCGAACCTCGCCTTCCGGCCCCGGCACAAGGAGGGTTACTTCCCGGTGCCGCCGACCGACAAGCTGCAGGATCTTCGCTCCGAGATCATGCTCAAGCTCATCGACGCGGGTGTTCGCGTCGAGGTGCAGCACCACGAGGTCGGCACCGCCGGCCAGGCCGAGATCGACATGCGCTTCGACTCGCTGACCAAGATGGGCGACAAGCTCATGGTCTACAAGTACGTGATCAAGAACATCGCGGCGCAGCACGGTTACGTCGCGACCTTCATGCCCAAGCCGCTGTTCCAGGACAACGGGTCAGGCATGCACGTGCACCAGAGCCTGTGGAAGGACGGCGAGAACCTTTTCGCCGACGCCAAGGGCTACGCCGGCCTGAGCCAGACCGCTGTCTATTACATCGGCGGACTGCTGAAGCACGCGGCCGCGCTGCTTGCGATCTGCGCACCGACGACCAACTCTTACCGGCGCCTCGTGCCCGGATACGAGGCTCCGATCAACCTCGTCTACTCCAAGCGCAACCGCTCGGCGTGCGTGCGCATCCCGATGTACTCGACCAACCCAAAGACCAAGCGCGTCGAGTTCCGCTCACCGGACCCCGCCGCCAACCCCTACCTCGCGTTCGCGGCGTGCCTCATGGCCGGCCTCGATGGAATCAAGAACAAGATCACGCCGCCAGAGCCGGTCGACAAGGATATCTACGAGCTCGAGGGTGACGAGAAGGCGAAGATCAAGTCGGTGCCGGGCTCGCTGGCGGAGGCGCTCGATGCGCTCGAGAGCGACCACGCGTTCCTACTGGAGGGCGGCGTCTTCACGAAGGACGTCATCGACACGTGGATCGAGTTCAAGCGCAAGAAGGAAGTCGACGCGGTGGCGCTGAGGCCGCACCCGTGGGAGTTCATGCTCTACTCGGACGTGTAATTCGAACAGTTACTCCAAGGGCCTCGGCGAGTGCCGGGGCCCTTTCCATTTTCCGCGAGCGCCGGCGCTCGCGGGCATCACACGCAACCGAATGCCGCGAATGCCGGCACTCGCGGGTAACCTCTGTGCGAGTGTTCACCGTCGAGTACCGGAGCCAGGTCCGGGACGCGCTCATCGAGAAAGCGCGCACCGACCCCCTGATCGAGTCGGCTGCCGCGGTCGGTGGCAGCGCGGAGGGTGATGGCGACCGCTGGTCCGACCTCGACCTGACCTTTGGCGTGGCCGGCTCCGCCCGCGATGAGGTGCTCGCCGACTGGACCGCCGATATGCGCCTTAGGTTCGACGCCGTCACCCTGTTCGACCTGCCGGTGCTGTCGTCGATCTACCGCGTGTTTCTTCTCCCCGGGTTCATTGCAGGTGGACCTTTCCTTCACACCTACGACCGACTTCGGCGCCCTGGGGCCTAGGTTCAGACTCCTCTTCGGGTCGGCGGTCGAGCGCAAGGCGCCTGACGCCGCGTCTTCCCGGCAGGAGTTCGGACTCGGGGCACACCACGTCGTCCGCGCCCGCTACTGCATCGACCGTGGGCGTCTGTGGCAGGCGGAGCACTGGACGAGCCTGGTGCGTGACCACGCCCTCATGCTCGCGTGCCGCCGTCGCGGACTGGAGCCGGCGTGGGGTCGCGGCTTTGACGCCCTTCCCCAAGAGCAGCTGGAGAGGGCCGAAGGCGCGCTAATCCGCTCCATCAGCCGCGAGGAGCTGCTTCGCGCTCTGCGCCGGTCGGCCGATCTCTTACTGGAAGAAAGGTCCGCCCACGAGGAGGGCTCGAAGATCGAGGTCCTCCTGCGCGAGATCCTCGACTAGCTACACCTTCCTTTTTGGTTCGTTCTGCGCAAAAGAGCGTGAAACTGAAGCTGGATACGGTTCGTTTTGCGCAGGATGGACCGAATCGGCGGGCTACATCCCGAGCATCGCGCGGGCGCGAAGGGCAATCGAGATGGCGACCCGCGTCTCCGGGTCGTCCAGCTGCAGCCCCGTCAGCGCCTGGATCCTCTCCACCCGGTAGGTCATCGAGTTGATGTGGATGCCCAGCTGGCGCGCCGCGGCGCGGCGAATCCAGCGCGCCGCCGACAGCGCCTCGAGCGTTTCGAGGAGCGGCGTGTCGCGCGACTGCGCGTACTGAAGCAGCGAACCGAGCAGCTCGTTGACGAATCGCCGAAGCGCGTCCGGGCTCTGCACCTCGAGCAGCAAGCGAAACGCGCCCAGGGAGCGATACGACGCCACTCGGGCCCGCCCGCCCGCGCGACGTGTCAGCCGCAGCGCCTGCCGCGCCTCAACGTGCGAGCGCGCGAGCTCGCCCACGCCGTTGGCCAGGTTGCCGATGCCGACCGACGCCGAGCCTGGCTTCATGACCGGGGCCGCCGCCGCGAGGACCTGGGCGCCCAGCTTCTCCACGGCCGGCAGGTCGGAGGCGAGCTCGTCCGGCACAAGGAACACCGCGGAAGCCGAGCGCACGAGGGTCAGCGCCCCTGGAAGCCGCGATCGGACCAGCCCGCTGAGCGCTCCGTCGAGCCGGTCCTGCTGTCCGCGCGCCGCCAACGCGGCCTCGGTCTTGTCGTCGTCGGCCTCGAGCACCACGACCCACGCCCGCTGCGGCAGCCGGTGCCCCAACCGCTCGGCCTGGCGAGCGATTCGTTCGGCCTCTTCGGATTCCAGCCCGCCCGCCAGGACCTCTTCCACCAGGTCCCCGCGCAGCCTTCGTTCGACCTCTGCGGCAGCCCTTTCCTTGGACAGCTCCAGCGCCAGCACGGTCGAGCCATGCTCGAGCGCGCGCACGCGGCCCTCCACGTCGCCCTCGCGCTGGTCGAGGTCGACCGCCAGAAGACCGAGGACGTCGGCACCCGCGCGCACCGGCACCACGTCGACGGGCCTGGGCGGTCGCCCCGCGCTGATACGCACCTCGCGGCCCATAGAGCTCAGGGCGGCCGGCAGGTGGATTCGCGGGGGCATGCCATCCGTGGATTCACCGGCGCCCCGGATCCGGTATCCGTCGGCGGAGTAGAGCGCCGCGCGTCCTCCGGCCAGGGAGCCGATGACGTCGAGGATGGAGTGGATCCCAGCGCCGTCCAGCGACAGCTTGGTGAAGCGCTCGTGGATGTCGTGCGAAAGCTGGATCTCGGCTAGCTGCACCTCGGTTCGGCGCTGCAGCTCGCTGCGTTCGAGGATTCCAGCGACCTGCGCTGCGATCGCGCGCAGGAAGTCGATGTCACCCGAGTTGAACTCGCGTCGCTCGGTGCTCTGGACGTTCAGCACTCCGACCAGCCGGGGCCCTGACTCGATCGGAACCGAGGCCATGGAGTGGAACCGATCCTCGTCGAGGCCGGGCACCCACTTCCAATGCGGCTCCTTGCTCACGTCGGGGACCACGGCCGCCCGCCGCGATTCGGCCACCCAGCCGGTGATACCCTCCCCCACCTTCATGCGCACCTTGCCGACCATGTTTTCGTTCAGGCCGTTGGTCGCCGTGAGCAAGAGCTCGGGTCCATGGGGACTGAGCAGATACAGCGAGCAGACGTCCGTCCCGATCGCCGAGGTCGTCTCCCGGATGATCAGCCCGAGCAGCTCGTCGGGCCGCTGCGTCGAGGCCGCGGCCTGGGCGAGGCGCACCAGAAAGCTGAGCTCCCGGGCGGCCAGGCTGGAGTCGGACCCATTGTTCATACCGCTCTCGTGTCAATAACACAACGCAAGGCCCTTTCGCTAGTGCACCTGCTACAGGATGGCTTTTTCCTGAGCCGGCGCTAGATTTAGGCCCGAACGTGTGGCGTGAGCACTTCGCCGGGGTCGACCTGCCCGTTCCGATCTATGGCGGCGGCTCCGTCATTGGCATCAATTTCGACAACGCCGCCAGCACGCCGCCTCTGAAACGCGTGCGCTCGGCGATCAACTCCTTCGCCGAGGTGTACTCCAGCGTCCATCGCGGAACCGGTTACAAGTCGCGCGCCTCGACCGAGGCTTATGAGCGCGCGCGTGAGCACGTTGCGCGGTTTCTGAACATCGACGCGCAGGCACAGGTCGTGATCTTCGTCAAGGGCACCACCGACGCGCTGAATCGAATCGCGGCGGAGCAGGCGCGACTCGACGGCCGGCGGGTTCTCGTCACCGAGATGGAGCACCACGCCGACCTCCTACCCTGGCGGCACCGCAGCGGGCACGTGATGGTCGAGCTGACCGAGGATGGCCAGATCGACCTGGACGCGATCGACAAGGCGCTGCAAAAGGCAGATCGGACCATCGGCCTCGTCGCGGTCTGCGGCGCCTCCAACGTGACCGGCTTCGTGTCGCCGATCCACGAGGTGGCCGAGCTCGCGCACCGGTACGGGGCCTTGATCTCGGTCGACGCCGCGCAGCTCGCGCCCCACCACCGCATCGACGTGCGGCCGGCCGACGACCCAGGGCATCTCGACTTCGTGTCGTTGTCGGGACACAAGATGTATGCGCCGTACGGCGCCGGAGTGCTGGTCGCTCCACGCGATTTCTTCACCGGCGCGCCCGAGGTGATGGGCGGCGGGGCGATCCAGATCGTCACCTGGGACGACACGATCTGGGCCGACCTGCCGGACCGCGAAGAGGCCGGCTCGCCCAACGTGATGGGCGCGGTGGCTCTCGGCGTTGCCATCGACACGCTGCTCGAGCTCGGCTTCGACGAGATGCTCGAGGAGGAGCTGCGGCTCGGGCGTCGCCTGCTCGACGGTTTGCGACGGATCCCCGGCGTGGGAGTCCTCGGCAGCCCGGATCAAACCGAGGGCCGTCTCGCGCTTGCGAGCTTTCTAGTCGACGGCCTCGACCATGGTCTCGTGGCGGCGGCGCTGAGCAACGAGTGGGGGATCGCCGTGCGCCACGGGTGCTTTTGCGCGCACCCTTACCTCATGCACCTGATGCACATGACCAAGGACGAAGTCGGCAGGATCGTCGAGGAGATGACCACGGACGGTCGCAAGGCGCTGCCGGGAGCGGTGCGCGCGAGCCTCGCGCCGTACAACACCGACGCGGAGATCGACCGTTTCCTCGAAGCAGTGCGGGTCATCGCCGGCGGTGGAATCCGCGCTCCGTACGACAGGATGGAGGACGGCGAGTATGTCCCGGCGGGCGGTTGGCCGGCGGTCGAGATCGCGCTGTGATCAAGTTCCTCGTCGAGGTCCTCATCGCGATCTTCCTCCACCCCATCGCGTTCGTCCTCGCCGTGATCAACATCGTCAACCGCCAGGACATGAGCGGCCTGTCGAAGGTGCTGTGGATCATCATCAGCTTCTTCTGGGGCATCGGCCCGATCCTCTACATCCTCCTTGGAGGCGGCAAGCTCTGGTGAGGCCCCACCCCTGACCCCTCCCCATGAATGGGGAGGGGCGAACCTCCCCTGAGTTGAGGGATCGCGGGGCAACGCGAGCCCTCGTGCTGGGGCTGCTTGCCATGTGGTTCGGAGTCTTCGCTCCGTTCGCGATCCTCAGCGCCACGCGATCTCTCGTCAGGATTCGCGCTTCGAACGGCGAATTGGGCGGCGCCGCCAGCGCCACCGCGGGCCTGATCGCCGGAGCCATCGGGCTGGTCGTGATCGTCGCCGGCATCGGGTACTGGATCCTGGCGGCTTGACTCGGCGGGCTCTCCTGGTCCTCGTCGTCGCGCTCGTCGCGCTGCTCACATACCCGGGCGCGATGCTGGCATCGTTCGCGACCCGGGTCACCCCTGCGCCGGCGACGTTTCGCGGTCCGGCCGGCGCCCTCCCCTGGCTGCATGTCGAGCACCGCGCGGGGCAAATTCCTTTTATCGCGGATGAGCAGGGCCGGATGGTCCTCCTTCACGGCGCCACCCCCGCCTCGCTGCTCGAGTTCGGTCCGGGCAACTCGCCCGCCTACCCCCTCGAGCCCAGCGCATACGAAAACGGGCGGTGCCCCGCCAACAAGGCGTCGAGCAAATATCCGCCCCTCTGTCAGGCAGACCTCGCGGAGATGGCGCGGCTGGGGTTCAACCTGATGCGCCTTCCGCTTTCATGGAGCCTGCTCGAGCCTCAGCGAGGCAGCTTCAACCGGACGTACCTGGACCGGGTCGCCCAGATCGTCGACTGGGCGCGAGACCAGGGCATCTACGTGATCGTCGACATGCACCAGAACGGGTACTCCAACTACGTCGGCGCCAGCGACTCTTCGGTCGATCTCGGGCAATACAGCGGCGCACCGCCCTGGGCCACCATCACCGATGGATTCGCCTCACACGTCTACCAAAAGCAGCGCGAGGTCAACCCGGCCGTGCTCGAGGCGACGACCAACTTCTGGTACGACCGCAGCGGAATCCAGGACGAGTACCTGGCGGCGCTGACGGTCATCGCGAAGCGATTCCGCGACGACCCGGTGGTGGTGGGCTATGGGATCTACAACGAACCGCTCATCGGCTGGGGACTCCCGCCCGGGTACGAGGACCTTCTTCTCTTTCCTTTCTATAGAAGAGCCATCGACGCGATCACGGGCGCACACGACGGCCTTCCGTGCTGGTCAGGTTTCTTCATGCCGGCGGTCTGCGGATACCGCGACCTCGGCGCCGACGACACGCGACACCTGATCTTTCTCGACACCGGGCTGCTCCGAGAGGTGACCGATTTCCCGACCCACCTCCCGATGCCGGTCAGCTCGTACCCCAACGTGGTGCTCGCGCTCCACGCCTACACACACTTCTACACGATCGACCATCTGGTGCCCAATCTCGTGTCGAGCTCCTCCTACCCATGGGGCGGTTACGACCAGAGCTATTCGCAGGCGGAGCACGAGGCCAGGTCGATGGATGCGGCGCTTTTCGTTTCGGAGTTCGGCAGCCCTCCAGGCGACGACAGTCGCCTGCTTGCCTCGCAGGTAGTCGAGCAGGACATCCACCGGGTCGGCTTTGCCTTCTGGACGTGGAAGGAGAACGGCTCTGGCGCGTGGGGCGTGTACGCACCACCGGCAACGAGCACCGACTCGAGCGGGTGCCTCCGGGGCAACCGCGAGCAGCTTCTGGCTCGGGCATATCCACGAGCGACCGCCGACACGAGCCTCACCTTCCGCTACAACGGCGTCGACGGGAGCTTTCAGCTCCGCGCCACCGGCCGGCGAGGCGATCCTCCGACTGTCGTCTACGTGCCGCCGGAGGTGAATGGGTCGGTGACCGTCTCCGGCGGCGCCGACGGCTCGACCAGTGACAACGCCGACGGCAGCCGCATCATCGTCGCCACGCCGACGGGTGGCCGGTTCAACGTTTACGTGTCGTCCGCGCCGCCCGTCCTTGCCACCTGCTGAACCGCCTCCCAGGGAGCTCCCAGGCAGGGACATTAGTCCTGTTCCCGTGCAGACCGGCATGGGCTAATCTGGATCGACCAGGGTGGGAAGCCGACCAGCGACAACTGGCCGCGTTGACACGTCCAGAATCCGGATCGACGGTAATGGCGCACGTCCTGGACGCGCCACCCGGGAGCGGCCTGCGACCAACGGTCACGCCACGCCAGAGCCGTCCGTAAAGCTGGTGGCGGTGGTCAAATCGTTCGGCAAACGCGAGGTCCTCAAGGGCGTCAACTTCAGCGTTGCGCCGGGCGAGCTCGTGGAGGTGACCGGGCCGAGCGGGTCGGGCAAGACGACCTTGCTGCGCCTGGTCCACGGCCAGCTGCGTCCCAATGGCGGCGAGCTTTTAGTCGGAGGGCGGCGCCTCGGCCGTTGGTGGCGGCTGGGCCTGGGAAGGTTGCGCCGTGACGTTGCGTTCGTCTACCAGGAGCAGAGACTCCTGCCCCGCCTCAACGCCTTCGAGAACATCGTCCTCGCCCTTCAACTCCGCGATCCCGCGGTGCCCAACCGAACGATCAAGCAGAGGGCCCAGGCCGCACTCGAGTCGGTGAATCTCGGGGACCGCAGAAAGGCATATCCGCACCAGCTGTCGGCCGGCGAGCGCCAGCGGGTTGCGATTGCTCGAGCGCTCGCGACCAGGCCAAGGGTTCTGCTCGCGGACGAGCCGCTGGCCGGCCTTGACGAAGACAACGCCGCGATCGTCACGCAGCTTCTCGAAGACGCGGCCAAAGCGGGCACGGCGGTCATCGTCGCCTCCCACCGTCACACCCTCCCCGCGACGCGGATCCTGCGCCTTCCCAGCGCGAGGGTCATGAGCAACGGCGCCAGGCGCAGCGCCATGAACGGCAATGGCCACGCCAACGCGGGGGCCAATGGTCATTCCAACGGCAACGGGCATTCCAACGGATTCGGGAATGGCAACGGCAACGGCCACGCCAGCGCCGCCACAGGCTGGCCGGCGCTTCTGCGGCTGGTCATCCCGGCGCGGGATCGCCTGCACAGGGGGCCTAAGGTCCCACGACTGCCCGTATGGCGCCGGTCCATCGCCTACACGGCCAACGCCTACCGGCTCGTCGTGTTGAGCGGCCTGCGCAGCTGGAGCCGCGACGTGCGTGCGACCGGCCCTGCCATCGGCACGATCGCGCTCCTGCTGGTCCTGTGCGGAACGCTTGCGATGGTTGGCATCGCGATCAAGGGCGCGATCGCGGATCAGGCGAGCCAGGCCTCGATTGTGCGGGTGTATCTCGCATCCGACGCGTCGTCGGACGACATCGCGGCTCTCAAGGCAAAGCTTGTTGGGGACCCGCGCGTCGCGTCGGTAACCAGTGTCTCACCCGAGCAGGCGCTCGCCGAGGCAAGTCACCGGCCTGGCCTCGACAACCTGGCGTCGTTGAGCGACACGAACCCGTTCCCGGCGAGCCTCGACGTGCGGGTGAAGCTGGTCACCCAGGTCGCGGCAGTGGCCGGCTCGGTCAAGGGCAGCCCGGCGGTCGACAAGTCTTACCCAACCTCTTATGACCCCGACACGTACTCGCGCCTTCGACGCTTCGCCTATATCGCCGGCGGCGTCGCTGCCGGAATCCTGCTGTTGTTCGCGATCGTCGCCTACGCGGTGGTGGCGAACTCGATGCGCGGAATCGCGGCGTCGCGGCGGCAGGAGGTCGCGGTCACGCGGCTGCTCGGCGCGCGCGGATGGATGATGCGAGGGCCGTTCGTCGTGGAGGGACTCATGACCGGCGCCGTCGCCGGTGCGCTTGCGGCCGCCATCGTCGGCGCGGCCTATCTGGTCGCGGTCCGCTTCGAAAACGCCATCTATGTCCAGGTCCTCCCCGGCGTCAACGCCACTGCGGTCCAGTACGTGCTGGCGGCAGTCATCACCGCGGGCCTCCTCCTCGGGGCGGGGACCGCGCTGTTCGGTTTTCGGCGAGCGCGAGCGTGAGACGGGCGCTGGCAGCGGCCGGCGTACTCGGCGCGCTGATGGCGCTCTCGGCATCGAACGGTCTGGCGGACTCCAGCCCGTCGCCCTCCCCCTGCCCCACTGCAACCGCGGCGTCGGACGCTCGCACTTCCTGCTCGAACCCGCCGGTCGATCCGAACCAGGCCGCTTACACCCAGCTCGAGTCGAGGCTCGGCGGGGACATCGCCACGGCGCTGGCCACGGAGCAGCGGGTCGCGGCGACCCTCGACCAGTTCTCCGGTACTGAGCAGGCCCTCAACGACCAGGTCACGCAGGAAGAGCAGGTCATATCGAACCTCGAAGATCAGATCGCAGCGCTCGACCAGCAGATATCCGACACCGAGACGAGGATCGAGGTCGAGAAGCAGCAGCTCGCCGCCATGTCGCGCGCCATCTACAGGCAGCCGGACTCGTTCTGGCTGTTGATCGCCAGGTCGAGCAACCTTCACGAAGCGCTTCTCGCCACGGCCGACGCGATCGTCGCCGGCCAGCGCGCGCATACCCTCCAGACGAAGCTCGAGGCGGACCTGGCGAAGCTGCAGGCGGACCTGCAGGCGCGCCAGAACGACCTCGACCGCGAGAACGCCACGCTCGACCTGTTGAACGCGAACCTGAGCGCGCTGCACGAGGTGATGGGCGAGCAGACCGACGTCAGCAGCGAGCTCGGTGACCTGCTCTCGCAGCTCCAGGACGCAAAGGACCAGCTCACCAACCAGCCGCCCAGCGTCACGAACGACCTGGCGCAGCTGCTCGAGTCGCAGATGCAGGATCTGGTCCAGCGCTCGTACCAGACCGCGTGGGCGCAGGCGCAGGTCGGCGTCGGGCTGGCGATGGTCAACCAGAAGCTGCCCGTCGGCAGGGCGATCCAGGGGCTCGCGCTTTCCTGGCCGATGTCGTCGTTCGCGATCACGCAGCCGTTCGGTCCGACTTCCGTGCTGCTCGAGCCGCCCTACGGGCCGTACAAGCACTTCCACACGGGGGTCGACATCTCCGCTCCGCTGGGAACACCGGTGATGGCCGCGGCGGACGGCCTCGTGGTGGCCGTCGGCCACGGCAACTTCGGCTACGGCAACTTCGTGGTGATCGCTCACGGCGGTGGGATC
>Ga0307479_10004176_pt1 | contig 13202 bp, 14 predicted proteins | sample atmos_gasesECM4C_FD_203743 | JGI IMG/M metagenome (GOLD analysis project Ga0307479, IMG submission 203743) | Hardwood forest soil microbial communities from Morgan-Monroe State Forest, Indiana, United States - atmos_gasesECM4C_515 | ecosystem: Environmental > Terrestrial > Soil > Temperate...
CTGGCGCATGGCAACGTTTCGCTCCTGCTGAGTCCGCAAGGCCGAATCCTCGCGGAGCTCGAAACCTACGCGCTGCCCGAAAGTCTGTTCTGCGTCTCCTATGCGATGATCCGAGAGCGCCTCATCGAAACGCTCGAAAAATACATCATCATGGACGACGTTACTCTCATCGATGACACTCGGCGTTTCGGTACGCTGGCGCTGGAAGGACCGGCCGCCGCGCAAATTATCATCGAACTGACCGGAGTCGATCTGCATTCGTTAGCCGGACTCGCCTGCCAGGACGCCCTCGTCGGAACGATCCCCTGCACCATCATTTGCCGCTCGCCTGGAAAATTTGCGGGAGCCGAATTCCTGGTCGAACGCGCCCATCTACAAGCGCTGTGGCAAACGCTTCGAGAGGAAACCCAGGCTGCAGCCGGCGGCCCCACCGGCTACACCGCGCTCAGCGCGCTTCGCCTCGAACAAGGGCGTCCCTGGTTCAGCTATGACTTCGGCGAAAAGCAAATCCCGCACGAAGCCGCGCTAGAAAACAGCCACATCAGTTACACGAAAGGCTGCTACACAGGCCAGGAAATCGTCGAGCGTGTCCGCTCCCGTGGCCAGGTTAACCGCCGCCGCGTGGGCATGCGTTTCACCGGAGAAGGGGTTCCCGGGCCCGGCGAAATCCTGACCTCGGACGGCAAAGAAGCAGGCCACGTCACACGCGCAGCCTTCTCTCCCGCGCTCTCTTGCGCAATCGGAATGGGCTACGTCCGAAAGGAAAACAACTCGCCCGGCTCTACGTTGGAATGGCAAAGCGGAACCGCGACGGTTACAAATTTCCCTGCGGACACGTGACGTCCGCTTTCAGGCGCACGCGCCCGACAAACTCTCGAAGGTCAGCAGAATCAGCTCTTCAGAAGGAAAGACTTTTAGACTTCACGGCATCGGCTGCAGCGCCCTGGTCAGCCGCGCGCGATCTTCCTGTGCCATCGCGATAAATTCAATCCCCATGCCTCGCGCCGGCGTCACTCGCCGCACAACGGCACGCGCCCGCACTTCTCCGAACGGCGAATCCAGCAGTACTTTCACCATGCTGCGAATCGGCACTGGCTGCCGCGTCGCCACAAACAATCCGCCCAAGGCCATACTTTCAAGATAGGAAACCGCGCGACGTGTTCCCGATTGCCATGCCACCCTCAAACTCCTCGGCGGCACAACGCGTGGATAGCGCCTGTGTTCTGCATTCCCCACGACGAACTCCCTCACCCACCATGCCAGAGCCGCTAAGTCTCCGCCAAAAAAACCCCCCCGTCAATGTACTTTTTCGCACTGCGGTTCTGTATGGAGTGTGGTGTTCTTTGTTACCCTGACCCCCGAAGGACCGCCGCCTTTGCGCCCGTTCCAGGCTCAAACCCGCCAATTGATTGCACGCGCGCAATCACTCGCCTGACCGCTGAAAGGGCCCAAAAGGTAGCCTGCCCTATGACTTACCCAATGAGGTTCGCCGCAACAGCGCCCCTAAGTCCACGCCAATCCCGAACGAAAACGTATTCAGCCGCAATGGCACGCTGCGGCTGTAGTCGAACTCGAGGTCGATCGTCTTGACCGGCTTCACTTCCACGCTCGCATTGAATCCATTGTCTCGCGCCAAGCTCGCAGTGCCGGACTGAACGCTGGTGTTCAAATATCCCTTGCGATCCGTACTTGTCCCGGTGGCGCCGCACTTGACGGCTCCGCTGCAGCGAAACACGCGGCTGACGACCGTTTGCGTGCCCCACGGCGCGATGTCGTAGGCCGAACCCGAGATGCTGAACGGCCCTGCATCCATTTCCGTTCCTGCCTCAAACTGCGCGTTGTAACCAAAGGTCATGAATGGCCGGTGAAAGTACTTCGTGTCCGGCACTGTGTTCCCCACGCCTCCATCGATAAACGGCGTGAAATTTCCCCAGCCATGCTCGATATGATTCGCCCAGTTCCAGGTTGCATGCCCGGTGCTGAAGCCCTTTTTCATATCGCCCGTCGGCGCACCCAGGTGAATCGTCGAAGCGTAATTCACCGTGGGACCCGGAAAGAGCCATTTCAGGTCCGCACCGACGTTACCCAGACCCGACCCCGAAACCGCTTGCGGGTCTTTTGCCTTGACTGCGCTGGGCGTGCCAACGAAATAGTAAGGAATTCCCAAACTGACTCCGAAATGATGCGAGAAATTGTACCCGCCTCCAAAACCGAGATCGTATACCGACCCATCTCCGCTGGTGCTGCCTTCGAATCGTGTTCCCAGGCTCCAGCCCGGGTAGAATCCCTCGTCGGACTTCGCTGCGCCGCTGGCCGCCGCGTTCGGGCTTTGCGCCTGGCCCACCTGTACCGCCAGTGAAAATAAGAGTGTGGCCGCTGCGATACGCCCCCAACTCGTGCGCAAGCCCAAACTGGACAAAATTCGCTTCATATAGTTCATTTCCCCCAAGTAGCTTCAGAGATGACACTTACAGCATAGAGGCAGGATCCTTGCCTGGAAGCACCACTGAAGCCGGGATTTCCAAGGGAAAACTGTACGTGCGGACAGGCTCGCGCGACCGCTAAGTCTTGCGCTTGTAGACCCGAACGTAATCCACCAGCATCGTCTGCGGAAAAACCGTCGTCCCATCCGGCGAGCCCGGCCAGTCTCCACCGACAGCCACGTTCAGAATGAGGAAGAACCGGTGATCGAACACCCACGTCCCACCGGCCGGCCACTGCGCCGACGTGAACGTCGCATATAGATTTGCATCCAGATAAAAGCGAACCGTGCCAGGCTCCCACTCCGCCGCGTAAACGTGAAAGTCGTCCGACAATTTCTGCCCCGCCGGCAGCGCGATCGTCGCCGTCAAATCGCTGGTCGCATTCGTGGAGCTCGGACCGTGCAGCGAGCCATGATTGATTCCCGGTTCCTTGCCGACATTTTCCATGATGTCGATCTCGCCGCACTTCGGCCAGCCAACCAAACCAATATTCTCTCCCAGCATCCAGAACGCTGGCCATATTCCCTGCCCTGCAGGCAGCTTGATCCGCGCTTCGAGTCTCCCATACGCCTGCGAGAACAAGCCCTGCGTCTTCAGCCGCGCGGATGTGTAATTGAATTTCGTCCCGTCAGGTCCGGTGTATGCCTCTTGCCGCGCTGCAATTACCAGCTTTCCGTCCTCAATCCGCGCATTCTCGCGCCGGTTGGTGTAGTACTCCAGTTCGTGATTCCCCCACCCGCTCCCGCCAATGTCGTAAGTCCACTTCGAAGCATCCGGCAATGATCCATTCTGCCCGCTGAACTCATCGCTCCATACTAGAATGTAGCCCTCGGGCGGTTTCTCGTTTTGCGCCTGCCCTCCCGACGAGGGCAAACTTAATGCAGCAAGCAAACAAATGCAGCGGCGTGTTTTTCGACTCGCGAGCGCCAACAATACGTGGCGCACTCCTTGAACTCGCATCCGCACGTCTGAACCTTCGCTCACATAGACACACTACGCCGCACTCGCTAAACTCCCAACCCGAAAAACAAAGCGGAGGCATCGTGAAAGCCATCCTCTTTCGCCAGCACGGCGGGCCCGAGGTTCTGCAATTCACCGATGCGCCGGACCCGGAGCCCCGCCCGACGGAAGTGCTCGTCCGCGTGCGCGCCTGCGCTCTAAATCATCTCGACCTCTGGGTCCGCGGCGGCTTGCCTAACGTCCCCATCCCGCTTCCTCATATTCCCGGTAGCGACATCGCCGGCGAGATCGCCGGAATCGGCGCCGTGGTCACCACCGTACGCGTCGGCCAAAAAGTAGTGCTCGCACCCCTAGTTAGCTGCGGCAGATGCCCCGCCTGCATCTCCGGTCTCGACAACCGCTGCCGCCAAGCCACCAACCTCGGCTACATGATTGATGGCGGCTGCGCCGAATTCGTTCGTGCGCCGGAAGTGAACTGCCTTCCCTACCCCGAGAATCTCTCGTTCGAAGAAGCCGCCGCCATCCCCCTCGTCTTCCAGACCGCCTGGCATATGCTAGTCGACCGCGCCCAACTCCAGCCCGGCGAAGACGTGCTGATTCTCGGCGCCGGTAGCGGCGTCGGCAGCGCCGCGATTCAAATCGCGAAGTTTTTCGGCGCACGCGTCATCACCACCGCCGGCTCCGACGTAAAACTCGAGAAAGCCCGCCAACTCGGCGCCGATCACGTCATCAATCGCAAAACGCAAAAGATTCGCGAAGAAGTCCGCCGCATCACCAGCAAACGTGGCGTCGACGTTGTCTTCGAGCACGTCGGCACCGCTACCTGGGACGACAGCCTCGCCAGCCTCGCGCTTGCCGGCCGCCTGGTCACCTGCGGCAACACCACCGGCTACGACGCCAAACTCGATCTGCGCTTCCTCTTCAGCCGCCAGCTATCGCTGCTCGGCTCCTACATGGGAGTGAAAAGCGAGCTGCACACCATCATGAAGCTGGTCGCCGCCGGCCGTCTGAAGCCAGTGGTCGACCGCGTGTTTCCATTGGCCGAAGCTGCCGCCGCCCACGCCTACCTCGAATCCAGCCAGCAATTCGGCAAAGTCGTCCTAAAAGTCTGATGTAAAGTCTCGGCTCAAAAATATAGAGGCCAGGTTTTGACCCGGCCTCTCCGATCTCTGCGAACCCCTGCGTACCCTGCGTCTCTGCGTTATCTTTACTCTATGCCAGATTCAGCGCCCGCTTAAACGAGCCCTTCTCGCTGTCAATCTTCTTCTGCAGCTGCAAGATCGAATACAGCAGCGCCTCCGGCCGGGGCGGGCACCCCGGCACATACACGTCTACCGGAATCACCTGATTGCATCCTTGCACAATCGCATAATTGTTGAAGACGCCGCCCGAAGTCGCGCAAGCGCCCATCGAAATCACCCATTTCGGCTCCGGCATTTGATCGTAGAGCTGCCGCACCACCGGCGCCATCTTCTGCGATAGCCGCCCGGCCACAATCATCAAGTCCGCCTGCCGCGGCGATGGGCGAAACACTTCCGCGCCAAAGCGAGCCACGTCAAAGCGCGCCGCCGCCATCGACATCATCTCAATCGCGCAGCATGCCAGCCCAAATCCCAGCGGCCAAATCGAGCTTTTCCGCGCCCAATTCACTGCCTTATCCAGCGTCGTAAAGATGATCCCTTCATCTTCCAGCAATTTGCCGAAGTCATCCGGCTTGGTCAGCGTGACATGCTTGCCCAACGATGTGCTCATATTTCCTCGCCCCACCATTTTCGCACACGCTTAACTCCGAAACAAACGGCGCTTTACGTACCACAGCTGCTGGCAAACGGCACTCGGTTTCCCACGCGTTCCACTCTATAATCGCGCCCATGGGCACCGTCCCCTCGCCGCTCCGCCAGTCCCCCCACTTACGCCTTCACTGCGTCAACGTCTTCGTCCGCGACCAAGACCGCAGCCTGCGTTTTTTCGTCGACCAGCTCGGCTTCAACGTCGCCTTCGACACGCGTGTGCAATCTGGCGAGCGCTGGGTCGGCGTGGCTCCTCCGGATGGCGCCGCCATCCTGTCGCTCATCGTTCCCAAGCGCGACTCTGAGCAATACAAGCTCATCGGTCGCGCCACGCAAATCGTCTTCGTCACCGAGGACGTCACCGCCAAGTTCCGGGAATGGTCCAAGCGCGGCGTACGCTTCCAAACTCCGCCGCGCCTCAAGCGCATCCGCTACCAATTTCAGCCTGCGCAAACCGCCGCCACGGCAGCAGCAAGTCAAAGCGCTGAATCTGGAACTGGCAGCAAAAGTAGTAGCATGCTCCTCGGCGAAGAAACGCCGATCTGGGGCGGAATCGTCGCCCGCTTCCGTGATATCGACGGCAATTCCTTTTCGCTCGTCAGTTTCGATGAGCTCACCCACGCCATGGAGGCGCAGCGCCGCGTCGTCGCCGCAAAGCAAGAAGCCGAGCGGCGCGCCGCGCACGAACTCGAAATCGCCAAGCATGTGCAATCCCGCCTATTCCCGCAAACCCTGCCGCCTCTCGCCACTCTCGAATACTGCGGCGTCTGCAACCAAGCTCGCCAAGTCGGCGGCGACTATTACGACTTCCTAGATCTCGGCCAGAACTGCCTTGGCTTCGTCATCGCCGACATCTCCGGCAAGGGAATCGCCGCCGCGCTCTTAATGGCCAACCTGCAAGCCAACTTACGCAGCCTCTGCGCCATCGCCAAGCAGCAGCCTCACCATCTCTTGCGCTCCGTGAATCAGCTCTTCTGCGAAAACACTACCGACGGTGCCTTCGCCACTCTTTTCTTCGCCGAATACGATGATTCCTCTCGCCTCGTCCGCTACGCCAACTGCGGTCATCTCCCCGCCCTTCTACTCCGCGACGACGGCAGCGTGGCGCGCCTCGGCGCCACCGCCACTGTCCTCGGCATTTTCAAAAAGTGGGAGTGCGAGCTCGGCGAATGCCAGATCACGCCCGGCGACATCCTCGCCCTCTACACCGACGGCATCACCGAATCCTTCAACCACGATGGCGAGGAATTCGGCGAGGCGCGCCTTGTCGACTTACTCCGTCGCCACCGCACGCTTTCCCCGCAAGCCGCGCTAACCTCCATGGTCGATGAAGTCCTCCGCTTCAGCTCCCAAGAGCAACACGACGACATCACCCTAATCCTCGCCAAGTGCCTCCAGTAGCGCTCGCTTAGGCAGTGCAGCCCCACTAGCCAGCCCGCGCGAATATGGGGAACTTTACCGATCCCGAGCGCGTAACTCATCCTGGATGGATAAGGAGCCAAAGTGAGCGGACAAAACGCATACGTGTGCGGCAAAGCAACTCTCCCCTTTTGGGCGACGGCGTTGCCGGGGATAGCCCTAGCAGCAGTGCTCGCGCTAGACCCGATCTCGCTGTGGTCACAAGAAAAATCCCAGAAGGACACAGGCAAAGACAAAGAATTGTCAGTCACCGTGCAGGGCCCAGACACAGATGCCGGACTGATTGTCAGCGCCCGCGCTACCGCCAAAGAAGCAGGCCTGCCGATTTACCCTGGAGCGACTCCGCACAGGGATCCCGACAAGGACGACAGTCCGGCGGCAAAGCTCGGTCTATGGGGTAGTTCGTTCGGCTTCAAGCTCGTCGTATTGAAGATGGAGTCCAAAGACGCGCCCAGGAAACTCGCCGATTATTATCAGAAGGCGCTGGCTAAGTACGGCCCGGTCATCGATTGCACGAATGCCGCGAAGACTCGGGCATTCCGGGACGACAAATCCGATAAGCTCACCTGCGGCGACGACAAGCCCGACAAGGGAGGGATGCTCTTCAAAGCCGGCACCAAAGAGAAGCAGCACATCGTCGGAGTCGAGCCAAACGGGACCGGTACGGTCTTTCAGTTGCTATACATCGAGGCTCGCGGGGAACAAAAGACGCCCGCCTAAGTCCGTTCGCTCTACTCCGGCGGAACGTATTGTCCCGCGCGCAGAATCCGCGCCAGCCACTTCGCATGCGGCAGCCCCGAATGCAACACGTCTTCCGCTTCAGCCTCCACATCATACGCGACGCGCCGAATCACGATGCTCGCTCCGTCAATCACCAGATACGATGCGCGCGTATCCCCATCATAAGATTGGCTGACACTGCCTGAATTCGCCACGGTCATGCCTTGCAATCGGCGCACGTACGGACGATGAATGTGCCCGTAGACCACGATCCGTTTGCCAAGCGACGCATACGTACCCCGCAACTCCTCATCGCTGGCATCGGGCATGGGAGCTCGCCACAAATCGCCCGGGCTGGCGTGCACCAGACAAAAACCTTCCCCCGAGTACTCACAAGGAAGTCCTTCCAGCCATCGCAAGCGTTCTTCACCAATGCTCGCCAGCGTCGGTGGAATCATCTCTTGGATTCTGGCAAGAAGTGGCGCGATCTTCGGCGCCGAGGCCGCAAATCCCGCTAGACTCTTCGGCGCCCACAGCATCTCATCCGTGTTTCCGCGAACGCCGCTCCACCCGAGAGCGCGGACCTGGTCGACAATTTCCGCCGCGTGCGCCCCGCCGTATGCTAAATCGCCGCCATGCAAAACAAGGTCAGGCGCAACGTCCCTCAGGTCGATGAGCACCGCCTCGAGCGCCCGTCGATTCCCATGCACATCCGATACAATCGCAACTCTCATCTTGCCCGCGCCCATCCCAAGCAAGTAGCCAACGCGAAGTATCGCCGGAAGCAACTCAGCGATGAACGTACAGTGGATTTCCGTCGGGGTCGCGCAGACAGGCCGAGGTTATCGGAAAGCGGGCCTCGCGAAGGGCGGCCCACAAATCGAAAGTCCTCCGCATCGGCGTGGCCAGTGACCAAATCTTATCCGAGGGCATGCTCACGCGCGTGCCCGAGCCCCTGCGCCCAACCAGCAACGCATCCGCAACAAGCGCTTCATATGCGTTGAGGACCGTGTTCCGCGAAACTCCGAGCGTGCGTGCCAGAGCGCGCGTGGACGGAAGGCGCGCTCCCGCGGGCAGCTTTTGTTCGAGAATCGCCTGCCTTAGTTGATTGTAGACCTGGCGGTACAGCGGGCGGGCGGACTGCGCCTCGACCCTCAGGGCCGGCATGAATGTGTTCGCTCGGCGCTTCAAAGTGGTACCCTTTGCCGCGAAAATGGCTCTTTACCTACTACCATTCTTGGACGAACAATTGCAATCCATGAGCAAGCCTTGCGGGCAACATAAGGAGGGAACGATGTTTTCAGGCGGAAATGTAACCGTTTACGTTTCGAATATGGACCGCGCCGTCCGCTTTTATTCCGAGACGCTCGGGCTGAAACTCGCCTATCGCTTCGGCGATGGGCTTCGATTGAGGCAGGAGCCGGCCTTACCATCGGGCTTCACCCGGCCTCTGCAGAAAATACGGCCGGCCGAAAAGGCTCCATGGCCATCGGGCTGCAACTAAAGGGTTCCCTCCGCGACGCCGTCAGCGCGCTGAAAGCCAAGGGTGTTCATTTCCAGAGTGACGTCATCAACGAAGGCAAAGCCGGTTCTTTCATCGGATTCGAGGATCCGGACGGCAACCAGCTCTATCTCGCAGAGCTCAACTGGAGCCACGTCGAAAAAGGCGAGGGCCAGTATCACCCTGCAAAAGCCTGAAGGAAGCGATGGACGATTTCCCGGCGCTGGTCTTCTATCTTCGCATGCCAAATTCTCTCCAGGACTGATCTTCTTTCATTTGTAGGGGTAATAGTGGTTTTACCGGAGCCGTAATTCAGGTTTGTTATCGATTGGCAGCGAACCCCCTCAATGTTAGGTGACTCGGGAGCAGACAATCGGCCCAAGCTGCACAGCTGCAGCAGGTGGCTCAACCAGCCGCGAGCCTCCGAAATTTGCCATCGACCAACGTAGGGCAATATGGCCGTCGCCTCTGGAATCAACGGAAGAATGGAAAAGCGTCTCCCTATCGTTGTTGTTGTGCATCTTGCCCGCGTACAGGATCGTCCGGTCAATGCGGCTGAGTTGACCTACACCGAAAACGTCAGTGCCCATGGTGCTTGCGTGATTTCCAAGCGCGATTGGGAACTCGGCGAACTGGCACAATTCACGTCCTTTAAAGAACAGGTTGCACTTCGCGGGAAAGTCGTTCATTGCCGCAAATACAGCCGCGACCGATATGCTGTCGGATTAACCTTTCAAGGACGCGAAGTCAACTGGTCGACTTATCGCAATTACGCTTCGAGTGGAGTCCAGTCCGCCATCGCAGCTCGCGATTTTTTCAACGCCAGTCGCAAGCTCTGGACCAGCGACTCGCTGTTCCACCCTCTGTCTTTCACCTCCACCGAGCGTACGCGGCTGCATCTGCGGTGGTAAATCCTCTGCGCTAGCCAGGCGTGCTGGGGAAGGGTTGGTGCTTTTGAGTTTCCTGGAGGTCGTTGCCGGTCTCGGTGGAGGCTGGAGTCAGGTATCAGGTCTTTACCCTAAGTAGATATCCGACGCTCACCCGATATCTTTTCCCTATCAGTCTCCTTAATCATAGGGAAGAACAGCACCAATTTCCACGCGGCTTGATTCCGCTCGAGGAGTGGCGCAATGCAACGCCGAGCTTGGCTCGTAGGAATGTCGCTGGCCCTTCTGTGCGCCGCGCCCGCTAAGGCGCAGAATGGAGTCATCGTACGCACGACGCTCGGTGCGTCGGGGCTCCAGGTATTGTGTCAGGCGCAAAACTGCACGGTTGTTGGCGCCCTCGACGGGACACTCAACCAAGTCTTTCTATTGACCACGCCGTTGGATCCTCAAACTCTGGTTACTACCCTGATTCTGCTTCCGGGCATCGTGAACGCCGAGGTGGATCAGGTACTCAGTCTGATAGGCGCAGCGAATCTGGTTCCATCGCCCATCCCTACCACCCTCATGTCAGACAGAACGCTGGTCCCCTACCCTGCCAATTCGGGGACGATGGCGTGGAACAGTTACGTCACGCAACCGGCGGCCGGCGTCGTGGAGGTCCAGAACGCGCAAAGTCAGTTCCATGTGACAGGGACCGGCATTGTCACGGACATTGATACCGGCGTCGACCCGAATCACCCGGCGCTTCAGGGCGTGTTGTTACCGGGTTACGATTTCACGCGAAATCAAACGGGCGGTTCGGAGATGACGGATCTGCCCCCTACTTTCACGCAGCCGACTCCGTGCGACTCTACAACTTGCCCTTCTCCCGTTCAGGTCAATCAAGAGAGCGCCGCGATCTTGGACCAAGAATCAGCGGCCATTTTGGACACCAATGCGCAATACGCAGCCTTCGGCCATGGGACGATGGTCATGGGCGTGATCCACCTGGTGGCACCGACCGCGCAATTATTGCCGCTTAAGGCCTTCAAATCGGACGGTACCGCCAATCTCTCCAACATCCTTCGTGCTATTTATTATGGCGTGCAAAACAACGCCAACGTAATCAACATGAGTTTTGACACCAAGACGGCCTCGACCGAACTCAAAAATGCCCTTGACTACGCCAACCAGCTCGGCGTGGTATCAGTGGCGTCCGCGGGAAATGACGGAATGCAGGAGACTGTTTACCCCGCAGCGTTACAGAATGATGTCATGGGAGTGGCTTCGGTAGGCTCCACCACCGCCACCGATGGCACCCGCTCGACGTTCTCCAATTTTGGCAATGCGATCGTGTGGGTAGCCGCACCGGGCGAAGGGATTGTCACTACGTATCCCTTCAGCACTTATGCTGCGGGATGGGGAACTTCGTTCAGCGCGCCCTTTGTCTCCGGCGCTAGCGCTCTCGCGCGAAGCTTGAAGACTGCGATTACTCAGTCTGCAGCAGCGGCCGCGATAGCGCAGGCGGCTCCGCTTAGTGATCCCGGCATGGGCCACGGACGCCTTGACTTAGTACTTGCACTCCAGCTCCCACTGGTGAGTCTGTCGCGGACCAGCGTGGCTTTCGGGAATCAGGAGCTAGGCAACACCAGCACACCGCAGTCGGTGATGCTCACCAATACTGGCACCTTCGCAGTCAACATCAGCAGCATTGCGATCGCAGGTGCCAACGATAATGATTTCAGTATCGCTCATAACTGCCCCTTGTCCCCTAACACTATTGCCTCGGGAGCTGGTTGTGTGATTCAGCCCACCTTCAAGCCCACTTCGCTGGGGCCACGCAAAACGCTGATCAGTATCAACGACAGTGCGTCGGGCAGTCCGCACGGCGTGATTCTTACGGGTGTCGGCACTGCCGTCAGCCTGTCACCAGCTAATCTGAACTTTGGGAACCAGAATGTGGGCACCAGTAGCGCTCCGCAGTCGATCACAATCTTAAACAAGAGCAGCGCAGCGTTGAACCTCTGGCAGATCGCGATCTTAGGGCCGAACGCTGGAGATTTTTCCAAGACCAGCACTTGTGGCAGCACCTTGGGTGCAGCAGCCAACTGCACGGTCAGTGTGACCTTCAACCCCACGGCAGCAGGGACGCGAAGCGCATTGGCGCTTTTCAGCGACGACGGCGGGGGCAGCCCTCAGGCCATCAGTCTGGCGGGCGCTGGGGTCGCCGTGGCGGCCAGCCCGTCGCCCTCGACCTCATCGTCCGGCAATCAGGTGATCGCTACCACCAATTCCACCACGACGCCCGTACTCAGCAACACTGGTAGCGCGGGCGCTGGGGTCGCGGCGACGGCCAGCCCGTCGCCCTCGACCTCATCGTCCGGCAATCAGGTGATCGCTACCACCAATTCCACCACGACGGCGGTACTCAGCAACACTGGTAGCGCGGGCGCTGGGGTCGCGGCGACGGTCAGCTCGTCGCCCTCGACCTCATCGTCCGGCAATCAGGTGATCGGTACCAGCAATTCCACCAACACGGCCGTACTCAGCAGCACTGGTAACGCGACGTTGAACATCGGCAAGATCCCTACCAAGAGACCAAGCCTCCGCGATTTTGTAGAGACGAACACGCATGGCTCGCGTCTGGCGGCGGAGCAGTCGTTAATCTCTCCAGCAGCGCGTCCCCGACGACGGTCCCAAGCCGCATCGAGGTCGTTCCAGGAGCGACGAGCACGACGTTTACAGCGTCAGGGCACGACTTCAGCTCTGCCGTAAATCTCTGGCACGCGCACGCCGTCATTCCGAGCCGAGCCTGCCAGCGGCAGACAGCCGGCCCGGCTTTTTCCTGCGCACGGTTGCTGTGAGCCGGTTTACCCTGACGTAAGAAGGGTTCGCGAAGGGAGACCGCCGCCCCACCCCGCGCATTTTGCGGGATGAATCTCTCCGAGTCTGCTTTCTAAACTCGATCACAATGTGATCACGAGCGGAGCGAGGGATCTGCTTCTGTCTTCTGCCTGCTGCCTTCTGTCTTCTGCCTCTCAGAGGCCTCCACAGCGGAGAACTTCCGGTCTACATGTGGCTGTGAGCGCGGAGCACCTGAATGCAGCACACAACGCTCGCCGGCAGCGACGCCACATGTAGGGCAGGGGACGGAGGATAACTGTTTGGGTGTGAGTTCTTTCCTTTTCATTGCGACAGAATGTGATAACCCCCAGCCGGAAAACTGCTCCATTTAGAACACTGTCGATATTAGCCGCGACGCGCTCGGGAAGGCATTTCTGTGCTGTATTGGGCAGCGCAACCTAACAACTCTTTGAGAAAATCCTCTCAGTCCAGCATCGTGCTTCTTGTCTCCCGGAATCCTCTCGGCGCGCTCTCGTAGCTGACGCCAGGGAGGATTCGCCAGCATCAGATGCACTCCCTCCTCACCCTGAGAAGCGGGGCGGGCGGCGGGGCCGGGGCG
>Ga0307479_10004177_pt1 | contig 13201 bp, 15 predicted proteins | sample atmos_gasesECM4C_FD_203743 | JGI IMG/M metagenome (GOLD analysis project Ga0307479, IMG submission 203743) | Hardwood forest soil microbial communities from Morgan-Monroe State Forest, Indiana, United States - atmos_gasesECM4C_515 | ecosystem: Environmental > Terrestrial > Soil > Temperate...
GAGGCACCGTGTACCTCCGCTGCCTGACCACCCGGGAGTGGTCCTGGTACGAGCCGACGGTGTTCACGCTCCCCGGCGCGCCGGGGGTGCGGGCCGGGGCATCTCGCGCCGGGGCGTCGCGGCAGGAAACCGCTGCCCGCCGGCGCGGCTCCAGTACGGCTCGGGCGAACCGGAGGCCCGCGGCCGCTCGGGCCGCCCGCAAGACCGCTGCACGACGCGTGCCGCGGGCTGGTCGCAAGAAGCGGCGATAGCTGGGTCGAGGATAGGCACTCGGACGGGCCGGCGAGGTGCCCGGAACCGGACTGCGCCGCGCGGGGTTCAGAGGCCGGCGGGATTGATGCGTCGGACAGTCCCTTGCGATCGCCTCTTGCGACAAAGAAGCGCGACCATTCCCGACCCGACGAGCATCAGGGTTCCGGGCTCGGGCACGGCGGCACCGAATTGATTGTCTACGATGTTCGCTTCGACCGAATTCAATGTATACCCCGGAGGCAGATTGAAGACGGGCCCCCCGACCGGAAACGAAAGAGGGTCGGACAAATCCATGAGGGAGTCGACCAACGCCGATTGCCCTGTCAAACTCGTCGGTCCGATCGCCGCGAATGAGTGTGTGTACATGGTGAGGTCGAAGCCGAAGGGGACGCCTTCTAGAAGGGTGAAGGTCGGCGTGGTCAGGTTCACCGGGAGCGTTCCGCTTCCCGCCAATATGCCGGTCGTGGTCACCTGCTTCGTTGTATCCGCCATATTCTGTTCAAACGATCCCTCCGATTCGATAGTGGGAACTCCCATCCTCAGCTTGAGCAAGACATCCGAAGTCCCGCCTCCCGTGACGTTCGTGCCAAACGTGCCACTGAGGTGCACGTTGGCGCTGGTCTGAACGGAGCCAACCGGACCCGTGATGATGAAATCGTCGAAGACCTGTCTGGCCAATCCCGCGGATTCATCGCTGGTTGAGACGAGGGATCCCGCCGGCTCGTTGAGCGTGACGCGAGCCGATGCGCCCAGCCCGCCTGAGTTCGCGGCCGCGGCAGCCTGAATGGTGTAGGTGATACCAGACGCCACACCGCTGTTTGACCCGGTTGCGCTGGCTCCCGTTGAATTCGTAACGTCTTGTCCACCCAGTCCCAGGGGACAGATGAGGGTGTTGAAGTTGCAATTGCCAAAGGGGTCTGCAACGGCGCGGAAGTATGGGAGGGCATATGCGCTTGTGGGAATCACCAGCAGTGTGGCTAGACCGATCGCGCTAGCGAGGAGGCGGGCAGAGTTCGTTTTCATGGCTGATTAGATTTGTTACGCTGGTGTTCGGCCCCTCAATCCATTGGAGGATTTGTGGGCATCTTTTGGATAATCTTGCCCGAATCTTCGGATAAGGTGCCCTTCCTCCACATAGACCGGATAGACCGGCTGGTCTGTCGCGTAAACCCGGCGGTCACACCCTGATTTCGCCGCCGGATCGGAGGATTTGACAGGATTACCTAGTATTACATAGATTTGTGACGGATGCTGGCGTCGTCGGTAAGCCGGGGCCGCGTTGGGTCACCCTGGGAGAGGCCGCCCAACTGCTTGGCGTGGACGTCACTACGCTGCGGGGCTGGGCGGACACTGGGAAGGTTCGGGTCTTCCGGACGCCGGGAGGACACCGGCGTTTCGACGCCGCGGACCTCGAATCGCTCCTCCGCGCGTCCCCGCCCAGGTCCCCATCTAGTCGTCCGGCCGAACGCACGCACCCCTCGGGGGGGCCTCCGTCGAGGGAATGGCTGGCATCGAAGGCGTGGTACGCCCGCATCGGCGAGCCGTCCCGGAAGCGGGTGGGGGCGCTCTGCGCGGAGCTCATGCGGATTCTGTCTTCGATCCCCGGAGGGATGCCTGTCGGGTCGAAGCATCTCGAGGAAGCCAGGCGGATCGGCGCGACCCTCGGGCACGAGGTCGCGGCGTTGGGGCTCACCCCCGCACAGACCACGGAAGTCTTTTTGCATTTCAAGTCGCACGTGACGGAGATGTTGACCACCCCTCCTCGGGGCGGGGTCGGCCAGATTCGCTCGCTGCGCGACACCGATGCGTTTCTCGGGGAAGTCCTTCAGGCGATGATGGAGGCCGGCGACGCGGCGAGGACCCGACCGGCGGAGCCGCGAGGGTGAGGCGGGCGCGCGTGCGGCTTGGAACGCGCGGGAGCCGGCTGAGCCTGCGCCAAACCGAACTGGCGGCAGACATTCTCCGCGCGCACGTTCCCGGCGGAAGCGAGGTGGCGTTCGAGCTTGTGGTGATTCAGACCGCCGGCGACCGCGCGCCGGACGTTCCGCTCGAACGCCTCGAGGGGATCGGGTTCTTCGCCAAGGAGTTGGAGGCCGCGTTGCTCGAGGGGCGATGCGATCTGGCCGTCCACAGCGCCAAAGATCTCCCCACGGAGATCCACCGCGATCTCGTGCTCGGGGCGTTTACCCCGCGGGCCGACCCGAGGGATGTGCTGGTCGCCCAGCCCGGCCGGTGGCTCGCGACCCTGCCGCCGGGCGCGAGCGTCGCCACGAGCAGCGTGCGCCGCAGCGCCCAGATTCTCCACTTCCGTTCCGACCTGCGCGCCGTGCCGATCCGCGGGAATCTCGATACCCGCCTGGGGAAGCTCGACCGCGGCGTCTACGACGCGCTCTGTCTTGCAGGCGCGGGGCTGGTCCGGATGGATTGGCAGGAGCGGATTTCCGAGTGGCTGGAGCCGCAGGTCATGCTTCCGGCCCCCGGCCAGGGCGCGCTCGTTCTCGAAGTGCGGCGCGAGGACGACGATCTCGTCGAATGGTTGGCCGGCCTCGACGATCGACCGACCCGGATCGCCGTGGAAGCGGAGCGCGCCTTCGTGGCGCGCCTGGGAAGCGGATGCCGGGCGCCCGCCGCCGCGCTGGCGACGGTCGCAGGGGACACCGTCACCCTGGAAGGGCTGGTGGCCCTGCCGGACGGCAGCGCTGTCCGCAGGCACCACGCCACCAGGCCGGTCGGTGACGCGGGGGAGCTCGGGACCGCTGTGGCCGACCACCTCCTGGCCGATGCCGGGTTCGCCCTCGATGTGCTTCGTTTGTCGGCCTCGGCGGGGCTCCCCGGCGTTCCCGCGCCACCGGGGGCTCCCAGGGCCGGCCGCCCCCGCGGCGGGGCGCGCAAGGATCGCGCGCCGTGACGGATCGCGGACCGCTTGCCGGCCGCCGAATCATTGTGACGCGATCGCGCAGGCAGGCGGGGATCCTCAGCACCCTCCTCGAGTCGGAGGGCGCCGTCGTCGTCGAGTTTCCCACGATCCGGATCGCGCCGCCCGCCGACTACGCGGCGGTGGATCGGGCCATCGCGCGACTGGACCAGTACCAGTGGATCGTCTTCACCAGCCAGAACGGCGTCGCCGCCTTCCTCGGCCGTCTGCGGGCCCGCGGTGTCGGGCTGGCGGCGTTGGGCCGGCTCCGCGTCGCGGCCATCGGCCCGGCCACGGCCGCCGCGCTCCAGGCGCAGGGGCTGCGGGTGGACTTGGCTCCGGCGGAGTTCGTGGCCGAAGCCCTGGTCGGCGCGTTCGCCGGCGAGCGCGTGGAAGGGGCGCGCATCCTTCTTCCGCGGGCGCTCGAGGCCCGCCGCGTGCTGCCCGAGGGCCTGCGCGCCAGAGGGGCGACCGTGGATGCCGTCCCCGTGTATCAGGTGGAGACGGAGCGGGGGCAGGATCCCGAGACGTGGCGGCGGCTCCTCGATCACGCGGGGGATGCCGTGACGTTCACCAGTCCATCGACGGTCCGCAATTTTGTCGAGGTGGTGGGGTCCCATCTGCCCAAGGCTGTGGCCGGCGCGCTGATCGCCTGCATTGGGCCGGTGACCGCGGCGACGGCTCGAGAGTGCGGCCTCCAGGTCGGCGCCGTCGCCCGCGACTACACGATCCCCGGATTGGTGGCCGCGCTCCGGGAGACGCTGGGCCGCTCAGTGTCTGCCGCGGGTCCATAGGAGGCGGAACGATGGGGTTCCCACAGCACCGTTTCAGGCGATTCCGCCGCACCGGCCGGCTTCGGGAGATGGTGCGGGAGACCACGCTGGATCCGGGCGATCTCATCGCCCCGCTCTTTGTCAAGGAGGGCCTCACCCGCCCCGTGGAGATCGACGCCATGCCCGGTCAGCACCAGCACACGGTCGGCAGCCTCGTCGAGTCCTGCGGCGTGCTGGCGGAGCTCGGCGTCCCCGCGGTCATGCTGTTCGGGATTCCGGCGCACAAGGACGCTGAGGGGAGCGGCGCCTGGGATCCGAACGGGATCGTGCAGGAAGCCCTCCGCACCGTCCGCGCCGAACTCGGGGACGGCCTGGTCCTCATCGCCGACCTGTGTCTGTGCGAGTACACGGACCACGGGCACTGCGGGGCCGTCCGCGACCGTGCGGTCGACAACGATGCGACGCTGGAGGCGTACGCGCGCATCGCGGTGTCGTACGCCGAGGCGGGCGCCGACTGGGTGGCGCCGTCGGGCATGATGGACGGCCAGGTGGGCGCCGTCCGTCGCGCCCTCGACGCGCACGGGCACGGCCAGGTGACCGTCCTGGCGTACGCCGCCAAGTACGCCTCCGCGTTTTACGGGCCGTTTCGGCAGGCGGCGGAGTCGCGGCCGCAGTTCGGCGACCGCCGCGGGTATCAACTGGACCCCGGAAACGCCGACGAGGCCATCCGCGAGGTCGAGGCGGACATCGACGAGGGCGCGGACATCGTGATGGTGAAGCCGGCGCTGCCGTACCTTGACGTGCTGAGTCGGGTCAAGGCGGCGTTCGGCATACCCACGGCCGCCTACCAGGTGAGCGGCGAGTACGCGATGCTCAGAGCCGCATCCGCCCGTGGGTGGCTCCAGGAAGAGCCGGCGATGCTCGAGGCGCTGCTGGCGATCCGTCGAGCGGGGGCGGATCTCATCCTCACGTACTTCGCCCGGGGCGCGGCGGAGCGGCTGCGGCGCGGGTGACCCTCCAGGACGTGCCTCCGGCCTAGGGCGGAACGCGCCCGCGCCGTGAAGCGGGACCTCACCGGCGGGGCATACCAGGCCGCGGCGGGGCGTTCTGCCTGGTATCGCTCAACCCGGGGTGGCCATGCGGTCGATCGTCATCATGCCCCTGTACAACGAGGAAGAGACCCTCGCGCGCGTGCTCGAGGAAGTGCGCCGGCACACCAGCGCCAGGATCCTGGTCGTCAACGACGGGTCCACCGATGGGTCGGCCGCGATTCTCCGGCGCCCCCTGGCGGACCTCGAGGTGATCACCCACGTCCAGAACGAGGGGTACGGCCAGTCGCTGATCGACGGCTTCCATTACGCGGTCCAGGAGCGCTATGATGTCGCAGTGACCATCGACTGCGACCTGCAGCACGAGCCGAGGCTGATCCCCGGGTTCCTCGAGGCGGCCTCCGGCGCCGACATCGTGTCGGGGAGCCGGTACCTTCGCGAGGAAGCGGGCCCGCAGGACCCGGCGCCGCCGGACCGCCAGCAGATCAACGCGGAGATCACCCGGATTATCAACGACCTGACCGGATACCGTCTGACGGACGCGTGGTGCGGATTCAAAGCATACCGCGTTGCCGGGCTCGCGCGGATGCGCCTCGACGAGCGGAGTTACGGCATGCCCCTCCAGGTGTGGATTCAAGCCGCCCGATTGGGGCTCAGGGTGAGGGAGCTCCCCGTGCCGCGGATCTACAAGAACCCCGGGCGGCGGTTCTGGGGCGGGCTGGACGACCCGGCGGCGCGCCGCGCCTACTATCTCTCGATCATCGACCGCGAGGTGAGCCGGTGGCGGAACTCCTCGTAATCGGCGCCCACCCCGACGATGTGGAGATCGGGATGGGCGGGGCGATCGCGGCGTTTGTCCAGCAGGGGCACGGGGTGACGGTCCTCGACCTGACGGACGGCGAACCGACCCCGATGGGCACGCCCGAGCGGCGGCGGGCGGAGAGCGACGCCGCCGCTCGGACGCTCGGCGTCCGGAGACGCATCACGCTCCCCCTGCCAAACCGGTATCTCATGGACACGGTCGAGAACCGCGTGGCCGTGGCCGAAGTGATCCGCGAGGTCCGTCCGGAGCTCCTGTTCATCCCGTACGGCGTGGATGCGCACCCCGACCACATCGCCGCGGAGCGGCTCGGCGAGGCGGCCCGGTTCTACGCCAAGCTGACGAAGACCGAGATGCGGGGCGATCCGCACTACCCGGGCCGGATCCTGCACTTCTTCTGCACGCACTACCGGCTGCACGTCGCGCCGGCGTTGGTGCTCGACATCACGGACCAGATCGAGCGAAAAATGGAGGCGATCGCCTGCTACCGCTCCCAGTTCAATGAAGAGCGCGGAAACGCCGGGGTCCTCACCGCCATCCGCACCGTCGCCGCGTACTGGGGCACGCGGATCCGTCGACCGTACGGGGAGCCGTTCGCCAGTAAGGAGGCGATCGGCCTTCGCGGGCTCGGTGACCTGCTGTGACCGCGCGGCCGCCTGAGGCGGCTCCGGACTACAAAGTGCCCGAGCGCTCGGGGGACGTGCTGATCGATCCGCCCGTCGAGCAGATCCCGGCCGCCCTCGCCGCCGTCCGGAGCGCCTCGTACGGGAGCGCGCAGATCCTCGGCACACCGCTCGGCCTGTTCCGCTCCCAGGTCCGGCAGCGCGCGCTCACGCTCGCCGGCCGCCCATCGGACGGGGACGGGCCCGTGCCCGCGGCCCGAGCCAGCCCGTCCGCCGCGGCGCCGATGATCGCGATGGGGCACCAGCCGGTCTTCTTTCATCCCGGCGTGTGGATGAAGTTCTTTCTCCTGTCGCGCCTCTGCGACGATCTGGGCGTCACGGGGCTCCACCTGATCGTTGACAGCGACGCGTCCGGGCCGATCAACGCGCAGGTTCCCGCGCGGGCCGGCCGGCTGGTCCGGCGCTCCGAGACGCTGGTCGACATCGCCGCGGACGTCCCGCTGGAAGCCTGCCCGCCGCCCACCGCGGAGGAGTGGGAAGGATTCTGCGCCCGGGTTCGCGGGCACCTCGTCACGCTCTCCCTGCCGGACCTGCTCGAGCGATTCGATGCCTTCGCCGAGGGCGCCGCTCGGGAGCGCGCGAGCGCCGGGACGCTCGCGATGTTCATGGCCGCGGCCCGGCGCAGGGACGAGGCGGGGGCGCTGCCGCCGCGGTACCGCGAACTGGCCGTCTCGGCGTTGTCGGACACCCCGGAATTCCGGGCGTTTGCCCTGCACCTCATCCAAGACGCGCGCGCGTTCCAGCGCTGCTACAACGCAAAGCTGGAGGACTACCGGCAGATCCATCGCCTCCGGTCATCCGCGAACCCCTTCCCAAACCTGGGCGAGCTCGACGGGGTCCCGGAGACGCCGTTTTGGGTGGTGCACGACGGCCGGCGGACGGACCTGTACGCGGTGCGCGAGGGCGACCGCATCCGCCTCAGGACCGCGGCCGAGACGATCGCCGAGCTCCCGGCCGGCGCCGCCGGCATCGCCCCGCTTGCGGCGTCCCGCCTCCGTGTGCGCCCCAAGGCGATCACGCTCACGATGTTCGCCAGGCTCTGTCTGGCCGATCTCTTCATCCACGGCATCGGCGGCGGACGCTACGACCGCGTCACCGACGCCGTGATCGAGGAGACCTTTGGCTGTGCTGCGCCTCCGTACATCGTGGCCACGGCCACCCTGCTCCTGCCGCTCCTGGGCCAGGGGCGGCCGGCCGAGGATGCCCGCGGCATCGAGCGGCGGCTGATGGACCTGCAGCATAATCCGGAGCGGTACCTCCCGGCTCCCTCCGAGGCCCAGCGCCGGCTCATCGAGGAGAAGTGGGCGCTGATCCGCAGCGTCGAAGCGATGCGGCCCGGTCCCGAGCGCCGCGCCGCCACCCACCGGATCCGCGACGTGAACAGCCTGCTCGCCGCCTCCCTCGTCCCCGAGATGCAGCGGCTGCGCGAGCGGCGCGCGGCGCTGGACCAGGACGCGGCGATCCGGGACGTGGCGGACGATCGCGGCTATCCGTTCTTTCTCTTTGATCCGGCGGCGGTGCGCGACCTCGCCGCCGCCGGGACCCGCGCGACCTGACGTGGACCCCGCGGGCGCGGCGGTCCACGCCGAAGGCCTCTGGAAGGGCTTCGGCCGCAGGCGCGTCCTCCGGGGGCTCGGTCTCGTGGTGGCGCCGGGCCAGGCGCTCGCGATCCTGGGCCCGAACGGGTCCGGCAAGTCGACGCTGCTGCGCGTCCTCGCCGCGATCCTGCGTCCTGCCGAGGGTCGGGTGCGGATCTACGGGGAGGATCCCTTCCGCGTCCCGGGGGCTCGCCGCGACATCGGGTTCGTCACGCACGAGCCCATGCTGTACGGAGGCCTCAGTGTGCTCGAGAACTTGCGCCTCCTGGCCGTGCTGTACGGGCTCGCGGACGGATGGGCGCGGGCCGAGGAGATGTGCGACCGCTTGCGTATCGCGCGCCGGGCCGAGCCGATCCGCGGCCTGTCGCGCGGGATCCAGCAGCGCGCCGCCCTCGCCCGGGCGCTCCTGCACCGTCCGCGGGTGCTGTTCCTCGACGAAGCGTTCACGGGTCTCGACCCGGAGGGCGTTGACGACCTCGCACGGATTCTCCGAGGCTTCTGCCGGGATGGCGGCGCCCTGATCCTCACGACCCACAGCCCCGCTGAGGCGCTGGGCGCCGCCGGCCGGGCCGCGGTGCTCGTGGGCGGCCGGCTTGGGCCGGCGCGCGGGCTCGACGGGATGCAGGTCGACGCCGTGCGGGCCTGGTACCTGGACGCCGCGGCCGGAGCGATGGGGTGAGGATCCTCGCCGCGCTGATCTGGAAGGACCTCGTCACCGAGGCGCGCACCCGGGAACTGGTCACGTCGATGAGCCTCGTGGCCTTTCTCGCCCTGGTCATCTTGAGCCTGGCGCTGGGGGCGTCTCCCGGCCTCGCGGCCGCCGCGGCGCCGGGGATCCTGTGGGTCGCCGTGTCGTTCGCGGCGACGCTGGGTTTGGCCAGGTCGCACGCCCTCGAACAAGAGCGGCAGGCCCTGCAGGGGCTGCTGCTCACGCCGGTCAGCCGGAGCCTGCTCTACCTCGGCAAGTTCGGCGCGAACCTGCTGCTGGTTCTGATCCTGGAATGCGTCGTGGTCGCCGCGTTCGCGGTGCTGTTTGGGTACGACCTCGGCCGCCGCGCGGCATGGCTCGCGCTGCCGCTGGGGCTGGGGGCGGTCGGGTTTGCCGCGATCGGGACGCTCCTGGGGGCGATGACGTCGGCCACCCGCCTGCGGGAGGTGCTGCTGCCGATCCTGCTGCTGCCGGTCGTGCTGCCGGCGATCATGCTGTCCCTGGCCGGGATCGCCGCGGTCCTGGATGGGCGCGCGCTCGCCGACCTGGTCCGGTCCGCGAACATGCTGGCGGCGGTGGACGTCATCTTCGTCGTGCTCGGCATGTGGCTCTACGGATACGTGGTGGAAGAATAAGCCGCCGGACGTGCGAGGGCCGCCGCGGGCAGCTCCGCGCGGGCCCGGCAGTTTGCCGCCGCTTCCTTTCGTCTTACCTCCGTTGAAACGTCCGGCATCCGGCTGTTATGATCGACACAGCCTCGACGCGAGGCGCGCGCGAGTCCCTGCGGGAGAGGCCCGAAGGAGATGACCCGGCCCTTGGATGATCTGCTGGCTTGGGGATCGCTGGTCACGATGCTCCTCGCGCTCCTGGGCGCGTTTCTGTACGCCCAGACCGAGCAGGTGATGGGGCCGATCCAGCGGATTTTCTATGTGCATCTGCCGCTCGCGTGGATCGGCTTCGTCGCGTTCGGTCACGCCTGCTGGGCGGGGATCCAGTACCTGCGCACGGGGCGGCGCGAGTGGGACGTGGCCGGCGCGGCGGCGGCGGAGATCGGGGTGTTGTTCAGCACGCTCGTCATCGTCACGGGCTCCCTGTGGGCCCGTCCGGTCTGGGGGACCTGGTGGACCTGGGATCCCCAGCTCGTGACGTACCTGATTCTGTGGCTGATCTACGTCGGGTACCTGATGCTCCGCGGCGCGGCCGGGGACGACCCGCGCCGGGCGCGGTTCGCGGCGGTCTTCGCCATTGTCGGATTCGTCGACGTGCCGCTGGTCTGGTTTTCGGCGCGCTACCTGCGCGCGCTGTCCCCGGTGATCTTCACCACCCACAGCATCGGCCTCGCCCCCTCGATGGCCGCGTCCCTCGGCGTCGGGCTCGTGGCCTGGAGCCTCTTGTACGCGCTGCTCTTCCGCGCCCGCCTGCGCCTCGGCCTCCTGGAGGCGCAGGTCGCGGGGCTGGCCGACGAGGCCGGGTGAGGCGATGGCCTACCTCTTCTGGGCGTACGCGCTGGTGTGGATCGCGCTCTTCTTCTACCTCTACGGCCTGGCGCGGCGCGGCCGCGCCCTGGAGCGTCAGGTCGCCGAGCTGCTCGCGCGGTCGCGGGCGGAGCCCCCGGCGGCCGGCCGCCGCCGGGGTGCCGGACCGTCGTGACCACGCCCGCGCGGCCGGTCGCGTTCGTCACCGGGGTGGTGGCCGTAATTCTCGCGCTCGCCTACCTGGTCTACGGGGGGATCCAGCAGGGCGCGACCTACTGGGTGACGGTCGGCGAGCTGCGGCACAAGAACTCCGCCCCACCGGGGCCCGTGCGGCTCGGCGGCACCGTGGTCCCCGGATCGGTGGCGTGGGACCCGTCGCACCAGCACCTGCGCTTTGCCGTGACCGACGGGGTGGACGCGATCCCGGTGCGCTACAGCGGGGTCGTGCCCGACATCTTCGCCGAGGGCCGCCAGGTGGTGGTGGAGGGCCGCCTCACCGCCGACGGCGTGTTTGCGGCGACGACGCTCCTGGCCAAGTGCCCGACCAAGTACAACCCGGCCGACCCGCAGAAGCAGGTCCCGGGATAATGCGGCGGGGCGCCTTCGGCGGTGGCTGACCTCGGCCGGTTCAGCCTGCTCGCGGCGCTCGTCCTGGCGCTGTACGCGCTCGCGGCCGCGGCCCTGGGCGGCCGCGGCCGTCGGCCGGAACTGGTGACCAGCGCCGCCCGGGCCCTGGTCGCGGTGGCCGCGCTCGAGGCGCTGGCGGCCGGGATGCTGATCGTCGCCCTGGTCCGGCGCGACTACACCTTCGCGTACGTCGTCGCCCATGTCCGCGATGCGCAGGCGCTCGGGTACGACCTCACAGCCTTCTGGAGCGGGATGGAGGGGTCGCTGCTCCTGTGGGCGCTGATCCTCTCCGGCTACACGCTCGTGGCCGTCCGCAGCGTCGCGCGGACGCGGCCGCTGCTGCTCCCCGGAGTGGTCGGGGTGTGCGCCGGCGTCGCCGCGTTCTTCCTGTTCATGCTGACCGCCGTGACCCCGCCGTTCGTGACGGCCCCGTTCCCGCCCGCGGACGGGCAGGGCATGAATCCGCTCCTGCTCAATCCCTGGATGGCGATCCACCCGCCCACCCTCTACCTCGGATTTGTCGGCCTGACCATCCCGTTTGCCGTGGTCGTGGCCAGCCTCCTCACCGGCGCGGCGGACGAAGGCGGCGTGCTGCTCGCCCGCCGCTGGATGCTGTGGGCCTGGTATTGCCTGAGCATGGGGCTGATGTTCGGCGCGAAGTGGTCGTACGTCGTGCTGGGGTGGGGCGGATACTGGGCGTGGGATCCGGTCGAGAACGCCGCGCTGATGCCGTGGCTGGTGTCGACCGCGTTTCTGCACTCGGTGTTGATCCAGGAGCGGCGGGCGATGCTGCAGCAGTGGACGGTCGTGCTGGTGGTGCTCGCGTTCGGGCTGTCGATCTTCGGCACCTTCCTCACGCGCAGCGGGGTCCTCAGCAGCGTCCATTCCTTCACGCAGTCGCCGTTGGGCGGCTATTTCCTCGGGTTTCTGGCGCTCAGCATGGTCGCCGCGTTCGCCCTGGTGGCGTGGCGCTGGGAGGCGCTGCGCAGCGAGCACACCCTGGAGTCGGCGCTCTCGCGGGAGAGCGCCTTCCTGCTGAACAATGTCGTGTTCCTTGCCGTCGCGTTTGCCGTGTTCCTGGGCACGGTATTCCCCGTGCTGTCCGAGGTCGTGACGGGGCGGCGGATGAACGTCGGCCCGCCCTTCTTCGACCACGTGGTGACGCCGCTCGGCGTCGTCCTGCTGCTCCTGATGGGCGTGGGGCCGCTGCTCCCCTGGCGCCGCGCCTCCGCCGCCTCCCTCCGCACCAATTTCCTGGCGCCGGGGGCGGTGGGGATCCTCCTGGCGCTGGGGTTGCTCGTCGCGGGGATGCGGGCGCCCGGGGCCGTGCTCGCCTTCGCCCTCTGCGGCTTCGTCGCCGGCACGGTCATCCTCGAGTTTGTGCGCGGGGTCCGCGTCCGGCGCGCCCACCAGGGGGACGGGCCGGTCCGGGCGCTGGCGGCGCTGGTGCTGCAGCACCGGCGCCGCTACGGAGGGTACATCGTCCACCTCGGCATCCTCCTCTTGTTCTGCGGCGTCACCGGGTCCTCGGTGTTCAGCACCCAGCGGCTCGTCACGCTCCGCGCGGGAGAGGCCGTCGACGTCGGCGAGTACCGGGTGCGCTACGACGGGCTCCGGCAGTCGACCGGGAGCGGCGCCCTCGTGATCACGGCCGCGCTGCGGGCGTTCTCGGGGGGGAGGGATCTCGGCCCGCTCGATGCGCGGCGGACGCTCTTCCTCACGGGCGAGGACTCGACGACCGAGATCGGCCTGCGAAGCACCCCGCGCGATGACTTGTACGTGACCCTCGTGGGCTGGACCGCCGGCGGGGATGCCACGCTCCGCCTGCTCGTCAACCCGCTCGTCCTGTGGATCTGGGCCGGAGGGCTCGTGCTGACCGCGGGGGCCGCGATCGCCATGGTGCCCGACCGGCGGCCGGCGCGCGTCCGCGAGATCGCCCCCGCCGGCGCCTGGAGCCCCGGCGGACTGTGATGGGCGTGGTGATGGCGCTCCTCGCCGCGGCGGCCGCCGCCTGGGTGCTTGCTCCTCTGCACGCGGCTGCGCTGTCCGCGGGAGGATCGGGTTCCCGTGCGGGAGGGCAGCCGGAGCGATTGCGCGCCGCGGGTGATGCCCTGCGGGACCTCGAGCTCGATCATGCGACGGGCAAAGTGAGCGAGGACGATTACCGCCTGCTTCGGGCCGCGTACGAACGCCGGGAGGCCGAGGCCGGCCGAGCGTCGAGAGGATCCTCGGTCTGACACCGGCGTGCCGGCATCGTCGGGCCGTCCGTTCGGTGGCATGGTGTCTTTGCGCGTTCCTGGT